>ENA-ORXD01000808-ORXD01000808.1-sediment-metagenome-genome-assembly--contig:-NODE-808-length-33290-cov-4.493150_pt1 | contig 33290 bp, 25 predicted proteins | sample MGYA00237862_ERZ511471 | MGnify/ENA metagenome assembly ERZ511471 | reverse complement strand
AACCGGAGTGAGATTGGCTTCAGCCTTGGACAGAGCGGCTTTGGCACTGGCATAGGCCGCCTGATAAGTGGCAGGGTCGATCTGATACAGGACCGCTCCGGCCTTAACGTCGGATCCCTCGGTAAATAGACGCTTCTGTACGATGCCCCCCACCTGAGGACGGACTTCCGCGATGAGAAAAGGCGAGGTCCGGCCGGACAGTTCCGTGGTCAACGCGACGCGCTGGGTATCGACCACCACCACGCCGACTTCAGGCGGGCTGCTCTGGGGGGTTCCGGCAATCGCCGACTTGCTTTCGCAGCCGCTCAGCACCGAACAGCCGATCAACAACGCCAGGATGGCAAATAACTTTACGTTCATTCTGTTTTGCATAGACACCTCTATCACGGTCAAGTCCTGAGAAACCGCCACACCTGATGAATCACGGTTTTCTCTCGGGAAAAAACTTCTTATCAGACAACGGAATGAATAATCACTCCGACTCGGCAACTGTAAAACAGCGGAGAATAAAAGACCCTCCGCCCTCGCCATTTGCGGCCCCGTCGACGGGCCAAGGCAGTCGGTTAAACTTCGCTTTTCATGTCTCTTCTTAAATTGGAAATCTCACTTTTAATGCGGAGTGATTATTCATTCCATCTTTTAACCTTTTGCCCTGGGGATGTCCAGATAATTTTTCTTAAGGCGATTCTTCCCACCATAAACGGCTCTTCCTCTGAGGTTGCTGCCAATGGGGCAATTTGCCCCATTGGGGCAGCCTGCCCCAACGGCAAAACAATATAAGGGTATGTTTTTATTGGCTTTTAGCTTGGCACACTGGTTGCGAAACCGTTTGTCCGGTAAGGAAAATGCCAGTATTGAATCATAAAGCGCTCCTTTTCGTCCTGAATAAGCGAGCGCCCAATTCATTTAGGCGAAAGGAGACATTGAAATGATCGACGTAACGAATCTATCCCGTCGTTACGGAAACGTCATCGCGGTCGACCAGGTGTCGTTTCAGATCGACCGCGGCGAAATCGTCGGCCTGCTCGGCCACAACGGCGCCGGCAAGTCGACCATTATGAAAATGCTGACCGGCTTTCTCGAACCAAGCGACGGAGAGATCCGCATCGCCGGTGAGAACCTGCAGGCCGATCCTCGCCGGGCACAGTCCCGCATCGGATATCTGCCGGAAAACTGCCCGCTCTATTCGGAGATGAGCGTGGTCGACTTTCTGGATTACACCGCGACTTTGCGCGGCCTCAAGGAGAACGAACGGCCGGAGGCAATCCGTCGCGCCATCGCCCAGACCGAGCTTCAGGCCAAAGCGACAGCCAGCATCGCCACCCTGTCGCGCGGCTATCGGCAGCGGGTCGGCGTGGCCCAGGCCCTCTTGCATAAACCAGAAATCCTCATCCTCGACGAACCGACCAACGGCCTTGACCCGGGCCAGATTGAACATATGCGCGATCTGATCCGCGAGTTGGGGAAAAATTCGACCATCATCGTTTCGACCCACATCCTGCAGGAGGTTGAAGCCACCTGCGACCGGGTTTTGATTCTACGCCAGGGGAAACTGGCCCTCGACGCCCGCATGGCTGATTTGACCCAGGGGAACGGCCTGCTGCTGCGCTGTGACGCAAGAGCAGACCAGGTTCTGCCTCGACTCAGGGAATTGCCGGGAGTGGCCGGAGCCGATATTTGCCAAGAATACCCCGACGGCTGCAGCTATCGACTTCGAGCCCAGCAGGATCCGGTGCAGACCGCAGCCCAAGTGGCCAAAGCGGTGGTTAGTTCAGGCTGGCAGCTCTACGCCCTGCACCCGGAAGAACGCTCCCTGGAGAAAGTCTTCCACGACATTACCGCCAAGGAGGTGACCCTCGATGCTGCCTGAGACCCTGCGCGTGACCCGCAAGGAGCTCTCTGCGTTCTTCTCCTCGCCGGTCGCCTATATCTTCCTCGGAACCTTTTTGATCGTCACCCTGTTCGTCTTCTTCTGGGCCGAAGCGTTCTTTGCCCGCAACATCGCCGATGTCCGCCCCTTGTTCGAATGGATGCCTTTGCTGCTGATCTTCTTGGTCGCGGCCCTCACCATGCGCATGTGGAGCGAAGAGCGGCGCATGGGGACTATCGAATATCTGATGACTCTGCCGGTCAGCCCATTGCAGATCCTGACCGGCAAGTTCCTCGCCGGACTCTCTCTGCTGGCCCTGGCCCTCCTGCTGACCCTGCCTCTGCCAATCACAGTCAGTTTCATCGGTCCCCTCGACTGGGGGCCGGTATGGGGAGGGTACCTGGCGGCCTTATTCCTCGGCGCGGCCTACCTCGCCATCGGCCTTTATCTGAGTTCGCGCAGTGACAACCAGATCGTCAGTCTGATCTCCACCGTGGTGGTGTGCGGCTTTTTCTATCTGCTCGGCAGCGACCTGCTGACCAGCTTTTTCGGCAACCGTGCCGGTGAATTTCTCAAACTGCTCGGCAGCGGTTCGCGGTTTGCCTCCATAACCCGCGGCGTAATCGATCTGCGTGATCTCTATTACTACCTGAGCCTGGTGGGAGTCTTCTTCACCCTCACCCTGTACAGCCTGGAACGATTGCGCTGGGCCAGGGACGCGGCAGGGTCCCGTCACCGTGTCTGGGGTGTCGTGACCCTGCTGCTGGCGGCCAACCTGCTGGCCGGCAACCTGTGGCTGCAGCAAATCGGCAAAGCCCGCATCGACCTGACCGAAGGACAAATCTACTCTCTGTCCAACGCCAGCCGTCAGTACCTGCAGCAACTGCAGGAACCGCTGCTGATTCGAGGCTATTTCAGCGCCAAGACCCATCCGCTTCTGGCACCGCTGGTCCCCAGGCTGCGCGACTTGATCCGCGAATATCAAATCGCCGGCAACGGCAAGGTCCGCGCAGAATTCATCGATCCCCAGCAGAACCCGGAACTGGAGGCTGAGGCCAACCAGAAATACGCTATCAAGCCGGTCCCTTTCCAGGTTGCCGACCGTTACCAGGCAGCACTGGTCAATTCCTACTTCCAAATCCTGGTGCAGTACGGCGATCAATTCCAGGTCCTCGATTTCCGCGATCTGATCGAAGTGAAACAGCAGGGTGAGGGGATTGAGGTCGAACTGCGCAATCCCGAATACGAACTGACCCGCACCATCAAGAAAGTCATGTACAGCTTCCAAGGGGGCGGCAATCTCTATGCCGGCCTCAGCAAACCGGTAACCCTGACCGGCTACATCTCGGCGGACAGCAAACTGCCGGTGTTTTTGCAAACCTTCAAACAACAACTGCAGCAGCTTGGAGACGAGTTGAACAAAGAATCCAACGGCAAATTCACTCTGAAACTCCTCGAACCGGAAGCCGACGGCGGTCGGGTGGCGCAGCAGATCGAAACCGACTACGGTTTCCGGCCGATGCAGGCCGGATTGTTCGACCCGGAGCGTTTCTACTTCTACCTCACCCTCAGCGACGGCGATCAGATCGTCCAGGTGGCTCTCCCCGACGATTTCACCAAAGAAGCCCTGCGCCAGGATCTGACCGCTGGCCTGAAGCGCTTTTCCAGCGGCTATTTGAAGACCGTGGCTCTGGCCGTGCCGCAGCAGCCGACCAATCCTTACCTGGCCCAGATGGGCATGGATAACGGCAAGCAGTTCAACGCCCTGCGCCAGTACCTGGAGGCCAACCACAACGTCCGCACGATCGACCTGGAACAGGGGAGCGTTCCCGAAGCGGCGGACATCCTGGTGGTCGCCGCCCCCGGACAGGTCTCGGACAAGGGGCTGTTCGCCATCGACCAGTTCCTCATGAAGGGAGGAACCGTGCTGCTGGCCACCTCCCCCTATGACGTGCAACTGACCCGTGACACCCTCAACGCCACTCCGCAGCAAAGCAAGTTGCTCGACTGGCTCGCTCAACAGGGTCTAAAACTGGATCAGTCCATGGTCCTCGACCCACGCAATCAGCCATTCCCCGTGCCGGTGGCGCGCAATGTCGGCGGCTTCACATTGCAGGAATTGCGCCTCGTCCCCTACCCCTACTTCATCGACGTGCGTGACGCCGGGCTCAACGCCACCGTCCCTATCAGCGCTGATCTCGGTCATGTGCTGATGAACTGGGCCTCCCCCATCGAGGTGAATGCCGACAAGACGAAAGACCAACAGGTGACCTGGCTGCTGAAAAGCTCGCCGGACGCCTGGACCTCCGATGCGACGAATCTGGTGCCACGCATCGACAACAGCGGCCGCTCCGGCTTCCCTCCCGGAAACAACCCGCAGCAGGAAATGCTTGCGGTCGCCCTGCAGGGGCGCTTCACCTCCTGGTTCCAGGGTAAGGACTCGCCCCTCCTCGTCGACCAGAAACAAAAGCCGGGCAAGGTCGAAAAACCGACCGACGAACCGCAACAGATTGTCAGCGTCATCGACAAGTCACCGGAGTCGGCCCGGCTGATCCTGTTCGGCTCCAGTGATTTCCTCACCGACCAGACCCTGCAACTGGCGAGCAGCACCAGCGGCCAACAGGAATTCGGCGCCCTGCAGTTGATCGAAAACGCCGTCGACTGGTCATTGGAAGATGCCGGGCTGCTCAGCATCCGCAGCCGCGGCCATTACGCCCGCACCCTGATCCCGCTGGAGCGCGAGTCCCAGATGGTTTGCGAATATCTCGACTACGCCCTGGTGCTGGGAGGACTGTTGATCGTCTTCCTCTTCTCCAGGCTGCGCAGCCGCCAGATCCGAAACCGCTATCAACAGCTCCTCGAAGGGAGGGTTTAAGCCATGAAACGACCTGTTCTGTTATTAAGCCTGGTCCTCGTGGTGCAGCTCGGCCTGACTCTGGCGTTGTGCTCCACCGGCAAGGATCAGGGAACCCTGAAGAGTGGCGGTCCCCTGCTCAAACTGACTGCCGCCAGCATCGACACCCTGCAGATCGACGGCCCCGGCGACCAGGGGAGCATTATCCTGCAGAAAGTTGACGGCAAATGGACTCTCCCCGGCCACCTCAATGCCCCGGCCGATGCGCAGAAAGTCGACGGCCTGCTCACGACTCTGCTCGACCTGCAGCGCAGCTGGCCGGTGGCGGAAACCGCCGCTGCCAGCAAACGGTTCAAGGTGGCCGATGATGACTTCGAGCGGCGTCTGCAGTTCAAAGCTGGGGACAAAGACCTGGCCAGCCTATTCCTCGGCAGCTCGCCGGGTTACCGCAAGGTTCACGCCCGACTGAGTGGCGAGCCGCAGGTTTTCGATATCCCCTTCAGCACCTATCAGGCCAGTCTCAAACCGGTTGACTGGGTGGACAAAAACATGTTGCAGGTTCCAGTCGAGCAGATCAGCGCCATCGATCTCCCGGACTGCCGCCTGGTGCGCGTTGACGGGCAACCGCAATTGGCAGAGTTGGGGGAGAACGAGCAGACCAATGCCGAGCAGGCCGGCCAACTCTTCGACCGCCTGGCCGCGTTGACCGTTCTCGATATCGAGGCCAAGCGGGACCAGCCGCTGCCTGTTCCTGTCGAACTGAGCATCAAGCTTGGACTGCAGGATGGCAAGATTCGTCAATATGACTTTTATAAAGGAAACGATGCCGGCGCTGTCCTGTTGCAGGTTTCCGATGCCCCGTACCTTTACAAAGTCACTCCCGGTCTGCTAAAAGACCTGCAGGAAACGACCAGCGCCAAACTGATTCAGGAAAAACCGGCCGCCACTGCGCCGGCCGAGGATCAACCTGAGGCGCCAACAGATAACCCCCAGGGCTGACGTCATACCCCGCTCCGGCCTACCCCCGGAGCGGGGATCGCCTTTGGCTCCGTCCGCACAAAGGACTGTTATGGATTCGATACAGGAACGTTTTTTTCAGCTCAACGCCTCCCTCGGTGAACAGATCATCGGTCAGGAGCAGTTGCTCGAACGCCTGCTCATCGCCCTTCTGGCCGATGGCCATCTGCTGGTGGAAGGGGCGCCAGGACTGGCCAAGACCCGCGCCATCCGTCAGCTCGGCCGCCATCTGGAGGGACGCTTTCAGCGCATCCAGTTCACCCCCGACCTGCTGCCCGCCGACCTGACCGGGACCGAAATCTACCGCCCCCAGGACGGCTCCTTCGCCTTTCAGCCGGGACCACTCTTCCATAATCTGATTCTGGCGGACGAAATCAACCGGGCGCCGGCCAAGGTGCAGTCGGCTCTGCTGGAAGCCATGGGAGAACGGCAGATCACCGTGGGACAGAAGACCTATCGGCTGGCCGACCCGTTCCTGGTCATGGCGACCCAAAACCCGATTGAGCAGGAAGGGACCTATCCCCTCCCCGAAGCCCAGCTCGACCGCTTCCTGCTCCACGTACGCATCGACTATCCGTCCCCGGATACGGAACGGAAAATTCTGGCCCTGGCCCGCAACGAAGCGGCCGCCGCGGTCAATCAACCCCGCCAGCCCGGCCAGGGGGGGATTGACGTTCAAAAGTTGTCCGTCGCCGATCTGCAGCAGGCGCGACAGCAGGTGCTCGATCTGCATCTGGCCAAGAACCTTGAGGATTATCTACTGCAGCTGGTTCTTGCCACCCGCAATCCCCGGCCCTACGGCGCCGACCTGGCCAGCGCCATCCAGTACGGCGCAAGCCCCCGCGCCAGCATCGCCCTCGATCGCTGCGCGCGGGCCCGCGCCTGGCTGCACGGCCGGGATTACGTCAGCCCCGAGGATATCCAGAATCTGGTCTTCGACGTGCTGCGCCATCGGGTGCTGCTCAGCTACGAAGCCGAAGCCGCCGGCATGACGGTGGATCGGTTTACCAGCGAACTGGTGGCACGAGTGCCGGTACCTTGAGTGGAAGACTGACGAAAAACGCCCATCTGCGGTGTTGCCATCATCCTCGTCGCTGCAATGTACCGAACACGATGTACATCTCACTCCTCGGATTTCAGGCGCCTTGCATCTGAGCATTTTTGATCAGCCTTGAAACTTAAGTTATCGGTAATTGGAAGCAAAACACTCTATGGCAAATTCTTCCGAATCCCCTATCTCCATCGACCTCCCCGGCTTGATCGCCCTGCGGCATCGCCTGGCAGGCAGCGTACAGCCGCCGCCGGCGCGTTTCGCTGCGGCCGAGGGACAGTACCGCACCCGGTTCCGGGGCCGGGGGATGGAGTTCGCCGAAGTGCGCGCTTATCAGGCGGGGGACGACGTGCGCAGCATCGACTGGCGGGTCACGGCGCGGCGCGGCAAGGTGCACACCAAGCTGTTCCACGAAGAGCGGGAACGGCCGGTGCTGCTGGCCATCGATTACCGCCGACCGATGTTCTTCGCCACCCGCGGCTGCTTCAAGGCGGTGCAGATCTCGCGGCTGGCAGCGCTTCTCGCCTGGCAGACCCTGGACCGCGGTGACCGCATCGGTGCCTTCATCTTTTCCGAACAGCACAACCTTGAGCTGCGACCGAAACCGGGCAAAGGTGCCGTCCTGCAACTGCTGCGGCAGATGGTCGAAAACCCGGCCTGGCAGCGCCCGCCGCATCGTCCTTTCGAACCGCAACATCGACTGGCCGAGACCCTGCAGCGGCTGCACCGCGTGGCCCGTCCCGGCAGCCTGATCCTGCTGTTGAGCGATTTCGCCCAATGGGATCAAGCTGTAGAAAAACAGCTGGCCCAGCTTGGCCGCCACTGCGAACTCGGCCTGATGCACTGCTACGACCCGCTGGAAAAAGAACTCCCCCCGGCCGGCACTTACCGGGTCAGCAACGGCGTTGCCGACCTGACCATCGCCACCGATCAACAGACCGCCCAGCAGCGTTACCGGGATGGTTTTGCCGCTCATTGCCAACGACTGGAAACCTTTGCCCGTCAGCACCGCTGTCGCTATATCCGCCTGCAGACCTGCGACGATCCATTGATTTGCCTACAGCCGGGCGCCGGGAGGAGATAGGATGCCGACCGCCGCCCCCATCAATCCGCAGGCCTTGCCCCTGCGCGACATTCACCTCCCCGACCCGGTGAGCTGGTGGCCACCTGCGCCGGGCTGGTGGCTGCTGCTGGGACTGGCTGCCCTGCTGCTGGGCGGACTTTTCTGGCTTTGGCGGCGCCGCATGCGCAGCCGTTACCGCCGCCTGGCCCTGCGCGAACTCGACCGCCTGGCGCAACTGCCAACCGTTGAACTGGCCCCTGCTTTGTCGCAGTTGCTGCGGCAGGCGGCTCTCTGTCATTTCCCTCACCACGAATGCGCCGGTTTGTGCGGAGAAGCCTGGCTTGAATTCCTCGATCGCCCCTTCAAGGATCAGCCCTTTTCCCAGGGGATCGGCCGCAGCCTGCTCGACGCCCCCTACCGCCCGGAAGCTGCCATCGACGGCCAGCAATTAATGGCCCTCTGCCGCCGCTGGCTTAAAAAACTACCGCTGCACAGCGCCAATTCCGGGAGGGGCCGATGATCCATTTTGCCTGGCCCTGGGCCTTTGCCCTTCTTCCCCTGCCGTGGCTGATCCAGCGCTTCTTCCCGCCGGCGCTCGCTGCCGAGGAAGCGGCCCTGTGGGTGCCGAGCCTGGAACCGTTCGACGCCGTACGCCACGAGCGCAGTCATCGCCGCGCCAGCCGCTGGCTGTTGCTGCTGGCCATCCTCTGCTGGATCCTGCTGGTGCTGGCGTGTTCTCGTCCGCAATGGCTCGGCGAAGCGGTGGAGCTCCCTCTCAGCGGCCGCGATCTGCTGCTGGCCGTCGACCTGTCCGGCTCCATGCAGACCGAAGATTTCCGCATCGGCGGCCAGGTTGTGGATCGACTCACCGCGCTCAAGGTTGTAGCCGATGATTTCATCGAGCAGCGGGTTGGCGACCGGCTCGGCCTGATCCTGTTTGGCGAACAGGCCTACGTGCAGACCCCGCTCACCCTCGACCGCGAGACCGTGAAACGCCTGCTGAATGAGGCGGTGATCGGCCTGGCCGGGGACAAAACCGCGATTGGCGACGCCATTGGCCTGGCAGTGAAACGCTTCAAGCCTGACGAGGATCGGCAGCGGGTGTTGATCCTGCTCACCGACGGCGCGAACACTGCCGGCCAGGTCTCCCCGCTCAAGGCGGCCGAGCTTGCGGCCCAACGGGGACTGAAGATCTACACCATCGGCATCGGCGCCGACGCCATGGAGGTGCGCAGCTTCTTCTTCTCCCAAACCGTCAACCCGTCAGCCGATCTGGATGAAAAAACCCTGACCGCCATTGGCGAGAAGACCGGTGGCCGTTACTTCCGCGCCCGGGACACTCAACAGCTGGCCGAAATCTACGCCTTGCTCGACCAGTTGGAGCCGGTGGAACGCGAGAAGGATGTCTATCGGCCGGTGACCGAACTCTACATCTGGCCCCTGGCAACGGCCCTGGCCCTTGGCCTGCTCCTGCTGCTCGACCCGATCCTGCCGCTGCGGAGGCGCTCATGAGTACCTTCCATTTTCTCCGTCCGGCCTGGCTGCTGACTCTGCCGCTGCTGCTCGGATTGTTGGTCTGGCTGTGGCGCCGCCAGCTGCGCAGCCGCAGCTGGCAGGCGGTGTGCGACCCGGAACTCCTGCCGCACCTGCTGTTGGGTCGCTCCCAGCGCCGTGCCAGCTGGCCCCTGTGGCTGCTCCTGACCGGACTGCTGCTGGCGATTCTGGCCCTGGCGGGTCCGGCCTGGCGCAAGCAGCCGCAACCGCTGTTCCGGCAACAGTCAGCGCTGGTGATCATGCTCGACCTGTCCAACTCCATGGCTGCCGCCGACCTCAAACCGAGCCGTCTGGAACGGGCCAAGCTGAAGATCGAAGATTTGCTCCGCCAGCGGCGCGAAGGGCAGACCGCTCTGATCGCTTTTGCCGGCGACGCCTTTGTAGTGACGCCGCTGACTGACGACGTACAGACCATCGATTCGCTTCTCAAAACTCTCTCCCCGGACCTGATGCCGGTGCAAGGGAGCGACCCGCAACGGGCCATCCAACTCGGCATGGACCTGCTGCAGCAGGCCGGTCTGAAACGGGGGGAATTGCTGTTGATTACCGATGAGGATCGACCTGAGAGGGTGCTGTCTGCAGCCCAAAGCGTGCGGGAAGCCGGTTTTGACTTGGCCGTCCTCGGAGTCGGCACCACTGCGGGCGCGCCGATTCCTTTGACCGGGGGAGGCTTCCTCAAGGACCGCCAGGGGAACATGGTCCTGCCAAAACTCAATGAAGCAGGCCTGCGAGAACTGGCGATGGCCGGAGGGGGCAAATACCGACGTCTGAGTATCGACGACAGTGATCTGCGCGGGCTGTTGACCGTGACCGATCAGCACCGCCTCGATGAGGCGGAAAAGACCACCGGCAAGACCGGGGACCGCTGGCGCGAGGAAGGAGTCTGGCTACTCTGGCCGCTGGCCCTGCTCGCCGCCCTGGCATTCCGCCGCGGCTGGCTCACCCTGGTCGTGCTGATTCTGCTCCCGTCCCCTCCAGCCCAGGCCTGGACCTGGCAGGACCTCTGGCAGCGACCCGAACAGCAGGCCGCCCGCGCCTTCGCCGACGGCCAATACGACCAGGCCCAGCAGCTGTTTCAGGACCCACGCTGGAAGGCCAGCGCCCTGTACCGCTCCGGGCAGTTCGAGGAAGCCGCCAAGGTGCTGGAACAGCCGAAAACAGACGACGACTGGTACAACAAGGGGAACGCTCTGGCGCGCAGCGGGAAACTCCCTCAAGCGCTGCAATCCTATGAGGAAGCTCTCAAGCTGAATCCCGACCATTCCGACGCCGCCGCCAACAAGAAACTGGTCGAGGAGGCTCTGCGCCAGCAAGAACAGCAGAATCAACAGACCCAGCAGAACTCTGAAGATCAACAAGGCGATCAACAACAGAAACAGGACGACTCCGGCTCGCAACAAAACGATAAACAGCAGCAAAAAGGGGACCAGTCCCAGTCTGACAAACAAGATCAGCAGTCATCATCCGACCAGGCTCAAAACCAGCCCCAGCAGGACTCGCAGCAGTCCTCTGCGCCGCAACCACAACACGATCAGGCGGATCAGGCCAAGGCTGACCAACAGCAAGCGGCCCAACCACCAGAACAGCCCAAGTCGGCCGAGCAACAGCAACAGGCAGCTCAAGCTGACGAGAAACAGAATGAGCCGCCCCCCTCGGAAACTAACGCGGCAATGACTGATGACACGCCGACCGACGAGCAGGAGCGCGCCGTTCAACAATGGCTACAGCGCATCCCTGACGACCCAGGCGGGCTGCTGCGGCGAAAATTCCTCTATCAATACCGGCAGCGCGGCCGACAGCAGGAAACGGATCGACCATGGTGAAAATACAGCGACTTATCCTTGTTCTCTTTCTTTTAGTCGGATTCTGGCCGCAGCTGGCGCTGGCCGCCCAGGTGCAGGCGGTGGCCGACCGTAATCAGGTGGCCCTGGGCGAAAGTCTCCATCTGGAACTGCGCGTCAACGGCAGCCCGGATGGCGATCCGGACCTGACTCCATTCGATCAGGACTGGGAGGTACTCAGCCGCTCGCAGAGCAGCCAAATTCAGATCATCAACGGCGATTTCAACCGCTCCGTGGTCTATTCCCTGACCCTGATGCCGCGCAAGGAAGGGGATGTGAACATCCCGGCCATCTGTTTCGGTTCCGACTGCAGCGCCCCCTTACCGATCCGCGTCACCGCCGCCGATCAAACTCCCACCGGGTCTGACACTGCCGAACTGCTGCTGGAGACCGAAGCTACGCCGCAAACGCTCTACTCCCAGGAGCAGCTGCTGTTCACGGTGCGCCTGCTGCGCCGCGTCGACCTGCTGCAAGGATCGCTGACCGAACCCCAGCCGAGTGGAGTCGATGCCGTGGTGCAGAAACTCGGCGACGACCGCAGCTACGAAACCCGCCGCGCCGGCCGCCTCTATCAAGTCATCGAGCGCAGTTACGCGATCTTTCCCCAGACCAGCGGCACCCTGGAGATCGCACCGTTACGTTTCGAAGGTGAGATCAGTCGCGGCGCCAGTCGCTTCGATCCCTTTGGCAACCGCGGGCAACGAATCCGCAAACTGACCGACGCTGTAAAAATCGAGGTGCTGCCGCCGCCTGGTGACCGCAACGGCCGCAGCTGGTTGCCGGCCAAGACACTGGATTTGCAGGATGACTGGCAAGACAAGACATTGCAGCTCACAGTCGGTGAGCCGGCCACGCGCACGCTTACTTTGACCGCAGCCGGATTACAGGCCGCGCAATTGCCTGAGCTGCACTTCGCCATCCCGGCAGAATTCAAAAGCTATCCGGACCAGCCGAGCCGCAAAGACGACACTACAGCCAGCGGCATCAGCGGTGTGTTGCAGCAGAAAATCGCCCTGGTACCGACCCAGGCCGGACATTATCAACTGCCCGCCATTGACCTAGACTGGTGGGATGTGCAGACCCAACAGTGGCAAAAAGCTCATCTCGACCCGGTGCAGATTGATGTCAGCCCGGCCGCCGGTACCCCGGTCGTCGTCCCACCGGCCGCAACGCAAGCTCCCCCACAGCCTGCAGCGACACCGCTGCCCTCAGCACCTGCAGCGCCCGCTGAAGCTCCCGCGCCGTTATTGCAAGCTCAGCCGATCACTCAGCCCGGTTTCTGGCCCTGGCTCAGCCTCGGGCTCGGCCTCGGCTGGCTGCTGACCCTGATCCTGTTGTGGCGACAACGGTCGAAACGGCCTCGCGCCGGCAACGACTCCAACCAGGAGGAAAACTCCCAGCCATCGGAAAAAGCCGCCCGCCAGGCCGTGCTGCAGGCCGCCCGTAAAAACGATCCAGCCGCCACCCGTCAGGCCCTGACCGCCTGGTGCAGAACCCTCCGGCCCGATTCCCCTGCCGTGGATTTGGAACGGCTGGGGCAGACCTGTCCGGAACTGAAAATGGAACTCGACCGCCTCAATCGCGCCCTCTACTCACCTCAGAAGGAAAATTGGACCGGCCAGGAATTGAGCGACGTCATCCGCCAGTGGGAACAGCAGCGGAAACAGAAAGCCGGTGAAAAACTGCCCGACCTGTATCCGACCTCGACGCGGAGTGACAGATCTCCCTGACACAAAAAAGACGGCCCTTCCCGGCCGTCTTTTTTCTTCACCCCTCAGCAGAAATTGCTATGATGACGTGGTCCTGCTCACACCCTCACAGGAGGTTGCGGCGATGCAAAACTCTCACTCCCTGGAACCGGCCCGCTGTGCGGAGTTGATCCGCCGATCAAAATCGGTGGTCGCCCTGAGCGGCGCGGGAATCTCAACGGCTGCCGGCATCCCTGACTTTCGCGGCCCCAAAGGCCTGTACGTCACTCGCCGCTACGATCCGGAAAAGGTCTTCGAGATCGGCGGATTCTTGCGTCAGCCCCATTATTTCTACGAATTTTCCAGCGACTTCGCCAGCACGGTGCAGGATATCCAGCCGACCTACGCCCACCATTTCCTCGCCGCCTTGGAAAAAGACGGCCCGCTGGCCGGCGTGGTGACCCAGAACATCGACATGCTTCACCAATTGGCCGGCAGCCGCAACGTCATCGAACTTCACGGCTCCTACCGTTCCGCCACCTGCACTAGCTGCGACCGCCACTTCCCTGATCTCACCTATGACTGGTGGATCGACGCCATGCGCAACAGCCCTCATCCGCCAGTTGCCGCCTGTAGCGCCTGCGGCGGAGTGCTCAAACCGGACATCGTTTTTTTCGGTGAGATGGTCAACAGTTACGACGACGCCGAAATGTTGGTGGCCCAGTGCGATCTGCTGCTGGTGCTCGGCTCTTCTCTCCAGGTCACACCTGCCTCCCGCCTCCCCTACACCACCTTGGCGACCACCATCGTGGTGAATCGCGGCCCGGTCATGCTGGCACACGCCGGGCACCGCTTCTTTGTCGACAGCGACCTGGACAATTACTTCCGGGCCGTTGCCGATCATCTGGAAATAAAGTGAATTTTCTTCAACAGTCCTAACCCTGCGGGATAGTTGCCCCAACGCCGAAACCTCTCAGGATTAAAGGAATATCTCGCTATTACAACACTTGCAAAGTCTCCATTTTTATATTATTAAATTTTTATAATTTTTTATGTGATGGGAGGTTAGCCTATGGCCGGTCAGGTGGCGCGGCAGCCTTCAGAGCAGGACCCGGCGGTCCTGACGTCCCTCGAATTCCTCCAGAAGGTCTTTGCCGACGTAAGTATCTCGCCCTTTGCCATCCGCTTCTGGGATGGCTCGGAATGGCGGCATGGCAACTCATCGCCGCTCTTCACCCTCGAACTCAAACACCCCTCTTCACTGCGCCGCATGTTCTGGCGGCCCACCGAACTTTCCCTCGGGGAAGCTTTCATCTTTGACGACTTCGATGTACTTGGAGACCTTGAAGCCAGCTTCAGCCTGGCCGATCTCCTGTTGCGCAGGGATTGGCGCATTGCTGAAAAATTTCGCCTGGCCCGCCAGCTGCTGAGCCTGCCCCTCAAACCGACCTCAGACAAATGGCGCGGAGCCAACCTGCACGGCCAGCTCCACTCCAAGGCGCGGGACGCCCAGGCCGTGCAGTATCACTACAACGTGTCCAACGATTTTTTCCGGCTGTGGCTCGATCAGCGTATGGTCTACTCCTGCGCCCTGTTTCACCGTCCCGACGAAAACCTCGACGTGGCTCAATACCGCAAACTCGATTACATCTGTCGCAAATTGCGCCTTAAACCGGGCGACACACTGCTCGATATCGGCTGCGGCTGGGGCGGGCTGATCATGCATGCCGCGGAAAAGTACGGGGTCGATGCTCTCGGCATCACCCTCAGCCAGCCCCAGGCTCTGCTCGCCCGGCAGCGCATCCGCGCGGCCGGCCTGGCCGACCGCTGCCGTGTCGAAATCGCCGATTATCGCGATGTTTCCCCCCGGTTACGCTTCGACAAGCTGTCCAGTGTCGGCATGTACGAGCATGTCGGCGAGGCCAAGCTCCCCGACTATTTCGCCAAAGCCTATCAGCTCCTTAACCCCGGCGGGGTGTTCCTCAATCACGGCATCACCCAGACCTCCGTCCAAGAGCAGGACAACAAAACCTCATTCATCGACAAATACGTCTTCCCGGATGGACAGTTGATGCCCATCAGCACCACGCTACGGGTAGCGGAGGAAACGGGATTCGAAATCCGCGACCTGGAATGCCTGCGCGAGCACTACGCCCTGACCCTGCGTCAATGGGGGGAACGGCTGGAACAAAACCGGGAGCGGGCCATCGAGCTCACCTGTCCGGTGACCTATCGCATCTGGCGGATTTACATGGCCGGCTCGGCCCACGGTTTCGAAACAGGACAACTCGGACTTTACCAAACACTTCTGGTGAAATCGGGAAAGCAGGCCAGCGGGTTGCCCCTGACCCGCTGTGACTGGTATCGGCCCTGCCCAAGCGGTTATCACTAACAGGCAACGCCAAAAAGGTGGATGGAAGGTGCAATAACGCTGGTCAGGGAGAGGTTTAATTTCAGAGATAAAACTTGAGGTTGAATTCGAAAGCCGTTTCGCCGTCCTTTTGGACTGGGCGAGACGGCTTTTGCTTTACCAGAACAGATTCCAACTCAAACCGACATCCGTGGCGTAATGATCGAAAATCCTCTGTCGCGAGACATTCAGATTCAGACTGCTGGCCGGACCGGTCACCAGGGTATGGTCGAGTTTGACTTCGGTTCCCTGGTGGGAGCCGTCCCCGACCTCATGCCAAATCTGCCGCACCGAAGCGAGGATCTTCCAGCGTTCCCCGAGGTTCAGCATCGCCCCGATCGACCCGCCCGCACCGAGTGAATAGCTGTCACGGAACCGACCGGACACCAGCAACTCCGACTCCACCATGGCATAGCCGAGCGCCACATCGTTGCCGTAGCAGAAACCGCCCCCAGGACTGAGCTCATAGACCAGGTGCGTGTCGTCGTCGCTGAACATGCGCTGCATCAGTCCGGTCCTTACTTTCCAGGAGATCGGCTGGTAAAAGCGGCTGCGCGGGGACAGGGAGACGATGTCGATGATGTTGAGGTTGTGCAGTTCGACCTTGTCATGTTCGGGGTAATAACGCAGCACCAGATCGGCGAAGTCGATCTGCGATCCGGCGATGTAACCGGCATCCGAGTCGAGCAGGTTGTGATAAGCCGGCCGAATCCGCACCTGCTGATAAAAGTCGTCTTTCCAAAAGCCGGCCCCCAGACTGAATCGATTCGAGCCGTGTCCCAGGTCCGGCCGGGTCGGCACCACCCATTCCGGTTCCGGGCTGGGAGGTCCGAGATGGCTGCGGGCATTGAGCAGTGACAGGTAGCGGACGCGGTACTCGTCCTTGGTCAGCTTCTTTTTGAAATAGCTGAATTCCACCGATTCGCTGGCCAGATCGAGGATGCGGATCTGCTCCTCGCGGCTCAGCCCCTCTTCCCCCAGCTGTGCCGGCGTCAGGCTGCCATCCAGAATCCGCAGCGCGGTCTTCTGCTCGGCAACGCTCATCTGCGAGGCAATCCGGTCAATGCGGGTCGCCTTGGAGGGCCGATAGTTGCTCGATTCGACCAGCCCGGCCTCGCGAATCACTCGCACCGTGTCGATGGGAATGACCCAGGGCCGGCAATTGTCAGTCAGATGCAGGGACGGCCGTGCTGCTTCGAGCAGAAAGAGGAGCTGGTAAGCACAGTTCTCGTCGAAAAAGAAATAGTCCGAATAGATGTCGCGCAGCTCCCAGATGTGCAGGAACATGCGCCGTGTCTCCACTGCATCCAGATTCAGCTGGTATTCCCACACATCGCGCTTTTCCAGGTCGGCGTATTCCCGAAGCTTCTGGTAATAGGGAAGGATGGAGAAATAGCCCCGGTACAGGCCGAGGACCCCTTTGACCGCAAAGGCGAAGCCGTTCGACTCATCGGTGAAGGCCGAGTAATTGACGGCATAGGAGAGGAGCTTGCTTTTGTAAGGCCCCTCGATGTTGATCAGGGTATGGCCGAACATGGAGGCCGGGCTGTTGTTGTGGGTGCTGGGAAAGATCAGGGTCGCCGAGCGCGGATCGACGTGGTAATAGGCGTCGGCCAGTTCGGTGCAGCTTGCATCGGGCATCGGCGTGAAAGCGATCCCCAGCTGCTCACTCAACCATTCGAAACGGGCTGGAAAACGACAGCGGGCAGCGGTCCTTTCGGGCTCCGGCAGGGCAAAGAAAGCCTGCAGGTTCGCGTCCAGTTCGCTTTGCGGATCAACCTTGCCCGTTTCGGACAGAAAAAAGTCGGGATCATCAATCAGGCTGGTAAAGCCTCGGATCGAGTCGCGATAATGCAGCAGGGTGTGCCAGTAGCGCTCGCTTGCCAGGTTCTGCGCGCGGGCTCGCTCCACTATGGCGGAAAGCTGAGGGACCTCCTCCGCAAGGGTCGGCAGCGCCGCGAAAAGGAGGCAAATAAAAAGGGCAAGGCCCGAAAAAAAGAATCTTTCGGGCCTGCCCAGCAATACTAAAGGTGAAGCTTTAAGAAAGGCTGAACGCATTAACCAGCAATTTTGACGATGCGATCGAGAACTGCGGTGTAGCTTTCTTCACCGGTGTTGAAAATGTAATCGAAGTTTTCCTGCAGACGGCTGTAAAGGGCACCGCGATCGGCAGCAGGAACCTCCAGCAGCTCGGCCAGAGTGTCCAGGGTTTCACCACCGCCAAAAGCGATGTCACGAGCCAGAGGGTCGAGATTGTCACGGGTGAAAGCCAGGGCGCGGTCGTTTTTCAGAATGTTGGCGGGCTGCTCGCAGCCGAGGGTACCGGAGCTGATGCCAAAGGTCTGGTTGCCGAAGGTGCCGTTGGTGGTTGCCTGCAGGGTCTGGGAGATGACCGAACCATCAGCTTTTCCTTCCCAGAGAATGGTGCCGAGGCCGCAACCGCAGTTTTTATCTGCCTGTTGGGCAAGAGCCGGACCTGCAACGAGCAGGGACAGAGCCAGGGAAGCAAGGATGAGTTTCTTCACGCTTAAATCCTCCTTTTGATGATAGTCGAGATAAAATAAAGACACAGCTAATTAGACACAAACAATTTTCTGTTGTCAAGTCGCATATTTGTGAATTTTTAGCGGTATTGCATCCGTATCCGCCTTGCGACACATTTGCAAGACGGGCCTCAAAAATTGCAGTTCTTGAGGTTTGACTCTGCGCCGAATTCGCTTATATTGGATTTTCCTAAACCATGTTTTTTCCAGGGTTTCGCGGGCAGAACGTCATCAGGAGACCGGCCATGAACACCTTCTCGGGTAAAGAAAAACGCGCCACACCCACCCGTCACAGCAGGCCGGCCTCAGAGTTCAACCCGAACGGGCCGACCAACAAGGGACAACAGGACGAGATTCGCCGTATCCTGCGTTTCTCAGGTGCCCAGGCCCGGCTGACCGTCAGCCAACCCAACGACGAATACGAGCAGGAAGCCGATCGCGTCGCAGGCCAGGTCATGGCGATGAGGGATGTCCAGGCGCAAGGGGCTGAGCAAGGAATGACCCAGCCGCCCAAGGTTCAGCGCAGCTGCCCGGATTGTGAAGAGGAGCTGGCCCAGCGCCAACCCGAGGAAGAGGAGGAGGAAGAAATCCTCCAGGCCAAGGAGCAAACTGGGCGGACGCCGGAGATCCCCCCGGATCTGGAAATCGGCATTCGAGCCTTGCAAGGGAGGGGCCGGCCGCTCTCCGAATCCGAACGCAGCTTTTTCGAACCGCGCTTCGGCGCCGATTTTTCCAACGTCCGGCTCCATGCCGACACTCAGGCGGCCGATGTGGCCCGTTCCATCAATGCCCGCGCTTTTACCTTGGGGCGTGATGTGGTCCTCGGCAACGGCGAGGCAGCCACGGATACCTCCGCAGGGAAAGAGCTGCTGGCCCATGAGCTGACCCACGTGGTGCAGCAGAACAACCCGTCGACCTTGTCACCCACGAGTGTAATCCGGCGGGAGCCGTACGAAACCCGCGGTATTGATCTGGACCGGACCCAGATCGACTCCATGGCCGGCGAGAGTTACTGGGAACAGCGCACTTTCCGCGCTTTCGACACCTCCGTCGACCGCCGCATGCAGCAGGATGCGGAAGAGCGCGACGCCGTCCTGGCCGCATTCTGGGCTAGCAACCCGTCCACCCAGGTGCGCAGCCAGAGGATTCAATACCTTCCTGTGGCCACCCGCAACCTGCCGGTCCCGGCCGGAGAAGCGGCCCAGACCGCAGAACAGCTGATGTACAAAGTGACGTTCCAGCCCCCTGAAGCCGGACAGACAAAACCGAGGCTGGAGCTGGAATTCGTGGCCAGCGGAGCAGCGGCCGCAGCCCCGTCCGTGGTTTCTCCCGCCCCGGACACATTTCAACCCGCGGATCCGGACCGGGTCTCCTACCGCGGCTTTCCAGGCCCCATCGATACGGCCCTGGATGATTATTGGGCGGCCCACCCCGATGAGCATCGCGCCGTCTTCCAGTACATCCAGGGGACAGCTGATGCCAGTTTCGATGCGGTTATCGAGGCGACAACCAGTGAAACGGTGAGACGAAGGACTCGCGTCACGCACCGCTCGGTATTCCACATCGTTGGCCAGCACACCGGCGACACGGTCAACCGCCTGAACATCACTCTACTTAACGAAGGCGATTACACCACCAGTCCACAACAGACGGTCCCTGCCGATTATCGGGGACGGACCACTGGGGATCTCGAAATTGAGAATCTCCAGGGGCGATCGACCTCCGCCGGTCGACTGGGGTCGGTGACCTTGCCAGCCGACCTGCCGGACGATGAACGTCTGCCGGTGCAATATGCCATCTGGCAGTATTTTGCCGCCGGCAATGCCCGGAATACCGAAGTGGATGCCATTGTGCCGGTAGGCAGCAGTCGTAACGTCCTTTTCACCCTGATTTTCGGAGCCGACAACAACGTAACGGTGACCCGCATCGGCGAGGCCGGCAGCGGTACCGGACAGATCGATCTGAACCGCATCAGCGTCACCCGGATCAACGGTTTTCCCGGAGCCACCGCCACGGATCAGGCCCTGCGCACATGGTGGACTACCCGTTATCCCCAGGGTGGAACCTTGCCGGCCCCACCCGCCCCTGCAGCCGCCCCAGATACCCCGGATGCAGCGCCAGCCACCCCTGATACGGCAGCCTTGATTACCGCCATGGACCAACTGATCACCACCGGCATCACCAACGCCGCCTGGTTCCAGCAGAATTACGGCATCGAGGTCCTCGACTCCACCGCCCTGGCCACTCGACTGGAGACCGTCCACAGCGTTCCGACGGACATGACCACGGATACCGTGAATTTCAGCGCCACCGATCTGCGCATGCTCGAACTGGCACTGCAAACCCTGCCGGCCAGTGAATTGCTGCGGCTGCGCGGCGTCAACATGGGCCGGAAAACTTCGAGCATTACCCGCAACGGCACCAATTATGCGGCTGCCAGCGACACCACCTATGGCCTGACACTTCTGGATCAGACCGGCTCAACCCCAGACGTGACCGTCCTCTACTTCCAGTCCCTGTACATGAACAACACCAGCCTGTTCCGGGGCAGCACGGCGGACAACGTCCTGCCCGACGTGACCATGGGGATGCTGCACGAACTCGGTCACGCCACCGAATACACGACTCCGGCCATCGAAACCGCATTCAATGCCTGGCTCAGTCGCCATCGGCAAACCGCCCCGACCTGGTATGCCGCCAGCGCCAGCGACGAGTTTTTCCCCGAAGCCTGGGCGCTCTATCACACCGATCCGCGGTTTCTGTGCAACAGTTCGCCGCAGCTCTATGCGTGGTTCCACCATCTGGCCACCACCGGAACGCCGGCCGCTGCCAATACGACGTTCCCGGCACCGACGTGTCCATAACCCGGCGGGGCAAGATAGAGGGATTAGAGCCAAACCTTTTAAGCGTTGACCCATATGAAAAATTGGCGTAAATTTAGGCCTTATTTTAAATTATTTTTTATAGCAGGGGGGGCAATGGCTTCCAATTCTAGGGGCCTTCAATGGATTTAAAAGCCGTTTCGCACAAGGAAAAACCTAGTGCGGAGCGGCTTTTTATTTTGAGAATTTTAAGATTAAAGTGACAAAAATAAAGAATAATAACATTTCAAAAATTGAAAGAACCTGAACAAAAATTCTAGAGGCTAATTCTAATTACCGAACTTTTGATTGAATTTTGACGTAGGTAGGCTATGCGATCCATTCTAAGGTGGGCAGGTAGCAAACGAAAGCTATTAGTCCCACTAGAAAAAATGTGGCTTGAATCTGGGTCAGAAACATACATTGAACCATTTTGTGGCTCAGCATGCCTATTTTTTCACACTGAGCCACAAAATGCAATTCTGGCGGACACAAATGAATGGTTAATAAGCACATATAGAGCATTACAAACAGAACCAAACCAAGTGGTGGATAAGCTATATTCGCTGATAAGGGAAAAAAAACTGTATAATAAAATTAGGACTATACATTTTAGCCGTTTTTCAGAAGTAAATAAAGCTGCTTACTTTATATATTTAAATAGACTTTGCTTTAACGGCTTATTCCGTACGAATAAAAATCAAATATTTAATGTTCCATACTCAAATTATAAAACTGGTGAATTTCCAAGTAGAAAATTATTTCTAAAATCATCATCTCTGCTCAAACGTTCTCAGCTATACTCAAGTGATTTTTCACAGACGATAATGGACCATGTTAAAAAAAATAATTTTGTTTATCTAGATCCACCATATGCGACAAATAATATGAGAATATTTAGACAATATAACTCTTCGACTTTTGGCGTAAATGATATAGAAAGGCTAGATAACGCTTTAGATTTCATTGACAAAATTGGGGCAAAATTTGTTCTAAGCTACGCTAATACTGATGAGATAAAGTTTATATCAAAAAAGTGGAAAACCGAAACTGTTTCAGTAATAAGAAATATTTCAGGGTTCTCAAATAAGCGAAAGATAGCTAGTGAAATTTTTGTAAAAAATTTTTGATTTACGAGAGTTCCTGCTTTATGCGTATTTTATTATTAAGCGATCTCCACATAGGAACATCTGCCAGATGCCTCTCTTTGGTCCCCCATGAGGAAAGGGACAGAACCCAAATAATTGATGACAACTATGTAGGGCACCTTGAAACCTTACTAAAAAAAATCAATAAAAAAATAGATTATTTAATTATCGCTGGAGACATATCAGATAAAGCATCATTTGAACAATTTGCACATTTCGATACGTTAACAACAAAGGTATTAAGTCTATTAAATATTTCTGAACGACAATTATTTTTTACTGCAGGAAATCATGACGCAGACTGGACAGCATTTGGGGAATATAATATTGAAAAAATAAATAAAGCACGCCTAGAACAGAGATATTCTCCACTAAAGTCTAGTAGGACACTTAAAGGTTCACTTGATAATTCGACAGGAAACCTATTAGATTCCCCCTATTTTTGTATATGGGAAGAGAAACAAATATTTATCACATCAATAAATACTGCAAGTTTTGATTCACCAGGATCACAACACCATGGATCTATAGCACCAGAGACAATCAGCGCACTGGAATATGAGCTTGAAAAGAGAAATCTTCCAAGTGACAAACGAGTTAAAATCCTTCTTTTTCATCATCATCCAATCAACTATGAGAATCCATCCCCTCACTGGAAAGATTTTAGCATTTTACAATGTCATGTCGACTTAATAAATCTTTCTCAAAAATATGCTTTTGATTTTATAATGCATGGCCATAGACACCAGCCAATGTTTCAGTCCAATTTGGACATAAACGGGAGGCAATTGGCAATCGTGTGTGGAGGATCCTTTTCTCATAACTTCCCATCTTATATTTACGACAACTTAAGTAACCAACTACATCTTATAGAAATAGACAAACGAGACCATCAAACAGGTATTTTATGTGGCTATATATATAATTTTGCCTTTTCACATCGAAATGGATGGACCCCTAGCATTAAAAGCTCATCCGGTATTGAACATAAAATTTCATTTGGTCCCAATACCCACAGAAGCATCATTAAAGAAACAGCCGCTACCTATATTTCCAGACAAATAGATTCCAATGGAAGCTGTAGGTTAATTGAAATGGTCAAAGACAATCATATATTCAAGTACAAGAGCGACGAATTGATTTTTGATATTGTTCAAGAGATTTGCCTCGAAAAAAATTTAGAAATTTTTGGCAACACTATTGATCAAAGCGTAATAATAAAAGGAGGTTGTCTATGATAGCAGACAGCATCGAAATGGCCTTCCTTCAAGATAACGCTAGGACTGAAGAGGAAGATTATATTATCGAAAATTTTATTGCTACAGATAAATTCTGGCAGCTTTTTTGCCCAAAACATCAAATTTTATATGGTTCTCGAGGATCGGGCAAAACAGCAATAACAAAAATGGCCTCATTTCCTTTTTTAAAGGGTTTCAATCACCCTGAGGCAAAAAAAATTGTTGAGAATCTTGAATACATTGGCATCTTTGTTAACACAGACATTAGATTTGTCGGTTCCTTGAAAAACAAACTGTGGACTAATGAATTTCTTGCTGAAAAATACTTTGTATGGAAATTCAACATAAATTGCCTTAAATCGATAATCGTAACAATTGATTCAGTATTGGGATTTATTTATGGAAACAACACAAATAGATTTCATATTGAAAAATTATTTATCAATGAAATAACTTCGATTTTGTTTAAAGAAACACCAAACCTACGCCTTGTAGAGTTAACAGATTATATATCTGATTACGAATTCAAAGTTAGAGATACAATAAACAATGAATTTTTACTTGGTCAAAAAAATTTTACAGCATTAAGCGATTCATTTTCAACGGAAATTCTCGAACCAATTCAATTTGTTATTCGATCAATTTCAAAGCAAGTAAAAGCACTTACAAATACCAAATGGTTACTATTCGTTGACGAAGCTGAATTTTTAACCAGCGATCAACACATAATTTTAAATTCTTTCATGAGGACAAACCCTGATAAAATTTTTATAAAAATGGCCACCCTTCCATATTATCATCATACATTAGACACAAATCTTGGTGTCCACCTTCAACCAGACGATGACTTTCAATATATATATTTAGACGCGAATCCAATATATGACCTCAATTCAAAATCAAGGCAAATATATAGCTTCGCAAGAAAACTTTTTCAAAAACGAATTGAAAACTATATTAATTCAAATAATTTTGAAATATCAAACAATGAAAAAAGATCTTTTTACGACCTTGATATCGTACTAGGTGAATCACCCTTTGAACGGTTTAAAAGGCTTCCATCCGACCTAACAATTGCAATAGATCAAATTACCCCTTACCTTGATGAAAATACAACTTTACGCGCAGAAAGACTGATTACAAATAGGGCTAAATTCGGAAATGAAATTTGGAGAAAAGTAACTGGCATTATTTGCTTAATTGATTCCCAACGGCAAGCCTCCGGCAACAAACAGATGTCATGTTACTCAGGCGCAGATACTATTATTCGATGTACAGATGGGGTCCCAAGGAGAATGATAAACCTTTACCAGGATATTTCTCGGGAAGTGGTAAAATTCCTCCACTCGAATCAGCGAACTGATGTCTCTGGGTTTTCGTCCAAAAACCCTATCCTCACAGGTAAAGCCCAAACTCGGATTTTAAAATCATTTTCTGAGAAAAGATTTATTCAAAGCATCTCTGTTCCAGGAATTGGCCCCAAGTTACGCGATTTTTTAGAGGGCATTGGGGAATATATGTCTCACCAACTACACAAGGAGAAAATTTCAACCGATGTAATTGGATCCTTTCGACTAGATTCAGAAACAAGCGAGGAATATTGGGAAATGGTGAGATGTGGCGTTGCTTTTGGATTTATATTTCCAAATGTAACCGATCGACAGCCTGATCGCCTTGTGGAAAAAAAAGGTGCCTTTCGACTTTCTTTTGCCTTATGCCCTAAATTCAACACTTTTCCAAGAAAGGGCACCGCAAGAAACCTCCAAGGCATGCTCAGAGCAAGGAAGCGGAATCTAAATCAAAAAGCCACTGACCGTAAAAAAGAAATTCAAGGGATTTTTGAGTTTTAAAGACATAGGGGCTTCGATGACTCGACTTGATATTAAAGACATACCAAGTTCAAATATATCTAGAAATAAATATGATATATGTATTTTTGGATCTGGCTATGAAAAAAGGGCTAGATACTTATTAAGCAAACTTTATAAAACTGTAATTCCGTTAGTAAAGCATAGGTTCTGTTTTGTATTTAATGACTACAAAAACGAACAGGAACGATTGATTAATGATTCTCTTTTTAAGAGAAATGGTTTTCAATTTATAAACGTTGATTCTTTTAACTATGGTGAAATATCAAATGTTTTAATAGATAAACTAAAATCATTTAATGACTATAAAAATAAAAGCATTTCATTTCTGATTGATTATACTGTAATGAGACGAGCGTGGTATTCAGAATTACTTCAATTATTTCGCATACTATCTAATAATGGATATTCAATTAAAGCTACTTTTGTCTATACCAATGGGACCTATATGGGAGAAAAACACCCTAAAATAGTTAATGATTATATACTTGTGCCAGGATTTGAAGGCGTTGGAAGTCAAAAAAAGGAAAAATACGGTATTTACACATTGGGATTCGAACCTATCACTGTTCAGAGCTTACACGACTGGGTTGAGCCAAGAAAGATAAATTGCATTATCGCAAGCCCAGGATCTAAACCTGGAAGTAGAAATAAATGTCTTAATTTGAATAAAAATTTTTTACAAACATATTCCCCAGAAATATTTGAAATTCCAATATCAAGTGTAAGGTTTTACTCTAGCTTTGTAACTGATTTAATCAAATTAAATTCTGACGAATATGACATAATTCTCTTTGGTGGTGGGCCAAAACCTTTTATTTTAGGAAACTTTCTCTGCAGCTTACTTAGGCCAAAAATATCAAATATTTATCTTAAAGGACCTGAATCAAATCCAGTTAACGTTGAGTCGACAGGAACTCTCGTAAGCACTGAAGTAACTTTTTTCCCAACACAAAACGAACAAAGTCTATCCTAATAATTTTTTAACCATCAAAAATTTGAAACTCATTATTTTTCAAATTTTCTCAAATTTCTAAACACCACCCTTTTAATCTAAAATTGACAGATCGCGTCCCGCCAGACGCCATCCTTTTTGTAAGCCGACAAAAAGGAAGCAAAAAGCGGCTGTCCCTGCCGGGAGCATTTCTGTCGCAAATAGTTGTGGAACTGTCAACGGCTCTTATAACGACATCCCCGACCTGCGTGGCACCTCCCCTTTCGCCAGTCGTGCACGTCCGATTCGAATGGCTCCGGGTTGCAGGAGTTCAGTCCATCTTTATTAAACTCCATAAAAACCGCAGATCCCCCTCCCCTGTGACGCAGTCGGAGCGTGGTGCCCTTTCTCTGCCGACTCTCTTTAGGCAAGCAAAGAGAGTCGGTCGTCGATTGGGGGCGAAACCCCAAGGTGTTAACTTGATCCCCCAGAAACAGCAAAGCCTATAAATAATTTATACAACTGAACAGTTAAGACGCCTCCCCTTTTTTCCTTCTTAGGTAACTCTCACCTCATCCGACCTGCCTCTCCCTCATGGTTGCCCTCCTTCTGATTCAGGATACAATGGAAACTCTATCAACCAAGGAGATGAAGCATGAGTAAAACACCTGTCATAGAAGTGTTTTTCGACTATATCTGACCCTGGTGCTATCTCGGTACGGTACGTACCGAACGCCTGCAGCGGGAACACGGTGTCGAGTTAATCTGGACCGTTTTTCCACTGCACCCGGAAACGCCCGATCATGGAATGGCACTGAACGAGCTGTTTGCCGGCCGGGAAAAAGAGATCGAGGCCATGCAAGACCGGCTGCTGAAGGCAGCAGCAGCCGAAGGGCTCCCCCTGACCAAACGAACCCACACCTACAACAGCAGACTCGCCCAAGAGCTGGGCAAATGGGCGGAAGCCCAAGGGAAATTCGACGACTATCGGCAAGCGGTGTACCGAGCCTATTTCGTGGAGGGGAAAAACATCGCTCAGGTTGATGAACTGGTAAAGATCGTCGAATCCATTAACCTGCCGACAGATGAAGCCCGCCAGGTGATCGAGTCAAAGCGCTTTTCCGCTGCCGTCGATACGGATTGGCAGCGTGCCCGAGAGCTGGGCGTGACAGCGGTGCCGACCCATATCTGCGGCGAAAACAAGCTGGTAGGATTCAACCCCTACGTCGAGTTCCTGAACCTCATCAGCAACCCCTAAGCGACCAAAGGACCATCCGACAGACCCCCCGGTTTCTCTCTCACCCTTGCATCCTCCCAACCTTTACGGCATAGTTGGGGGCGGTAAAAACTGCGCCCAATCCCCCTGCCGTAAAGGAACCTCCGGATCATGGAAAGCCCAGCCATCGAGACGCCTGTAACGCCGGACCGCCCGTGGGAACATCTGCAACAGTTGATCGCTGGCGGTGATGCTGCGCAGGTGTTCGATTACATCGACCATATGAGTCCGACCGAAACGGCGCGAGCCATTTCGCGCCTCAGTGGTGAGAATCAGGGACGCCTGTTCCAACTGCTGACCCCTTCGGATGCCGCTGAGATCATTGAAGATATTCCCGACGTTCAAGCCGCGGACCTGATCGAAGAGCTTAATCCGCAGCATGCGGCGGCGATCTTGGAAGAGCTGGACAGCGATCACCTGGTCGACCTGCTCGGTGAAATGAACGAGGAGGATGCCGAGGCGATTCTGAAACAGATGAAACCGGCCGACGCCAGGGAGGCGCGGCAGTTCATGGCCTACCCGTCGGATACGGCAGGGGGCCTGATGGTCTCGGAATACCTGAGTTTCCCAGCCCGGTGCACTATCGCGGAGGTGCTGCAGGACCTGCAGGACAACCGCGAAACCTATGCCGATTACCATGTGCAGTATTTCTACGTGACTGATGACGACGAGCATCTGGTCGGGGTGCTTCGCATGCACGACCTGCTCTTTCCCCGGCGCTCCTTAACGCTGGACAAAGTGATGATCAGCAATCCGTTGAAGATCGAGGTCGATACCCACCTCGACCAACTGCGGGATTTCTTTGAGGAGCACGACCTGTTCGGAGCTCCGGTGGTGGATGGCACTGGTCGGCTGGTCGGGGTCATTCTGCCGGAATCGGTGCAGGAGGCGCGCCGCGAACGCACCGTCAAGCACTACCTGGGGCTGAGCGGGATCATCGGCGGCGAGGAGTTCCGCACCATGCCGCTCCTCAACCGGTCCGGGAGGCGCTTGTCGTGGCTGACCCTGAACATCGTGCTCAACATCATCGCGGCGAGCGTGATCGCCATTTACCAGGACACCCTGGCGGCGGCCATCACCCTGGCGGTGTTTCTCCCTATGGTCAGCGACATGAGCGGCTGCAGCGGCAATCAGGCCGTGGCGGTCAGCATGCGCGAACTGGCTCTGGGCCTGGTGCGGCCCAACGAGATCGTGCACGTCATGGCCAAAGAGGCGACGCTGGGGATTCTCAACGGCGTTGCCCTGGGGCTGCTGCTGGGCGGGGTGGCTTATCTTTGGAAAGACAATCCCTATCTGGGGCTGGTCGTGGGCGGCGCGTTGGCGGCCAATACCCTGGTGGCTGTAACCCTCGGCGGTCTACTGCCGCTACTGCTGAAACGACTCAAGATGGATCCGGCCCTGGTTTCGAGTCCTCTGTTGACCACGGTCACCGACATGTGCGGCTTTTTCTTCGTGCTCAGTTTCGCCAGCGCCATTCTTCCCAAGCTGGGTGGATAAGCAGACGTCTAACCAAATCCCAACCGTTCCCTTATCAACCACCAAATATTTTCCGTTTTCGTAGCGGCTATCGAAACTAAACCCTGCCGACCGCTACGAAACGGGAAATCCCATGACCAAATGTTCTCCGTGCAATGCCCTGTTGTCCATCCTTGGACTGTGCCTTTTGAGCCTACTCCCTGCTACGGGTTTCGGTGAACCGCTGGAAAGTTACCGCTACCGCCAACAGACCGAGGAAAAGGTCGAGCATTTCGACTGGCTGCTGGAAAAACCGGGAAATTTTCTCCTTTTAGCAGTGAGCGATACGGAAATCCATCGCACCGTGCTCGATGACCAGCTGCGCACCGAAAGCTGGACTCTGGATAATGAGAAACAACAGACCGCAGTGAAGGTTTGGCGCGAAGGGGAACGTCTCATCCTCACTGGCCGCTGGCATGGGGAGACAATCGACAAAGAACTGCGCATCGACGCAGCGCCCTGGTATCAGGCCATGTCTCTGTCGCTTCGAGCATTTCTGGCTTCGCCGCAGGACAGCACGGAATTCTGGACCTTGCGGCCGGACGAGTTGAAACCCCTCAAGCTGAAAGTGAGCAAAAAGGCGTTGGAAACCGTGCAGCTCGACGCCCGCACCGTGGCAGCCCAGCGGCTGGAAGTCCGCCTCACCGGCCTGGGCTCGCTGCTCGGGCATTCCCTGTACTGGTTCCGGCCGACCGACGGCCTGTTTCTCAAATACCAGGGGCCCAACGGGATGCCGGGGCTGGCAACCACCCTCATCACCTTGGAACAGGAACGGGTTTGTTCCCCTGCCGACGATTCGCTGGTTTCCACTATCCTGCAACGGAAAAGCGGCCCCTGACCGCACCATGGTTTGACAAGGGCCATCTCCTGCGCAAGACTCTTCCTGTACCGATCCATTAATCTGTGGAGACTGGTCCCATGATCGATAAACCTGCAGGCAACACCAACCGGCAGAGGATGCCGGCGCTGTTCATTGGCCACGGCAACCCGATGAACGCTATCGAGGACACCTCTTTTGCCGCCGCCTGGCAGGAGCAGGCGGAACAGTTCCCCCGGCCGCAGGCGATCCTGTGCATTTCGGCCCACTGGGAAACTCATGGCTCACAGGTCACGGCCATGCCGCAACCGCGCACCATCCACGACTTCTATGGCTTCCCGGATAAGCTTTTCGCAGTGCAATATCCTGCTCCCGGTTCAGAACAACTGGCACATCGGGTACGGGAGCTGGCTGCAGAATACAAGGTGGCTGGGGATCGAACCTGGGGGCTCGATCACGGAGCGTGGTCAGTGCTGCGCCGCATGTATCCCGCAGCGGATATCCCCACGGTGCAACTCTCCCTGGACCGCAATCTCTCTCCCAAGCAGCACGTCGATCTGGCGCGCAAGCTGGCCCCTTTGCGTGCAGAAGGCATTCTGATTCTCGGCAGCGGCAACATTGTGCACAACCTGCCCTTGATGCGCTGGCAGAACCGCCAGCCTTATGCGTGGGCCGAGGAGTTCGACGAACTGGCCAGCCGCCTGATCATCGAAAACGACGTGGAACAGCTGGCCGCCTACGAATCACTCGGCGAGGCGGCCCGACAATCCATCCCCACCAACGAGCATTATCTTCCCCTCCTCTACGCCCTTGCCCAGCGCGAGGAGCAGGAGCCGGTGAGCTTCTTCGCCGAAGGGATCGTGCTCAGCTCCGTGTCCATGCGGTCGGTACGGATCGGCTGAGGACTCCCGGCCAGACCTCATCCGACGCTCGCCATTACCACTTCACCGGTTTGGGATTGATGTCGTCCGAGCTCATCTGATGCCAGTACGGGTAGATGGGCCGACGGCGGCTGACCTCATCCAGCCTGCCGATCTGCTCCGGGGTTAGATTCCAGCCCACCGCACCCAGGTTCTGCTTGAGCTGGTCCTCGTTGCGGGCACCGACCACGACGTTGACGGTGCTGGGCCGCTGCAGCACCCAGTTCAAGGCGACCTGCGGGATTGTCTTGTCGGTTTCCGCAGCGATTTCGCTCAACACATCGACCACATCGTAAAGGTAGCCGTCTTCGATCTGCGGCCCGCCCACCTCGCCGCCAGCCTTGATCCGGCCTTCGCCCAACGGTTTGTCGCGGCGGATCTTGCCGGTCAGGCGGCCCCAGCCGAGCGGACTCCAGACCATAAGTCCCAGCCCCTGATCCAACGCCAGCGGCATCAGTTCCCACTCGTAATCGCGGCCAACCAAAGAATAGTAGCCCTGATAGACGACATAACGGGCCAGACCGTTCTTCTCGGACGCGGCCAATGACTTCATCACCTGCCAGCCGGAGAAGTTCGAGCAGCCGATGTAGCGGATTTTGCCGGCCGTGATCAGATCATCCAGGGCGCGGAGGGTTTCTTCCACAGGCGTCAACCCGTCGAAACCATGCATGAAATAGACATCCACGTAGTCGGTGCCGAGCCGCTGCAGGCTTGATTCGCAGGCGCGGATCAGATGAAACCGTGAGGAACCTCTGTCATTCGGCCCGTCCCCCATGGCAAAGGTTGCTTTGGTGGAGATCAATGCCTTGTCGCGCTTTCCCTTGATCGCTTTACCGAGGATTCGTTCCGCATCCCCTTGTGAATAGATATCCGCCGTATCGAAAAAATTGACCCCGGCTTCGAGGCAGATATCGACCAGCCGAGTCGCTTCATACTCCTCGATCTGGCCCCATCTTTTGAAAAACTCATTCGATCCGCCGAAGGTTGCGGTGCCGAAGCTGAGCACCGGAACATGCAGCCCTGAATGTCCTAATTGACGAAATTCCATCTTTTTATTCCTTTTTTGTTAAATGACTCTGGGTGGCCTTCTGACCTGCACGCACCAGGGTCACAATGTTCAGGAAACTTTATATGCTATTTTTTGCATGTCTTTGCTTTAGGTTTATCACTTTTCGACTGGAAGTGGGGTCCGCAGGAAAATTTTTTGCGGGTGGAGAAAAAGACGATCCTCCCCATGTGACGAAGCCGGAACGAGGAGGGCATTTCAGACTTAGGCTGCGTCACACGGGAAGAGGGATAAAAGTCTGCAGGGAATTTAAGCTCAAGAGGATTGTTTTGCCATCGCTTCCACAGCCTCCTTGGCCTCTTTGAGACCGCCACCGTGCAGTTCACGATAGAGGCGGATGGCGAGGATTTTTTCTCCGCGAGCCATGAGTGACAGGACATCGACGTCGCTGCCGCTGCCGGCCGGGGGATAAAGGCCGCGGTTGCGGGCTGTGACAACGCTGGAACGGCTGCGCAGCAACAACAGGGTGGGAACAAGAACCAGACCGCCAAGGACGGCGGCGATCGTCTGCCAGGAGAATCCTTGCGCCACGGCAGCGACGACCGGCACGATCCAGCAGGCCAGGCCGAACAGAAAGAACCAGATTCCTCCTGAAACGCCGCGTTCCAGAATAGCCTCAGCCGGATCAACAGGATTGTAGCGGGCCATGACCGTTTTCCCCAACGGGTAGCGCTCCGTGATACGCCGGGCCTTGGCCTCCTTGGGGTAAAGGCACTCGGTCGTCCCCAGTTTTTCGCCGAGAAAGGTGCCGCCTGGCGCTGAATAACGATAATGGATGATCGGCCGATAGAACAGATCCCCTTCGAAGCGCCGCTCGGGAACCACCTCACTCTTTTCGATCACCGCCAGGGCCTGGGGCCAGTGGCCGGCGGCCCGATGGCGCTGCATGGCAAACAGGCCGATGCCGACCAGCAGCGCCCCGCACAAAAGAAAGACGCCGACAAACAGGACACCGAACAACAGCATGGCGTTTTGAAAGATATCCGTCATGGTTGATCCTCTTGTGGAGGGAACAAACATCTAATACGACCCTGGCCACGGCTTCTTGCAGAATTCGGCTTACGGCTTCACTCCAATTCCAGGAGTATCGCCTCGGCTATAGACAGGCGCTCGGGCAGTTCCACACCCGCCTCAGCCAACTCGCGCAGACAGAGAATGTTGATAGCAGCCAGGGATTGGTTGAGCGCGTCCAGGTTGAGAACCGCATCGCCGGGCAGGGATTCCAACCCCTGGAAATTGAGAGGGCAGTAATCGATGCGCCGGCCGCCGTCTTCCTCTACCAGCAGAGGCATTCCCTGGGTGCGGCAGATGATCGGACGGACCGTATAGAGCAGGCAAGCCCTGTCCAGCAGCAACGGGCATTCCTCTTTATCGGCCATCTGTCGGGCCCGGGTACGCATCTGTTCGGCCTGCTCCGGAGGGAGAGACGCTACAGCCAGGGCAATGGCCAGCGCCTCCACCGGCAAAACGCCGATATGCGTACAGCAGGCATCGCAGCCGCGACGACAAACCATCTGCTCGGGAAACCGAGCTTGCACCGCTGTGCAGAAACGATCCACCTTATCTTTCAAAAGTCGGTATTGCTCAAGACTCTGCATAATTTTCATCCTTCCTCGTTCAGGATATCTTCTCTCCCCCCTTCGGAACAAGCTCTTCAAACCCGAGGCCCTGGTTTAAACGAAAATATACAAAAAATATGGGGTGTATAAGCGCACTATTCAGACTGTCAATTATTTGAAAGTCCAGTCTTTTTAGA
>ENA-ORXD01000807-ORXD01000807.1-sediment-metagenome-genome-assembly--contig:-NODE-807-length-33292-cov-4.689839_pt1 | contig 33292 bp, 24 predicted proteins | sample MGYA00237862_ERZ511471 | MGnify/ENA metagenome assembly ERZ511471 | reverse complement strand
GCAGCGGTTAATGTGGTCTTACCATGGTCAATGTGACCCATGGTACCCACGTTCATGTGCGGTTTCGTCCGCTCGTATTTCTGCTTTGCCATTTACTCTCTCCTCAAAAGAACAAAGACAAGTTAATAGGTTATAGACGGTAAAAAGAGCCCTCAATGGGACTTGAACCCATGACCCCGTTCTTACCAAGAACGTGCTCTACCATCTGAGCTATGAGGGCTTACCGTTCCCAGACTTTGATCATTAAATTGATCAGTGGGCGGTGAAGGATTCGAACCTCCGAAGGCGTGTCGCCAGCTGATTTACAGTCAGATCCCTTTGGCCACTTGGGTAACCGCCCAGTACTGGAGCTGTTGTCAGCTCGTAAGTGAGATCCTTTTCTGCAAAAAAACCTCACTTGCCAGCTTACAACGTAAGCCGATGGTGGGATTCGAACCCACGACCGATTCATTACAAGTGAATTGCTCTGCCAGCTGAGCTACATCGGCGTATTCAATTTTTAAGTTACTTTCGAGCGGGCTAAATTATACCAAAGCCCAGTGATAAAGGCAAGACCTTACATTTGTTAACTGGTAACTTTCACTCCAGTAAATAGCCGCGAAGAGGGAGTCTATCAGAAGAATCCGGCAGCGTCAAGGATTTTTGTGGAAGTGTGTCGTGAAAGTGTGAGCGGTGACCGGAAAATGGGGTTTGTGAAAACCTGTGTTTTAATCTCTTGAAACGCGATCTGTGGGGTCCGGTACACTCACTATTCAGGGCTTTTTTGCGTAAAAAGTGTTTTACATCTCAAAAAAGGATCGCGCTGTTTTGATGTATAATCATAGCGAAAGTGGAGGTTGCATGGAAATTACATGGTATGGACATTCATGTTTTCGATTGACTGAGCGCGGATTGGCGACAGTTGTTACTGATCCGTATGATCAGAATGAAGTAGGTTTTTTATCATTAAAATTAAAGGCTGATATTGTTACCTGCAGCCATGATGTTTCTGGACACAACAACCTGAAAGCAGTTAAAGGTTCGCCTTATCACATAACAGGTCCAGGAGAATTTGAGATTGGCGGTGTCTTTATTACTGGCGTTCAAACCAATGGCAAGAAAAAATTTGAAGAAGGTGAACCGCGCAACACATTGTATGTGATTGATTACAATGGCCTGACGGTGGCTCATTTAGGCGGTATCAACCATGTCCCCAGCCAGACCCAAGTTGAAGCCTTGGGACATGTCAATATTGCTTTAGTTCCTGTTGGCGGTGGTAACAGTCTGAATGCTGCAAAAGCGGCTGAAGTGATCAGTTTGCTTGAGCCTGGAATTGTTATCCCAATGCACTATATGACTCCGGATTCAAAGATCCAATTGGACCCTTTGAGCAAGTTTTTAAAGGCGATGGGCCTGGCGGATGTCGAACCAATCCCTTCTCTTAAGGTTGGCAGCGAGAAATCAATCTCTGATGAAACCAAGGTTGTGGTCTTGAGTTATAAGGATTAAAAGGGAGGAAGCCTTGCCTGTAAAACTGATCATGTCCTGGGATATTACCCCAAATCGGGAACGGGAATATTTTGAGTTTGTTGTCCGGGAGTTTATTCCTGGCGTGCAACATCTGGGGCTTGAGTTGACGGATGCCTGGGCTACAGCCTATGGGAACCAACCTCAGATCATGGTTGGCGCGGTTTCCCATTCCAGGGCTCAGATCAGGCAGGTGCTACGGTCAGAAGATTGGCAAAGTTTGAACAACAAACTGATGGATTATGTTTTGAATTACACACAAAAAATTGTTGAGGCTTCTGGCGGTTTTCAGTTCTAAATCCCTGAATTTGTAATGACAATGAAATTTTCACGATTGCTGCTGGATTGGTATTCCCGGCATGCTCGCCAGATGCCATGGCGTGACCATCCGGACCCTTACTGCGTTTGGGTTTCGGAGATTATGTTACAGCAAACCCGCGTCGAAACGGTGATTCCCTATTATCAGCAATGGGTGGAACGTTTCCCGACGATTGCTGCTTTGGCGGAGGCTCCCGAACAGGAGGTACTTCGTCTGTGGGAAGGTTTGGGGTATTACAGCCGGGCCAGGAACCTGCACCGTGCTGCCAGAATAGTGCTGGAAAAGTATGGTGGGCGGTTGCCTGATCAGGTGGAAGAACTTAGAAGATTGCCTGGCATTGGACGTTACACCGCGGGCGCTGTTGCTTCCATAGCGTTTGGAAAAGATGAGGCGGCGCTGGATGGCAACATCCGCAGGGTGCTGTCACGGGTGTTTGACATGGGCCTGCCTGTTCAATCCAAAGAGGGGGAAGCGCGGCTGTGGGCTCTGGCAAGAGAAAACCTGCCGCACGGGAAAGCGGGCGATTACAACCAGGCTCTGATGGATCTTGGGGCGATGGTTTGCCTGCCCCGCAGCCCGCTATGCGAGCAATGTCCGCTCAGAGAATTGTGTAAAGCTTATCAATCCGGCAACCAGGCAGAACGCCCGGCGAGAAAGGCGAAAGAACCTATTCCACATTACATCGTGACTGCCGCGGTCATCTGGAGGGATGGCCAGGTGTTGATCACCCAACGTCCGGAAAAAGGTCTTTTGGGTGGTTTGTGGGAGTTCCCTGGAGGGAAATTGGAACAGGGGGAGAGCCTTTCAGACGCGCTGCTGCGGGAGATTCTTGAGGAATTGGGAGTGAAAATTGTTGTGGGCGCTTCGATGGGGGTGTACCGTCACGCTTACACCCACTTTAGAGTGACCCTGCATGCTTTTTGCTGCGAAATGCTTGCGGGAGAATTGCAGCGCCTGGGAGTGAGTGACTTTCGCTGGGTTCAGCCTGGCGAGCTGGGCGAATTCCCTATGGGAAAGATTGACCGGTTAATTGCCGTCCGAATTGTGAATTCGCTGTAACTCAACGCGAATAATTTTGGCTGGCAGATACTTCAAGGGGATTTGTTTTTCCTGTCACAACCCTTTATACTGATAATATACATAATCATCATCTATATTAAGGAGTTTTAGTTGGATTCCGGTCAACCCTACGCTTATCAGGACGCGCGGGATTGGATGGTTACCTACCAGATAGAACGCAGAGGCCTTACAAACTCCCGGCTGCTTGAAGCAATGCGCCAAATCCCCCGGCATTTATTTGTAAAGCCATTAATGGAAGATATGGCCTATGAAGACTGCCCGCTGCCTATCGGGGAAGGCCAGACAATTTCTCAACCTTATATTGTCGCGTTGATGACCAGTTTGCTGAATCTAAAGGGGGGAGAAAACATATTAGAGATTGGCACGGGTTCAGGCTACCAGGCGGCAATTTTGGGTTGGTTGGCTAAAACAGTGCATACTATTGAGCGCCATAAAAACCTTGCGCATCAGGCAGAATCTATCCTTAAAAAGATCAACATCAAGAATGTCATCGTCCATGTTGGAGATGGGTCAGTGGGCCTTCCTCAGCACGAGCCTTATGAAGGGATCATGATCACGGCCGCCATGCCAGAAGTTAATGAAGTCCTGTTGAAGCAACTCACTGAGGGAGGGCGTTTGGTGGCGCCTGTTGGCAATTTGGGCAAACAAATTCTCCAGCGTTGGGAAAGAGAAAACGATCATTTTACGCATGAGGATATCATTCCGGTGGCGTTTGTTCCGCTGAGGGGTGAACTGGGTTGGAAATTCTCGGATTGGTGATTGAAACTCTGGCAACAATATCCGGTTTATGGAGGTTAAAGTAAGAAGTGCGTGGCATGGCCACGCACTTAATTGTTTGTTAAGTGGATCAAATTTCGTTAACGGTCACAAAGATCATCGGGGAACGGCGAATCTCGCTGTACAGGTAGGTGCGAACGGATTTGACAACTGCTTTTTCCAGATTCCCGTTGGACCGGGAAACCGCGTCAATGATCCGCTGGCTGGCCTGGCTAAGAACTTCATCTGCTTCTGTACTCAACATAAAACCACGACTGATGATTTGTGGTTCCTGAATCAATTCATGTTTTTCCTGATCAATAACCAGATTGATAACCAGAATGCCGTCTTTTGCGAGCAGTTCGCGTTCCCGGACAATATCGGTACTCACATCTCCAACCCCTGAGCCGTCCACAAAGACATATTCAACCGGGAATTTTTCTCCCAGGTTCATTTCCTCGTTTTGAAATTCAATCGTTTGCCCATTATCAACTATGGCGATATTTTCAGGTGGAATGCCAACCTGCTGAGCGACACGGGCGTGCATTTTTTGCTGTCGAATTTCTCCGTGAAGCGGAACAACATATTTCGGCTTAACCAGAGTCAGCATCAGCTTGATTTCTTCCTGGCTGGCGTGGCCGGAAACGTGGACCGGGGCCAGCGCTTCGTAAATTACATTGGCTCCGCGCTGGATCAAACGATTGATGGTGCGATAAACCATCTCTTCGTTTCCTGGGATTGCTTTGGAAGAAAGCACGATGGTGTCACCGGGTTCTACTGAAAGCTGTCTGTGGCGATCTGTGGAGAGCCGGCCCAGAATGGAGTTGGGTTCTCCCTGAGTGCCGGTACACATCAGGACCACTTTATCTTTTGGCATTTTGAGGGCCTGATCTGTGGTGACCAGTAAAGAGTCTGGAATATCCAGGTAACCGAGCGTGCGCGCCATTTTTGCGTTATCCACCATGCTGGTGCCGATGAATGATAATTTACGTTCAAATTTCATTGTGACATTGGCAACTTGCTGCATTCGCGAGATCAGGGAGGCAAAGCTGGCAATGATGATTCGCCCTTTTGCTTCGCTAAAAACCTGCTCAAAGGCGCTGGTGACAACCTGCTCGGAAGGAGTCCAACCCGCTTCCACGGCGTTGGTTGAATCGCCCACAATCGCCAGTGTACCCCTGCGGGAGAATTCTGCGAGTTTTGCGTAATCGGTTGGCCAGTTATCCACTGGAGTCTGGTCAAACTTATAATCACCGGTGTGAACGATCAATCCGGCAGGTGTTTGTATCCCCAATCCAACACCATCCGGAATTGAGTGGCAGACATGGAAAAATTCCACTTTGAAAGGCCCAATTTCAACGATCTTTCCTGCTTCTACGGTGTGCATTTCCGCTTTTTGGAGCAATCCATTTCGGGCCAGTTTGACTTCCAGCAGACCTCGTGTCAGTGGAGTCGCGTAGATTGGTGCCTGGACGGCTTCCAGAAGGTGGCGGATGGCGCCGATGTGATCTTCATGTCCGTGGGTGATCACAATCCCGCTGATTTTATCCTGCCGTTTGATCAAAAAATCAATATCTGGAATGATGTAATCGACACCCAGCATATCGTTTTCAGGGAACATCAGGCCCGCGTCGACGACCAGGAGTTGGTCTTCGTATTCATAGACGGTCATGTTCCGTCCCATTTCACCCGCACCACCCAATGGGATAATGCGCAGAGTTTGTTTCTTCATATTTTTTATTACCTTACCTTTTTATTATTGCTTATTGTTACATCACAGAATATTCTCTGTGGGAAAATTATTGTAGTTTTGTTGTAAATTTAAAATACCCCGGCGGTTCAGCCGGGGCACATCAGTTCCTTTAAAGCTGCTTTATGAAGTAATTCATTACCTCGTATAACCTACCCAATAATTGGACGCATTTCCTAATCCAACGATGATAATTTTATCATGTCATACCGTCTTTGTCAAAATAAACATTGCGCAAAAAGGGCGCGCTTCTTGTTTGGTTTATCTTTGCTTTTCACATTCAACATCGGAAAGGAAAAATCCAAACGAATAGCATGATAAAATTTCCAGACAATTAAAATCATGTTGAAGAATTTATAGGTGACAATAAATTCTATTTGAGCAGATCAAGTTGTGCAATATGTATAGAGAGGGATAATAAATGGAAGCCATAGATTCAATTCTGACACGGCGTAGCGTGCGGAGTTTTAGTCCTGAACCAGTTAACCAGGAAGATATTGAAATCTTGCTGCGGGCAGCGATGCAAGCTCCTTCTTCATCCAATTCCCAACCCTGGCAATTTGTCGTGATATCGGATCGCAGGATGCTGGACGCGATCACAGAGTTTCACCCGTTTTCCAGCGCGTTGAGGACTGCCCCAGCAGCAATTGTGGTTTGCGGTGATTCCCGGTTAGAGGTGGGAACGGGCAGGTGGATACAGAGCTGCTCAGCGGCCGCGCAGAATCTGTTGCTGGCGGCACATGCCAGAGGACTTGGAGCCGTCTGGCTGGGAATTCAGCCTGAAGAACAGCGGATTCAAGGTATGAAAAGATTGATTAATTTTCCCTCCGGCGTTCACCCTTTGGCATTGATTGCGATTGGACATCCGGCGGGAAAACAAGAACCTGCTATGAGCCGTTTCCAACCGGACCGGGTCCATCACAACGGTTGGTAGCCGAAAGTAAATAACCCCAATTAAAAGCAAACCCTTTCACACTTTGAAAGGGTTTGTCTTTTTATAACAGGCTTTATGCGCTAACCATAACGCAGAGCAGCTGCGATATTTCCGATTTCTTTCAGGCTGGGACTATCCTCAATGATTTTAATATCTCCACCAAAACGTAGCACGTTGTTTACGGCGAGTTCGATGATATCGGGAGATGGGTTTGTTTTTTTGTTGCATACTGAGCAAGGTTTGGCAGGGTCGCTGGTGAGGGTGCCACAGGTTGGACAGTGATAACCTTCTTTGTGAAAGTTTGCCGCGATAAGCAAAGTGTCTACCTGCCGGTTGTTGATTGCGGATAATGTTTCTTCGAGTCCGGTGACTGCATTGGCACCTTTGGCGGCTGCGGTGATGATAGTGTTTACCAGTTTCGATTCGCTTTCGTGTTCGTATGCCTGTCCAATTTCAAGCGCCTTTTTCAAAACTTCAGAGTGGCTGGCCGTCATGCTGATGGGGAAAGTTCCCATAATCAAACTCTGCCAGGCTTTGGGAAGTTGGCTGCGGAACAGAGAAATGTTCTCATCGCTTCCGCCAATCAAAACCCTGCGGGTCTTATTGGCTTCAAAAAAGGCTGCGGCAAAATCGGCAGCATCTTTCATGTTCCGGTCAATCGTTTGATCTTCATAACGGGTTTGTCCCGCGGTTCCGCCCCGTTGGCCGTGAACAGCTGAAGCACCTCCGCGTTTTGTGTGATGGATTGGCTCGCCAAGAATGCCTTCTTGCTCTTTCAGTTCACCCAGGTGGAAGGAGAACAATCGCGCTCCCTGTCTGTCCACCAAAACTACACCGTAACCGCCAAAATCATCGAGCAAAGCATTAAGCGGCTTGATGGTGGGGTGATTTTCATAATTAATCAGATCATGCACCGACACTTCAAGTGGAAAAGCGCGGAAAAAATTTTTTTCAGCGCAGGAAAAGATGACGACGCTCCGTCCAGACCAGTCGTATTCGTGATCAAAGTAGCGTTCCACGATTTCAATTTCTTTTGGCGCGTCGATCTTTTTCAGCATGTTACGCAAGCGGAGTTTATAAACATCCGCATTGCCTTTTGAGGGTTCCGTGTTGAGATAGATACTCAAAATGGGGCTGGTCGCGTCGTAATCAATTAATTCCCGCAGGTCATTTTGATTTAGCATGGCAATCTCCTTCCGGATTTGAGGGTTTGAATCAAATGATTAAATTCTTAGGGTCGCTTTCCCAGAGTGATGGTTACCTCCTTTAGATCATTGTCTCTTATGACGGTGATAATAACCTCATCACCAGGGATTTTATTGTTCATCAGATAGCTCAACAGCTCTCCAAATACGCGTATCGGGCGGCCATCAATCGCGACAATCAGATCACCCCCACCCAATAAACCAGGGATGCCCGTATCGCTTCTCGAGCCGCCGATCAAGCCACCTTTATCCGCCGGGCTTCCATTGACAACTTCAACAACGTAAGCGCCGGACAGATACTCTCCATTCTCGTTGGTGATATTTAATGCTTCCTGTTCGATCAGGCTTAATTCTTCACGGGCAGTGATGCCGAGATATGGGTAATCATACACGCCTCTTTCGATGAGGATTGGGACCACGCGTTTGACAATATTGACAGAAATCGCAAATCCAACACCACTGTTGATGGGCTCCCCTGAAATATTGATCCCATTGGTGCGAATGGCGCGATTGATCCCAATCACTTCTCCGTTCAAATTCAGAAGCGGCCCGCCCGAGTTGCCCGGGTTGATGGAGGCATCTGTCTGGATGATGTCGCCCGCAGAGTATGTTCCTCCCTCAGGGGATTCGCGCAGGGAAGAAAGCGTCCGGCCTTTGGCTGAGACAATGCCCACAGTCATGGTGCTATCCAGGCCAAAAGGGTTGCCAATGGCAACCACAGTCTGGCCGATCCGGGTTTTGTCCGAATCTCCGAGAGGCAATGGGAAGAGAATTTCGGCTGGAGCGTTTGTTTTAATTACCGCGATATCCGAATCCAGGTCTGTGGCGATCACTTCGCCGCGAACCTTGTACCCGGAAGGGAAGTCTACCTCGAGGTCCTCGGCTCCTTCGACCACGTGATAGTTTGTAACAATATGCCCTTCTTTATCGAAGACAAAACCGGAGCCCAACCCGCCGCCACTGGATGTGAGGGTTTGAATTGCCACCACGCCGGGGTTTACATTCTCATAAAGTGATACCAGAATATCCTCCGTCTGGCTTGGAGAACCAGTGAAAATGGAGGTGTCCGCAGGTGTTGGATTCATTATTGGGGTGGTTGGGGTCGCAAAGCGCTGCGCTTCCTGTGTTTCGACTTCTTTGTTCTCGCGTTCACCCAATGTAAACATGGTTTGGCAGGCAATTGTGCTTACCATTAACAAACCAATCAAAAGCCAGACAAACATTTTCTTCATAGTTTTACACCTTTAATTGTAGCGACTTTTTGAACATTTAGCTATTTCGAAGTTGCTCAAAAAGCTCTTTTTGCTTAGGTGTCAGGTTTTTGGGAATCTGCACCCTGACACGAGCATAGAGGTCCCCAAACACTTTGGGTGACTTTAACTTTGGCATACCGCGGCGAGCCAGCCGGAAGGTTTGTCCTGGCTGCGTGCCAGCGGGAATAGTCAACAGAACGTTTCCAGCGGGAGTGGGCGTGGCAACCTGACCACCTAATATAGCGGTATAAAGATCAATTGAAATGTCTGTGTATAGATCATCGTCTTTTCTTTCAAAATCAGGATGAGGAGCGACGTCAATGACCAGGTAAACATCCGCTTTCTGCCCATCTGGTCCCATTGGGCCTACACCAGACATGCGTACTTTGGTACCGCTTTTCGCGCCAATGGGGATTTTTATTTCATAGCGCTGGCCATTAATTTCAATCATTCTATTGGCGCCGTGATAGGCTTCATGCAGCGAGATGGTCACAGGTTGTTCGTAGGCTGGTTGGGGCCTGGTCTGCTGCCGCCGGGAAGGCGCGCTTCTTCTATATGCAGTCTGTCCACCCATTTGTCCGAAAATGGCGTTAAAGAAGTCTGAAAAACCGCTTGTGCCAAACAGGTCTTCCATATTGCCAACTTCAACTCTGGTCCCACCACGCGGAGATTGAGTGAACCAATCTTCCCAATTGAAACTCCCACCTGGCTGGCCAGTTCTTTGCCATTGGCTGTAAGAAGAACCGAGTTGATCATAACGGCTGCGTTTCTCAGAGTCGCTTAAGACGTCATTTGCTTCGTTAATATCTTTAAATTTTTCTTCAGCTGTTTTATCACCCGGATTGCGGTCCGGATGGTATTTCATTGCCAGTTTACGGTAAGCTTTCTTGATCTCTTCGGAACTTGCTTTCCGGTCGACACCAAGGATTTTGTAATAATCTTTATATTCCATAAATTCATTTTATTCTCTGCTGATCTGTAGAGTCAAGCGAATTAATAGATATCTTATACGAATCTTACCAGATACTAAAAAAATTTTAATAAATCATCTGTCAGGAGGGTTCGCTGCTTCCTTATTTTGCAGGTTGCAGTGGATGATATTAAAAGTCAGTTTCTTTTTTGTTTACTCCATGCTATGATTTAAACACAAATGAGGCGTACCGCTGACCGAATTCTGATTGTTGAAGAAGACCCTATTATCTGCGATTTGATTGCGCGGCAGGCTCTTGGAGCGGCTGGTTATGGGACCATTGTGGTCAATAACTCATCATCCGCAATTTCCAGGGTGGTTCAAGAGAATCCTGATGCGATCATTGTGGATCTATCTCTGCCTGGCTTAAGCGGCAAGGATCTACTGGTTGCACTGACCGCGCAGAATATTGATATACCGGTTGTGGTGCTTGCTAAAGGAGGGGACGAGGCAGATATCGTTCATGCGTTCCGACTTGGAGCTGCCGATTATCTGCTGTGGCCTGTCCGAGAGGCCGAAGTGATCACAGTGATGGAGCGTGTGTTGAAACACGCCCATACTGCCCGTGAACGCGAGCAGCTATCCCAAAAACTGCAACAAACCAATCTGGAGCTTAAACAGCGAGTCCAGGAATTGACCACAATTTATTCGATTGGCAAAGCAGTCACCTCAATTACAGACCAGACACTGCTTTTTGATCGGATCCTTGAAGGCGCGGTCAGTGTGACACAATCTGACATGGGATGGTTTTTGCTGCGTGAAGAAACGGACCAGGCGTTTTTGATTGTTGCACAGCAAAATCTCCCTCATTCTCTGGCGGCATATATTAATCACTCCTGGGATGATGGATTGAGCTCGCTGGTTGCCATGTCGGGAGAAACACTTTCAATCCAGGGTGAATCATTGAGTCGTTTTAAAATTGCCAATTTGGGCCGGTCTGTGTTGATTGTTCCGATCAAGGCGCAGAAAGCGGTTATTGGCATGCTGGTTATGGTGCGGAAGAGTGCCAAACCCTTCAGTGAACGCGGGCAACATATTCTGGAAGCGATGGCGGATTATGCTTCAATCTCTCTGATCAATGCGCGTTTGTTCCAGGAATTGGAACAAAGGGCCCAAAAATTTCAAGTTGCTGCAGAAACTTCCCGGCTTAGCCAGCAAGTTACCAATGCGTTATTGAAAGAAGTTAAAGTGCAGCTCCAAATCCCCATAGAGCATTTACAACAAATTGAAGCAAAATTGAAAAAGCCTGCTATGGTGCGGTGGACAGTGGATCAACGTCAGCAACTGGTTGATCTGAATTCGCAATTAAAGATGGTTGAACAAACTTTTGAGGCAATCGCGCCGGCAGAACTGTTGAGTTCGTCGGACAACGCGCAATCGGTTGATTTTGTTGCGGTCGCGCGGAGCATGATTAATCATGTTCTTCCTTTTGCGCAGCTAAAGAACTGCACGCTGTTTGCGGAACTACCTGAAACAGCTGTCTGGATTGGGATTGAAAAGAGTCTACTGGCGCAAATGATTCTTTTGTTTCTGATTAATATTATCCAGATCAATCGTCCAGGTGGGCAGATACGTGTGCAAGTTGGTCATTTATCTGATAAAATGACATATATCGTAGTTAATACCATTGAATTGGTGTTAAATGGCAAGGAAGTTTCCCAAATATTTGATGGGTCTTATTATCCCAAGCCAGAAGACATTAGCCGATTTGGGGGACTTGGAAACGGTTTGCCATTATTAAAAAAGTTGGTTGATCGAAAGAATGGGAAGTTATGGGTTGAAAGTGATCCTGAAAATGGTTCACGTTTCTATCTTTCTCTGCCATTGCAAATTGGCTGAAACGGACAGGTAAATATGTCTCCTGCTCAACAAATCAAAGGGCGTATCTTAGTCCTGATATCGGACTCCAGAGTGAACAAGCTGCTGGAGAATATTTTGCTTTCCAGCGGTTATGAAGTGATTTTCTGCGAAGAGCAGAAATGCGCTCAAAAAGCGATTGAGTTGAAAGTGCCGACATTGATGATGCTGGGGGAAAAGCTGCGGGATGGTAATGGCTTGAATTTTGCGCAATCAATTCTCAAAAAATACCCAGGCCTTCCAATTATTCTTTTTGTGGAACGGGAAACCCCGGAAATTTTGAAGGAGATTATCCGGTGTGGCATAGCAGATTATTTGTGCTTGCCTTTGCGGGTTGATGATATTCTGACGGCTGTAGAAAACGCGCTTTCAAAGGCGCATCAGAATAAGCAATGGGTTTTGTTGGAAGCAAAACGCGCCACCGCCAGTTTGCAGCGAAAAGTAGATGAACTGGAAACGATGACCCAGCTGGGGCACCATATCAATGGATCTTTGGATCTGGACAGCGTTCTTTCTTCCATTGTTGACGCGGCAGTTGAGCTGACTGGTGCTGAAGAAGGCAGCCTGCTGCTTCTGGATGAAGAAACCGGCGAACTCTATATGCGTGCCTCCCGCAATTTTCAGGAAGAATTTGTGCGTACTTTCCGATTGCCCACTCAGGATACCCTGGCGGGTTCTGTGATCCAGTCCGGTGAAGCGATCTTGCTGGATGAATCTTCACCCACCAAGATTAAAACAGCTTATCTGGTTCACAGCCTGGTTTATGTTCCAATTTCAAAAGAAGATCGTGTTTTTGGTGTTTTGGGTGTGGATAATCGCCAGAAACACCTGCCCTTTACGGCGCGTGATGTCAAATTGCTATCGGCAATTGCCGAGTTTGCAGTCACAGCAATTGATAATGCCCGATTGCATGAGAATACCCTTCTCGAACGGAATAAGCTCAGTACAATCTTATCGGCTATTGAGGACCTGGTGATTGTAGTGGATGATCAAAATCAACTGGTCCTGGTCAATGAAGCGGCGCGCTCAGTGTTTGGCTTGGGGGATGAGGACCTTGCTGGAAAGCATTTCAGAGATGTCTTTTCACAGCAAGAGCTGGTTGCATTGGTAGAGTCTTCTGATAAACGAAATTTTAATTGGCTGGAAGTTTCTCTTGAAGGCGAGCGGGTATACAGCACACAGATTGCCCCAATCCCAAATCTGGGTATGGCAATTACCTTGAATGACATTACCTATCTCAAGCGTTTGGATATTATTAAGACGGAGTTTGTGAATACGGTTTCCCATGATTTGCGTTCGCCGCTGACCGCGATTATGGGGTATGTTGATTTGATTGAAAGAACCGGCTCGGTTTCTGAAATGCAGCATGATTTCATCCGTCGCGTTCAAATCAGTGTTCAGAATATTACCAATTTGGTAGATGATTTGCTACTCCTGGGACGAGTTGAAGCAGACGCTGACGCAGTGCTGGAAGATGTGTTTTTGGACCAATTGATCAATTTTGTTTCAGATCAATTCGCGGATCAGATCAAACGGCATAAACATGAATTTTCTTATGATCATCCAGATAATTTTATGCCGATCCGGGCTCATCCAACCCATATCCAGCACATGATTGAAAATCTGCTGGATAACGCGATCAAATATACTCCTCAGGGAGGTGTGATCAGCGTAAGCGCAAAAATAGAAAAAGATCAGGCTGTGATGCAGATCCGGGATACAGGGATTGGTATTCCTTCATTGGACATGCCTTATATCTTTGATAAATTCTATCGGGCCAGCAATGTGGATAGTGACACAGTTGGAACGGGGTTGGGCTTATCTATTGTTAAGGCGATTGTGGATAATCATAGTGGACGGATCTGGGTAGATTCAAAACTGGGGCAGGGATCGACTTTCACCGTTGTTTTTCCATTGAAGAAGGCTTAAGATAAATTTTAGGATAAATCCCTGAAGGCGCCGCACGGCGTATTTAGGTTTTAATTAGATAATTTGGGCCTTGACATACAGGGAATGAAACGTTTATAACAGTTTAAAAATTCACGAAGTGGTAAGGCTCTTTTTTAGGAGAGAAAATGAGTATTTTTGATGGTAAACGCCTGGATAATTCTGTTTTTAAACTGGATATTGGCAGAATGCGGAAGGGTTGGTATACCGATAAATATTTTACCAATATTGCTTATATGTTGAAAAAGCTGGCTGAAAGCGGGTATACCTATGATGGAGAATCGCATCACTTACCTGAAGGGATCTCACCGGTAGGCGTTTCGTGTGGAGATATTGAGGTGGAGATGCAGTGGTTTACCCGCCATCCGGGCAAAACGATCGTGGTGGGTGTTGATAAAGCGCTGACCATGCTTGAGCATTGCACGGGTTATTGGCAGGGTGAGGAATTTGTTAATACCGCCAAAGCGCTTGAAGTTTGGGCTGTGCACGATGGGTGCACCGTGCAGAGCGATGGGAACCCATTGAATGTTAAGCCGGTTTTAAAAGTTCGTGGCCGCTATCGTGACTTCGCCCAATTGGAGACTCCCACCCTGGGAATTCTGGCGCGTGCCAGTCGGGTAGCCACCAATGTTTACGAGACCCTTGTCGCGGCGCGGGGAAAACCCATGCTATTTTTCCCGGCTCGTTTTGATATTCATGAGGTACAGGCTGCCGATGGATATGCATATCACATCGCGGTACAACGCTATAACATGGATCACGCCAGCACACTGGGGCCGTTCATTTCCACAGACGCGCAGGGCGACTGGTGGGGTGGTTACGGCGGGGGAACAGTCGCTCACGCTGCCATTGCTTCCTTTTTGGGTGACACTGCTGAAGCCATGCTGACCTTTTCCCGGGTGCTGCCAAAAGATATCCCGCGGATCGCTCTGGTCGACTTTAATAATGATAGTATTGATGATTCGAAGAAGGTTTGTAAGGCTATGTTTAAAGCGTATCGGGCTCATATTGACGCGGGCAAACCGGAAGAAGCGGAGCAATACAAGTTGTACGGTGTCAGGCTGGATACCAGCGCTTCTTTACGAGATGTTTCGGTCCCCCCATTGGGAGATCCTGGACTTGACCTGGGCGTTACCCCGCGGTTGGTTTTTTTAGTGCGTCAGGCCCTGGATTCGGTCTGGAAAGAGTGGAATTTGCCGGAGAACTGGCAGGAACGCGCCAGAAAATACTGTGAGTCAGTGAAGATTGTTGTTTCCGGTGGTTTTAACCCCGACCGGATCAATCGTTTTGAAAAATTAGATGTACCGGTAGATATTTACGCGGTGGGATCTTACATGTTTGATAATCACGGGGGAACTAAAACGGATTATACGGCGGATGTGGTCAAAATCAAGGTGAGGAATGAATGGGTGGAAATGGCAAAAGTGGGTCGCCAGGCCTGTGACAACCCGGAACTGGTCCGGGTTTGGTAATTATCCTTAGCTGATATACAACGCTCCCCTCTCGCGAAACTTCTGGATAGGGGAGCGGTTTTTTATCACTAAGGTTTTCAGTCGTTTACTTTTCGTAAGCCAGCGAGATCCAATCTTCCTGCTGGAGTTTGTGGATCAGCTTCAGCCCGCTTTTTTGCGCTGCTTCTTCAATTTCTGTTGACTGTCCCTCCAGAATGCCGGAGAGCAGCAGTTTTCCGGGCTTTTCAACCAGTTCAGACAACCCGGCATCAAACAGCTGGAGAATGATCGGCGCGATGATATTCACCGCAACGATGGGAGCCTGGCGCAGGCTAAATTTGTTCTCCAGGATTTCCCGCACTGAACCCAGGCCGGTTTCAACGAGCGTTTTCACATCATTATTATGCGCGTTTTTTGCTGTTGAAATTACGGAGGCTTTGTCTACATCCACACACAGGGCGTGGGCTGCCCCCAGCTTGAGCGCGGCAATGGATAAGATCCCCGAGCCACATCCCACGTCGATGATGGCCTGGCCAGTTTCGATGTACCGGTCGATCATTTCCAGGCAGAGTTGGGTGGTGGGGTGTGTACCGGTTCCAAACGCCATGCTGGGGTCTATTTTTACCGCTACTCTTTCAGGGTCTGGCGATTCCAGCCAGGCCGGAACAATGATCAGGCGCTTTCCGACGGGGATCGGATGGTAATTCTTCTTCCACGATTCCATCCAGTCCTGATCTTCAATGGTGCGGTAAGCAGGCTCAGGGATGAATTGGATCTGGCTTAAGTGCCAGATTGCTTCATTGATCCGTTGCTTGGTATCTTCAAGTTCATCATCTACCGGAATGTACCCATAAACCCGGACTTCATCGTTGGGTGAGCCGGGATCATAACCATTTTTGTAATCCACACCGCTTTCGACAACCACACCATTGGAGACATAACGTGATATGGTTTCGGCGATCGCTTCGGCCAACTCTCCGTTGACAGCGAAAGATACTTCAACCCAGCTTATCTCACCCACCTAACACCTCTTTCAGGATATCAAAGAAAGATTTTTCCTGCGGATGCACTTCGCTGCCCATCGTTTCGGCAAGTTTCTCGAAGATCTCGCGTTGTTCCCGGGTCAGGCGTTCGGGAACCTCGACATTCACCACTACCAGTTGATCCCCATTGCCTTTGCTGTGAAGGTGCGGGACACCTTTGCCCTTAAGGGAAAATATTTTACCTGGTTGGGTTCCAGCAGGAATGTTCAGTTTTTCTTCACCATGGATCGTAGGGATGGTGATCGCTGCTCCAAGCGCAGCCTGTGTGATATTGATGTTGAGGTCCAGAAGGATGTCATCTTTCCGTCTGCGGAAAAATTTATGCGGTTTTACATAGATTTCAACATACAAATTCCCATTTGGGCCGCCATTAGAACCGGGCTGGCCTTCTCCGGCAATCCGGATTCGGTTGCCGTTATCCACACCGGCGGGAATGGAAATCAGTTTTTTCAGGGTTACCCGCTCCAGACCTTTGCCGCGGCAATTGGTGCAGGCTGTCTCAATTATCTCGCCTTTGCCTTTACAGCGCGGACAGGTAGTCACCTGTACCATAGACCCAAGCAGGGTTTGACGTACCTGGCGCACTTCCCCGCGCCCGTTACAGGTGGAGCAGGTGATGGGTTTTGTTCCAGGTTCTGCCCCAGACCCATGACATTTTGAACAGACTTCATCCCGCGTGATTTCAACTTCTTTATCCACTCCAAACACAGATTCTTCAAATGTAAGCTGGACATTGTAACTCAGGTCGGCACCGCGCCGGGGCGCGTTTCGGGTTTGCCGCCTGCCCATCCCACCAAAGCCAAAAAAGCCTTCAAACAGGTCAGAAAAATCTACTGTGGTCCAATCTGGCATTCCGCCCATGCCATTTAATCCTTCATGGCCAAAACGATCATAGGTTGATCGTTTTTCATTGTCGGAAAGAATGGCGTAAGCCTCATTGATCTCTTTAAACTTTTCTTCCGCATCCGGCGATTTATTCACATCAGGATGCAGCTGGCGCGCCAGGTTTCGAAATGCGGATTTTATTTCATCCGGTGAGGCATTGCGTCCAACCCCCAGAACTTCGTAGTAATCACGTGGTGCCATAAGCTTCTCTTCTAATTTACGAAATAGCCGCCCTTCACATAGAGGGCGGATGAACCAATAACGATAAATTATAACCAAAAAAATTGATCTTGCAGCATTCGGTTTTTTGCCGAATGCTGCAAGGGTTGTGATCAATTATGATCAGGCGTTTTTGAACTCTCCATCCACGACGTCTTCTCCACCAGGTTGTGGGCCGGCATCGCCGCCGCCGCTCATATCAGGGCCGGCTTCCGCGGCACCGGGCTGCTGGTACATACTGGCGCCAATCTGCTGAATGGTCTGTCCTAATTCTTCGGTTGCTTTGCGGATGGCTTCAGCGTCATCGCTGTTGAGCCGTTCTTGCAATTGCTTGATACCTTCTTCTGCTTTTGCTTTCAGATCGGCGGGCACTTTATCGCCCTGTTCGCGCAAGGTTTTCTCGGTGGTGTAAATCAGGTTGTCGGCGTGGTTGCGGGCTTCGATCAACTGTTTTCGTTTTTGATCTTCATCCGCGTGCGCTTCGGCTTCCTTTTTCATCCGTTCAATTTCCTCTTCGGACAGGCCGGAGGAAGCGGTGATCGTGATTTTTTGGCTTCGACTGGTCGCCTTATCCACAGCGGTGACATTCAAAATACCATTCGCGTCAATATCAAATGTCACTTCAATTTGTGGAATGCCGCGTGGGGCCGGGGGAATCCCATCCAGGATGAACCGGCCGAGTGATTTGTTATCGGCAGCCATCGGACGTTCTCCCTGTAGGACGTGGATCTCAACCTGTGTTTGAGAATCCGCGGCGGTGGAGAAAATCTGGCTCTTGCGGGTTGGCACGGTTGTGTTGCGTTCGATAATCGGTGTGGCTACGCTGCCGTAGGTTTCCACAGAAAGTGTAAGCGGGGTAACATCGAGCAACAGGATGTCCTTTACCTCACCACCCAAAACACCAGCCTGAATCGCCGCGCCAACCGCGACTACTTCATCAGGATTTACACCCTTGTGCGGATCTTTGCCGAATTCTTTACGGACAGCTTCCTGTACAGCGGGCATACGGGTCATACCACCCACCAGGACAACCTCGCTGATTTCAGAAGCTTTCAAACCAGCATCGGACAGCGCGCGGCGGACTGGTTCTAAGGTGCGGTCAATGAGGTCGGCGGTTAACTGTTCGAGTTTTGCGCGAGTCATGGTCAGCACCAGGTGCTTTGGACCGGTCGCGTCCGCGGTCAGATAAGGCAGGTTGATCTCGGTTTGCATCACGCTGGAAAGCTCAATCTTCGCTTTTTCGGCAGCTTCCTTCAGACGTTGCAAGGCCTGACGATCCTGGCGTAAGTCAATGCTGTTTTGTTTCTTGAACTCTTCAATCAGGTAATCCATGACACGCACATCAAAATCATCGCCGCCCAGCAGCGTATCGCCTGAAGTTGAGCGGACCTGGAAAACGCCTTCACCCACATCGAGGATGGAAATATCAAAAGTGCCGCCACCCAGGTCGTAAACAGCGATTATTTCATTCTTTTTCTTATCCAATCCGTATGCCAAAGAGGAAGCGGTGGGCTCATTGATGATCCGCAAGACTTCTAAGCCTGCGATCCGGCCGGCATCTTTTGTGGCGTTTCGCTGCGCGTCATTGAAATATGCGGGAACAGTGATCACGGCCTGTGTGATTGGCTCTCCCAGATAGGCCTCCGCGTCCGCTTTGAGTTTCGCGAGGATCATCGCAGAAACTTCAGGCGGAGAGTATTCTTTGCTGTCGAGGGTGACGCGAACATCGCCGTTGGGCGCTTTGGCAACTTTATAGGGAACGCGTTCCAAAACACGTTGAACTTCCGCGTTATCAAATTTGCGACCCATAAAGCGCTTGATTGAAAAAATGGTGTTTTCCGGGTTGACAATTGCTTGATTGCGCGCCACCCGACCGACCAGCCGTTCGTGGTTCTTGTTTACGGCTACGACTGATGGGCACAAACGTTCGCCTTCTGCGGTAGGGATAACCGTAGGCTCACCCCCCATCATTACTGCCATTACAGAGTTTGTTGTACCTAAATCAATTCCTATGATTTTTCCCATGATTTTCTCCTTGCTATCGAGCTACTCGCACCAACGCGGGACGAAGCACCCGGTTGTCAAGAGTATAACCTTGTTGTAACACTTCAATAATTTCTCCACTGGTGTGGTTAGGGCTGTCTTCGCTGGAAATGGCTTCGTGACGGGTTGGGTCAAACATTTCCTTTTCTGCTGGAATGCGAGTTACGCCCTCAGACTCAAGAATATTGATAAACTTTCTTTCAACTAATTCAATACCTGCCGCCCATTCGGCCCCTTCGCCTTCAGCGGGTCGATTCTTTAAAGCGCGTTGAATATCATCCAACACTTCAAGATATTTTTTGACTAATTCGCCCGCGATGGTCTGCCGGCGATTTTGCTGTTCGCGATCCATTCGCTTCTTGTAATTCGAGAAATCAGCCCTTTCCCGCTGCCAGCCATCAAAGCTTTCTGATGCCAATTGTTTGGATTTTTGCAGTTCTTCCTGTAATTTTTGATAATCATCCATTGAGATCTGTGCAACTGCAGCGACCCTGGCTTCTTCAGCCTGTTCTTCTTCAAGAGCGTTTTGCTCTTCTAAGGGGGCTTCCTGTTCTGTTTTTGATTTTGTATTTTCTTCTTGTTTTTTGCCCATAAAAATCACCTTTGGTAATAAAGAGCTTTAATCCCCCAAAACTTCAACGACAAGCTCGCTGAGTAAAGAGGAGATAAATCGTACAGTTGAGATGGTTCGGCCATAAGGCATGCGCATTGGGCCGAGCACACCAAGTGTTCCGGTAGCCAGATCCGGCGACCCGTAACGCGCCAGAACAATGGAGCATTGCCTGAGATCTTCCCAGGTGCCCTCTCCACCGATTAACACCTGGACACCGCCGCCGCTTTCACCTTCAGAAAGGATCGTGCGTGAGAGCAGGTCTTGTAAAGTGGAGCGTTCTTCCAAAACGCGCAGGGCGCGGCGTGCATCCAATGATCCTGAAAATTCCGGCTCAGCCAGAACATTGGTTAATCCATCTATATAGACTTCACCTGCCACCATGGCGTTGGTATCGATCATGTCCTGCACGATCCATTTAGTGACCTCCAATTCAAGCCCCTGTAATTGAGCCAGACGGGCGTGAATCTGGTTGACGGTATTGTTGTGCAGGATGGACGTTAGATGATTCGCGATTGTGGAAAGTTCCTCTTGGGAAAAAGGTTCATCCAGCGTGATAATTCGTTGGTGAATTTCACCACCAACCAATACTAAAACTGCCAGAACCTGGCGTCCCCGGGTTGAGATTAATTCGATATGCTTGAAAAGCGCGTGACTTGGAAGGGGTGCGGTAACCAGCGAGGCCCCATGCGCCTGGTGTGCCAGAGTGGAAGCCGCCAGCCGCAGCCATTCATCCATATCGCGATCGCTCTGGTAAAACTGGTGAATGATCATCCGGCGCGTGGCGTCGGGCAATTCTGTCCGTTGGGAAAGGCGGCCCACATAATAGCGATAGCCCTCTTCGGTGGGGACTCGCCCCGCAGAGGTATACGGTTGGCGCAAATAGCCCAACTCGGTCAGGCTCGCCATTTCATTGCGTACTGTCGCCGAGCTGATATCCAGGTTGTAGCGTTCTACAATATGCTTAGACCCAACCGGCTCGGCAGTTTGGGTGTACTCGCGAATCACCAGCGACAGGATCAATTTTTGTCGTTCAGTTAATTCTTCCATGGTTGTTTCTCTTTTTAGCACTCTCGATACGAGAGTGCTAAATTAACGATAATTATGATAACATGCCTGTAACCTTGCGTCAAGTTTGGTGTGGTTGTTCTGATAAAATATTAATATATTTGACCGGTAGCTGATTTATTCGTAAAATGGTATTATCAGGATTACGAATAAGCAATTTTCCGATCGGTAAATATTTGGAAATTCTTATTGGTACTTGAGATGTGACAAAAATATTTAAAAGCTTGTAACCCGCGGAAACAACCTATCTTAATTCTGCCAGACCTGGCAGAATTAATTTTACCTGTAAGGTTTGGAGAGCGGATTTTGAAAGGAGATGGTTGGATGACCTATAACACTTTTTCCTCCAAAAGGGCCCCAGTTTTTAAAGATGTTCCGGACGAAAAATGGAACGATTGGCGTTGGCAGTTAAGCAATCGATTGAACTCGATCGAAGATTTTGATAAGGTTTTGAAATTAACAGATAGTGAACGCGAAGCATTAGGCTCGAAAGGTTTATTTCGAGTGGATATTACGCCCTATTTTGTTTCATTAATCGATCCTGAAGATCCTGATGATCCGATTAGAAAACAGGTTATTCCCACGGCCGGAGAGATCATTCCATTTACGGGGATGATGGAAGATTCGCTGGCAGAAGATCGGCACTCTCCTGTGCCGGGTCTGGTTCACCGTTATCCCGACCGGGTGTTGATGTTGGTGACCACTCAATGCGGCTCATATTGCCGTTACTGCACGCGCTCGCGGATTGTAGGGGACCCAAACGAAAATTTCTCACGGGCAGAATTTGAGCTGCAGCTAGAATATCTCAAACGAACTCCTCAGGTGCGCGATGTGCTGCTTTCTGGTGGAGATCCGTTAGTGCTGGCCCCTAAAATTCTTGAGTATTTGCTGCAAAAGTTGCGGGAGATCCCCCATATTGAGATCATTCGGATCGGCAGTCGTCTGCCAGTGTTTATGCCAATGAGGGTAACGGATGAGTTGTGTGATGTGCTGCAGAAATACCACCCGCTGTGGATGAATATTCATGTTAACCATCCCAACGAAATAACCGCGGAACTGGCGGAAGCCTGCGATAAACTAAGCCGGGCGGGTGTTCCGCTTGGCAACCAATCGGTGCTGCTGGCTGGGATCAATGACTGTGTCCATATCCAGCGCAAGCTGGTGCACAACCTGGTGCGGATGCGCGTGCGGCCTTATTATCTGTATCAATGTGATCTGGTGGAAGGAGCAGGACATTTCCGAACGCCGGTTTCAAAAGGAATAGAGATTATTGAGGGATTGCGCGGGCATACTTCAGGGTATGCGGTGCCGACTTTTGTGGTGGACGCTCCTGGCGGCGGCGGTAAGATCCCTATGGGTCCGAATTACCTCCTCAGTTACTCGGACCACAATGTAGTTCTGCGTAACTATGAAGGATTTGTTACCACCTATGAAGAGCCGCTGGATTATAAACCGCACGATCCAAAAACCTGCGCGTATTGCCGCGGCCAATCTCAGGAACCCGGTCAAAAAGGCGTTTTGGGGCTGCTTGAAGGCGATGAGATGTTCATTAAACCGGAAGGGTTTGATGAGCTGCATAATCGAGGTGGCGGCGCTCATCGCCTACGGGAAGGAGATAATAAATGGAAACCGCTTGGGATCGGTTCGGGAGAAAGCGATTAATCCCGCTTTTTGAAGAAGGGAGAGGATAATATGCATTATCGAAGGTTAGGCCGGTCTGGATTGAAAGTCAGTGAGATTTCGCTTGGCTCTTGGATCACCTTTGGCGATCAAATTGAAGAAAACAATGCGGTTGAACTGCTTCACGCAGCCTATGATTATGGAATTAACTTTTTTGATAACGCGGATGTATATGCCAATGGGCAGGCTGAAGTGGTGATGGGGCGAGCGATCAAAGAGCTTCCGCGAGAGGCGCTGGTGATTTCCAGCAAGGTGTTCTGGCCTACGATGCCTGGACCAAATGGGCGCGGGCTTTCCCGGAAGCACCTCACAGAGTCACTGCACGCTTCTTTGAGGCGTCTGGGGACAGAATATGTGGATCTGTACTTTTGTCACCGCTTTGACCCGGATACGTCGGTGGAGGAAGTTGTCTGGACGATGAGTGATTTTATCCATCAAGGAAAAGTCCTCTATTGGGGAACTTCAGAGTGGGAAGCTGCTCAGGTGGCCGAGGCGTATGGTGTCGCCCGCCAGTACGGGTTGATCCCGCCAACCATGGAACAACCTCAATACAATATGTTTCATCGCCGCCGGGTTGAAATTGAGCTCTCGCCGATTTGCCAGAAATTTGGCCTTGGGCTGACAGTCTGGAGCCCCTTGTATTTTGGGATATTAACTGGAAAATATAATGAAGGGATTCCGGAAGGCAGCCGAGCTTCCAGAGATGATATGGCCTGGGTTCGAGACGAGATTACGCCGGACCTGATCGCGAAAGTGCGCCAATTGACCGCCATAGCTCAGGAACTGGAAGTTACAACCGCCCAGCTTGCCATTGCCTGGCTGCTGCGGCGCAAAGAAGTCAGCAGCGTGATTACCGGAGCGACGCGGATGGAGCAGCTCGATGAAAACCTGGGCGCTCCCGAAACCCTGGAGAAATTAACCGAAGATGACCTGGATCAGATTGAGCAAATTCTGGATAACGTTCCGGAATCTTGATGATCTGGTATAGTCAAACAGCAAATACGGATTCGTCCGTATTTGCTGTTTTTTATATTGGGGGATATCATTATAAGAACCTGACTCGCATAGGAGCTTTCACTACAGGGTTAATTGGGTAGGAATAGACAAAGGGCCTGTACCTTTGGGGTGTACACGTATGGATGTTTACCAGAAGTTCAAAGGTTTTGATTTGACGATGAGTGTCCGGATACAAAAAAGTCTTTTCATTTTTTATGTGGTAATCATTGGATTGTTTTATGGACTGATGCTAGCTGGCCAGCTGCTGGGTTTTATGGGCGGTTATAGGCCTGTGCTGGCCATCCTCACCAGCGTGTTGTCCGGAGCCGGGGCGGTTTGGGCATACTTCCATTGGGAAGGGTGGCTGTTTTACGATTCGATCTTTGAGCGACATGCGGATCAGGAGAGATCACGTTATTTGAATGTTTTGCTTTACGCAGCTTCTTTGATTATGATCTTATTATTGTTTATCCTGCCTTTGGTGAGGTGGCCTTACTCTCCGATTGGTGATAATTTGACCTGGGACGCGGGTCTGTATCATTTCCCTAAGGCGATCGATCTGTACCGGACCGGGTCTTTCTGGGACCTGGGAGTGCCTTATGGAGAATACCCCATCGGGTATGAATCGCTCCTTTCATTTGGCCTGATAATCACCCAAAACGAGATGTTGTTTGGCGTTGTTCACGCGCTGATTGCAATGTATTTTACGCTCACGGTCTGGCTGCTGGCATGCCGCTACACCCGCTTATCTCCTCCTCTGCTGTTCTTTGTCACTTCACTGTTAATGCTGAGTGGCAGCATCCCCGTTGAAAGTAATCTGTGGTGGATCTTTTACCATCTGATCAATACAATAGGCAAGAATGATTTACTGCTGTCAGCCGCGGTTTTGTCTGTGATTCTGCACGCACCGGTGGGTATATCGCGTTCCGAAAACAGATTTCACGAGGTGGGAGCGATACTGGTAACAATGATCGCCATCAGCGTCAAACCCAATGCGATCTTTCTGGTAATGCCTGTCTGGTTGGTTATCTTATGGAAATGGTGGCGAAAACCCTATCATGGTGGGTCTTTGGGGCTGGTATTTTTCTGGAAAAGGCTGCTCGTCGCCGGCGCGCTGATTTCACCAGGTGTATTGTGGCTGGTCAGAAATTATTGGGTTACCGGAAGATTTTTCTCGGATACGGCTAGCACTGTGCAGACCTGGAGTATTCTTTTCAATATCAGTAACCCGTATCTGTATCAGCACCTGCCGCGGAATTTCATCATTCTGGGGTTGTTGGTTGGAATTTTGCTCATGCTGGCGGTATGGAAGGTGAGACCTTCGCGTTCGATGACAGCAATTTTAGTACTCTTATTTCTTAAATTTATCGCCTCTCCAGCCTCAGCCTTTTCAGGCGATACGATGGTCCCGGCGCAGATTGCCTGGCGGTTCGCTGTGGATTTCCTGGCATATGTTTTTGTGCTGTTGGTAGTGATGGTTGAGCCGCTAATGCAGAGACGGTATGACGCATTTAGAGAGCATGTGTTGGGAAATGTGCTTATAATTGGGTTAGTGATAGCTGTAAGTGGTGGGCTGATCTGGTACCAGAGCGATTCACTGCGGTATATTCCGGCAAATGGCATTGTTCTCAGAGATCAATTCCGCGAAAAAGTTGGGAAGGGATCTTATTACAGCGCGTATGATTATCTGAGAAAAAACATTCGCGATTCGGTGGTTTGGGTTGAGAACGGGTTGCCATACTATGCTTTTGGCCCGGGTTTCTCTAATTCAATTTCCCGGTCCGAGAAAGCGGAATATACCCTGGTTTTTCAGACAGCCTGGTTTGGTGGGGAGGACGCTTATCCCGAAATTGTGGAAACTTCTGAATGGCAGGGAAATTGGAAACTGATCTACGAAGATTCACAGGGACGGGTTTACCGCCGCAAATAAATTTAGAAACAGGTAAGGGGTAGGAAATGGATCGCGATCAAAAAATTACGTTGTCCATTTTGCTGGTTTTGGGGGGAATATATTTTTCGTTTTTCATTTTACCGAATTTAACCGGGGCAAAAGACGCGTCTATGCTGGCTGTCTTTGAGGTGGACGAATATGCCCAGTACCCACACGTTCTTCGAATGCTGACTCCCGGCGAGACGTTTTACCAAACGCTGCGGAATTTTTTGATTTATCTGCATTATTTTTACGGCTACGTTTTTTACTTTTTCTCAGCATTGGCGCTTCTGCCAGTAAAGAGCCTATCAGGAGGAAATTGGGTTAATCAAACGCGGTTGAATATGGTAGTGCTGCGGCAAATGATCAATGTGCTGCCAATGGTTGCTTCTGGTTTGCTCCTGGTTTATATGCAGACCGGTTTTAAATCGCGCTGGAAATCCATATTGATTTTTCTGTTTTTATTGTGCGTGCCAGTAGTGGTGGTCAATAATCTGTGGTGGCACCCTGACGGCCTGGTGTTTTTGTTCATTGTGCTGACCTTATTTTTTCTGCAGCGAGATAACTTCCGCTATGGTAAGAATTTTTTTGCCGCTGCGATTGCCTGCGGTTTGGCAACCGGTACCAAGCATCTTGGGTTGTTTTTCGTCCTGGCTGTTCCGGTTTATCTGTTGTGGGGGATAGGCCGTAAAGCGATCCATTGGAAACGGGCTGTGTTGTTGGGTGTGGTTTTTGTGGCTGTGAAGTTCGCGACGGTGGTGGTGTCAAACCCCCTGCTGCTGCTCCCCATGGAGCGGGCGGAAATCCTCGCTACCCAGAAGCTTCAGCTTCAACAAACTTCCACCGGTTTGATTGTGGCAAATACGGAGCCATTCATCCGCTGGGGACATTTTCCTGAGGACCTGCGCATTCATTATGGGGAGTGGTTCTTTATTGTATTTGCCCTTCTGGTGCTGGGGTTGAGCATACGGAAAACCTCTCAATCCTTATTAAATGCAATGATATTATGCTGGATGATCCCATTGACTATGACGGTGTTTATCTTTGCTACCCGAAGAACGCACTACCTGCTGCCAGTGATTGTGCCGCTGTATTCGGCGCTGTTTGTTTTTCTGGAACCTTTGAAACTGAAAAAACTGGCTAGCAATTGGACGCGCAAAGAGCTTGTTCGTCTGTGCGCCCAATGTATCATGATCGGTTTGATTCTGTTCCAATTTGTGCTTTTTGTGCGGACTGATGTTGGCATAATTACTCACCAACTTCGCAGAGAAGCCGAATCACCCTCTATTGTGTTCTATAATCGGGTCCAGGAAAATATCCTGCCAAAAATTGCTGCAGGACACACGCGGGTCTACCGCGACTGGCATATTTATTTCCCGGAGAGCGATGGCTTTGAGGTGGCGATGGAATGGAGCTTCGCAACCTACACGATGATTGAGACCTTGAACCCGGATCTGATTTTGCTGGAAAAAGAGAATGTGAAAGCGTTTTCCAACCCTGATGTTGTCTCTCGGGCGGTCGATCCGGGGGATATCAAACCGGTATATCAGTTTTACCGCGACGCGGCGGAGAACCGGCTGCCAGGTTATCAGAAAGTGCAGGAAGATGGATTTGGAGTGGCTTTTGCCCGCGATTCGATCCTTCTGTCTTCTCATGAAGGGAATGACTGATCTGGTTTAAGGGATAAAAAACTGCTCGCCACCCATCAGGGTCGGGCGAGCAGTTTTACAGGTGTGTTTACAGGAACAGGGCTAGCTGCGAAGCTTCGCGCCCAATTCCCGTTCCAATAGTTTAATGATTTTTAGCCGGATTTTGGCAGCCTCTTTGTCGTTCAGCGTGTGGTCCGGCGCAATATAGGTCAGGTTGTAGGCCAGAGATTTTTTTCCCTCGCCAATCTGTACGCCGCGGTAGATATCAAATAGCTGGATATCTGCCAGCAGGCTGCCGCCAGCTTTCTGAATGATTTCCTGAACCTGTGCCGCGGGGGTTTCTTCGTCAACAACCACAGCGATATCTTCAAGAATCGGTGGGTAAACCGGCACCGGTACCAACTCGAATCGTTCGGGAACAGCCGCGAACAGCAGGGTCAGGTCAATTTCAGCGGCCATTACATTGGCTTTTTCCAGACCGTTCTGTTCCTTAACGATGGGGTGAAGAACACCCAGCGTTCCGACTTCCTCACCGTTGAACAGCATGCGAGCGCACTGCCTGGGGTGGTAAAGAGGGCTGTTACCCGGTTCGAAGCTTACACCGGAGATATGCAGCGCATCCAGCAATGCTTCCACAACACCTTTGAGGTCGTAGAAATCAATCTGCCCGAAGGCTGGTTCATCCCAGGCGTTGATATGGCGGGCGCCACTCATTACAATCCCGAGCCGGGTGGGCTGATCGGGCAGGTCAGCGCCGGCTTTGGGCAGGAACACAGGGCCAACTTCAAAGAGGGCTAATCGGGATCTGAGGCGAATATTGCGTTCCAACACTTCCAGCATGGATGGCAGAAGGGTGCGCCGCAGAACTCTCCGGTCGGCGGAAATCGGGTTTTTTAGGGTGATGTACGGCAATTCTTCCCTCGGCGCGCCGGGGGGCAGCAGCCTGTCTTCAATTTCCGGAGACGTGAAACGGTAGGTTATGATCTCCTGCAAGTCCAACCGCGCCAGAATATCACGGGTTTTTTCTTCCAGTTCGAGTGATTTGTTGGGATGCATGGCAGCCAGGGTGTCGGAGAGCCGGGTAGCGGGAATGTTGTCGTACCCGTACAGCCGGGCGATTTCTTCCAACACATCCGCCCGGCCAATCACGCCTTCGTTGATGTCTGTGCGGTGATCCGGAGAAGTGGCATAGACCGTGTCTTCTTTTACTTCGCATTTGAACTCGAGCCGGGTCAACAGTCCCGCGATTTCCCGGGCTGTGAGATCGATTCCCAGAAGCTCTTTGACGTAAGCAGTTGAAATATCCACAGTCGGGTCGGTATAGGGCGCCGGGTAGTTGTCGATGATATCGGCCGCGATCTCCCCGCCGGACCATTCCGCAATACGGTCCAATCCCAGGAGCAAGCCGACTTTGGCGACTGCCGGGTGAATCCCTCTGGAGAAGCGGTAACCGGCTTCACTGGAGAGATGCTCGGAATTGGCGGTGCGCCGCACGTTGATGAAGTTCCAGGAAGCGGCCTCCAGCAGGACATTCCGTGTGTTTTCGGTGACTTCGGTTTCCAAACCACCCATGATGCCAGCCAGAGAAAGCGGCCCGGCAGTGTCGGTTACCAGGATGGTGAAGTCTTGCAGTTCGTGTTCCACATCATCCAGGGTGGTCAGTTTCTCGCCGGGCGTTGCGGCACGGGTGATGATGGTTGGCGCTTTGCCACCAGCGCGTTTGACCAGTTCGTCATAATCAAAAGCGTGCAGCGGCTCGTTTGTTTCCAACATGACGTAATTGGTGCCGTCAACAATGCTGTTGATTGGGCGGACGCCGGCCAGACGGAGCCTGCGCTGCACCCAGTAAGGGCTGGGTACGGGACGCGCGTCGCGGACCAATCCGAGTATGAAACGCGGGTTAAGTGAAGGGTCCATGATTTCGATGGCGGCCTGCCCTTTGAGACTGGGGCCGGTCATTGGGAGCCGGGGTTGTGGCTGGCGGAGGGGGCGGTTCAAAATAGCCGCGATCTCGCGCGCAACACCAGTCATGCAGGCGTCCCGCACCATATTTGGCAGAATCTCAAATTCGAGTACCGCGTCACCAATGTAATCCATTAGAGGCATACCCGTTGGCGCGTCATCGTCAAAAATGACATTGCCTTCGTGTTCTTCTGAAATACCCAGTTCTTTTTCTGAGCAGACCATGGAACTGGTCTCGAACCCGCGGATCTTTGTTTTTTTGAGTTTGGTGAGGGTGAAACCAGGCTTGTGCCCGTCATACATGATCGCGCCTTCACGTGCGTAAGCCACTTTGATGGGTTTTTCCAGCGGGCCTTTACCTTTGTAGGGATACATGTTGGGCGCACCGGTCAGAATCACCTGCTCACCCTGGCCGTCGTCGAGCCTGCACAGCACCAGGCGATCGGCATCGGGGTGGGGCATGACTTCATTGATCTGCGCGACAACAAATTTGTCTCTGGGCCATTCCAACCCTTCCATTTTGAACTCGCGGCGCTCTGTTTCTGGCATCGGCAGGCCGATGATCTTAATATTTTCGACCTCCATGCCGGCCATTGTCATCATTCGTGCCAGTTCCAGCACGGAAATATCGTCGATATCGACGTAATCTTTAAGCCATGAGAGAACTACCTTCATTGTTTACTCCTTTAGAACTGCTCCAGGAAACGGACATCGTTACTCCAGAAGTAGCGGATATCCTCGATTTTGTGCCGCAGCATATTGATACGTTCTGGCCCTAAACCAGCCGCGAAACCGCTGTAGACTTCCGGGTCGTAACCGCCATTCTTCAAAACGGTAGGATGCACCATTCCACAGCCCAGAATTTCAAGCCAGCCGGCTTTTTTACAGACCGGACAGCCCTGCCCGCCGCAGATGAAACATTCCACATCCATTTCAGCGCTGGGTTCGGTGAAGGGGAAATGGTTGGGGCGCAGCCGGGTGCGGACTTCGCGTCCGAAAAGGCGGTTCACAAAATCCTGGAGCGTGCCTTTGAGGTCGCCAAAGGTGATATTTTTACCCACCACGATCAGCTCGACCTGGTTGAATTGAATTTCGGAACGGGCTGTGATTTGCTCATAGCGGTAGCACATTCCCGGGAGGATCGCGCGGATCGGTTCCGGGGCAAACTGGCGCATGACATGGATCTGTCCGGGAGAGGTGTGGGTCCGTAAAATCACGTTCTCGTTGGTAGTGTAAAAGGTATCCCACATATCCCGCGCCGGGTGATGGGGCGGCATGTTGAGCAGCTCAAAGTTGTACTCATCCGTTTCAACATCGGGTGAGCGGTAAATTTGGAACCCCATTTCTAAAAATATCTGGTTGATTTCCCTCAAAGCCTGGGTTTCTGGATGCAGTCGCCCGCGGGAAGGGCGGCGCCCTGGCAGGGTGACGTCAATTTGTTCCTTTTCCAAAGAACGTTCCAGATTGGCTTTTTTAATGGATTCGGTGCGTTCCTGCAGCGCTTTTTCAAAGCTCTGTTTGACTTCATTGGCATATTTTCCGATGATGGGGCGCAGTTCGCCGGGCATGGAAGACATTTCGCGCATGATATCCATCACAGCGGCTTTGCGTCCAAGGTGAGTCCGGTGCCATTCCTGGAGCGCGGCTTCATCCTGAATTTCTTTCAGGTCTGCCAGTCCAAGATTACGGATTTCATCCAATTGCTTTTGGATCGCATCCTTTTGAACGGATATTTGCTCATTGTCGATCATAAGACCTCCAGTACAAAAATAAGTGAAAAACGGTGTAGATGATGGCTTAAATAAAATTTCCCATCCTCAAGGGACGGGAAGAACACCGCGGTACCACCCTTGTTGGCCGGCCAGGCCGGCCCACTCTGACCAACAGCCGTTTTTGAAAATTGGATTAACCGGCGATTGGCTGCGCGAGATAACGCTGCGCGCTGCGACCCAAACTACTTGGCTTGTGCCGTTCCCTTGGGTGGCTCAGGAGTGAACTTCAGCTGATTTTCCCCGGGCGGAGGTCTCAATTTACTCCTCCACTTCCCTGTCGGCTTCCACCAGCTTACTTTTCTCCGTCAAAGCCTTTAAATTGAATCTTGCCCCTATTATCCCAAAAAGCATTGAAATGTCAAGGGCATTTTTTCATTGTGAATGACATGGTGTTTTTTGATTGGTGCTGGCTTTAAGATTGATGTAAAATGAAGGAAATAAGAAAAAATTATCCGGATACTGATTTGGAGCATAGCGATGAGATCGAATCGATTGGCTGTTTTGATGGTGGTTTTAGCCTTGTTGGGGGCGATGTTATCCTGCAATTTGCCGGGCTCGGTTCCACCAGAGCCCTCTGAAGATGAGGTCGCCACGGTTGTGGCAGAGACAATGGCTGTTCAGGAAGAGAAAGTGATCACAGAACCGGTGCAGCAGGAATCGGCAACGCCAGAACCTACTCCTACTGAGCTTCCCAAAATACTTAAGCTGGTCTACACAGACGCGAGCCGGGATTTATGGCGGTGGGTTGAAGGCGATACGGTGGTTAAACTGGTGGATACCGGTGACGTGGTGGACGCGCAGTTATCTGATGATGGTGCGATGGTTGCTTTTGTACGCTCATCGGATTATCTGCGTTTTAGTTTATGGGTGGTCGATTTCGCTGGTGGGGATTTACGCGAATTGGTCAGCGAATCCGAGTTCGCGGACATGAAAAACAACGCGGACGCGGTGGGTGTTGAACCGTATGTGTACCAGTGGTTTCCCGGAGAGAAGGCTCTGGCGTTTGTCACTTCCCCAACCTTCGAGGGGCCTGGCCTGTTTGTGAATGATGATCTGTGGCGCGTGGACGCAGTAAATGGAGACCTCCGGCGTTTGCTCGCGCCGGGCGAAGGAGGCGTTTTCTATTTTTCTCCCGAGGGTGATCAAATCGCATTGGTGACGCCATCCAGTATCAATGTGGTGGATAAGGATGGCCAGAATCGCCGTGAACTTTTCCAATATGATCCGATATTAACCTACAGTGAGTTCCGTTATTACGCCGCGCCGAAATGGAACCCGGATGGCAAGGCGCTGCGGGTGAGCATTCCCCCGGTTGATGCTTTGGGAGATGAGGACAGGCCGACACTCAACTGGCAGATTGCTTTGGATGGGTCCGGGGTGAATTTGCTCAGTGAGATTTACACTGTTCCATTGGGCTCGGTCGATATCTCTCCGGACCGGTCAAGAATGGCGTATTTTAAAGAAGTGGGCGAGCCTTCAGAGAACCTGCGGGAGCTGCACATCGCGAAGCTGGATGGTTCGGAAGATACGGTTTATCATACGGCCAGGCAGATGAATTTTGGGGGATGGGCGCCTGATTCAAAACGATTTGCTTTTTCTTTCGGAAAAAGTGAAGACGCTCAACTTGGTGAAGTTGATATGGGCTTTTTCCCTCTGACCAACGTTGGGGGTGAAAAGGGGATCAACTGGGTGGATGATGATACTTTCATTTTCCTGGCAGTCAAAAATGGAAATTGGGGAATCTATATTGGACAACCTGGCGGATTGGGCACTTTGATAGATGTTCCCGGAAAGTCTGATTCGTTCTTCCCAACCTATAGCTTTAACTACTAGACCGAAAGTAAATCAGAGATAAAAAACGCGCAGTCTTGTGAACTGCGCAGTTTTGCTTTTGTGAGGTTATTTACTCGGTGACGATGGTTCCTACCGGCTCACCCAATAAAGCGTCCCGTAAAGCATTCTCATCCCACAGGTTAAGTACCAAAATTGGCAGCTTATGCTCCATGCACAACGTGATCGCTGTGGTGTCCATCACTTCCAGCCGGCGATTGATCGTGTCGATATACGTAAGATGATCAAATTTAACCGCGTTGGGGTTCAGTTTAGGGTCGGAGTCATAAACGCCATCAACTTTGGTAGCTTTGATGAGGACTTCGGCGCCAATTTCCATAGCCCGGAGCGCCGCGGCGGTATCGGTAGAAAAATAGGGGTTCCCGGTTCCGCCGCCCAAAATAACAACCCGGCCTTTCTCGAGATGCCGGATCGCACGACGACGGATATAAGGTTCTGCTACAGATCGCATTTCAATTGCGGATTGGACACGGGTGACTACATCCATGCTCTCGAGAGAATCCATCAGCGCAAGCGCGTTCATCACAGTGGCAAGCATTCCCATATAATCTGCTGT
>ENA-ORXD01000806-ORXD01000806.1-sediment-metagenome-genome-assembly--contig:-NODE-806-length-33327-cov-4.214466_pt1 | contig 33327 bp, 18 predicted proteins | sample MGYA00237862_ERZ511471 | MGnify/ENA metagenome assembly ERZ511471 | reverse complement strand
CCCGCACTATTTCTACCGCGATCGTCTGGCCGAGGCCTTTCTGCGCACCCTCTCCCCCCGCAGGCAAGCGGATGAGCGCAAACGGGACGATATCGAGATGCGTCTGTGCGATCTGCACGGCTCGGGGCCTTATGGCAGATGCATGGGCCGGGGCCCTTATCTGCTCATCAACGCCACCCTGAACCTGACTGCCGCCTTTGATCTCAAGGGGTTCAACCGGCAGTCGGACATCTTCACCTTTTCCCGTCATTACGTGGGAGCCGAGCGAACCGGCTACGTCCCCACCGCCAAGTTCGATGAAGGCCTGCAGCTTGCCCGCGCCATGACCATCAGCGGCGCGGCCTTCACTTCGGTGATGGGGGTGAGTTCGTCCCCGGCCTCATCGTTTGCCTGTACTATTCTCGGGGTGCGCCTCGGTTACTGGCTGAAGAACCCGCTCGGCACGAGTTGGGTAGCTCCCGCCCGCTTGCTCCATAAGCTTCTCCCCGCTTCGTTCCGTCTGGGCCAGGAGCTGTTGTGCTATACCCATGCCCGCGGGCCGGAAATTTACCTCAGCGATGGCGGGCACAGTGGTGACAACCTGGGCATTATCCCGCTGCTCAGGCGGCGGGTGAAAATTATCATCGCCTCGGACTCGGAGTGCGACCCTCAACACGTCTTTGATTCCTTCAACAGCTCGGTGCGGCAGGCCTACGTGGACGAGGGGATCAAGATAAGGATTTCCCTGGATGACCTCTGCCGGGATGAGAAGGGGTTGTCCAAAAAACATTATGCCGTCGGCCGCATCCTCTATCCGGACCGCCCCTGGCAGCAGAGTTGGTTGATCCTGCTCAAGAACACCATGGCCGCAGGCGAGATCGAAACCATTCTCAACTACAAAAGGAAGAGTCAGGATTTTCCCCATGAAACAACCGGTGATCAGTTTTTCACCGAGGAGCAGTTCGAGTCTTACCGGGCCCTCGGCCGCCATGCTGCCGAGGAGGCCTTTACAGGAGTCGCCGCGGTGCTGGGCGGAATCGATCAATCAGAAACGGAAAGCAGAGACGAGGTCCACGACCCCTGGGTTGCTGCCGAAGAGTTGTGCCGGAGGCTGGCCGGGGACCAAAAACGGCCTCATTCCTGGGATGACGTCCTGCAGGCCATGTGGGAAATCGAGCAGGGAGGTTTCCAGGATTGGGGCTGTTTTAAGGCCATGATAAAGCGTTACGCCCTGGGCCTGATCACCCTTGCCCGGCAAAAAAGCCCGGCAGCACACCAAGAGGCGTTGCTGGAGAAATATGCAGTAAAGGTGGGCCACGAGGCAACCTGTCAGAGCGAGAAGGATTTCTGGCAGGTTTACTGTTATGTCAGCCGCCTCGACGACTCAAGAATGAAACTGCTGAAAAGGCCGGTACCTCGGTCAATGGGGGAATTTCGGTCATTGAGTTTACCAATTTAGGAAGACCCTCCCGTACCATTTTATCTTTAAGCCAGGCGTGCAGGTCGTCCACTTTCCCTTTCCGACACAATACCTTGGCCATCCGCCGACGCAGCCAAGCATATGTGGAAAAATGAATTTGCCTTTCGTTTCTGACTTCCTCAAAAAACATATGTATCAGCCACAGAAAAATTCAGGCGTGGAATAGAGGGATTCCACGCCTGAAAGGGGTGCATTTTTTTTATATTCTACCGGTCCACAACCCCGTCGCAGTCGTTGTCAACGCCATCCCTGTCCCTGCGTCTGGCCGAATCCGGTTGGGCGGGATTGACAAAGGAGTTGTCGTCGTCACAGTCGCCGTCGCAGTCGGTCCAGCCGTCTCCGTCATTGTCGCTGCACACCTCCTCGCAGCCTTCGTCTACCTCGCCGTCGCAGTTGTTGTCAATGCCGTCGCAGAGTTCAGGGGCGTTGGGATAGACGCTGCTGTCGCCATCCTTGCAGTCGCCGTCGCAGTCGGTCACGCCGTCATCGTCCGTATCGAAGCACTCCTCCTCGCAGCCCTCGTCAACACTGCCGTCGCAGTTGTTGTCGATGCCGTCGCCGCATACATCGGAGGCTTCCGGATAAACCGTGCTGTCGCCGTCGTTACAGTCGCCGGCGCAGGTGGTCCAGTTGTCCCCGTCTGCATCGAGACACTCGCCGACTGCGTTCAGCGCATCAGCCACCTGCAGCAGGCCGTAGCCGTAAACGCTGTCTGGGCCCGCGACGCCGAGATCCCTGGCCGTGGAGGTAAGGGCGGTACGCACCTCTTCCGGGGTGATGTCAGGATCTTCGGCATAGAGCATGGCCGCGGCCGCGGCCACATGGGGGGTGGCCATGGAGGTGCCGATGAAGTAAAAGTAATTCCAGTCGCCGTCTTCAAAGGTTTCCTGCAGGATGCCGTCGCCGGCAGTGGTGTTGCCGCCGCCCGGGGCCACCAGGTCAAGACCGGTGCCGCCGTTGGAGTAGGAGGCCACCGTGGCGGTGATGTCAACCGCCCCCACGGCGATGGTGTAGGGGGAAATGGCCGGATAACTGACGTTCTTGCTCCATCCTTCATTACCCGAGGCGCAGACAATGGTGACGCCTTTTGCATGGGCGGCGGCCAGGGCCGGATCAAGGACCGGGTCCGTGGTGATCGGCGACTTGGCGCTCCAGCCCAGGCTCATATTGATGACCGAGGCCCCGTTCTTCTCGGCAAAGGCGACGCCCTCGGCCAGATCCGCCGAGGTGCCGAAGCCGCTGTCATCGAGCACCTTGACCGGCATGACGCAGGCCCCATGGGCCAGGCCGACCACGCCGAGATCGTTGAAGGTGGTCTGGGCAATGGTGCCGGCCACATGGGTGCCGTGGCCTGCCCCGTCATCCGGGTCACTGTCACTGTTGACAATATCGCTCTGCGGCCTGATATCCACACAACCAATGCCGTCTTCAGCCCCGGCCGTCTTCAGACCGGTGTCGAGCACCGCCACGCTGACCCCTGCCCCGGTGCTGATACCCCAGGCCGCTGCGCTCTGCACCATGGGCATATTCCACTGTTTGCCGTACAAAGGATCATCCGGGTCGGCAAAGGCCTGATATTTCAGATTCAGGCCGCATTTTTTCCCCTTGCCCTGCAATAAGGAGACATGCCGCGCCTCCTGCCCCTTTGCCACCTCAAGCACCAGCAGCCCGGCATTGGGCAGCACCTTTTTTATCTTATAACCGGCCGGCGCCTGGGCAGCGGTGCCGGCCACGACGATCTCTCCCGGCCGGAACGTCCCCGCCTGGGCGGCCTGGTTTGCCGCGCCACAGGTCCCATTAAATGCCACGGCCCCAAAGACTGTCGCCGCCGCAAGACACTTTGATACTATTTTTTTCATTGCTCTTCTCCTTTTTTGGTGTTGCATAAAATTGCAAAGTCTGCTGAAAACCAATCACGATCTCCTCCGCACGTGTTTTCGACACCCTCCTACCCCGTATCGTAACTCCATGATCCTGTAACCTCATAGCAAATTTCCTGCCAGATAGTTTTTTTCACTGACAGAAATAAGAAGAACCTTTTGTATACTGCACTGATTCCTGGTTAGACGGAGAGGCGCTTCCCGTGCTGCGGGTATCAGCCGTAAAAAAAATTTACACCTCTTCCATGCCTGGTGAAACCGGCTTTTGCTTTCAGATTGATAGTCGTGTAAAAAAAATCGAAATTCCTCATTTTTCGTCATTGCGGCCCCGGCTTCTCGCCGGTTACACGCCCCGCAGTCTCCTGCATATCGAAGCGGATCATCGTATAAAGCTTGTGGGGCTGCTGCAGTATCTCATTGAAAATTTCTCTAACTTCCGGTACGCTGGTGACCGCCCTTAAGGCACTTCTTCTTTTGGTTAGATTTTTTGGCGATTCCCCATCTTTTTTACCGATCAATCTTCCAAGTAACTTAAAATGATCAACCCGAAAAAACTGAAAATTTACCACAGCAAGCACAGAGTTCACTGAACTGACCAACTGGAATAAACAAGGAAAATGATCCCTGTGATCTCCGGCTGGTTTGTGGTGAAAAATGGACTTTTAAGGAGCTATGAAAAAAAATATGAAACGCCTCACCCTTTGTGTACTTTTCCTGGTTTTGCTGGCGCCCGTTGCCATGGCTGCCCGCACCCCCTTAAATGTCATATCCGGCGATCCCTATGTTTCAGCCCTGGTGACCGATGCGGACAGCGGAAAAACACTGTTTGAAGAAAACGCCGATGCCGAGGTATATCCGGCCAGTGTCCTCAAGCTGATGAACCTCTATGTTATCCTCCAGCGTATCGAGCAAGGGGCGCTGAAACTCGACGAGATGGTGCAGGTGACTCCGGAAGCGGCCAAAACCGGCGGGTCGCAGGTCTATCTTGATCCCAAGGAACAATTTTCGGTGGAAGACCTCATCTACGCCTTGATGGTGCAGTCAGCCAACGATGCGGCGGTTGCCCTGGCCACCCATATCGCCGGCTCCAAGGAGGGATTTATCGCCCTGATGAATCAGAAGGCTCAGGAACTGGGGATGAAAAACTCCCATTTTCACTCCGTGCATGGGCTGCCGCCCTCCGAAGGGCAGCTGCCGGATGTCACCACGGCCCGTGATCTCGCCATTCTCTGCCGCGAGCTGGCGAAACGGCCTGAAGCATTAAAGTACACCGCCACCCAGACCAAGGGTTTTCGCGGGGATAAATTCATCATGCGCAACCACAACAAACTGCTGACCCGGGTTCCCGGTTGTGATGGCTTCAAAACCGGTTACTACGATGCGGCCGGATTTTCCATCGCCGCCACCGCCCAAAAAGGCGGGGTGCGGATCATCACCCTGGTCATGGGCAGCAAGGACCGCAAGGTGCGCGATGCCAAGGCCGCGGAACTGCTTGCCAAGGGCTTCAGCCTCGTCCCGCCGCAACTGCAACCACAACCTGCGGTCGCAGCACCGCAGCCTGCCGTCGCGCTGCCACAGCAGACCGCCACCGCCGCGGTCAGCGCCCCTGCGGCGCCGACCGCTCCTGTTGCCGCAACAGCACCCGCAACCGATGCGGAAACGGGATCGGCGATTGCTTCTTTGGCAAAGGCAGGCGACAGCGACTGGAGCAAAATATTTATCGGCATCGGTATTGGTTTTGTTCTCTGTCTGGTCATTTTTGCCGTGGCCGGGATGCGCAGGAAAAACCGGAGCGGCAGCCTCAGAACCCGCCTCTGATCAGCGGCGGGTTAAGTATACCGCGCCTCCGGTGAAAAACTTGCCACCGCAAAACGTCCTGGCCGGATTCCTCACTGCAACGATTTTTCTGAAAGCATATGGATCGCTTTCTCCAATGCCCGGTTGAATTCTTCCGGCCGGTCCATCATCAGGAAATGATCCGCCTGCTTGAGAACGATGGCATGGTAGGAAAACATATGCCGTCTGTTTGCCTCATAGTCAATGGGCCACAGATCGCCATTCACGGTAACGACGGGAATGCGGATTTTTTCAAATACCATAGCCGCGTCACCCGTAATGTATTGTGTCATCATCTCGGTCATTGCGCTCAAGGCAACCGCAGGGGGCGCGGCCGAAACATCTGCAAGAATCCATTCGCGGAGCTGAGGATCGGTCCGGGGCGAAAACATTTCCTCGACAAACAGCCTGCTTCCGCCTGGAAAATCCTTCTCTAACGGGGCGATTGTCTTTTTGAAATCTTCGAAAGTCATCCGGTATTCTATGTTTTCAAGAGTGTCGATGCCGATCAACCCGGCAACACGACCCGGCATGAGCCGAGCAGCCTCCGCGATCACCGAACCGCCCATGGAATGACCTATCAGAATGACACTTTTGCTGCCCACTGCTTCCGTCACTGCCCGCACATCCTCTCCAAAGGCAGCCATGGTGTACTGAGTGCGTGCCATTCCCGAGTGGCCGTGACCGGCAAGGTCAAGCACGACGACACGATGTTCTTTTGAGAAATGCGGAACCTGAGCACGCCAGTAGCGGGCATCACAACTCCAACCATGCACAAAAACAAGAGTGGGTTCTCCGGCGCCATGGATCTCATACGAAACAGGGGTGCCATCCTGCGAAAGGACGACATGAGGCCATTCTGCTTTTGCCTGGATGTTTCCAGAGGCAAGAGCCAGGAACACCAGGCTGATGGTTAGAGTGAGAAAGGACCTTGTCACTGGCTTGCTTCTGAAGCCGGCGTCTACACCAACGATACGCGATGTAACTTTCATTTTCTGTATCCTCTTTTCTTCGAATGTTGAACTGAACAACGGCCCGCCCCGGCTTGCCGCGGCGAAGCGTGTTATCACAAAGTAACTTTGCGGATCAGAGATCCCCGTATAATCTGCGGGTATTTTCCCGCACCGCCGCAAGCACCGCGTCGGCGGCGATATCCTTGATCGCCGCAATGGCCTTTAACGCGAGCACCACATTGGCCGGTTCGTTGCGCTGCCCCGCATCAGGACCAAGGACCGGGCTGTCGCTTTCCAGAAGCAACGAGGAGAGCGGCAGGAGCTTGACCAGCTTCTGCTTCTGGCGGGAACGGACGATGGATGGCGGCACGGAAAAGAAATAGCCCGCCTCCACCGCAGGCAGAGCAGCGGAATACTTGCCGTCAAAGGCGTGCAGCTGCACCCGCTTCGCCCCGCTTTCCAGCAGCAGGGCCACGGCATGGCGGCCGGCGGAGTGGGAGTGGACGTTGAGCGGCAGGTTGAGCTCTTTGGCCAGTTCGATAAACCTTTGCAAAACAAGACGTTGCACTTCTCTCTGCTTTTCTTCCTGAGCAATCCAGAAATCAAGCCCCACTTCGCCGATGGCATAAAAGCTGCCCGGCTGACCGCGGATGAAATCGATCAGCCGCTCCGCCTCCTCCAGGTCCGCATACTCTGGATACAATCCCGCTGCCGGTTTCAGGCAGGGGTACTCTCCGGCCAGCGCCAGGTTACGCCGGGCATCTGCCAGGGTCTCGCCGACCAGCACGATCGCCCCCACCCCCGCCTGCTGCGCCCGGCGGATCACCTCCGTCCGGTCGGCATCGAAAACAGGGTCGCAGAGGTGGGCGTGGGTGTCCACCACCAATGACTGCGGATTTTCCTGTATCCTCTCGGATTGCATCATCTTCTTCACCATTTTCCCCAAGCCCTATTCATGCGTATTCATATGTATTTATAAAAAATATATTACTAACTGTGGCTGGAATCGCAACACCAGCTGAGCCGGATAATACGTGTAAAGGTCTGTGGGCGGTCATCGGTTCACGGTTGCGGGCAAGTGCCTTCCGGGGCATGTCGCGCAGGGATGTCCGCTGGATTATGGCACTGTAATACCATAAAAATCCAGCATTCTAAGCGGGACTTTCATGGTATTTGCGGAACGGAACCATCCGGAACGGCTTTCGGAGATGGAGTTAACCATTGTCTGTCTGCCGGGTTTGTATTATATCCTGAGCAGACAGACCAGAAAAAGGAGGGGTCCCATGCGCAGCGAATGGCAACTGCGGGAAGCAAAGGTCAACCTGAGCCAGCTCATCAAACGGGCGGCGAGCGGCGAGGCCCAGGTGGTGACGGTGCACGGCAAGCCCACGGCGGTGGTGTTTCGGTGGAGGAATACGCCCGGCTCACCCGCCGGCGGGGCAAGCTCTCCAGCGCGCTGCTGCGGCCTGAGCTTGCCATCGACGACCTCGACCTCTCCCGCAGCCGCAACACCGGCCGCGACATCGAACTATGAGCTGGCTGCTCGACACCTGGGGCTTTTATCGCCATTAACGAAGACGGGCGAGCAATCACCCCAATCCAGCGCACCTGCGGCAAGCAGGCAACTTGCTGATATAAAAAAATTTCCCCCAAAAGGCCCAGCCCGCCGGACCAATAAACACTTGACAATTCCAGCAGGCGCGTTAAAAAATCCTGACAATGATCATTTGCATCAGCTGGGTGGCTTGCCAGGCAACCGCCTTACCACGAAAACGACAAAGAGGAAGGAAATGATGAGAGGAAAAGGTATTTTGACCGCCATGGGGGCATGCGCTTCCCTGTTTTATGGCGCAACCGCATACGCTGCCGACGGGTCATATTTCTCGGCCATGATCGGCACCGCGCTGCTCAGTGACTCGACGATTACCGATGCGGACGGTGATTCAGTTGATCTCGAATTTGATCCGGGCTGGAATTTTGCCGCCGCTGTAGGATACAAAGTCGGCATGCTGAGAATGGAAGGCGAAATCGGTTACCAGATTAATGATGCCGACGAGTTTTCCGGCGGCGTCTTAGGTCCGTTGAGCGTGAGCGCCGGCGGTGATACGGACATATGGCGTTTTATGGTCAATGGTTATTTTGATTTCGATACGGGCACAGCATGGATTCCCTACATCTGCGCGGGTATCGGTTTTGCCAGTGTTTCGATGAATGATCTCTCGGTGCTCGGCATCCTTATCGGTAGTGACGATGATACCGTGCTGGCCTACCAGGTCGGTGCTGGATTGGGGTATGCCGTCAACGCCACCACCACCGTTTTTGTGGATTACCGGTATTTTGCTACGGAAGACCCTGAATTTTCCTACAGGCAGGAAGCGGAGATTGATTCCCACAACATTTCACTGGGGCTGCGCTACAGTTTCTGACAGATATCCGGAAAAGCCCGTTGCCATCGGGGGCAGGCGCGCAATGGCGCCTGCCCCCCTTTTTTTTAAAATTTTCCCCCATATCCAGTCAAAACTGTAAAAAGCAATGCTGCAACGGTTCCCATCAACCTGCCCGCACCTGCTGACGAAATTTTAACGGAACCCCCCTGATTGACACTTGCGCAACAGCGGGGTGAGCGTGTACAACTTGGCTTTGCACCATGAAAGTGCCCGGTAATGCACGGGAAGTTTCGCAGGCCCGGCGCTTTCACTTGATCCCCGTTTTAATCAGGTGAAAGGAAATGAAAAATAACGGACTGGCCTTTGTCCTGATCACCACTGTTGCCATCGCCATTATCGGCGCCGGCCTGTCGGTGTTTTTCAGCAGGTTCATGAATCTCAGCGCCACAGGCGGCAATGCCGCGCCGATGTCCGGGCCAAACGTCCTGCCGCAGGCCGCCCCGCCGCAGGAGGATGCGGCAGCGGTCGTCTATTCCCCGCCTTCAATCCAGGATGCGCCTGAGTCGATCAGGGAAGCGGTGCTGCTCGGCTACAATCTCCTCATGGAGACCGGTAAATATGCCCCCGACAATGTGGGTAACAAACTCACCTGCAGCAATTGCCACTTCAAGGCCGGTATCACCCAGGGCGGCAAAAACGGCGGCCTGTCCCTGGTGGGTGTGGGCGCCAGCTATCCACAATACCGCAAACGGCAGGACTATGCCGTGAACCTTGTCACCCGCACCAACGACTGTTTCAAAAGAAGCATGAACGGCCGGCCATTGCCGGAGGAGAGCAAGGAGATGACCGCCATTGTCACTTACTACCAGTGGATATCCAAAGGACTGCCGGTCTACGCGGAAATACCCTGGTTGGGCAGCCAGCCCCTGCAGAGCACCCATACCCCGGACAAGGCCAGGGGCGGACAGCTTTATGGCGCCAAATGTTCCGTCTGCCACGGCAAGACGGGCGAAGGCACGAGCGCTGCTCCGCCGCTGTGGGGCGATGCCTCCTTCAACGACGGGGCCGGCATGCATAAGCCGGTAACCATGGCTGCCTTTGCCCACCGCAACATGCCGCTGGGCAATCCGGATCTTGCCGTGGAGGACGCCCTTGATGTGGCGGACTTTGTCGCCGCCCAGCCGCGGCCCCATTTCAGCGCCAAATAGCAGCGGGGAGAGCAGAACATGGAGTTTCCCATCTTCCAGGTGCCCTATCTCGGCAACGGCATGACCATAGGCCTTGATGCCGTGCTGCATGTCATCATCAGCCACGGCCTGGCCATCGGCGCGGTTGCCATGGTGGTGAGCGCCGAATATATGGGCCATCGCCGCTCTTCCGTGGCCTGGGAAGGCTTTGCCAGGGATTTTCTCGGCTTTATCATTGTTCTGACCACCAGCGTCGGCGCCATGACCGGGGTCGGCATCTGGCTGATCACCAGTGCCCTGGCGCCCCGGGGCATCGGCTCACTGCTCAGGGTTTTTTTCTGGCCCTGGTTTATTGAGTGGGGGGTCTTCACCGCCGAGGTGATCATCGTGCTCATCTACTACTACACCTGGCAGAGGTGGGCTGGGGAAAGGAAAAAACAGCACCTCCTGCTCGGGGTCGGCTATGTGGCGGTGGCTCTCTGCTCGGCGCTGCTGATCACCGGAATCTTAGGCTTCATGCTCACCCCGGACGGCTGGCCTTGGGACAAAAGCCTCTGGTCCGCCTTCTTCAATCCCAGCTACCTGCCGCAACTTGTCCTGCGCCTGGGCATCGCCTTTATGCTGGGCGCCCTCTTTTCTATCGGCTACCTTGTTTTTACCAGACGGGACCGTGACTTCCGCCGGGAGGCCCTGGCCTTTTTCGGTAAGGTCGCGCTGGTCAGCCTTGCGGTCACGCTGCTTGCCGCTGTCTGGTATTTCACCGTGGTGCCATCCGCATTCAAGACCCATTCCCTCTATGCGGTCATGACCTCCCGCCTGTCCCAGCAGCCCGACCTGTTCTGGCAGATCAACCTGGGCGGCGTGGTTGCTCTACTCATTTTCTGCCTGCTGGCCCTAGGCCGGTCCGTCATCTCCGCCCGGTTGCTGGTGGTGCCGGCCCTGGTGGTGGCGATGCTCTTCGTGGCCCAGTTTGAGCGCATCCGCGAGTTTATCCGCGGCCCCTATCTGATGCCCGGCTACATGTATGCCAATCAGGTGCTGCTTGAGGAGACGCCGCTGTTCATCAAAGAAGGCATGCTGCCCCGCTCTTACTGGTACAACGCCACCGCCGCAAAGGCCGATCCGGTCAGCCAAGGCGCCTATCTCTTTGCCCAGAACTGTGCCGGCTGCCATACCATCGGCGGCATCAACAGTATCGTTGACCGGGTGCAGGGCAGATCCGCTGACGGCATCTATGTCATCATCGGCCACACCCAGGAAATGGTGCCCTTCATGCCGCCTTTTTCCGGCACGGATCAGGAGCGGCGGACCATGGCCGACTTTCTCTTCCGGCTGGCCGACGGCAGCATCAAACCCGGCGTGCCGTCCCGCTTCACGCCGCTGAGCAAAGGCCGGTGACATGAATATTCTCTTCGATATCCTGCTGCAAAGGCCTTTGCCCGACCCCTGGCTGCAGGGCCTGCTCTTTGTCGCCTTCACCCTGCATCTGCTGTTTGTGCTGTTCACCCTGGGCACGGCGATGCTGGCCTTTTCCTACATGCTGCGCGGCCATTGGGGAGGCAGTCCCCGGGCCCTTCGCCTGGCGGTCCGCATCGCCGGGGCCTTCATGAGCCACAAGAGCCTTGCCGTGGTGCTGGGTGTTGCGCCGCTGCTGCTGATCCAGGTCACCTACACCATTCCCTTCTTCACCGGCGTGACGCTTTTTGCTCCGTACTGGCTTGCCGTCATCGGCCTGCTCATCGTTGCCTTTCTCGTTTTTGATCTGCTGGCCCACCGCCTTGACGGACACCCCATCAGCTCGCTGCTCCTGGGAATCATCGGCCTGCTCCCCCTGCTGGCCGTGCCGGGTATCTTTGTGCTGGTCCTGTCGGTGTCCGAGCATCCGGGCAACTGGCTGCCCATCATTGACCAGGGTTACCGTTTGCACGGCCCGCTGCTCATCCACTGGCTGCTGAGATACCTGCACGTGCTGGGGGCGGCGCTGGTGTTCGGGGCGGCATTCCATTATTTCTTCGCCGCAGGCGACAACGAGGACCGGCGATCCCTGCTGCGGTGGCTTACGGCCGGCACCCTGCTGCAGATTCTCCTCGGCATCATGCTCTATGGCCTGCTGCCGATAAGGCCTGCGATGATGGTCAATCTCTGTCTCTTTGCCGGGGCGGCGGGCTGCGTTCTCTTTCTCTGGTACCTCTTTTCCAGGGGTGGCAGCACAGATGCCCCCCTCTCGCTACACACCACCGTGCCCCTGGCCCTGTTCATCCTGGTGGCCATGCTGTTGACGCGGCAGCTGATCCAGGACCGGGCCTATCTGCCGGTCACAGCAGCGCTTACGGAAAAATCAAAAATCCACGGCCGGGAGATCGGGGCATTTACCCAGGAGAGCCTTGAGAGGTACCAGACAAAACTGGGTGTGGTCTATGACAACGGCGAAACGATCTATGCCCAGGCCTGCGCCTTCTGTCACGGCGAGCTGGCGGACGGTGCCGGCCCGGAGGCGAAAAACCTGGCAGTGCCGCCGGAAAACGTTGCCGCGGTGCGCACCACCGCGCCCTATCTGCACCAGATCCTCACCCGGGGCGTACCCGGCTCGGCCATGCCCTACTTCACCTTCCTGGACCGCCATAAACTGGATTCCCTGACCGATTATCTCAATGGAAGATACCAGACCATCTGCAAGCCCGGAGCTCTGCCAAAGGCCGTCTCAGTAGAAACGCTAAACCAGGCAAAAGAGGTCTATACCCAGACCTGCACCCCCTGCCACGGCCAAGACGGCCGGGGTACCGAGCAGTCCCGCGGCTACCGGCCGCCGCCGCCTGACTTTACCTCGTACAGCCTCACGCCCCAGCGGAGCTTCGAGGTGATCAGCAACGGCTACCCGGGCACCTTGATGCCCGGCTTCGGCGACCTGCCGGAAGCGGTGCGCTGGGGCCTGGTGCAGGTGGTTAACGGCAAGCGGACCCCCTGACCCGGCCGGCTCTCCGCCCCTCATCCCTCACGCCACATGAATCTCCAGGGCAATGCCGCCCATGACCTTTTTGGTCTTCACGCTGCGTTTCACCAGATTGACATGGATGACATCACCCTTTTTCGCCTCCTGCGGCACATAGACGCGCAGGCCCAGGAACCGATGCTGCTGCGGGGCCAGAATCAGCGAGATGCGGGCATCCCTGGTCTGGGCAAACGGCTGAACCTTGTATCCAGGGAAAAGCAGATCGAGTTTTTCCGGGGCCGCCGAGGTGATGATCTCATGGCGGATGCGGTCCGTCATCTTTTTTGCCTCTTCCGTATGCCTTCGGGCAAGCAGTTCCTCAACCTCGCGGAGATCCGGTTCGGGCACAGGCCTGGTAATCTTTTTCAAGGCATTGCGCGAAGTATCCAGGGAGCGGATGTAGATGAGTTCCGCATTGAGGGCCGCATCCTTTCGCATGCGCACCAGCTCCAGGGTGTATTTGAGACTGGCGCTGGCCCAGCGGTTGGCCACCACAAAGGGCAGGACAAGCCAGCTATCCGGCTGGGCGGCGATGATGGTCAGATTTTTCTGGGCCAGGGCATTCTGTTCCCACACATGCTTGTTGGCCAGGGGGTGATTCGAACGGGAAAAAACCGAGGCCAGCAGACAGGAGTGGCTGCCGGCCGGCGGCACCAGGGCACTGGGCCAGCGGGCCTTGACGATGACCGACCCGCCCGGGGCCAGATCAAAACCGGCGGCCGCGGCGGTGGCCGGCAGAAAATCCTGGGGATAGACGAACTCAACCCCGGCATAGGGTTTGACGTTGAAGGCCACGGCAAAATGGTCCACCCCGGTGGTGGTGCTCAGATTGCGGACCCGGGCATAGAGCCAGTTGTCGCGCCCGGCCACCGGGTTCTGATGGGTGAGTATATCGTCATCGCTGTTGCGCACCCACAGGTCCGGGGAATTCCAGAAGGAGCCGGAGGCCCACTGCTCGGTGCCGCTATGACTGAAATCGTCGCGCAGCCAGACATCGGGAGTGGGCGACGGATCGTTAAAGCCGTAAATGAAACGGTGAAAGGCGTCGACAATCAGTGGGTCGCCCATCCGGCGCAGCAGGAATTCCTCAACAGCCACTGTCCGCACCGGTTTGCCGTCCCGCTGGGCGTAAAACTCCTTCATGAGCGCGTTGAGCGCCGCGGTGCCGGCAAAACCGGCCATGCCCCGCCAGAAGGTCGTGCCGCTGGAATAGGCCAGCCCGGCGGTCTTGCGCACCCAGGGATTGCGGGGGCAGAGTTGGACCGGTGCGGCGGCGAAATCAAAGGGCACACTCACCGGCCCGGTATCGATCTGATAGGAGGTCCATCCCTCATCCAGCCAGGCATCCGGCTGGCTGGCCGGTTTCAGGCCGCGGCCCCACCAGCTGTGATAGGTCTCATGCTGCAGCGGCTCCTGGCCGGTGGTGGTCGCGCCGTCGTATTCCATGCCGCCCTGATGGATAAAGGCGACAAAGCGGTTGCCATGGAGATAGGGGCCGATGGCCGTTTCATTATCCGCCAGAAAAGTCTTGAGATTGTTTATCTGGGTGACAAGATTTGCGGTGTTGGCCAGGGTTTTCCAGGACTCGATGGTGACCGTGGCCCCTGAACCGGGCAGCACCACGCTATCCGTCATGAAGGTCAGCGTATCAGCCGGACGCAGTTCCACCAGCGGCGAAAAGGCGGTGATCCCGGCCGGGAAGGAGACCTGCCAGTGATTGGCGCCCAAGGAAATGACGCTGCCGTTGGTGATCAGGCTATGGGCCACCGGAGTGTTGACGATCTGCAGGGTAAGAATCAGCTCAAACTGGTCAAAGATCAGATTGGCCGGCACCCAGGCCTCCAGATAGCGGCCCGGCGCCAGATCGGTAAAGCCGAAATTAAAGGTCAGCCGCGGCCCGGCGGACCATGAGATCTGCGGCAGGTAGGAGCCGGTCATGGGTGACTGGGGCGGCCCCAGGCTGTAGGTTATCTGCAACTCATGGGACGATCCTGCCGCAAGCACCCTTTCCAGCACCCGCAGCCCGGCATCCGTTCCCCCGCCGAAATCATGATGGGCCGCCTGGTCAACAGCGATTGCCGCACCATCGAGCCAGAGGCCGGTGATGGTCTGCCTGAGATCAAAGATGGGGTTGCCGCTGTGTCTGCCCAGCTTGAACTCCAGCAGGGCGCTGCCGGTGCCCGTGGAGGTGGCGCCGTCAAAGGTCAGGTCCGCCGTGATGCGGCTGATGTCCACCGGCACGGCCCACAGGCCGTCAACCACCTTCGGCCGGGGGGCCAGGTGCAGATTGGTATTGGCCACATCGCCCAGGGCGGGCAGCACATCCAGCAAACCGGCCAGCCCTGCGACACACTCGCCGTCGGCCGGCTGGCAGGCGCCGCTGTTGCGTTTCAGGATGGCGCGCCAGCCGTAGCCAAGTGCCGCATTGATATGACTTGCGGTCTCGGTGACGAAGATACTCTGCAGACCGGCCTGGTCATGACCGGCCTTCTGCAGGGCCAGATCAAAAATCGGCTGGGCAGGTTTGCCCACATTACCGGCAATCTCGGTGGAGACGGTCACCAGCTCCGCCTCGATAAACTCAAGCAGACCAAGGCTGGTCAGCCGGTTCAGGACCTGGTTCATGGTCGTGCCGGTCGGCTGGTTTGAAATCAGTCCCAGGCGGTAGCCCCTCTGCCGCAGAATCTGCAGGATATCAAGGCAGTCGGCATACAGGCGCTCCTGGCTGTTCTGATAATAAAGCAGGGTATCGCCCAGGTCAAAAAATAGGGTGGAAGGAACAACAGCGTTACTCATAATTTTCCTTTCTCTCTCATCATTTTCAGAAGACAGGAGACAGAAGACAGAATGATTGATTTGGTTACGTTTTATTCCGGCTCCTGACTCCTGACTCCTCAAACAGACAGAGGCCCCGGCAGATCGAGCGAGGCCTCTCTATCAGCGGTCAATCATTTACGAACTTTTCCGCGCCACCGGTTTCTTGGCGGTCGCGGTCGTCTTCTTAGCAGGGGCGGTGGTCGCCTTGACCTCAATCCTTTCCCGGATAACCGGTGGTTTGACAATGACGGGCGTTTTTTTCTTCTCCACCACCCGGACCAGCACATCGAAGCCGCCGATGAACTTGCCCCTGGCATTGCGCTGCACGAATTCCACGGTGAACTCCTCACCCACTCTGGCGTCAGCCGGCGCCTTGATGGTGACCTTCAGCGTCCGGCGCTGGTGCGGTTTCATGGTGTAGACAAAACCCGTGCGGATGCCCGGTTTCAGCATCAGGGCGCTGCCCTGCTCCTGTTTGACCATTACCGCATCGCAGCGGGCAAATTCCCCCTGGAGGGTGCCGACCTGCGAGGCAACCTCGTATTTCTTCAACATCATGGTGGAATCCGGGGCAAGGTCGAGCACAATCTGCTCCCCTGCCGTGGCGCCCGCAACCTCAATACGCGCCGCTTGCAGGAAACGCACCGCCGGCTGCTGCGCGCCAAGCAGCTCCTCCTGGACGGTCAGAGGCTTTACTGCCAGCCTCTGGGCCTGCTGCAGGAGTTCGGCAATGACATACTCATTATGGTGGGAGAAAGAGACCGCCAGCTCAGGCCAGCGTGGGGGCCGGATCACCTCAAGCCGCACCAGCTCCTCATATTTGAGATGAAAGTTGCTGATGGTGAAATGAAAATCGGCCGACTCATCGGGCTGCAGATCGATGATATTGGTATTGCGCTGGCGCAGCTTGCCGTTGCTTGCGCCGATACTGGTCGCCCCTGCCGGCACATGATCAACGGGATTATAGATCTCCGCCAGGATACAGCCGTGCAGCTGCGTCTGGCCGGCGGGGATGGGCGGGATAAAATCCTTTTCCCAGCGCCCCCAGACGGTGCGCGTCTCGCCGGGGGCCAGGTCGAATTCCGCTACGGCGCTGATGATGTTGTTGCGGAAATCAGCCGGATAAACCGGGGTGGAGAAAGGGGTCTTGAAGCTGAAGGTTACCACCAGCGAGCGGGCGGCAACCGTACCCTGGTTGGTGATCACCGCATAAAACCAGTTGTCCTGGCCAAACTCCACCTGCTCCCAGCTTCTGATACTGAGGTTATCCTGCTGGGACCACAGGTTGGTCAGCCGGATATCGGAGCCGGTCTGGCACTCCAGGATTTCCCGGTCATGGAATTCATCCATCATTTCAATGAGATGTCTGCCGCATTGGTCCTCCAGCTCCTCGTGGGTGTTCATCAGCGCCTCGGCCGCCCCGGGCATGGAGGCGCTGGCGGTGAGCAGACGGTGGCTGGCGATCATGGCCTTGAGCAGGATGTCCCGCGGCTCCTCCCAGTCGGCCACGGTGGGCGAGTCACCGCCCATGGCCAGAAAGATATTCCACAGGGCGCCTGCCCATATCTCGCTGTTGGGATAAAAGGTATATTGAGTGGTCCCGGGTATTAACTGCCCGGCTACAAAAGCGGAATAAAGCTTGTCATGGTCGACCCGCCGCAGCCCCCGCAGACCGTCGCCCAGATTATTATGAACAAAGACCCAGTCCTCCATGACCTGCCGCTGGTAGCCGTTGCCGTGCAGGATGTTGTAGAGCACCGCCATCATATCGCCAAAGCCCTCGCCGATGGCCCGGCTTTCATAGCGGGTGGTGCCGGAAACCGGATTGCCCCAGCCCGGAACCATGTCATCTTCAATGGCATGGCCGTACTCATGGACCATGCAGTCCGAATCCTCCGCCCGGTCCGGCTGGGTGGGCCCGGAATCCGAAAAGTGCAGATCCTTGGTGGAGGGCGAATACCAGGCGGCGGTTATACTGTTGTCATGGGGGTCGGCGTCGATAACCCGGTTGTTGGCATCGTTGATGTCCAGGGTGTTCTGGATGTAACGCTGCAGGCTATCGATATGAAAATAGACATTGACCGCTTCAAAATCATCAGCGGTCCGGTCATAGTTGAAGCCGGTGGCGCTGTTTTCCGCCGGGATGCCGATGTTGGGGTTGGCCAGGTTGACGATATTGCAGAAGGGACCGGTGAGGGTGTAGTTGCCCCCCACCGGTCCGGTGATATCCCGCAGGGTGACGGTCTGCCGCTCGCCATTCAGGGTGGCCTCCGGGGTGGTGCCTTCCCGGATGGTATTGTCGTTCATGGTGACCACCGGGCTCGGGTTAAAGACCATACCCTGGCCGTTAATGAACATGATGTGGTCCTCCTGGGCCAGGATGGCGCCGTTTTCCGCGTCCACATAAACAAACCAGTCATGGGGCGGCTGCAGGGTGTTGGCCATGACCAGCCAGGCCAGCCGCAGGCCTTCCGCCGTGCGGAAATAGACCCTGTCGGTGCTCAGTTTGCCTTTCGGCCTGATGGTGAAATTTTCCCCCACTGCCCGGCGCATGATCTTCTCCGCCTCGGCAGCCGATATTTTTCCCTCCTTGACCGTGGTAATGAACGACTCGCTGAGCTGATGGGCCGCGTTGATCCGCCGGACAAAACCGGCCCTGTCGGTGTGCACCACCACCTCGCCGCCCTCCACAGGCACCCCGTCAATATACTGCTGGAAGCGGACATAACTGCCGGTGGAGGTGGTCTTGCTCTGCGTAACCTGCAGATCCTTTTTGTCGGTTGACAGATGGAGGGTGGCACCGAGCTCAGTCAGCAGCGAAAGCGCCGCCTTCTCAGGTGTATCCCCCGGCGATACAGCCACCCGGCAATCAATCTTCCTGGGGATGGCCGTTCTCGCATCATATTGAATTCTCGAATTTTTCATTATATCAGCTAATTTCATATCCAGATCCCTTTTCTTTTTTTTAAACTATACATTTCTTCCTGTTAAAAGAGCAGAGAGGCAGCCCGGAAACTCCATGACAACACAGCTGCCCCTCTCCGCTCCTGTCCCACCCTCACTTTACCTGCCATCCTCCTTTTCACTTTTCCGTTATCTCCCTTTTTCTTCCTGGCGGCGGAACCGCACAAAGTGCATTGCACATCTGAACACTATGGGCAATCAAGATCCGTACCATCGAAAAAAAATCATATAAAATATTTAATATCAGATAGTTACAAAAAGCAGGCTGTATTTTTTCGCCTGAGTTCGCGGGTGACCTGTAACAGGGGGCAGCCTTGCCGACAGAATCAGCAGGGAACAAAGATGGAGGAGAGTATACTGTTCTAGGGCATGTCAGGCAGACAGAAGCCCGGCGGAAAGATGTTACGTAAGGATGTTACCTTCAGCTGTTACAGATAAGCTGAAATACCCTGACGGTACAGGGCGGTAATCCCACCTGGAACTTGCCCGGCAACCAGCTCAACCGGCAAAAAAAATATTACGGAAAAAATCTCTTTTGTTTTAATTGGCAATGTCTGGTATTCTAAATAGTTAACAGCGGCATGGAGAAATTAGCCGTGCCGTTATCCGGAAAATCTTCAACTGAACACAACAGAAACATTACGATTTCTTCATCTGTTCCAACCACTTGCAGGAAGAATAACCCAAGGCCGGGGAGACTGGAGACAGCCCGTGCCGGTCCTCGGAGTTACCAAAGCCGCAACCCCAGACCGATGAATAGGAAAATCCCGGCAAAATAAACTCTGCGCGAACAAACGCAACCACAGCCTGCGCCGCAACACTAACACAAATAACGATAAATGCCTGCACCGCAACCCTCTCAGCTCCGCATAAAAAAAAGACCCGTTCTCAGGGCCTTTCTGCTCACTATCCTCATTCTCGTTCTGCTCATCATCGGCTCGGTGGCGGCTTTTCTTGCCGTAGAACTGCCCTCCTCCCGCTTCCAGGCCAAATATCTGACCCGGCTGGTCAGCGAACTTACCTTTAAAGTGGAAGAGGGCCCCAGTCCGCGCACCTGTTATCCGGAGTACGGCATCTCCGACACGCGCATGGGCTACACCCGCATTCCCGAATTTCTTCAATCTTTGACGGCCAGGGGGTTCAACGTCGAAAAACAGGCGCGGGTTTCGCCGCGTATGATCCAGTTGAGCCGGCAGCTGGGCCTGTTCCCCACCTATCATGAGAAGGTGCAGGCCGGCCTGACGATCCTGGGCTGCAACAACGAGACGATTTATTCCGTCCGCTTTCCGGAACGGGTTTACCAGGATTTCACCGACATTCCGCCGGTGCTGGTTGACAGCCTGCTGTACATTGAAAACCGTGAACTCCTCAAATTCCGCTCCCCTACCCGTAACCCGGCCATCGAATGGGACCGGCTGGCCAAGGCGGCAACGGATCGCGCCATCCAGGTTTTCAAGCCGGAACACGATGTGCCCGGCGGCAGCACCCTGGCCACCCAGATTGAGAAATACCGCCACTCCCCGGACGGTATGACCCATAACGTGGCCGACAAGCTGCGGCAGATGGCCTCTGCCTCCCTGCGGGTCTATCTGGACGGCGAAAACACGGTCAAGGCGCGCCATCGCATCGTTTACGAATACCTCAACACCGTGCCGCTGTCGGCCGCCGGCGGTCTCGGCGAGGTAAACGGCATGGGCGACGGCATGTGGGCATGGTACGGGGTGGAATTTGCCGCCTTCAACCAGGCGCTCAACGGCAAAGAGATTGGCCAGGGGCTGCTGGACAAGGCATGGATGTTCAAGCACGCGCTGAGCCTCATTGTCGCCCAGCGCCGGCCGTCCGGTTTTCTGCTGGCCGACCCTTCCCTGCTGGAAAATCAGACCAACTCCCATCTGCGGCTGCTGGCCAAGGAGGGCATCATCAGTCAGGCATTACGGGATGAGGCCTTGAAGGTCAAACTCCATTTCGGGACGGAAAGGCCACCCCAGGTCAGCAGTTCGTTCATCAGCCGCAAGGCATCCAACGCGGCCCGCCTGCAGCTCACCGAGCTGCTGGGCATGCAGCGTTTCTATGATCTGGACCGCCTGGACCTGACCGTGACCAGCACCCTGCACCGGCAGGCCCAGAAAGCGGTGACGGATTTGCTGGTGAAGCTGAAGGATCCGGAATTTCTGCAGCAGAACGGTCTCTCCATGCAGCGCATGCTGTCCCGCGGCGATCCGGCCAAGGTCATTTACAGTTTCAACCTCCATGAACTCGGACCATACGGCGCCATGACCCGGGTGCAGGCGGACAATCTCGACCAGCCCTTTGACATCAATATCGGCACCAAACTGGATCTGGGCTCCACCGCCAAGCTGCGCACCCTGGTCACCTATCTGGAGATCATTGCCCGGCTGCATGAAAAATACGCCCACCTGGACGCAGAAGGCATGCGCAATCTGAAAATCAGCCCCAATGACCGGCTCTCCCGCTGGGCGCTGGACTACCTGCTGACCTCCAGCGACCGCAGCCTGGAGGCCATGCTCGATGCCGCCCTGGAACGCCAGTATTCGGCAAGCCCCAAAGAGACCTTCTTCACCGGGGGCGGCAGGCACACCTTCTCAAACTTCAGCAGAAAAGACGATGAGAGCATCATGCCGGTGAAAATGGCCATGCGCCATTCGGTCAACCTGGTGTTCATCCGCCTGATGCGCGACATCGCCCATCATTACATGCTGCAGGTGCCGGGTTCTTCCGCCCGCATCCTGGAGGACATGGACAACCCGGTCCGCAAGCAATACCTCGAACGGTTTGCCGATCAGGAGAGCAAGGTGTTCATGCTCCGTTTCTATCATAAGTACAGGGGAAAAACGGCAAAGCAGATCATGGAGGCCATGCTGGCCGACCTCAAAGCCACCCCGCGCCGGCTGGCGGCCATTCACCGCTATCTCGTGCCCGAGGCCACCCTGGAGGAATTCACCGCCTTCATGGAAAAGCACCTGCCCACCTTCAAGGAGACCGGCAGCAAGACCCTGCAGGAGTATTACGACCAGTTCGGTCCGGACAAGTTCTCCCTCGCTGATCAAGGCTATATCTCCCAGGTGCACCCCCTTGAGCTGTGGCTGGCCAGCTATATCTCCAACCATCCCCAGACCAACTGGGACGAAATCGTGACGGCCAGCGAAAAAGAACGGCTTGAGGTCTACAGCTGGCTGATGCGCACCAAACGCAAAAACGCCCAGGACCGGCGCATCCGCAATCTGCTGGAAATGGAGGCATTTCTGGAGATCCATAAGGACTGGAAGCGGCTGGGCTATCCCTTCAACTCCCTGGTGCCGTCCTATGCCACCTCCATCGGTTCCTCGGCGGACCGGCCGGCGGCCCTGGCCGAGCTGATGGCCATTCTGGTTAACGATGGGGTGCGCCCACCCGCCGCCCTGCTTACCTCGATGCATTTTGCCGAGGGGACCCCGTACGAAACGCTGCTGCAACGGCAGCCGGCGGTTGGCGAACGGGTCATCCCCAGCGAGGTTGCCCGCGCCGTGCGCGGGGTGCTGCGGGATATCGTGCAGAACGGCACCGCCTCCCGCATCAATAAGGCCCTGATCGGTCAGGACGGCAACGAGATCCCCATCGGCGGCAAGACGGGCACCGGCGATCACCGCTATGTCACCTACCGGGCCGGCGGCGGGGTCAAGGAATCCAAGGTGGTCAACCGCTCCGCCACCTTTGTTTTTTACATCGGCGACCGCTTTTACGGCACCCTCACCGCCTTTGTGCCGGGCGCCGATGCCGCTCATTTCGATTTTACCAGCGCCCTGCCGGTGAGCATCCTGCGGCTGCTGCTGCCGAGCCTCGAACCGCTGGTGACGGCCCCGGCCATGGAGCCGCCGGTCAGCGCCAAGATGGGCGCGCCGGTCATGGAGGAGAAGGTTCAGGCTGAAACACCGGCGCAGGCTGCGCCTCCTGCTCCGGAGGCAGAGACTGTGCCAGTGGTTCCAGCGGCAGAGGATGATGCAGCGGACGATGCGCCAGCCCCGGCGGAAGAGGATATGCCGGACACTGTCCCTGCTCCGGCAACTGCGCCGTAAGCCTCCCGTTGGCGCTTATTTCTTCCGCTCCGCCAGGGCCTCGGCGATGTGCCGCACCCGCAGACCCTCGCCGCGCACCTCGGCCCCGCCCCGCAGCTGCATGACGCAGCCGGGGCAGTCGGTGACCAGCTCCCCTGCCCCGCTGGCCGCCACGTTGTCGAGCTTCTTGTTCAGCAGTTCCCGGGACTCCTCCGGGAATTTCATGGAAAAGGTGCCGCCGAAACCGCAGCACACATCCTCCTCGACCGACGGAACATAATCCAGCCCCGCCTGTCTGAGCAATTGCCGCGGGGCCTCGGTCACCCCCAGCCCCCGGCAGAGATGGCAGGGGGAGTGATAGGCCGTCTTGCCTTGTCCGTCCTGCGGCCTGAAGTCGTTCTGATCCACTCCGAGCACATCACTGACAAAGGAACTGAAGTCAATGACCTTGGCGCTGAATAGCCTGGCCGTCTCGGCCAGTTGCGGATCATCGGCCAGCATTTTGGGGTAGGCGTGTTTAAGGTGCGAGGCGCAGGAGGCGCACAGGGTGACAATATAGTCGCACCGGGCCGGATCCATGGCCTTGACGTTCTGCTCGGCCACATCCCGGGCTGCCTTGCTCTCCCCCATCATCACCAGCGGCAGCCCGCAGCAGGACTGGCCCATGGGATAATCCATCGCCACCCCATGCCCATCCATCACCTTTACCCCGGCCTTCATCTGTTCCGGATAGACAAAATCCTGCACGCAGCCGGAAAAAAGCGCCACCCGGTAACGGGGCTGGTCCACCCGGGGCCTGATGTCCGGCCACTCATCGCGGAAGGCCTTGTCAGCCACAACCGGCAGGGCGCGGAAATTCTGTTCCCGGCCGAAGATCATGGGCAGATGGCGCAGGTAGCCGGTACTGCCGTCCTTGACCGGCTTCTGTCCCCATTTGGCGGTTTTCAGCAGGGTGTGGAACAGCTTGCGGTTGCTCATCACCTTGCCGAGCAGCACGCTGGGCAGCGGATGCCCTTCCTCATTCTGGATGCGGGCGTGAACCTGCTTGATCAGTCTCGGCAGATCAATGCCCGCGGCGCACACCTCCTTGCAGGCCCCGCAGTTGATACAGTTCTGCACCAGATTTTTGGCCTTGTCGCGGCCGTGGAAGAAATAGGTCAGCAGCAGACCGATGGCGCCGATGTAAATATGGCCCATGCGGTGGCCGCCCACCAGCCGGTACACCGGGCAGACATTGGCGCAGGCGCCGCAGCGCACGCAGCGCAGGATCTGTCGGAACTCCGGGTCCTGGGCCAGGGCCAGCCTGCCGTTGTCCAGAAAGACGATATGGTACTCCTTTTTGCCCTGTGGCCCGGTGGCGCAGGCGTTGGCGCCGGTGATCCAGGTGACGTAGGAGGTGATCGCCTGGCCGGTGGCGTTGCGCGGCAGGGCCTTGATGATGCGCAGGGCGTCATGCAGGGTGGGGGTGAGCTTGTCCACCCCGCACAGGGCGACATGCACCCGGGGCAGGGTCGTCACCAGGCGGGCGTTGCCCTCGTTGGTGACAATACCGATGGCGCCGGTTTCCACCACGGCGAAGTTGGCGCCGGAAATACCCATGTCCGCCTCGATGTACTTGCCGCGCAGTTCCCGGCGGGCCACCTTGACCAGCTTTTCGATGTCCGAGTCCTGCTGCTTCCTGGTCACATCGGTGAACAGGTCCGCCACCTGATAGCGTGACAGATGGATGGCGGGCATGACCATATGGGACGGTCCCTCATGGCGCAACTGGATGATCCACTCCCCCAGGTCGGTCTCGGTGACCATGAGCCCGTCGGCCTCCAGCCGGTGGTTGAGCAGGGTCTCCTCGGCGGTCATGGACTTGGACTTGACGATCCTGCGGCAGCCGTGGTCTTTGGCGATCCGGCAGATGATCTCGTTGGCCTCGGCCGCGGTCCCGGCCAGGTGCACATGCACCCCGGCCTGCTCAGCCTTGTGCCGGAACTCTTCATACAGCTCGGGCAGGCGGGCGATGGCCGCATCCTTGGCCGCCGCGATCTCGGCGATCAGGGCCTTCTCATTCATCCCGGCAAAGGCCTTCACCCGGTTGGTGCGGTAGGCCGTGGCAAAGGCGTCCATGGCCTTGCGCAGAAACTCGTCGTCCAGTGCCAGCTGGCACTGCTTTCTGTATTCTTTCAAGGTATCAGCGTCTTGCATGATCAGTTATCCTCCCATAGCAGAATGTGCAGCTCCAGCGGCCCATGCACCCCCAGGGCCAGGACCCGTTCGATGTCCGCGGTGCGGGATGCGCCGGTGATAAAGGCCAGATAGCTGGGGGTATTTGCCATGAAGCCCAGCAGCTCAGGCTCGGCCTCATAAGAGGTGGCCCGCAGTTTTGAGAGGGGCAGCACCGCCACATGGGTTTCGCTGACCATGGTGGCCAGCCGCACCTCTTCGCTGGCGGAGTTGAGCACCAGGGTGCCGGTCTCGGCAATGCCCAGATCGCAGACGGTCAAGCCGATATCAAGCCCGCCCAGGTGGCGGCGCAGGCCGCTGTCAATGAGCTCCATTCCCCTGTCCGCGCACAGGGCGCGCAGCTCCGCACCCTGCTCCGGGGTGAGATTCGGCGCGGCTATGATCTTGCCGGTCTTTTCCCGGCACAGCTGCAGGGAGGGCTCGGAGAGACCCAGTTCGCAGCCGGAAACCAGCAGCGGGCACATCTCCTTGCCGTCGCACAGCGCCACGGTGTAGGCAAAGGCCTCCGCCAGGGTCTTGACCCGGGACACCCTGGCGGAAACCAGTTCCGCCTTGCTGATGAACGTATCCATCATCATCTCGCTGGTAGTTTGCATAATACTCTCCTTTTTTTTTATGAAACCGCGCCGGGCCATGCGGGGCCAGTCGTTTCAATTCGGGCCTGCCCGAGCACCTCCTTGGTCTGCCGGGCGATTTCGAGCTCCTCGTTGGTGCGTACCACCAGCACCTCCACCTTGCTCTGTGGCGCACTGATGCGCATCCAGGCCCCCGGTTTCCCGGCGTTGGCCTCCCGGTCCAGGACGATGCCCAGGTTCTCCAGTCCGATGAGGGTGCCCTCGCGCACCTCCCCGTCGTTTTCGCCGATACCGGCGGTAAATACCACCGCATCAACCCGGCCGAGCACAGCGAAGTAAGAGCCGATATATTTCCTGATGCGGTGGACGAACATGTCGAAGGCCAGCTGGGCCATCTTGTCGCCTTTCCGCCGGGCGGCGTGGATGTCGCGCATGTCGTTCATACCGCACACCCCCTTGAGGCCGGACTCTCTGTTCAACATGGCGTCAATCGCCTCGATGTCCATGCCCCTGTTGCGATGCAATATGGCATGGAGGGCCGGATCGACATCCCCGCAACGGGTGCCCATGATCAGTCCTTCCAGGGGCGTCATACCCAGGGAGGTCTCCACGCTGCGGCCGTTCTGCACCGCGGTCATGGAGCAGCCGTTGCCGAGATGGACGGTGATCAGGTTGCACGCATCGAGCGGCTTGCCCAGCACTCTGGCGCACTCGCCGGCCACGTACCGGTGGGAGGTGCCATGGAAGCCATAGCGGCGGATGCGCTCCTTTTCATAAAGCTCATAGGGCAAGGCGTAGAGAAAAGCGCGGGGCGGCATGCTCTGATGAAAGGCCGTATCAAAGACCGCCACCTGGGGCACTTCGGGGAAAAGCTCTCTGGCCACCCGGATGCCGTCCAGGTTGGCCGGATTGTGCAGCGGCGCCAGGGACACGTTGGCGGAAATCGCCTTGATGACCTCCTCGGAAATCAGGGCGGGCTGTTGAAAATACTCGCCGCCGTGCACCACCCGGTGCCCCACCGCATCGATCTCCGCGGCATCACGGATCACCCCGTGCTGCGGATCGCTGAGCTGCTCTATCACCATCTTCATGCCGGCACTGTGATTCGGGATAATGGTTTCCAGTCTGTAGAGCTTCTCTTTATCGCTGCCGGGATAGGTTTTGGCGCTAAGGGCGCCGATGCCTTCGCCGATGCGTTCCACCAGGCCGGTGACCAGTACGCTTTCCGCAGCCATGTCCAGCAGCTGGTATTTGATGGAGGAACTGCCTGAGTTGATGACCAGAATCTTCATATTACTATCCTCTTCCCTCCTGGGCCTGGATGGCGGTAATGGCCACGGTGTTGACGATATCAGGCACGGTACAGCCGCGGGACAGGTCGTTCACCGGTTTTTTCAGCCCCTGCAGCACCGGACCGATGGCCACGGCGTTGGCGGCCCGCTGCACGGCCTTGTAAGTGTTGTTGCCGGTATTAAGATCCGGGAAGATGAACACGGTGGCATGGCCCGCCACATCGGAGCCTGGCATCTTGACGGCAGCCACCTCCGGGTCGATGGCGGCATCATACTGCAACGGCCCGGCGATGGGCACGTCGAGGCCGCGTTCGGCTATGAGCTGTCTGGCAATGGCGGTGGCCTCCACCACCTTGTCCACGTCCTCACCCTTGCCGGAAGTGCCGGTGGAGTAACTGAGCATGGCCACCCGGGGTTCGATGCCGAAGATGCGGGCCGTCTCCGCCGAACTGACGGCGATCTCGGCCAGGCCCCGGGCATCGGGGTTGGTGTTGACCGCGCAGTCGCCGAAGACCAGCACGCTGTCCTTGAGACACATGAGAAAGACTGAAGAGACGATGGAGGCGCCGGGTTTGGTCTTGATGAACTCGAAGGCCGGCCGGATGGTCTGGGCCGTGGTGGTCACCGAACCGGAAACCATGCCGTCGGCCAGTCCCTTGTAGACCATCATGGTGGCGAAATAGGTGGGGTCCGACATGCGGTCCCGGGCGATATCAACGAGGATTCCCTTGTGTTTGCGCAGCTCGACATAGGTCGTGACAAAATCATCATAATAGGCGGATTCGCCGGGATTGATGACCTCCGCCCCCTTGAGGTTGAGGCCAAAGGTGGCGGCCCTGGTGCGGATCTCCTCTTCCCGGCCGAGGAGGATGAGATCCGCCACCCCGCGGCGCAGCAGGATATCCGCGGCGCGGAGAATGCGCTCCCCGGCCCCTTCGGGCAGGACGATGCGCTGGCGGTTGCGGGCCGCCTTTTCCACCAGGGAATACTCAAACATCTTGGGGGTGACCCGCAGGGAACGCCGGGTGACCACCCGCTGCCGCAGCTCGGGCACATTGACGTAGCGGGCAAAACCGCCCAAGGCGGTGGCGATGCGCTGGCTGTCGCCAACCTCGATGCGGCCGTACACCTTGTTCAACTGCTGGATGGTCTGGTAGGTGTGGCCCGCCACCGAGATGACCGGCACCGGCACCCCGGTCCAGCCCTCGATGAGCCGGTGCACGCTCTCGTCCGGCTGCAGGCCGCCGGTGAGCACAATGCCGGATATGTCCGGATAGAGGCTGGACAGGCGGGAGGAGAGGCTGGCCAGGATGATGTCCGAACGGTCGCCGGGGGTGATGATCAGGCTGCCGGCCTTGATGTACTTCAGGAAGTTGCCGATCTGCATGGCCGCCACCACGTAGTTGTCCACCAGGGAACTCAGCCCGCTGTGGCCATAGAGCACCTGGCCGTCCAGCCAGCGCTTGACGTCATTCACCGTGGGTTTGCCCAGGGTCTCGCTCTCCGGAATGGTATAGAAATGCAGGGGCTGGCTGCAGCCCTTGCAGCGCACCTTGGCCTGGATCAGGTTGACCATGTCCTCGGTGAAACCGGCCGGAGCCCGGTTGACCACACAGGCCACCAGGTCCACTCCCTTTTCCTCCAGAGTGTCGATGGTCAGCTGGGTGAAGCTGACCACCTCTTCCGGCGTCTTGTCCCGGCCGGAGGAGACCACCAGCACCGGGGCTCCGAGGTTTGCCGCGATATCGGCGTTGATGTTGAATTCAAAGGCCGCGTCCTTGCCCTTGAAGTCGGTGCCCTCGCAGAGCACGAAATCATACTTGGCTTCCAGCTGCTTGTATCTGTTAAGGATGTTTTCATGCAGATACGCCTGCTGGCCTGAATTGATCAGCTCCCTGGCCTGGGTCAGGGTATAGGCGTAGGTCTCTTCATAGGGCACGTCAAGCCGGAAATGGCTGAGCACCAGATTGATGTCATGGTCCCGCCCGCCATCAACCGGGTCGTTGATGATCGGCCGGAACAGGGCCACATTATTGAGTTCGCGCAGGATCATCTGCATGACCCCGAGCACCACGGCGGATTTGCCGCTCAGTTCCTCGGTTGCGGTTACATAAAGAGTCTTGGCCATGGCTATTACCTCGTGGTGGGTTTAGGAGCCGTTACGAAACAACCTCTTCATTTTGAGCATTTCGTTACGGCTCCTTATGCCGTCTCTGACAACCCGACAGCGATGTTATTTTATTGCAACGGCTTACCCCTGATTTTTCATGGAGTCGGCATAGAGTTCGATGACATGTTTGACCTTGATGCCCGCCTTTTTATGGGAAAGCATGTCCGTGATGTGCAGCATGCAGGCCGGACAGCTGGTGGCCAGAGTGTCGGCCCCGGAATCCATGATATTTTCCGCCTTGCGGCTGCCGATCTTTTTGGACAGATCATAGTGAGCGACGTTAAAGCTGCCCCCGCAGCCGCAGCAGGCGCCTGCTTCCCGCATCTCTGTATAGACGCAGCCTGCCGCCTTGATCAGGGTGCGGGGCTGGGCGGTAATGCCAAGCCCGTTTTTGAGATGACACGGGTCGTGATAGGTGACTTTGCCGCAGCCTGCCGCGGGCGCCTCTTTCACCCCCAGCACATCCACCAGAAACTGGCTGATGTCCATGGTTTTATCGGCCAGTTCCTTGATTGCGGCAGCAAGGGCAGGATCGCCCTTGAACATGCGCGGCCACAGTTCCTTGATGGTCGAGGTGCAGGTGGCGCAGGAGGTGAGCAGATAATCAAACTCATTGGCGGTAAACCATTGTACGTTCATGGCCACCAGCTTGTCAAAGGTTTGTCCGTCGCCGCTGGACAGGGCGGGAATACCGCAGCAGGCCTGCTGGGCGGGCAGAAAAACGCCCACCCCCTTCTGTTCCAGCACCTTGAGCGCCGCCTGGCCCACCTGGGGGAAGATCTTGTCAATGACGCAGCCGGTAAAAAAGCCAACCTTTATGCCGCTTGCTCCGGCCGGGGTATTAAGCTCCTGCACAAGCTTATGCAGCGGGGTGGCGGCCAGGGTGTTGAAATGGCGGTCGGCCACCAGGGGTGCATTGAAGCGGGCGCAGGAGGAACCGAGCATATCGTCCACCTTTTTAGTGAACAGGCCCTGGAAGGTGGCGCCCATGCCGGTCAGGGCATTAAACAGGCGGGGATTGGCCAGCATGCCGCGGAAGATGGCCTTCTTGGTCCTGGACAGGCCGAAATAACCGGTCATGATGGCCCGGGCCTTGAGAAAGATATCCATGATCTTGACGCCGCTCGGGCAGTTGGCCTGGCAGGTGCCGCACAGCAGGCAGCGGTTCAATTTATCGTTGACCCCGGCCGCATCGGTGAGCATCTCCCGGGCCAGGCCGTCCAGCAGGGCCAGCTTGCCGCGGGTGACATCCGTCTCGCGCCCGGTCTGGGCAAACACCGGGCAGACCGCCTGGCACATGCCGCAGCGCATGCAGCTCACCAGCTGGTCATCCAGCTCCCTGAACATCTGTGCAAGTTGATGCAGATCAGCCATGACAACCTCCTAGCCGATGATTTTGCCGGGATTAAGTATTCCCTTGGGATCGAGCACCGATTTCATGCGGCGGCAGTAATCAAGGGTGCCGCGGTTGGTCTCAAGCACCATGTATTTGGCCTTGGCCAGGCCGATGCCGTGCTCGCCGGACAGGGTGCCGCCCAGCTCCAGGGCGCGGTTGAAGATCTCGTCAACGGCCTTTTCCACCCGCTGCCATTCCTGTTCGTTCCGCCGGTCCGTGAGGATGGTGGGATGGAGGTTGCCGTCCCCGGCATGGCCGAAGGTGCCGATGGTCAGCTGAAATTTTTTGCTGATGTCGTCCAGGGCCTTGATCATGGCCGGAATCTTGGAACGCGGCACAGTGGCGTCCTCCAGCACGCAGGTGGGCCGGAGTTTGGCCAGGGCCGGCAGGGCGTCGCGCCTGGCCTGCCAGACCGCGTCCCGCTCGGCGGCGTCCCGGGCCACCTTCAGCTCGCTGGCGCCATGCTCTTTGCATATCCGTTCAACCAGTTCCGCCTCCTCCGCCACCTGGGCCGGATGGCCGTCCACCTCGATGAGCAGCATGGCCGCCGCATCCTTGGGCAGACCGGCGTGGCGGAAATTCTCCACGGTGCGGATGGTGAAGTTATCCATGATCTCCAGGGTGGCGGGCACGATTTTCGCGGCGATGATGGCAGCCACGGTCTCCGAGGCGGCCTGCATGGAAGCAAAGGTGGCCATCATGGAGCGGGACGCCTTGGGGGGAGGGATGATCTTTAAGATGATCCTGTCGAACACCCCCAGGGTTCCTTCCGAGGCGACCATCAGCCCGGCCAGGTTGTAACCGGAGACACACTTGACCGTGCGCGAACCGGTTTTGATCAGATTGCCGCCCACGTCCCAGAAATCAACGCCCATGACGTAGTCTTTGGTCACGCCGTATTTGAGACCGCGCAGGCCGCCGGCGTTCTCCGCCACATTGCCGCCCAGGGTGGAGACAGCCTGGCTGCCGGGGTCCGGCGGATAAAAAAGTCCGTGGGCCGCCACTTCACCGGCAAACCTGGCCGTGACCACGCCGGGCTCCACCACGGCGTACATGTCCTCGGCATTGATCTCCAGGATGCGGTTGAGCCCATTGGTCAGCACCACCACGCCGCCGGGATGGGGAATGGTGCCGCCGGAGAGGTTGGTGCCCGCCCCGCGCACGGTGAGCGGCAGGCCGTGGTCGTTGCACAGCTTGACGGTCTTGCCCAGGGCCTCACTGTTTTCCGGCCGCACTACCAGCGCAGGCATCACCGAGTCAAGTACGGCGGCATCGTAGGAGTAGGCATGGCGATCGGTTTCACTGGCCATGACATTTTCATTTCCAACTATTGCGGCGAATTCCTTTAGAATGGCTGTGTTCATTGCATTGCTCCTTTTACGGTATCTTTGCGCCCCGGTCTGCCGGGCTAGAACAGGGTGGGGAAGAAAACAAAACTAAACAGGGTTGCCAGCAGGCCCACCACCGTGCCGTAGAGCAGGAAGGGCCAGACCGTGCGTTTGAGGATGGTGCCTTCCATGCCGGACAGGCCAACCACGGCGCAGACCGCGACAATGTTGTGGATACAGACCATGTTGCCCATGGCGCCGCCCGCGACCTGGGCGGCCACGATGATCTGGCGCGGCATGTCAAGCTGAGTGGCGACCCCCCACTGAAATTCGGCAAACAGCAGATCGGACACGGTGTTGGAGCCGGTGATGAAGGAGCCGAGTCCGCCGACAAAGGAGGCAAACATGGGCCAGGCGCTGCCGGTGATGGCGGCGACACTCTTGGCCATGACCAGGGGCATGGACGGATAGGCGTTGGGATTGAGCAGCGCGTCGGCCACCCCGGAACCGCGGAAGATGGAAACCAGCCCCACGGCGAAGAACAGGGCGATGGTCGGGTTCTTCATCTTGGCAAAGGATTCGCCCCACGCCTTCTTCACCGCCTCACCATTCATGCCGTGCAGCAGGATGGTCAACAGGGCAACCAATGTGAAAGGAATGGTGCCGGGCAGATACAGGTAGTCAATGGAGGCGCTGACATCTTTATAACCGAGGATGCCTTTCCAGGCGATATTCTGAGCGGACAGGATGCCCTTGAGTCCCAGTTCGGGGATACGGGTGATGACGAGAATCAGGCCGATGAGGATATAGGGCAGCCAGGCGCGGAACTGGCTCATGTGACATTTGAATTCACAGGAATTGGAACTGCTGATGTCGCCGGTCCATTCCGGCTCCCATTTGCTCTCGTCACCGAAATCCCAAACATCCGCAGGCACGCAGAAACCTCTTTTGGCGCCGAAGATCACGATGCCGAGACCGACGAGCCCGCCGATCAGCGCCGGGAACTCAGGACCGACGAACCAGGCAAAACCCAGGTACGGCACCGAAAAGGAGACGGCGGCAAAGATGCAGAACTTCCAGGCGGCAAAGCCGTCTCGCCAACGGCGGGCGGCGCCGAAGAAACGGGTGATGAAGCCGAGCATGAAGATGGGCAGAATGAAGATCATGGCCATGTGCATGATGGCGGCCCACTGGCCGATGACGAGATTGAACTGTTCAACGTTTGCGTAGTTCAGTCCGGGCACGTCGCTGACCGCCTGATTGACAAGAGGATGAAGAAACTTGAGGCCGAGAATGATGGGTGTTCCCACTGCCCCGAAGCTGACGGGAAAGGAGTTGAAGACCAGACACAGTACGGCGGCGGCCAGGGGAGGAAACCCCAGGGACAGCAAGAGTGGTGCGGCCAGGGCGGCCGGGGTGCCGAAGCCTGCCGCCCCTTCGATGAAGGCGGCAAACATGTAACCGATGATGATGGCCTGAACTCTCCGGTCACGGGAGATATTCTGCATGCCGTGCTGGATGGTCTCCATGCCGCCGCTGTATTTCAGCGTATAGAGAATAATGATGGCCCCGAAGACAATGATCAGGATGCCGATGGCGGTCACGAATCCCTGCAGGGTCAGGGCGGCGACATATTTGACCGGCAGCCCCCAGACGGCAACCGCGGCGGCCGCGGCGGTGAGCCAGGCCAGCGGCATGGCCTTGGTTGCCGGCCAGCGCAGGCCGACCATGTCGATGTCGCCGTACTCGCGGTCGGCGAAGGCCAGATCGGTACAGTGGTGGCGGACGGCGAGGCCGCCGATGAGCC
>ENA-ORXD01000804-ORXD01000804.1-sediment-metagenome-genome-assembly--contig:-NODE-804-length-33570-cov-3.907533_pt1 | contig 33570 bp, 28 predicted proteins | sample MGYA00237862_ERZ511471 | MGnify/ENA metagenome assembly ERZ511471 | reverse complement strand
CCCTGAAGGGCCGGACTACATCAAACAATTATTTTATGACTTCAGCCCCGGTCCGTGCAAACCTCTGAATGCAGCCCGGGGCTTCAGCCCCGGTGGTGTATCGCCGGCCCTGAAGGGCCGGACTGCGTCAAACAATTATTTTACGACTTCAGCACCGGTCGAAACGGGGGGGGGGTGATCGGGTGGGAACTGAACCTAAAGGATCTCCGGGGTGAATGGGACGACATCGTCGATGGAGGCGGCGCCGGTGAAGAGCATGACGAGACGGTCCACGCCCAGGGCGACGCCGGAAGACGGGGGCATGCGGCGGAGTTCCTCGAGGAAGGACTCGGGGAGGGGGTAGTCGGTCTTCCCCGCCCGTTTCCGCTCCTCCCGGTCCCGGACGAACCGCTCCCGCTGTTCCGCCGGATCGGTGAGCTCGGTGAAGGCGTTGGCGAGTTCCATCCCGCCGATGTAGCACTCGAACCGTTCCGCCACGGAGGGGTCCGTTTCCTTCAGCCGGGCCAGGGACGCCTGGGAGGCGGGGTAGTCGTAAAGGATGACCGGCCGGTCCTTTCTCAGGGCCGGCTCGACGGAAAAGGCGATGTCCTCGTCGAAGCTCCCCGTCCGGAGGGCTTCCTCCGCCGTGCGTCCCGCGTATTTCCGGAATGCCTCGTCCACGGTGATCCGCTCCCAGGGGCCGGCAAGGTCGATGGGCTGTCCCCGGAAGTCGATCCGGTCCCCCCGCCCGAGATGGCGGGACACGAAAAGAACCAGGTCCTCGCATTCCGCCATCATGTCACGGTAATCCGCGCCGTCGGCGTACCACTCGAGAAGGGTGAATTCGGAAAGGTGCCGGGAACCCCGCTCGTCGAGGCGGAAGCAGGGGCAGACCTGGAAAATCCTGCCGTACCCGGCGGCGAGAAGGCGTTTCATGGCGATTTCCGGGGAAGTCTGGAGAAACCACCCGTGGGAGGGGATGGCGTCGATGTGCGGTTCCGGGGCCGGGGCGGGGATGCGGACCGGGGTGGAGACCTCCAGGTAGCCCCTCCCGGCATAGAATCGCCGGATGCCCTCGACCACCGCCGCCCTGACCTTCAGATTTTCCCGTTTCGCCCGGAGATGGGCCAAAACGTCCCGCATCGTCCTGAGGCGGCTTCAGTCCTTCACCCGGGTGAGGTAGTCCCCCGTCCGGGTGTCGATCCGGATCTTGTCCCCCACTTCCACGAAGGGCGGGACCTGGACCTGGTAGCCCGTCTCCAGGATGGCCGGCTTGTAATCCGTCGTGGCCGTGTCCCCCTTCACCCAGGGTGCGGCCTCGGTGACCCTGAGGTCGATGAACTTGGGCGGCGTGGTGCCGATGGGACGGGTCCCGAAGAAGAGAATGTCCACTTCCAGGTTGTCGATGAGGAAGTTCCTGGCGTCGCCGACCTGTTCCTCCGTCAGGTACACCTGCTCGAAGGTGGCCACGTCCATGAAGACGAACTTGTCCCCCTCCTGGTAGAGGTACTGCATCTTCTTTTCCTGAAGATCCGCGGGCTCGAAGGTGTCCACGGAGCGGAAGGTCCGGTCGAACTGGGACCCCGTGAGCATGTTCCTCAGCCGGCACCGGTACAGGGCCTGCCCCTTGCCCGGCTTCACGAATTGGAAGTCCACGATCACGTAAGGATCCCCGTCGATCTGGATTTTCAGGTTCTTTCTCAAGTCACTGGCGTTGTACATAGGTGGTTCCCCTTTGTCCCGGCGGGGGCGGCGGCCGCTTCCCGTCCGGAAAAATTCTAATTTCCCGGCACTATTTAATCGATTTGCCCTTTCCTGTCAAAAGATAGTTCATCCCCTTCCTCCCCGGGGTCCGTCCCCGATTCCAGGGACTTTTTCCCTTTTCCCCCGGGCAGGTCGTAAACGAACCGGGGAAGGGCGAGGCCCGAGATCTCCTTCCGGAGTTTCCGGAACAGGGCGGTGCCTTCCCCGGGGGGGACCCGGAAGTGCTCCACCCCGCGGACGGGTTCGCAGTGAAAGAGGTAGTACGGCTTGACTCCCGCCTCCACGAGGCCGTAAAGAAGGTCCCCCATCACCTCCGGGACGTCGTTGACCCCCCGGAGAAGGACCGACTGATTGACCACTGGGATTCCTCTTTCGAGGAAGGCCGCGCAGGCGGCGGCCGCCTCCGCCGTCAGTTCCCGGGGGTGGTTGAACTGGGTGGCGATCCAGAGGGGACGGAACTCCCGGAGAAGGTCCAGCAGTTCGCCGTCGACCGCCATGGGAAGAACGGCGGGGATCCGGGTCCCGATCCGAAGCATGCGAACGTGCGGGATCGCCTTCAGGGTCCGCAGGATCCGGCGCAGCGACCGGCGGTCCAGGGTGAGAGGGTCTCCGCCGGAGAGAATGACCTCCCGGATGGAACGGTCCTCTTCGATGAAGGCGGCGGCGGCATCGAATTCCCTCCACGTCATCCGTTTTCTCCGGGCCTTCCAGTTCCGTTTGCGGTTGCAGTGCCGGCAGAGAACGGCGCATTCCCCCGTGGCGAGAAGGAGGCACCGGTCGGCGTACCGCCGGATGAGGCCTGGAACGGGCATGGAGCCCTCCTCGTTGAGGGGGTCCTCCCCGATGCCCGGGGAGTGCCGCAGTTCCTCCTCCCGGGGCAGGCACTGGAGGGCGATGGGGTCTTCCTGCGAATCGGGATCGATCAGGGACAGGTAATAAGGGGTCACCGCGAAAGGGTAGGCCCGGGAAACCCGGTCCGCTTCCCCCGTCCCGGCGAACAGGCCCGGAAGGAGCCGGGCGAGGGCGGCGCCGTCCCTGATGCGATGGCGAAGCTGCCAGGCCGGGTCCCTCCAGTCCCTTTCGGGAACGTCTCGGAAAAGGCGCCGTTCCAAGGGTCAGAGGTCTCCCACGGGGCGGTTGGCCGGGGCGGCATTCAGGATCTCCCGGAATTCGGACAGCTTTTTCGCGGCGGGCTTCCAGGAGGCGTCTTCCAGCCCGGGAAGGTCGTCCGTCCCGCTTGCGGAGGAGGCGTCCAGGACCGACTGGACGGTGATCGTCGCCACGTTCCTCGCGGGATGCCAGCCCGGCGCCTCCTCTCCTTCCCGTTCCACCCGGACGAGAATCCCGCCGGCCATCAGGTCGCCCAGGAGGGCCTCCACGAGGGATTCCGGCAGGGCGAGTTCCCGGGAAAGTCCGGCCGACGTCGGGGCGGGGTCCCCCCGGTGGAAGGCCCGGACGACGGAAGCGGCCGTTCCGAGGGACAGGAGGGCGCGGACGCGGAAGCTCATGTCCCGGTCCGGGAACTCCGGCAGCGGCCCCCGTCCCTCCTCGATGACCCGGGACATCTCGGCGCCCCACAGGACGATCATCCAGCCGAGCTGGAGCCACACGAGAAAGAGGGGAAGGGCGGCGAAACTGCCGTAGATGGCGTTGTATTTCGCGACCCCCACCTGAAAATAGACGTAGACCCACTGGGTGAGCTGATAGAGGGTCCCGGCGAGGACCCCGCCGGCGAACGCCGCCGGCAGGCTGACCTTCCGGTTCGGCATGAGGCCGTAGAGGAGGGTGAAGAGGATCCAGAAAATCACATAGGGGAGGAACTTCAGGGCGAAGAGGATGTAAGGGCCCACCGCCCCGAGGAGGGGCAGCTTCTCCAGGATCGTCCGGATCTGGGTGGTCACGAAGACGTTCAGGCTTCCCGACAGGACGAAGAGGATGGGCGCCACGAGCATGAAGGACAGGTAGTCTGAGAATTTCCTCCAGATCGTCCGGGGACGGGGGATCTTCCAGATGGCGTTGAAGGACGCCTCGATGTTGCCGAGGAGCTTGATCACCGTCCACAGGAGAACCACCACCCCGATCCCCGCAAGGAGCCCCCCCCGGGTGTTGTTCAGGAGGGTGTTGGCGAACGCGAAGAGCCGGCCGAACACGTCCTCCTGCCCGGGGAAGTTCTCGAGGAGCCGGGTCTCGAGGGTCTTCTGGAGGCCGAATCCCTTGGCGATGCCGAAGGCCATGGCGACGACGGGGACGATGGACAGAAGGGTGTAGAAGGTCATGGCCGACGCCCGGAGCATGCACTCGTCCCTGCGGAATCCCTCGACGGACCGGTAAAGCCTGTGGACGATTCCGAGACCGGACCGGCGAAAAGGCCGCATCAACTCCGCCGCCTCCCCGTGGGGACCCTCCCGGACGAGCCGGGCGACCTGTTCGGCTTTCAATCGAAAACGATGGATCACGAACCCCCCTTTGCCGCGGCGCCGGCCGTCGGAATCGTTCCTGGACCGCACTTCCCCCCGGCGGGCCGGGTCTGCCGCGGACCCGCCTGACTTGACGATCCGCAGGCAAATACAGTATCAATATGGGAACTTTTCCGCAAATATTTTATCGTGCCCGGGCGGGAAGCGGGGAAGGGGCGGGCGCATGAATGTTCCGAGGACGGGAGGCCCGTGACGGATCCTGCGGCACTGGACAAGAAGGAACGAAAGCGGCGCGGATGGACGGCGGTCCCTGCGGTCGTCGCCGTCGCCCTTCTGCTCGCCCTCGTCCTCCTGGTTTCCCTTCTCGACACCGCCCCGGCGAGGAATCTCCTCCTGTCGCGGATCAACGGTCTCATTCCGGGGACCCTCACCGCGGAAAGCCACCGCGTCTTCCTCTGGAGGGGTGAGCTCCTGGCCCGGGACCTTACCTTGCGGGCTCCCGGCGGAGAAGAGGTCGCCCGCATCGAAGGTCTCGAACTCGGGATTTCCTGGTCCGACCTCCTCCGCCGGTTCGTTCTTGCCGTTCGCCTGAAGGCGCACGCACCCCGGCTCACCCTCGTCTTCGACAAGGACGGTTCCTCGAACCTGACAAAAGCCCTTCTTTCGCCGGCGGCGGATCAAGGCGGGGCGGGGTTCCCGTCTTCACTTGCCGCCCTCCCGCCGGTCCTCCTTCGTTTCGAGGCCGCCGGGGGCAGCCTTCACGCTTCCTTTCCCGGCGGACCCGTTTTCGACCTGAAGGGGATCGGCATGAACGGCCGGGCCGGCCTCCCCGGGAGGGAGGGCGCCCTCGGCGCCGTCGTGGAAACGGGATCGGTGCTGGCAGGGGATCTTTCCATGCCCCTGGCAAGGTCGGAAATCAGGGCGGAGTTCCACGGGGGGAATCTCGAGGGGATCGCGGGGGATCTTCACGGGGGCCCCTTTTCCCTTTCCTTCACGGGGGCCGTGGGGGAAGTTCTCGGGGATCCCCGGCCGGATCTGGAATTCCGTTTCTCCGGCTCCCTCGGGGGCGCGGCGGATCTTTTCCGGATCCCCGGGGGGATGTCCGGCGACGCCGTCCTCGCCGGAAGGATCGGAGGGACCCTCGACAACCCCGCCGGCGACGTCCGCGGGGAAATCGGCCCCGCTTCGTTCCGCGGGATTCCCATCGACGGGGGGCGGTTTGCCCTTTCCCTCGAGGAGCATGTCGTTTCCCTCTCCAGCCTCGAAGCGGCCCTTGCCGGGGGGAGACTCGTCCTGTCGGGAAAGGCGGATCTCCGGGAAGCCCTTCCCCGGGGGCTTCGAGGCGGCGGCGACCTGTCCGCCGTGGCATACGAGGCGGCGTGGAAAGGAGAGGGCATCGTTCTCGAAGCGTTTCCGTTCCTCGAGGGGCTGGTTTCCGGGTCCCTGGACGGGAGGGGATCCCTCGCGGGAAAGGGGTTTGCCCCGGCGACGGCGGACCTTTCCTTCCAGACGGAAGGGGAGGGAAAATCCGTCGCCACCCCCTCCGTGGAAGGCGTTTCCGGCGTCCGCTTCGATGCAGCCGGAGCCTGGAAGGGGGGGACCCTGACGCTGTCCCGGGCCGTTGCGTCGGACGGAAACGTCTCCCTTCGGGGACAGGGGTGGTTCTCCACGGAAAAGAGCGCCTTCGGCGGGAAACTTGCCGCCGCGGCGGAGGACCTCGCCCGGGTTCCCGTCCTTTCCGGGCTCGTTCACGTCGGGGGAGGCTGCGATCTGACGGTGACCGCCTCGGGGTCCCTCCGGGAACCCTCTTTCGCTCTGTCCGGTGAGGGGCGTCGGCTGCGGTACGGCGCGTATTCCATCGGCGACGTCGCCGTGGAGGGAACCATGGGGCCCGGCGGGACGGCGGAAATCTCCCGGCTCACCCTCCGGAACGGCGGATCGCGACTCAGCCTTTCCGGGCAGGCCGCCCTGTTCCGGCGGGGGCTCCGGGAACGGAACGGCGATCCCGCCTTCCGCCTCGATCTCAGGGCGGACCCCGTCTTTCTCCAGGACGTGGACCCGTCCCTCCGGGGAACGGCCTCCCTCGATGCCGCCCTCGAGGGGACCTGGAGCGCCCCCCGGGGGAAGATCCGCCTCAGGGGCGGGGATCTCGAACTTCCGGGACAGCGGATTGCCGCCGTCGCCGCCGACCTGACCCTCCGGGAAGGAAGGATCGTGGTGGACGCCCTCACGGTGTCCCCCCGGGAGGGGGAAACGGTCCGGGCTTCCGGGTGGTTCGTCCCCGGCGGGGCGTACGAGGGGTTCCTCTCCACGGCCGGCGTTTCCCTGGAAGGCATCGGCTGGATCGCGGGCCGGTTGCCGGTGAAGGGGAAGGCGGCCCTCGATCTCACCGGCCGGGGGGAGATGAGGAACCCGGCCTTCAAGGGTACGATCGCCCTCCGGGACCTTTTCGTTTCGGGCCGGCCCGCCGGGGATTTCTCGTTCCTGGCGGAGTACCGGGACGGAACGGCCGCGGTGGAGGGACTCGACGGCCTGCCCCTTTCCGCCCGCTACAACCGGGCATCGGGCGACTTCTCCCTTTCCCTCTCCCCGTCGGGGGAGGACCTCGCCCCCTGGTTCGCCCTTCTCCGGCTCCCCCTGTGGGGCGGAGAAGTCTCGGGAACGGTTCTCGTGAAGGGGAATGTCCGGGACCCGGGGAACATCGACGGGGACATCGGGGTCTCCCGGATCGCCGTCCGCCACGAGGACCTCCCGGTGGCCTCGGCGGAACACCTCGAGGCGGCGATCCGGAAGGGCGTCCTCATCCTTTCTCCCGGCCGCGTCCGAATCCTCGACAGCGGGGAAATCCGGTTCGAGGGGAAAGGGGGCCTGTCCGGTTCTCTCGATTTCCGGGTCGACGGCTCCATCCCCCTGGCGGCGGTCGGTCCCTTTGCCGGGGGACTTTCCGATTTCCAGGGCCGGGCCGATTTCTCCGGGACCGTCGGGGGGACCGCGGACAATCCCGATTTCCGGGGGGAAATCCGCCTGGAGGGCCTGGGGATGACCGTTCTTTCCCTCTCGGAACGAATCCGGGAAGTCCGGGGGAGCATCGAGATCGCCGGAGAGCGGGTTCTTTTCCGGGAAGTCCGGGGATTCCTGGAGGACGGGCCGTTCCGTATGGAGGGGTCCCTCGATTTCCGGGAATTCCGGCCCGAGAAGGCGGACCTCCGGCTGGAGGGCCAAAACCTCCCCTTGGTCCTTCCCGGCACCCTCCAGGCAATCTTCAACGGGGACCTGACCCTCCGTGGAACGTCCCGGGAGAGCGCCCTCTCCGGATCGGTGACCCTTGTGCAAGGTCTTTATTACAAGAAATACAACAAGATGGATATCGACCTGAGAAGCCTCTTCGCCGCCCGGAGGTCCGTGTCCCCCCAGCGGGAGCGGAAAGCCGTCCCCTTCCTGGAAAACACCGCCCTCGACGTGGCGATCCGGCGGCAGGGCGCTTTTCTCGTGGACAACGACCTTGCCTCCCTGGCGGCCGTTCCCGACCTGAAGCTCGGCGGGACCTGGGGAAAACCGGTCCTGTCGGGCCGGATCACCATCCCGTCGGGGACGGTCACCTACCGGGACAGGACCTTCACCATCACCCGGGGGACCCTCGATTTTACGGACCCCCACGAAATCGATCCCGTCCTGGATGTGGCCGGAAGGGTCCAGGTCCGGGAGTGGCGCATCACCCTCGAGGTTTCGGGCAGGACGAACAACCTGAAATTCGTCCTTTCCTCCGATCCCGCCGAGGAAGACCAGGACATCCTGTCCCTGCTCCTTTTCGGAAAGACCACCCGCGAACTGACCGGCGGGGAAGGGGGGACCCCCTCCTCCCCGGAGGAGATGCTCGCCCGGCTCGTGGCGTCCACCTTGTCGGGCCGGGTACGGGAGCTGACGGGGCTGGACGTCTTCGAGGTCCAGCCGGGGTCCTCCGGAAACGGCGTTCCGGGATCGGGGTTCCTGCTGACGGTGGGGAAACGGCTGACCCGGAGGTTCTCCATCGAGTATTCCGTGGGAACGTCGGACGGGGAGGCCGTCCAGGAGGCGGCCGGGGAGTACCGGTTGCTGGAAGACCTTCTCCTGAGGGGGTTCCAGAACGACCGGGGGGTGTACGGCGGGGAAATCCAGCTGCGGTTCGAGTTCCGGTGATCCTGATGGACGGTGCGGGCGTTTTCAACAGGCTGTCGATGCTCTTCCTTCTGTTCCTCCTCCTTGCCGCCGTTCCGGCACGGGGCGGCGAAGTGCCGGGAGACGGGGGAACCGCCGTCCCGGGGCGCTCCCCCTCCGTCCTGGCCGGGTATCATGTCCGGGTGGATCCCCCCTGCGGGGCCGCGAAGCCCCTGACTGAAATGGCCGAAAGCCTTCTGGCCCTGTTCCTCCGTGAGGGGGCCCCTCTGGACGGGAAACGCCTCGACGAGGCCCTGAACGCCCTCCGGGAGACGGGGTGTTTCGCGGAGGTCCGCGCCGGGCGGGAGGAACTCCCCGGGGGCGTCGTTCTGTCCTTTGATCTGAAGGCGCTCCCCCGGGTCCGGGACATCCGGATCCATGGGAACTTTCCCCTCTTCGAAAGCGACGTGCGAGGCGTGATGACCCTTTCCCCGGGGGACGGCCTGCCCGCGGACGGGCCGGAAAAGGAAGCGGAACGAATCGCCGAACGGTTCTGGAAGGAAGGATTCATCCGTCCGGAGGTCGCCGTCGCCGTCGTGGAGGACCGGGACGCCCTGGCCGCCGACCTGGACATCACCATCCGGAAGGGCGGCCATTATGTCCTGAGAAGCCTGGCCTTCCAGGGGAACCGCGCCTTCGACGACGGGACCCTGGAGTGGCGGATGAAGACCTGGAGGGGCCGCTTCTTTGCCGGGCTGACCGGCCGGTTCCGTCCGGGTGCCCTGAGGGAGGACCTGGAGACCCTCACCGCGTTTTACAGGGGGAGGGGATTCGCCGACGCGCGCCTGGAGGAGGCCGTCTCGATGGACGGGGAGACCGGCGGGGTGGACGTCCGGGTGACCGTCTCCGAGGGTGACCGGTACGAGGTTTTCTTCGAGGGGAACCGGACCTTCCGGGGTTCGGCCCTCCTGAGGGACGTGGTCCTCTTCCGGGAGGGCAATTCCTACGGCCTGGGGATTCTCCGTTCCGCCTCCCGGATTCGGGAACGATACCGGAACGAAGGGTTTCTTCAGGTCCGGGTGACGCCGGAGACGGAACGGGAGGGCGCGGAGGGCGAGGGGGTCCGCCGGGTCCGTTTCCGGATCGACGAGGGGCCGCGGACCCTTGTCGAATCGGTCGCCCTTTCGGGGAACACGGTCTTTCCCCGGGAAAAGCTGACCGATGAGATCCTGACGCGGCCGCCCGGATGGTTTCACGAGGGCGCCTTCGTCCCGGATACCCTGGAAGAGGACATCGGGGCGGTTCGTTCCCTCTACGCCCGGGAAGGATACCGGTTCGTCGAGGTCCGGGAGGACCTGTCCTGGAAGGACGACCGGCGGAAGGTGGCGGTGGCCCTGACCGTCCGGGAGGGTGCCCGGACGGTGATCGGGGAGGTGGCCTTCCCGGGGCTTCGGGCCCTCACGGAACGGGAAGCCCTGAAACTCGTCTCCCTGAAACCCGGCGAACCCTTCCGGGAGGAGGGGCTCCGGGCCGACGAGAACGTCCTGGGGCGGGCCGTCTCCCGGAAAGGATACCCCCACGTCCGGGTGAGGGGCGAGGCGGCGTTCGGGGAGGACGGGAAAACGGCCCGTCTGGCCTACCGGGTCGAGGAGGGACCCCCCGTCACCGTGGGGAACGTCTTCTTCTCCGGCAATTTCAAAACCAGGACGGATCTCCTCCGGGAGACGATGGCTCTCGAGGAGGGGACCCCCTTCACCCTGGAGGCCGTTTTCGAAGGCCAGAGAAAACTGAGGAACATGGGGATCTTCGATTCCGTCCAGGTCAGGACGTTCGGGCTTGCGGAGAAGGAGGAGCGGGCGGACCTGCTGGTGAGTCTTGCGGAAAAGAAGCCTTACTTCTTCGACGTGAGCCTGGGGTACCAGTCGGACAAGAGATTTTACGGAAAGCTGGGCGGGGGGAACCGGAACCTTTTCGGACTGAACAAGAAGCTGCGCATCAGCGCCGAGTGGAGCGAAACGAGCGACCAGTACGAAATCGGGATCACCGAGCCCCGCCTCCTCGGAAGCCCCGTTTCCGCGACGGCGATCCTGTTCCGGGAACGGAAGACCGAGTTCAACAAGGATTTCGGGACGAAAAGCTACGGTCTTTCCACGGGCGTCTCCTATCCCTGGACCCCGCGGCTGACCGCCGGCCTCGGGGCGAGGCTGGAACGGAAATCATGGTTTCCCGTCGGGACGGACGTTCTCTCGGAGGAGGCCTCCGGCGAAGGGTACGGCGAGGCCCGGGACATCCTGACCGGGACGCCGTCCGTCACCTGGGACACCCGGGACTCCTTTCTCAAGCCCAGGAAGGGCCTGTTCTCCTCTCTCGCTGTGGACGTTTCCAGGGGGTTCACCAATTCGCTCGACGATTTTCTGAAATACCGCCTCGACCTGAGATACTATGTGACGCCGTGGGATCGTCTCACCGTCGCCCTCATGGGCCGGGCGGGGTATCTGACGCCTTACGGCGCAACGGACTCCGTTCCCGACGACCAGCTCTTCTACCTCGGCGGCGCCTTCAGCGTCCGCGGTTACGACGAGAACATGCTGTATTACGATGCCAGTGGAAACGCCCTGGGCGGCAGGGTTTCCCTGATGGGCAGCGTGGAATTCAGGATCGACCTGGGAAAGGATTTCGAGTTCGACGTTTTCTTCGATTCGGGCCGTCTCAGGCAGTTCAAGACGGACCCCGACCTCCCGTCGGTCCGGTCGTCGGCCGGCTGCGGGTTGCGGTACATGACGCCTGTGGGTCCCATCGGGATTCTTTACGGATTCAAGCTGAACCGGCAGGAGGGGGAGGGCGCGGGGCGGTTCCATCTTGCCGTGGGGTACACGTTTTAGAGGGAAGCGCTCCCGTTTCATCCGGTGTCCCCATTCTTCCCGCGATTGACGGGAACGGGAAAAGCGCCTATGCTGCAGCTTTCTTTTTCGGCATGGGTGGAAAGGGAAAGACGAATGAACGAACGGGGCCGGTTCAGGGAGGGGCGCCGATGATTTCCGGAGCGACCCGGGGATATGTCGCCGTCATGGGGGCCGCCCTCCTGTGGGCCTCCTGCGGGACCGTCGGCAAGGCCCTCATCCAGACGGGGATCACCCCGTTCCAGCTCGTCCAGGTCAGGGCCACCTTTTCGGTGGTCGCCATCGGCCTGTTCTTCCTGTTCGGGAAACGGTCCCACTTCCGTGTCCGCCCGGGGGATCTGTGGTATTTCCTCCTCCTCGGCGGCGCCCTCGTCCTGCTTCAGTTCACCTATTTCATGACCATCAGCAAAATCCAGGTCGCCGCGGCGATCCTCCTCGAGTACCTGGCGCCGATTCTCGTGGCCGTCTATGCCGTGGCGTTCTGGAAGGAGCGCCTCACCGCGCCCAAGCTGGCCGCCCTTCTGCTGGCCGTGGGGGGGTGCTACCTGGTCGTCGGGGGGTACAGTCTCGACCTCCTCCGGATGAACCGGGAAGGCATCCTCTGGGGGCTCTTTTCCGCCCTCGCCTTCGCCGCCTACACCCTTCTCGGCGAGCGGGGGATGCACCGGTACCGGCCCTGGACGGTCGCTTTCTACTCCTTTCTGTTCGCGGCTCTGATCCTGAACGTGGTCCACGAACCCTTCCGGTTCCTCCGGGTCTCCCTGACCCCGGGCCAGTGGGGCGTGTTCCTTTACATCGTCTTTGCCGGGACGGTCATTCCCTTCGGCCTGTATCTTCTGGGCGTCAATTACATCCGGTCCACCCGGACGATGATCACCGCCACCCTGGAGCCCATTTCGGCGGCTTTCATGGCGTTTTTCCTCCTCGGCGAGGTTCTCGGGCCCCTCCAGGTGGCGGGGGGGCTCCTGGTGGTCGCCGCCATCGTCCTGCTCCAGCTGGGCAGGGAGTTCGACGCCCTGACCCCCGACGAGGTCCGCCGATATAATTCTTGACATGCCCACGGCCCTTTTCTATACTCCCCTCGCCGAATGAACCCCGGTTGGGTCCCGTTCCCGGTAAGGGTACGGGACCCGATTTCTTTTTCCCGCAATTCCGGAAACGTCCGGGACCGGGAAAGGGGGCGAAGGAGGGGAGAAAGGAACAGGGGGCGGGAAGGAAGGCTCCTTCCCGGAGGATCGGAAATGTTTTCTTTTCAGAAGGAGCGCAGTGGAAAATGAAGATTTCAAAGGTATTGCTCATTGCGGGGATGTGTCTGGCGGTCATGGTTTCGTCCGCTTTCGCGGCGGACAAAAAACCGGTGGTCATCGGTCTCCAGGGGCCCATCACCGGTCCGTGGGCGTATGAGGGGCAGATGGCGAAGCAGTCCTGTGAAATCGCCGCATCGCTCATCAACAAGAAAGGCGGGATCCTGGGGGGGAGAATGGTGGAAGTCCGCGTCGTCGATGACGCCGGAGAGCCGAAGACAGGCGCCCTGGCCGCCCAGAAGCTCGTGGGCCAGAAGGACGTGGTGGCCTCCGTCTCGACCTACGGCTCGTCGGTGTGCGAAACCGCTTCGACCATTTACGAGAAGTACAAAAAGGTGAACATCGGCTACGGTGTCACGGCGGTACGGCTTACCCAGAGGAATTTCAAGTACTTCTTCCGGACCTGCGGTCGGGACGATTCCCAGGGCCGGTTCTTCGCGGATGCGGTTCCGGCGAAGTTCAACGCCCGGAAGATCGCCATCATGCACGACAACACGGCCTTCGGGAAAGGGCTTGCGGAAGACACGAAGAAGGCCCTTGAGCCCATGATCAAGGACGGGAAGGTGCAGATCGTCTATTTCGACGCCGTCACCCCCGGCGAAAAGGATTTCCGTGTCCCCCTGACCCAGCTGCGGGAAACGAAGCCCGACGTCTGGTACTACACGGGATACTATGCCGAAGCGGCCCTCCTGCTCACCCAGGCCCGGGAAATCGGGATCACCTGTCCCTTCGTCGGCGGCAACGCGGCGATCAACGACGAATTCGTGAAGATCGCGGGCGTCGACATCGCCAAGGGATGCTACATGACGAACGAACCCCTGCCCGGGGATCTTCCCTACGCGGAAGCGAAGGAATTCCTCGCCGCCTACAAGGACAAGTTCGGCGAGATCCCGTCGAGCCCCTGGCCCATCTATGCGGCGGACGCCCTCAACATCATCGCCTATGCGGTGGACAAGACGAAATCGACCGATTCGAAGGTGCTTGCCTCCTATCTGAGAGATTCGGTGAACGGCGTTCCCGGGATCACCGGCCCCATCGGGTTCACCGAGCAGGGAGACCGGGAGGGGGTTCCCTTCTATCTATACACCGTGGACGACCAGGGGAAGATCGTCGTGTCCAAGTGAGACGGGGAGAGGGCTGAAATCTTCATGGGCGTCTTTTTCGAGCAGCTGATCAACGGGCTGACCATCGGGTCCTTCTATGCCCTCATCGCCCTCGGGTACTCCATGGTGTACGGGGTCCTCAAGCTGATCAACTTCGCCCACGGGGATTTCTTCACCCTCGGCTCCTATATCGGATACACGCTTCTCGTCTTTGCCGTTTCCTTCATCACGGCCCATTTCGGTCTGTGGGGCGGGCTGGTCGCGGCCCTTCTGGTGGCCGCGGCCAGTGTCGCCCTGGTCGGGGTTTTCGTGGAACGGGTGGCCTACCGTCCCATCTACCCGGCGGGGCGCCTCCCCGCGGTGGTGTCCGCCCTGGGCGCCTCCATCGTCCTGCAGAACGCCATCATGGTGATCTGGGGCCCCCGGTACCAGGCCTACCCGGCGGCGCTCATCCCCAACGTCCATCTCCAGATCGGAAACATCCACATCACCCTTCTCCAGATCCTCATCCTCGTCCTCTCATTCGCCCTCATGGGGATCCTCTACACGATCATCCAGAGGACCACCTTCGGGGCCGCCGTCCGTGCGACGGCGCTGGATCGGGACACGGCGTCGCTCATGGGGATCAACTTCAACCGGATCATTTTTTTCATCTTCACCCTCGGGCCCGCCCTGGGGGCCATGGCGGGGGTCATGGTGGGGATGTACTACCGCCAGATCAGCTTCGCCATGGGATGGAACTACGGTCTCAAGGCCTTCACCGCGACCATTCTCGGAGGGATCGGGAATCTCCCCGGGGCGATGTTCGGAGGGCTCATTCTCGGGGTGCTCGAGATGTTCGGGGCCGCTTACATCTCGGCGGCCTGGAAGGACGTCTTCGTTTTTCTGATTCTCATCCTCGTCCTCATTTTCCGGCCCACGGGTCTTTTCGGGGAGAAAGTGGCGGAGAAGGTCTGAGTGATGGAATCGTCCCGGTCTCAAGGTTCAGGCCGTTTTTTCGGGTCCCGTCAGGGGACCCTCATGGCCGTCGTGGCGGCTTTTTTCATCTATCCTTTCGTGGTCGGCGACTATCACATCGACATCGCCTTCTTCTTCGGCATCTACGCGCTCCTCGGACTCAGCCTCAACGTCGTCCTCGGCGAAGTCGGCCTTTTCGATCTCGGCCACGCGGGCTTTTATGCCATCGGGGCGTACACCACAGCCATCCTCAACACGAAGTACGGCATCCCGGTGCTGCTGCTGTTGCCCGTGAGCGCCGTCGCAGCGGGGCTTTTCGCCTATCTCGTGTGCTCCCCCATCATTCATCTCCGGGGGGACTACCTGTGCATCGTCACCATCGGCATGGGAGAGATCGTCCGCCTCGCCCTCATCAACAACCCCTTGGACCTCACCGGGGGGCCGAACGGCGTCTTCGGCATCGACTTCCCGAGCCTGGGGGGAATTTTCGTCATCGATTCCCCCATCAAGTACTACTTTCTCATCTGGACCGTCGTCGCGCTGACCATCATCGGGCTTCTCCGGCTCCAGAAATCCCGGATCGGCCGGGCCTGGAACTGCATCCGCGAGGACGAAGTGGCCGCCGGGTCGAGCGGGATCGACGTCAGGCACTACAAGCTCCTCGCCTTCATGCTCGGGGCGGCACTGGCGGGCGTGGCGGGGAACATCTACGCGAGCAAGCTCATGTGCGTGTCCCCGGAGAGCTTCACCTTCTGGGAATCGTGCCTGTTCTTCTGCATCGTTCTCATCGGGGGAATGGGGTCCATCCCCGGCGTTCTCATCGGGGCGGCGGCGATCAGCCTGTTCCCTGAAATCCTTCGTCCCTTCGCCATGTACCGGATGATGTTCTTCGGCATCGCCATGATTCTCATGATGATGTTCCGGCCCGGCGGCGTGTGGCCCCGGAAAAGAGGGGAGGGCGCGCCATGAACGGCTCGTCCCCCGCAGTCCTGGAAACGAGGAACCTGACGAAAATCTTCGGCGGGCTCACGGCGGTTGGCCGGTTCGATCTCGAGGTCCGGCAGGGGGAAATCCTGTCTCTCATCGGGCCCAACGGGGCGGGCAAAACGACGGTGTTCAACGTGGTGACCGGCATTTACCGCCCCGAGGAAGGACAGGTCCTTTTCCGGGGCGAGGACATCACCGGATGGAAGCCCCACCAGATCGTGAAAAGGGGGGTGGCCCGGACCTTTCAGAACATCCGTCTCTTTCCGAACATGACCTGCCTGGAAAACGTCGTCGCGGGACAGCACAGCAGGGGCGCTTCCGGCGTCTGGTCGTCCATTTTCCGGACGAGATCCCAGAGGGTGGAGGAGTCCCGGTTCTTCGAAAAGGCGGACCGTTGCATCGACCGGGTGGGCCTTTCCCGGTTCCGGAACGAACTCGCGAAAAACGTTCCCTACGGAAGGCAGCGGATGCTGGAGATCGCCCGCGCCCTGGCATGCGAACCGGCGCTTCTTGTTCTCGACGAACCGAGCAGCGGCCTGAACGCCGTGGAGACGGAGGAACTCATGAGGTTCCTCGAGGACCTCATCCGGGAGGACGCCCTGACGATTCTCCTCATCGAACACGACATGAACGTGGTCATGGGGATCTCCCACAGGGTGGCCGTCATGGAAGAAGGCCGCAAGATCTCCGAGGGCAGACCGGAGGAGATCTACCGGGACCCGCGGGTGATCGAGGCCTACCTGGGGAAGGAAGAGAACTGATCGATGGCGCACCTCCTGGTGATCGAAGACCTTTCCGTCCGTTACGGGGCCGTGGAAGCCCTCGACGGGGTCACCCTGTACCTGGACGAGGGGGAGATCGCCACCGTTCTCGGCGCGAACGGCGCGGGAAAGACGACACTCCTCAACGCCATCTCGGGAATCGTTCCCGCAAGCGGCGGAAGGATTCTCTACCGGGGGGACCTCCTGGGGGACGAACCGGCCTATCGGATCGTCGAGAAGGGAATCTCCCATTCCCCGGAGGGGAGAAAGGTCTTCGCGACCCTGACCGTGGATGAGAACCTGAACCTGGGCGCCTTCGTGTACCGGAAGAAGAAAAGGGAGGTCTCCGAGGCCAAGGAACGGGTCTTTTCCCTCTTTCCCATCCTCGGGGAAAGGAGAACCCAGCTTTCCGGAACCCTGTCGGGAGGCGAGCAGCAGATGCTCGCCATCGGGAGAGCGCTCATGAGTTCGCCCCGGGTTCTTCTTCTCGACGAGCCTTCCCTGGGACTGGCGCCGATCCTGGTCAACCAGATATTCCGGATCATCGGCGAGATCAACCGCCAGGGAACCGCCATCCTTCTCGTGGAACAGAACGCCCACAAGGCCCTCGGCATCGCCCACAAGGGATACGTCCTGGAAAGCGGCAACCTTGCCATGTCCGGGTCGGCGGCGGAACTGCGGTCCAATCCGAAAATTCAGGAAGCCTACCTGGGCGGATCCGCCCTTCGGAAAAAAGCCGGGCCGCTGTAAGGCGTCCCCGGGAGCCCCTCCATGTCCCGTCTTGATTTGCCTACAGGGATAAATTGCCTTTGCGCGGTCCTTCCGCTGCTGCTCCTGCCGGGCCTTTCCGGCGCCGCGTCCCTCCAGGTCCTGGAGACGAAGGACGCGGCCGTGGTTTATGAATCCCGGGAAGGGGCCCTGGCGGGGGAGATCCCCGGCGCCTGCCGCGGCGTTCGGGACGAGCTTCAAAGAACCTTCGGTTTCGAATTGACTTACCGGCCGGTGATCCGCCTCGTCGGCGAGGAGGCGCCGGAGGGGGCCGGAAGGGGCACCTTCCGGTTCATCGCCTATGCCCGGCCGGAGGAGCGGCTCGTCGTTCTGTTCCTTGCCCCGATCCGCGCTTCGGGGGTCCCCCTGGCATCGGTCCTGAAACACGAGGTCTGCCATCTTCTTCTCCACGACGCCGTGGGCGGGGACCGGCTGCCGAGATGGCTCGACGAGGGGATCGCCCAGTGGGCGAGCGGCGGGTTTTCGGAACTCGCCGCACCGAGGCGTCCCTTTTTCCTTCCCGGGGCGATTCTCACGGGGACGGACATTCCCCTCGGCGAACTCGTCTCACGCTTTCCGGGAACGGAGCGGGACGTCCGGCTCGCCTACGAAAAAAGCAAAAGCGTCGTGGAAACCCTCCTGGAAACCGGAGGGGGGATCGAAAGGCTGTCCCTCCTGCTTAGGGCCCTGTCGCGGGGGGAACAGCTCGAAAAGGCGTTCCGGAACGTGTACAAGACGACGCTCGAGGAATTCGAGGTGGCGTGGAAGCGCCGCGTCACGGGGATCGCGGGTTGGCTGTTCTACCTCTCCCGCTATCTGTATGAAATTGTCTTCTTCGCCGGTGCCCTGGCCGCCTTTTTGGGCTTTCTCCGTTATCTCCGGAAAAAAAGGGCATATCGGGACGATGAGGACGAAGGGGATGGGGAAGACCCTGGCGAAGACCGGCCCGGCCGGTCTTTTACCCCACAGCGTCAGGTGAGTTTTCCACTTGACGGAAGGGGAAAAGGGGGGATAGACAAGACGCAAAAAAACGACGGGGACCTTGAAAGGAGTCCATCGGAATGAATCCTCTGCACAAAATCATGAACCCCGAATCCATCGCCATCGTCGGGGCGAGCAACAACGTCATGAAAATGGGAACGATCCAGTGTCTCAACCTCATCGGGAGCGGTTATCCCGGGCCGATCTTTCCCGTTCATCCATCGGAAAAGGAAGTCCTGGGAAAGAAGGCGTATCCGTCCATCGACGCCCTTCCCCAGGTTCCCGACATCGCGGTCCTCGTAGTGCCCACCCTCCTGGTGCCCGACATGCTCCGGCAATTCGGCGAACTCGGAACGAAACACGCCGTGATCGTCAGCGCCGGTTTCAGCGAAACGGGAGAAGGCGGAGAGGAACTGCAGCATGAGATCGTCCGCATCGCCGGGGAGTACGGAATCCGATTCCTCGGACCCAACTGCGTGGGAATCCTGAACACGGCATATCCGCTGAACCTGACCGTCTTTCCCCCCTGCGACCGGGGAGGGGGACTGGGCGTGGCGTCCCAGAGCGGCACCTTCATCACCCAGAACCTGACCTGGCTGCACCGCAACGGCATCGTTCTCGGCAAGGGCATGAGCGTGGGGAACGAGGCGAACATCGACATCGTGGACTGTCTGGATTATTTTGGAGAAGACGAAGAAACCAAGGCCATCGGCCTGTACATCGAAGGGATCCGGAGGGCGTCCGCCTTCCTGGAGACGGCGAGAAGGATCAGCCGGAAGAAGCCCATCGTCGCCCAGTACGTGGGGGGAACGATAGCGGGGGCCCGGTCGGGATCGAGCCATACCGGGGCCATCGCCGGTCCGTCGTTCATTTACGAGGGTCTTTTCGCCCAGGCGGGGATCATTGTCGTCGACACCATCGAGGAGGTCTTCCGTACGGCGTTCGCCCTGGCCTCCCAGCCGCCCCTCCGGGGGAAACGGATCGCCGTCGTCACGAACTCGGGCGGTCCCGGGACGGCGGCGGCGGATACCCTGAACCGCGTCGGTCTGGACGTTCCGGAGTTTTCCGAGGCGACGAAGACGGCCATCCGGCCGTTTATCGCCGGCCACGCCAGCGCGCGGAACCCCGTTGACGTGACCTTCGATCTCGATATGCCCAAGCTGGCCCGGAATATTCCGGAGGTCCTGTTCAAGGATGAAGAGATCGACGGGGTGATCGCCCATGGGATCATGGACTCGGGCTTCTTCGATGTGATCCTCCCGATCGCCCGGAAAGTCCTCTCCCTGGGAGATGACATCCCCATCACGCTCCCGAAGACGGATCTCGAACCCCTGATCGGGATGCCCCGCCGATACGGGAAACCGCTCCTGGTGAGTTCCTTCTTCGGCAGCGAGGACCGGTGCATCCGGACCTTCCACGAAAGGGGCGTTCCCGTTTTCGATTCCCCGGAAAAGGCGGCGAAGGCCATGGCTGCCTTCTACAGCCATCTCCGGATCCGGAACCGGAAGGAGGGCGTTTCCCCCGCCGCCCCACAGCCTCCCCCCGCCGAGGCGCTGAATCTCCTTCAGGGGCCCCTGGATGAATACCGGGCCAAGCGGATCTTCGCCGCCTACGGCATTCCCGTCACCCGGGAGATCCTCGTCAGGACCCTTCCGGAAGCGGTGGAGGCCGCCGGGACGATCGGGTATCCCGTCGTGCTGAAAGGCTGTTCCCCCGAGATCCTTCACAAGACGGAACAGGGGATGGTCTTTCTCGATCTCAAGAACGAGGACGAGATGGTCCGTGCTTTCCGGACCCTCCGGGGCAGAAACGGGGAGATTCCCGTCCTGGTGGCGGAAATGCTGCGGGGGGACCGGGAGTTCATGGCCGGCATGACCTCCGCACCCGGATTCCCGCCCTGCATCCTCTTCGGGCTGGGCGGGGTGTTTGCCGAGGTCCTCAGGGACCACCAGGTCCGGCTGGCCCCCCTGAGCGTCGAGGATGCCTTCGAAATGATGGATTCCCTTCAATCGAGGAAACTGCTGACGGCGTACCGGGGAATGAAGGCGGTCAACCGGGAATCCCTCGCGTCGCTCCTGGCGGCCCTCGGGCGGCTGGCCCTGGATTTTCCCGCCATCCGGGAAATGGACCTCAACCCGATCCTGATTGTCGACGGAGAACCCCGGGTGGTGGACGGCCTGATCGGCCTTTAAACCCCGGCGGGACCGGAAACGGAGCGCCGAGGAAATGTTCGGGCGGTTTCACGGCCGTGAAACCGCCTTTCTGCGAAAGCCGGTGGTTGGAATGGTCCAATCCTGTCCATATCTGATCATAGGCCGCCCGGCCTTCCGGGTTCCGGCAAAAGCGGAGCGGAAGGGACGCGCTTCCGTCCGGAGGAGTTGATTCTTCCGGTTCCATGGGATACAAGATGCCCTGTCGTTTCCCCGGGGCGCGTCTGTTCCCGGGGACGTCCCCTTCGCCCCGCGGGGTGCCGGGGTACGAAATTTGCAAAATTGTGGACGTTCACAAACTTGCAACTGGAGGGTTCCATGCGTAGAATCGGAATGACAGGGCTTTTCCTGTTTCTCATCGCCTTCGCCGCCGTTCCGGCGGCGCTGGCGGAGTGTGTGGATGGGGATTGCATCAACGGAAAGGGGAAATTCGAATTTCCCGACGGAAAGGTGTACGAGGGCACCTTCAAGGACGGAATCCCCGACGGTCAGGGGGCTTTCACCTATCCCGACGCGACGATGAAGAGGGGAACGCTGACCTACACGTATCATGTCGGCGGCCGTTACGAGGGGGAAGTGAAGGACGGAAAGAAGGAAGGACGGGGAGTCTTCTATTACACGAGCGGAAACGAGTACTCGGGCACCTTCCGGAACGACCTGAGGGAAGGGAAGGGGACCCTGAAGTTCAAGGGCGGTTCGGTCTACGAGGGGGATTTCAGGAACGACAAGCAGGAAGGCAGGGGCGTCATGGTCAACGCCGACGGGAGCCGCTACGAGGGGACATTCAGGGACGGGCTTCCTGACGGAAAAGGGGTGTTTCTTTTTCCCGACGGCCGGAAATACGAAGGGGAACTCCGGGAGAACCGGATCACCGGAAAGGGCACGATGCACTTTCCCGACGGCAGGAAATACACGGGGGAATTCAAGGAAGAACTCATGGACGGGGAAGGGACGATGCTCTTCCCCGACGGAAAGAAGCAAACGGGGAAATTTGAGAAGGGAGCATTCCTCGGGGAGAAGCCCTGAGGGAATGGAAACCGGGAATCCCGATTCGGACGACCGATGAACGAGAAAAGGAGAACCGCATTGAGAAGCCTGAAAATATCCGCCGTACTGGCGGCCGCATTGCTCGTTGTCCTGGCGGGCATCCTTTCGCCGGCGCGGGCGGAGGAAACCAAGAGCGTCACGCTGCTGTACACAGGGGAATTCAAGGGGCAGATCCTGCCCCGCAAGGGGTGAGGGGGCCGTCTTTCGGGCGGTCTTGCCCGAAACGCGGGAATGGTGAACAAGCTCCGTGGAACGGAGAAGCACATCGTACTCATCGATTGCGGGGATTTTGCATCCGATGACCGGGGAACGGTGCAGGAGATCACGGCCGAGATGACCGTGAAGGGAATGAACGGGCTGATGTACGACGCCGTCGTCCTGGGACCCCGGGACCTGTCTCTCGGGCCGACCCGCCTGAAGGCACTCATGGGGAACGCCGTCTTCCCCGCCGTGACCACCAACCTGGTGAGCGGGGCGACGGGCCGGCTCTTCGGAACGGGCCATGTCATCGTCGAACGGGGAGGGATGCGCGTCGGGATCATCGGCGTGATGCCCGAAAGGGAAGTGAGGGAGGCGGTTCCCACTTACCAGGAGAGGGGACTGTTCAAGGTGTTGTCCGTGGAGGAAGCCGTCGGGAAGGCCGTCGGCGAGATCCGGGGAAAGGTGGACGTGCTCGCGCTGATTTCCCACGAGGGCTACGGGGAGACCTGCAAACTCGTGGAGAAGATCTCGGGGATCGATGTGGCCATTTCCGCGAGCGACGATCGTGAGACGCCTCCGGGCGTGGTTCCGCCGACGCCGGTCATGAAGGCGGCGTTCCGGGGGACCTCCCTGGGCTACGTGACGTTCGAGATGCGGGACGGGAAGGCGGTTCTCCGGGAGAGGAAGAAGATCGACGTGGACTGCAGTGCCCCAGACATTCCCGAGGACCCGGTCGTGGCCGCCCTGATCGGTCCCGATTTCGAGGAGAAGCTGGCCAAGCTTGCCCGGGAGCGCTCCGCGGCGGAGGAGTCCCAGGTTTTGAAGGAAGCGAAGGAACTGTGGAAGCTCTCGCCCCGGGAATACCTGGAGCTGGAGATGAAGAAGGGAGGGGGGAAGGAGACCGCCGTGCCGGCGGGAAACCCCTTCCTGCAGAAGAAGCAGTGAAAACCCGGAAACGGGGGGTGAAAGACGGATCATGAAGAAACGAGGGAGATCCCGGGAAGCGGGAAGGAACGCCGGAGCGGGCGGAACGGCCCCCGGGAGGGCCGGCGCCGGAGTGACGGCCCTTCTTGCGGCGGTCCTTTGCATGCTTGTTCTCGCCGCGGCCGCCTGGGGGGAGCCGGCGCCGGGGAAGGTGGGCATCCGGGTCCTTCACACGAGCAATGCGGAGGGCAACCTCATCCCCTGTCCTACCTGCCAGTACTCCAAACTGGGCGGTCTCGCCCGGCGCACCGCCTTCATCCTCGCGGAGAAGTCCCGGACCGGAAACGTTCTGGTGGTCGATTCGGGGAATCTCTTCGCCGTGCCGGAGGGCACCCGGCCGACGGAAGCGGAGCTGAAAACCGCCGATATCATTGTCGAGGCGTACAACCGGATGGGGATGCACGCCATGAATATCGGACACCGCGAAACGGCCATGGGAAGGGATTTCTTCTCCAGACCGGAAGTGAAGAATCTCCCCTGGATTTCGTCGAACCTCCTGGACGGCGATGGGAAACCCATTTTCAAGACCTGGGTTGTCCATAAGCTGGGAAACGTGAGAATCGGAGTCATCGGGCTCGCCAGCGCGAAGGGAAACGCCGTTGTCCAGCAAAGGTGGGGCAAAGGCGCCTCCTTTGCGGATCCGCTCCTTTCCGCGAAAAAGGCCATCCGGGAACTGCTGGGGCAGACGGACGTGGTCCTGCTCCTGTCCGCGCTGTCCCCGGACGAGGTGGACAGGCTCGCATCGGAAAATCCCGGGATCTGCTTCATCCTCGGCGGCGGCGACGGGGGCACCACCGTGAGGCCGCTGCAGAAATCGGGCACGCCGGTACTTCGTTCGGGAAGGGACGGCATGTACGTGGGCAGGCTCGATCTCACCTGCGTCGAGGGGAAACCCGGATTCCTGGATGCCGGAGAAGAGGCCAAGCTGCATCTCGATCTGCAGGGCCTGGAACAGCGCATCGCGGTGATGAAGCAAGCCCGGGAAAACAGGGGGGGGGCCGCCCTGGAAAAAATGATCGCCGAGCTGGAAGACAGGAAAAAGGCCGTCGAGGGGGAACTGGTGAGAGTCTGTTCCTGCAGCACCGAAACGGGAAAATTCCTGTGGTCCCTCGTTCCCATGGAAAGCGATCTTCCCGACGATGCGATTGTAATCCACAGGCTCAAGAAGGAGGGACTGGATCAACCCTGACGGCTTCGTTAAAAGTCCATGGGCTGTGTCGCCCTTCGTCCCTCGCACCCCCGGCGCACGTTGCGTGCGCCTCGGGCGTCGCGATTCGGGCGGCTCGTCTCGGGGGTCTTTTGCTTTGCCGTTCGAAAAGAGCGCCGTGTCGACTTTCACGGGCTCGTCAACCATGATGGAACAAAAGGGGATTTTCTTTCAATGCCGTCTTTCACGAGATCCGTTTCCCATGCGATTCTCCTCGTTCTTGCGGGGGTCGTGGCGGCGGCGGTGACGAACTTCCTGAGACCCGACGGGCTTCCCTGGAAGGGAGACTGGTCGGCCCAGGCCCAGAGGGAAATCTCCCTCCGGGGGTTCGACAGCATCACCCGGAGCGAGTACGAAGCCATGGAGCGGGAGGGGCGGCTGGTCCTCCTGGATCCGAGAGGTCTGCGGCTTTCCGGTGCAATGCCCTCCCCGGGCTCCCTGAACCTCTCCCCCGGGGACGTCCCGTCCAGGATCGGGGAACTCAGGGTCCTTTCCGACGCGGGAATGGTTCTTGTCGTCCTGTGCGAGAGCGAACGGTGCGCCCTCGGGGCGGAGCTGGCGGCGACGCTCCGGAAAAACGGGTTTTCCGCGTTCCGGGTCTTCCGGTGGGAGAAAAGAAAGGGCCTGCCGGGAGAGGTCTTTCCGGAAAAAAGGGAGGGGACATGACCGGATCGCCGCGGTTCTGGACCTCGGTCCTTCTGTTGATGCGCTTCATCCTCGGGGGGATCTTCCTGTACGCGGGGGTCACCAAGATCATCGATCCCGCGGGATTTGCCCAGTCCATACACAACTATCAGATCCTTCCGGTGGTCCTGGTGCATCCGGCGGCCATCATCCTTCCCTGGGTTGAAGTCGTGGCGGGGACAGCCCTCGTCATGCGATGGTGGACCGGCGGGGCCTCCCTCCTCCTGTCGGCGCTCATGTTCGTCTTTTTTATCGCTCTTGCGATCACCGTCGCCCGGGGTCTCGACATTTCCTGCGGGTGTTTTTCCTCGACGGGGGAGGGAAAGGTGTCCTGGCTCAACCTTGTCAGGGACTTCTTCTTTTTCTCCGTGGGGGCCGTTCTTTTTTTATACCATGATCGGGAGGGCCGCCGTTCATGAGGAAAAGAGGGTATCACCCCGGCTGATCCCGCCGCACCCCGCTGTTTCGGCGTCCTGTCTTCATCTTTCCTTTTTTTGAACCTTTTTTCAAAATCAGTTGCGTTACAATTTATTTTATGTATACTGTAACTGCCCGTTATAGTATTTGTGATCTAAGGGGGGGTGCGCACCCAATCAGGGATAGGCCGTACGGGGTTTCTCTTTCGAAGGAAACGGTCCGGAAATCTACCGGTTCGCTTGAAGCATCGCATCGGAAGGCCGGTTCACCGGATGCCAACAGGAAAGGGCCGTCTTGAAAAGGTTGCGTTTTTTCGGATTTACCCGGATGTTCACGCCTCAGGTCGGAACCCCACCGGGGGGGGAGGGGGTTCACCATCGTGTGCGCCTTTCCCCGTCGGAAGGAACACCTCCGCAGACGGACGTTCCGGGCCGGTTTCCTCCGGTATCCGGCGACCCGTACCGTGACGAACTCATCAGCATTCCCAGGAACGTTTTTTCGAGTGTCGAAGGAAAAAGCGCCGAAAGCGAGGCGCCCGAGTCCGGACGACCGAGGCGTACTTTTGGTACGCCGCAGGGAGGAGGGATGAAGGGCAACGCAGCATATGGACTTTTTACGAAGCCGCCGTTTCATGACGAACGCATGAAAAGTCCAAGCAACACTTTTCCCAGCGCCCGGAGGGTATGATGCCCCTTATTGTCAGTCTTCCTGAACCCATGTTCAAGCTGAAAGTCGTGACGGTGAAGGATTCCTTCGAAAAAGCCCTTTCCGTTCTCCAGGAAACGGGGGTTCTTCACATCGAGGAAGCCAAGGAATTGTCCCCTGTCGAAAGGGAGGCCGTCGAGGAGCGCCGGGTGCAGGTCAGGAGGGCGCTCACGGCCGTTCAGGACGTTCTCTCCTCCCTCCCGGGGGAACGGGAAGTGTTCGTCGAGGACGTTCCCCTTTCCGTCAATGACGCCCTGGAGGGGGTCCGGAAGATCCAGGCCGGTCATGCCCGCCTGCTTTCGGAGATCCAGGAGCAGGAACAGAAGATCGCCCTTTCCCGCGGTCTCGAGCGGTACCTCACGCTTCTCCCCGGGAGCGCCGGGATGTCCCTCGGGGATTTCCGCCATTCCGGGACGTACCTGTTCACGGCCGTTTACGTGTTTTCCGAGGAGGGCTTCAGGACCTTCCGGGACCGGGCGGCTTCCAGGATCATCGAGGAGGTTCATGCCTCGTCGGGCGGCGAGATCGTGGCGTACGTCATCGCCCGGAAGGAGGACCGGAAGGCCCTGGAGGAAATCGTTTCCACCCTCGGCGCCGTTCCCCTGGACATCCCGGACCGGGACGACACCCTCTCGGCCTTTCTGGCGGAGGAGGGGAAACGGCGGGAGGAACGGGAACGGGACCTCGCCGGCCTGCAGAGAAACCTCCAGGGATTCATCCGGGACAGCCTTGCCGATCTGGCCCTGTACCGGGAAGTCCTGACGGCGGAATACGACCGTCTTTCGGCGCTGGACTGGGCCTCCGGAACGTCGTACGTGACCCTGATGGAAGGATGGGTTCCCGAAGGGGCACTCGATACCGTGAGCGCCCGCCTCCGGGAGGCGGTCCCGTACAGTTTCGTCGATTCGAGGCGTCCGGAAAAAGGGGAGGAGCCGCCCACCAGGCTCCGGAATCCGAAGGGGATCCGTCCCTTCGAGGTCGTGGTGAAGCTCTTCAGCGTTCCCCGGTACAGGGAATGGGACCCCACACCCGTTGTGGCCTATTTCTTCGCCTTCTTCTTCGGGATCATGCTGAACGACATGGTCTACGCGGCGGGACTCCTGATCCTGGCCCGGTTCTTCCTGGACAAACTCGTGGAAGATCCCACCAGCGAGGGGACGATGCTTTTCCGGCGGGTTCTCTACATCGGCGGGGTCGTTTCCCTGATCTTCGGCATCCTTTCGGGAACCTACCTGGGAGACTTCCTGAACCGGTATTTCGGCGTTTCCCTGGACACGATCGCCCTCTCCCGGGGGATCCAGCAGAGACTCTCCGATCCCATATCGTTTATCGTTCTCGCCCTCATCATCGGGCTCGTCCATCTGAACCTCGCCCATCTGCTCGGCCTCATCAGGGGCATCCAGGAAAGGAACCGGGGAATCGTCCTGAACAAGATAGGACTTTTCCTCATTCAGGTTTTCGGCATTCCCTATCTCTTCCACGGGATGCTCCAGATCGACCTTGTTCCGGTGAGCGGGGCCGTCTTCGGGATGTTCGCGTACCCCATGTATTTCGGGCTGGTTCTCGTCATTGTCGGAAGCGTCCTTCAGATGGGAGCCCTGGGCGCCGTTTTCTGGCTCTTCGACGTTACGGGCATCCTGGGGGACGTCATGTCCTATTCCCGGCTCGCCGGTGTGGGACTGGCCACCTTTTACCTGGCGTCCTCCTTCAACCTGCTCGCCGACTGGGTGTCCAGGGGGGTCACCTCCGCGCTGCCGGGAGTCTTCGGTGTCGCCGTCGGGTTCCTCCTGGGGCTCGTTCTCCTCGTGATCTTCCATGTGTTCAATCTTCTGCTCAGCATCCTGGCGGCGTTCATTCATTCCCTCCGGCTTTGCTTCGTCGAGTTTCTTCTCAAGTTTTTCGAGGGCGGGGGCAGGGAATACAGCCCCCTTCAGTGGAGGCTTCGCAAGAGAATCATTTTGGGCAAAAAATCTTAAGGAGAGGTGAGATATGACGACGATTCAAGCCCTGGCGACGTTTGGCGGTGCGCTTGCACTGGCGGGTGGACTGGCGGGTTCGGCCATGGGGATCGCCAATGCCGGTTCGGCGGGCGCGGCGACGCTGTCCGAGGATGCGGGACAACTCCGGAACGTGATCGTCCTCGCGTCCCTTCCCATGACACAGACCTTCTATGGCCTCATCATCCTGATCATCATCCTGACCGTTTCCCTGCCCAAACTGCCCGAGGCGGGGGGGACGGGAATCGCCATGGTCGGAATCGGTTTCATGGCCGGATGCGCCGAGTTCTTCTCCGCCATATACCAGGGGGCCGTTTGCGCTTCCGGCATCGCCCTCCTTCCGAAAACCAAGGGAAGGATCCTGACGGCATCGATGATGCTCGCCGTCTTCGTCGAACTGATCGGCGTGCTCGGCCTTGTTTTCACGATCATGGCCCTCAGCATCCTGCGGCTCATGTAAAAGGGGATGACCATGGATCCGAGCAGACTGAGAGAGGCAATCCTCGAAAAGGCGCGGGCCGAGGCGGACGGGATCCTTGCCGACGCCGAGAAGAAGGCGGGCGAAATGATCGGAAAGGCCGGGGACCAGTTCAAGGAGAAAACGGAGGCGGAGCGAAAGAAGCTCCTGTCGGAGGCGCGCCGGGAGTCGGCGAAACGGCTTGCCCATGCCTCCCTGGAGGGGAGGCAGGCCGTTCTCAGGGAAAAGGACCGGATCATCGGGGAGATTCTCGAGAACGTCCGGGGGGAACTCCGGAAGACCACCATGGAGAAAGCGGCGCTTCACTCCCTGGTCCGGGAAACCCTCGACGCCTTTCAATCGGACGTTCCGATCCGTCTGTATGCAGCACCCAAGGACCTGCCCGCCCTCGAGGAGATCCTGAAGGAAGACGGCGATCTCGGGAAAAGGGTCCTCGAAGTCCGGGAAAGAGAGGGGCTCGGGGGCGTCCTCGCGGAGACGGAAAACGGCATGGTGAGCATCGACAACACCTTTGAAATCCGCCTTTCCATGCTCCTGCCGGGCATGATGCCGGAAATGGCGAAAAGACTCTTTGGAGAAGGGGACCATTGAACCTGACAAGCACCCGTTACGCCTTTCTGTCGGCCTACGTGAAGGGGGAAGAGGCCCGGGGAGTCCAGGGGGACCATCTTTCCGTCATTCTCCAGCGGGCGAAGACGCCCCAGGATGCCCTGGAAGCCATCCGCGACACGGACGTAGGGGAGGCCCTCCGGGAAGAGCCGTGGAAAACCTTTCCCGAAGTCGAGGAACGGCTCTGGAAGTCCCTCGCCGGCAAACTGGACCGGATCCGCCGTTTCTCCCTTCCCAGGGGAATCGGGGAAATGCTCCGGGTTTTCCTCCAGCGGTTCGATCTTCTCAACGTTAAACTGGCGCTTCGGGCCGTCCACGGGGAGAAGTCCTTCACCCCGGTGCCGCTGGGGCCCCTCCGCGACGAGGGGCTCACGGAGGAACTGTCCCGGGTGAAGTCGATCGCCGAACTCGCCGCGCTTCTCCGGGCGGCGGGACTCGGGGAATACGCCGATCTCATTGCCGAGATCCGGGAACTGGACGAAAGGGTGATCCTCGATATGGAGCGGGTGCTCGACCGGAGCTACAACGAAAAATGGATGAAGACGCTCCGGGGGATGGACGAGGGGGTTCTTCTGGCCCGGGTCCAGGGGATTTTCATCGACTATGAAAACCTTCGCACGGCCTTCCGGCTGGTGACCGGGGGGACGGGGGCGGTCGCCGAGGGCGTTTTCCTGAAGGGCGGCCATCTCCTCGACGAAGGCTTCCTCCGGGATTTCCTGTCGCTGGCCCCGGGGGAGATCGTCGCGAGACTGGCGGGCACGGAATACGAATATGCCGCTCAGGACCTGGCCAGGGGGTTTGAGAAGGGGAAGTCCTTCGGCATCATCGATCAGACACTGAACCGCAACCTGTACCGGACCGTGCGGCAGCTCCTCGCCCCGAGGGTCATGTCCCCCTGCGCGCTCCTGTGGTATCTCATCGTCAAGGAACAGGAAATCAGGAACCTGAGGATGATCTTCAGGGTTCTCCACGACGGGGTTCCCCTGGGGGAAATCCGGGATTTCATGGTGGTGGCCGCATGAGAGGAATGGACGATTTTCAGATCGCCGTCATCGGGAGCCGGGACGAGGTGAGCCTCCTCCGCCTGACGGGCATCCGGAAGTACGTGGTTTTCGACGAGGACGACCGGGCGCTCCGGGAAAAACTCCGGACGGCCTTCTCCGAACTGACCGGAGATCCTTCCGTCGGACTGATCCTCATCCCCGACGAGTGGATGGACTTCGTCCGGGACATGGTGAGGAAACTCCGGACGGGGAAGCGGGTCCGGACGGTGGTCATCGAGTATCCCGCCAGGTACCGGGAGGAGAAGCCGGATGTCCGGCGGTTCTACAGCCGGTTGACAAGGAGCCTCATCGGGTTCAACGTGGAAATCTAAAACCAAGGGAAGAGAGGCGCTCGCTATGGGAAGGATTTGGAGAGTTTCAGGTCCCGTCGTCATCGCCGAGGAGATGCGGGGTTCCCAGGTCTACGAGGTCGTGGACGTGGGGGAGGAGCGGCTCACCGGTGAGATCATCGGCCTCGAGCAGGACAAGGCGGTGATCCAGGTCTACGAGGACACAGTGGGGCTCCGTGTGGGGGAACCCGTCGTGGGGACCGGTGAAATCCTCATGTGCGAACTCGGACCCGGCATGGTGGGAAACATCTACGACGGGGTCCAGCGGTCGCTCGTCACGATGATCGAAGACGTCGGGGATTTCCTCCTCAGGGGGATCCGCACCGATGCCCTGGACCGGAACAAGAAGTGGGAGTTCAACCCCACCGTGAAGGCGGGGGACACGGTTCATGAGGGGGACATCATCGGAACGGTCCCCGAAACGGGGCTCATCGAGCACCGGATCATGGTGCCCATCGGCAGGGGCGGGAAGATCCTGGAGATCCACAAGGGGAGATTCACCGTCCTCGACACGATCGCCGTCCTCGAGGAAAACGGGGACAGGAAGCCCCTCACCCTGATGCAGCGGTGGCCCGCGAGAAAACCCCGCCTCTACAAGCGCCGGCTCGATCCGGTGAATCTTCTTGTCACGGGGACCCGGATCATCGACTACCTCTTTCCCCTCGCCCTGGGGGGCAAGGCCGCCATCCCAGGGGGATTCGGCACGGGAAAGACGGTGGCGCTCCAGCAGATGGCCCGGTGGTCCCAGACCCAGCTCAACATCTACGTGGGCTGCGGCGAGCGTGGAAACGAGATGGCCGACGTTCTCCACAGTTTCAAGAAGCTCCGGGACCCCGGCACGGACCGCCTTCTCCAGGAAAAGGAGATCTTCATCGCCAACACGTCCAACATGCCCGTCGTGGCCCGGGAGATCAGCATCTTCATCGGGGTCACCATGGCGGAATATTTCCGGGACATGGGCTACGACGTCCTCCTGGTCGCCGATTCCACCTCCCGGTGGGCGGAAGCCATGCGGGAAATCGGGGCCCGTCTCGAGGAAACGCCCGGCGAGGAAGGGTTTCCCACGTACCTGGGGTCCCGGCTCGCCACCTTCTACGAACGCTCGGGAAGGGTGGAGTGCATGGGACTGCCGGAGCGGACCGGTTCGGCCACCGTCATCGGTTCGGTCAGCCCGCCGGGGGCGGACTTCAGCGAGCCCGTCACCCAGTCCACGCTCCGGATCGTGGACGCCCTGTACTCCCTCGACGTGGCCCTGGCGAACCGGCGCCACTTCCCCACGATCAACTGGCTCCAGAGTTACAGCCTCTATTCCGATTCGGTGGGCAAATGGTGGAAGCAGGAAGTCAATCCCGAGTACCATGCCGTCCGGGACCGGGCCCTGGTGACCCTCCAGCGGGAGGCGGAACTGGAGGAAATCGTCCGCCTCGTCGGCCCGGAGGCCCTTCCCGAGAACGACCGTCTCCTGCTCCTCATCGCCCGGATGATCCGGGAGGACTTCCTCATGCAGAGCGCCTACCACCCGGTGGACACCTACACGCCCCCGGCGCGGGGCCACCTCATGCTCGCCACCATCATCCGGTTCGGCGACGTGGCCAGGGAACTCTCCGAGCAGGGCATGCTCGTCAGCGAGATCTCGCAGCTCAAGATCGTTCCGAGGATTTCGCGGATGAAGGACGTTCCTCTCGAAGAATTCGACAAATACATCAAAGACCTCTGGTCGGACATGGAGAAGGCCCTGACAACCCGTGAAGGAGGGATGTAATGGAAGCGAGGCAGCTCTTCACGCGGGAGACGAAGGCCATCAGCACGGCCCGCCGCTCCCTTCTGGTCATCGAAAGCATTCCCGGAATCCGGTACAACGAAATCGTGGAAGTGCAGCTGGGAACCGGCGAGAACCGGGTCGGCCAGGTCATCGAGGTCGGAAAGACGACGACGGTCGTCCAGGTGTTCGGGGGGGTGAGCGAAGTGGACCTCCTGAACAGCCGCGTCCGGTACCGGGGGGAGACGCTGAAGCTTCCCGTTTCACCGGACATCCTGGGCCGGATCTTCGACGGCAGCGGCAACCCCATCGACGGGGGGCCGTCCATCGTGGCCAGCGCGTACCACGACATCAACGGCGTTCCCGCCAATCCCGCCTCCCGCATGCCGCCGGCGGAGTTCATCGAGACGGGGATTTCGGTCATGGACGGACTGAACGTCCTTGTCCGGGGACAGAAGCTTCCCCTTTTCAGCGGGTCGGGCCTTCCCCACAACCGGATCGCCGCGCAGATCGTCCGGCAGGCGGCCCTGAAACGGAAGGCCGAGGAGTTCGCCATCGTCTTCGCCGCCATCGGCGTGAGCTTCGACGACGCGGCCTACTTCATCGCCAACCTCGAGGAGACGGGGGCCCTGAACCGGGCCGTGGGCTTCATCAACACCGCCTCCTCCCCGGTCATCGAACGCCTTTCCACGCCGCGGCTCGCCCTGACGGCGGCGGAATACCTGGCCTGGGAGCGGGACATGCACGTCCTCGTCGTCCTCACCGACATCACGAACTACTGCGACGCCCTCCGGGAGCTGGCGGCCATGCGGGGAGAAATCCCCAGCCGCCGGGGATACCCGGGGTACATGTACACCGACCTGGCGACCATGTACGAGCGGGCGGGGAGAATCTCCGGGAAGGAAGGCTCCGTGACCATCCTCCCCATCCTGACCATGCCCGACGACGACATCACCCACCCCATCCCCGACCTGACGGGGTACATCACCGAGGGGCAGATCGTCCTTTCCCGCCCCCTGGAACGGAAGCGGATCTACCCAGCCATCGACGTCTTCCTCTCCCTCTCCCGGATGATGAAGGAGGGGATCGGCGAGGGGAACACCCGGGAGGACCACAACAACGTGTTCATGCAGTCCTACGCCATGTACGCCGAGGGGAACTACCTCCGGGAGATCTCCACGGTCATCGGCTCGGACGCCCTGAGCGACCGGGACCGGATCTACCTTTCCGCAGCGGACCGCTTCGAGAGGGAGTTCATCTCCCAGGGGGAATTCGAGCGGAGAACGGTGGAGGAGACGCTGGAGATTCTCTTCTGAAAGAGATGGAGAGCCTCAGGAAGAGAAGAAGATAAAGGTTGGGATGGCGGGAGTGAAAACAACGGGCATCATCCTCGCGGGGGGCAAAAACCTCCGCATGGGGCAAAACAAAGCCTTCCTGGAGGTTCAGGGCGAAAGGATCATCGATCGGATCAAGCGGATCTTTGTCGAAATCTTCGAAGAGGTATTGCTGGTTACGAATTCACCCTCCGACTACCTGGACCTGAATCTGCGGACGGTCACCGATCTATACCGGGAAAAGGGTTCTCTGGGAGGGATCTTCACCGGCCTTTTCCATGCCTCCTTTTCCCACGCCCTCGTGGTTGCCTGCGACATGCCTTTCATCAAACCGGCACTGATCTCCCATTTGGCAGGGCTGTCCCCGGGGTACGATATCGTAATACCCCGGACCGAAGATGGTTTGCAGCCCCTCCATGCCGTCTACTCCCGGAAATGCCTCCCCTTCATGGAAGACCTGCTGCGGAGCGGAAATTTAAAGATCCTGGAC
>ENA-ORXD01000803-ORXD01000803.1-sediment-metagenome-genome-assembly--contig:-NODE-803-length-33607-cov-8.643871_pt1 | contig 33607 bp, 30 predicted proteins | sample MGYA00237862_ERZ511471 | MGnify/ENA metagenome assembly ERZ511471 | reverse complement strand
CGCGCCAGACCATGGGCGTCATAACCAACGAATACCGCGGGAAGCTCGAGTATGAGATGACGGGGAAACTCGCCGGGCCGGTGTTCGATAGTGTCCGCTTCAACTCGAAAGGGGTTTTTACACTGCCTTCGGAACTCTTCGAGGGCGGCAAGTGATCCGAAAAACAGGGAAAAACAGGGACACTTCCCGTATTTTCTGTTTCGCCGTTTTGCTTTTCATTCTTTTCGATTACAAAAAACAAAAACCCCATCTCTCGTTTTGAGAAACAGGGCGTTGATGATCGGACCATAATCCTCTTAAAAATAGGGCGTTGCCCCTATTTACCTTGTTATCCGATGAATTGCAGGGAAGAAGAGATTGATGTTGATAGTAATTTCTTACTGAAGTCATAAATTGACTCTGTTATATAAATATCCATAATTATAAATTATATTTGTTTTGGCTACGTTCTATTAAGGTCCTTTAAAAAATAATGACCAGTGAGGTGTTTTAATGAATGGACAATGGATAGGCAAGTTCACTGGAGATAATAATGGGGATGCAGTTATTAATATTGATGATAAAGGTGACCACTATGAAGGCGTTGCCTACATGATTGAGAGTAGTGGTAACTTGCCAGCTTCCCACGCCAGATTTAAAACAATTGATAAAGGTGAAACTTTTAAAATCAATAAGTTGCCAGTATTTCCAATTAACCCTGAGATACAGGGACCAGATTCGTGGAACAATGTAAAAAAATTTTATGGTGAAAATGTTCAATTTTCAAAGTATGCAGATATAGAAGTAGAATACAATAACGAACACCTAAACTTAAAGTGGGAGTCTGAGATTGGACACAAGTGTTCTTGCCAATTAACTCGGAGCAGAGCAAATGAACCTTCCGAATACGCGCCCTTCCCCCAAATTGATAATTGGGATGCCTATAAAAGGTATGTGCTCACCTTAAAGCAAAGAAATTTTATATTTCGGGGGCAAAAGGAACCAAAGCGCCTTAGAACAAAATTTCACAGAGCAGGCAGGTCGGATATCGAACGGTTCATCAATGAAGATAGGCTAATTCTTTATAAACACTTAAGTGCTAGAACACAGCATTTATTCAATCTGAATATTCCTGATGAGAATGGCGCTTTTTTCAATTTACTTCAGCACCACGGATATCCGACACCTCTGTTAGATTGGACATACTCTCCATATGTAGCAGCATTTTTTGCATATCGTGATATTTCAAATTTAGAGGCTTCACAAGCTAAAGATAGCGATAGAGTACGAATATTTATTTTTGACAAGGAAAATTGGGAAAAGGATGTTAGGCAAAGTTTATTTTTGACTGCTCCATTTCTGCATTTATCGATTATGGATTTTATTGCAATTAATAACGAGAGAATGGTTCCGCAACAAGCTGTTTCTACTGTGGCCAATGTTGATGACATTGAATCATATATTCAATCCAGAGAAACTACGGATAAAAAATATTTATCTGTGGTCGATCTTCCCGTAAAAAACCGGAAAAGCGTCATGCGCGAATTGAGTTATATGGGCATAACAGCCGGATCGTTATTCCCGGGATTGGATGGCGCATGCGAAGAATTAAAAGAACGTTTTTTTGACATCTAATCATGTTTATTATTTATCTAAACGCCATGTTTCTATTAGGAATTTCGTTTTTATTCCGGGCTTTTAGGGAAAGACTTCAGCATTACATGATCGTAATTTTCAAATGAACATATGTCTCCCGCGTTACTGCATGCGGACAGCGTAACTTCTTTCCAGAAACCATCCAATATGCGTTATGGTTGAGGTTCTCCCGTTCAAGGGATATACTGCGTCAGGCGTCGAAGGTGCGGCAGCGAAATCGTTCGGCGGGGAATGATTCGGGGGAAGTTTTCCCCGGGGAGGTGGCTCATGAAGGCGGTCAAGTGGGTATTTATTTCCATCATCGCGCTGATTGTGGTCGTGATCGGCGCGCTGCTCGTTATCCCCCTGTTCGTGGATGTCCAGAAATACAAGCCGTACATAGAGCAGCAGGTATCTCAGGCGACGGGTTGTTCCTTTTCCATCGGAGGGGAGCTCAAGCTTTCTCTCTTCCCCTCGGCGGGGGTCGCCTTTTCCGATCTTCACCTGGGCAACCCGCCGGGTTTCACGGAGAAGGATCTGCTGGCGATCGAATCTTTTGACGTGAAGGTGAAATTCATGCCCCTTCTGTCGGGAGAGGTGCATGTCGAACGCTTCGCAGTGGACGGCCTGAGGGTGGCCCTGGAGAAAGACAGGAAAGGGAGAGAGAACTGGGAGGCCGTGGGAAAACCGTCGGCCGCGGCCCCCCCGGCAGAGGCGAAGGCGGAAAAGCCGGAATCAGGGAAAGGCCCCCTCGCCGGGCTTCCCGTCAGGAGCATCGCCGTCGGCGAGATGAAGGTTTCGAACGGCAGGCTGCTGTGGATCGACCAGGCCGCGGGGGAGCGGCGGGAGATCAGGGACCTGATGCTCGAACTCAGGGACGTGTCCCTCGACCGTCCCATTCGGATCATGCTCTCCGCGAATCTCGACGGGAGCCCCCTCCGGCTTGACGGAACGGCGGGACCCCTGGGCGCGGCACTGGGAGGGGGGAGCATCCCTCTGGATATGGCGGTCACGGCGCTCAAGGAAGTTGCCCTGACGGTGAAGGGCACGGTGAGTCACGTGCTGCGGCAGCCGACCTTCGACCTGGCCGTGGCGGTTGCCCCCTTCTCGCCGCGCAAGGTTATGGACGCGCTGGGGCGGGAATTCCCCGTGGCCACCTCCGACCCCGCCGCCCTCACGAAGGTGGCTCTCACAACCACGGTGCAGGGGGATATGACGAATGTGTCCCTGACCGACGGGATCATGGAAGTGGACCAGTCCCGGATCGCCTTTTCGGCGCGGGCGAAGGATTTCGCCGGGCCCGACGTGACGCTCAGGATGAGTATCGACCGGATCGATGTGGACCGGTACCTGCCCCCACCGGAGGAAAAACCGGCAGAGAACAAGACCGCCTCTCCGACGCCGTCCGCATCTAAGAAACCGGCCGGGGACAAATCCGCCTCTTCAACACCGGCGGCGTCAGAAAAATCCACCGGGAATACATCCTCCTCTCCGGCACCGGTCGGAAACAACCCCGCCTCCCCGGCGCCGCCTGCCGGGGAAACAAAGAAGATCGATTACGGGCCGCTCCGGAAGCTGGTGGTGGACGCGGAGCTGCGGGCGGGCGAGATCACGGTGATGGGCGCGCGAGCCCGGGACGTCCTCGTGAAGGTGACGGGGAAGAACGGTCTGTTCACCGTGGACCCCTGCGCGTTGCAAGCCTACGGGGGGAGCATCGACGCACGGGCGCGCCTGGATGTGCGGGCGGACAGGCCGAAGGCCGGCGTGAACATCGACATGGCCGGCGTTATGGCGCGCCCCCTCCTGAACGACCTGCTGAAGAAGGATTTTCTGGAGGGAACGGCGCGGGCGGAGATCGCCGTCACCATGGAAGGGGATGATCCCGATGCCATCAAGAGAACCCTGAACGGGAAAGGGATACTCCATGTTACGGACGGGGCCATCGTCGGTATCGATCTGCCCGGGATGGTGCGCAACGTGAAGGCGGCCTTCGGGGCGGAGAAACCGGCCGAAAAACCCAAGACCGACTTCAGCGAGCTTGCGGTCCCGTTCACGATCAAAAGCGGCATCGTGACCACCGCCGGGACGAGACTGGCCTCCCCGCTCCTGCGCATGGCCGCCACGGGGAGCGCCGATCTGGTCAACGAGACCCTGAACCTGCGCGTGGAGCCCACAATAGTGGCGACCTTCAAGGGCCAGCAGGACACCAAGGAGCGCTCCGGTATCATGATCCCGGTGCTGGTGACGGGGACCTTCTCGTCTCCCCGCTTCGCCCCGGATCTGAAGGGCCTCCTTGAAACGCGTATCAAAGATACGCTGAAGGAACCGGAGCGGATCACGGACATCCTCACGGGCGGGGATGCGGAAAAAGAAGCCGCCCCCGCCTTGGACCCGGAGAAGGTGATCAAAGGGGTTCTCAAGGGGCTCTTCGGGAAATAGGGGAATATCAGGGAAGCGGAGGGACAATGTTGTTTTGTTTCGAATAAATGGGCGCTGCTGTACTAGCTCAATAATTCGGTAACCTTTTGGAGCTTATCAAAAGGTGTTTCATAACTCAATCCACCATGTCTACGGAGGTGGTTGTACTCGAATAGGTAATTGCCAAGATTCATGACGACATCTTTTTCTGATTCAAAGGAATTCGGCAAAAAGAATTCCCGTTTCAATATCCGCCAGAAGGCTTCGATCTTGCCGTTCGTCTGCGGTCTGTACGGCCGTGTATAGAGATGTTTGATGCCCAATTCCCGGCACATGGTTTCGAAGGGATGCTCCCTGTCAAGTGATCCTTTGAACTCAGGACCATTATCAGACATGATGGTCTCGAATTGAAAGTTATATATCTGTTTGAACCAGGACAGTGATCGTGCCATGAAATAGGTCAAGGTGGAGGCGCGCTTGTCTTTGATAACTTCAGCATAGGCCAGTCTGGTACAATCGTCACAGACAGCCGCAACATACTGCTCTTTGATCTTAAACGAACAGCGCAGGTCCCGGGGGATCTTTGAAAGGTCGATATGGGCAAGTTCTCCCGGCGCTTTCTTCTCATAGCGTTTGATAATCTTCTTTTCAGATTCGTTGAGAGGGTAGCGTGCCTTGATCCTGTCCATAGTGGCAGGTGACGGGGTCTTGTCCAGATAGTACGGTGTAAAGAGCAGGACAAGCTCATATCGGTTCGAGCCGAAGCGGCGGTAGGCTTTGACGATGTTTCTTTCAATGGGTTTGGGAGTTCTTCTGCTTCCCGGCTTGGCTCCCCGCTTCTCAGGCAGGAGCGATTCTGGTGTCTTGCCCCCCTCAATCCATTTGTGATAGTACCGAGACAGTTCTTTCTTTGATATATGATGCGCTTCACATAAATCTTTGACAAATCGGAAGGGACGGGGATTAACCTTTGCCTTCGTGCGCTCATACTCTTCCAATATCGGAATCCAGCGCTTTACGATGACGATATCGGCGTATTTCATAGGCGACTCCTTTGGTGATTCTGCCTTTATAACACAGACCAAATGAGTTACCTAATTACTGAGCATATACAGCTGTCCCTAATTAATCCCTAATTAATCACCCTGCTTCGGGAAGATGAGGGAACGGAGCCACCCCGATGTCGTGTTTGCTCCCATCCGTTCCCGGTCGAGCTGCTGGAACCGCCTCGCCAGGTCATCGGGATCGGAGAGCCAGTCGGCGCGCGTCGTGAACCCCCGCTTCTTGTCGAGTTTCTTGACGACGACGGCCGGATTGCCGGCGGCTATCACATCGGGGGGGACATCCTTCGTGACGACAGCCCCCGCGCCGATGATGCTGTTGTCGCCTATGGCCACCCCCTTGCCGACGATCGCGCTGTCCCCGATCCAGACATTGTTCCCGATCCTCACCGCAGCGGCCTGCCCCACCGGCTGGCTGCGGTCGTACACCCCGTGCCAGTCGGCATCGGTGATGAAGGCGCCGTGCGCCATCATGCAGCTGTCCCCGACGGTAATCTCCGCGGCCGCGCTGATCCGGACGCCGGGACATATGAGGCAGTAATCCCCGATCCGTATCGACCCCTCCTCGCCGGGATTCGTCCATACGGTCAGGCGCACCCGCTTATCCGGGGCGGCGATGACGTGGGCGCACTCCCCCAGGAAGACCGGTCCGCCGAATATCTCGACGTACCAGGGTTTCATGAAGGTGCATCTCTTTCCGAGGTGTTCGAACTGGGGACGCAGAAAGCGGTCCGCATACCACTTCTGGAACCTGATATCCCACTGCTTGAGAGCGTAGGGACGGTGGTCTCTCCTCACGGGATCTCCCCTCCGATCCGCTCCATGGAATACTGTTCCGGACGGGGTTCCTCAGGGCATCCGATCTCCCTGTCCTTCCAGAAGGCGTGACTGAACAGGCAGCTCGCGGGCGTCAGCCCGTTGAGCGCATCGTAGGCCAGGAGAACAGCGGCGGCCGTCCAGGAGGTCCGCTCCTCGGGCCATATGACCGAGTCGGGGAAGGTAACCCCCATCCAGTACGATCCGTCGTCGTACCGCTTCCCCTCGAGGTAGCTGAAGACGAGCCGGGCCTCTTCGAACCGTTCGACGGCCGCAAGCGCCAGGACCAGTTCGGAGGTCTCCGCCATCGTGGCCCAGGGGCGGTCCGAGACACAGCGGACTCCCCAGCCGGGTTCCACGAATTTGCCCCAGGATTTATCGATCCGTTTGTGGGCCTCGGCTCCGGTAACGGCGCCGCACAGGACGGGATAGTACCAGTCCATGGAGTAGCGCGATTTGATCATGTTGAAGTGATTGGGGAGGGTGCGGATGGCATTCCCCAGCCGATCGAGCGCCTCCCGCCAGTCGGGACGATCCTCTCCCAGCCGCGAGGCGGCGGCCAGGGCGCATTTGATGCTCATATAGATGGAGCTCGAGCCGGTCAGGAGGGCCATCCGGTCCACGGCGCCGTCGGCATCGATCGACCAGTATATCTCGCCCGTCGGTGCCTGCAGGCTGAGGGCGTAATCGATGCCGGCGCTGACGGTCGGCCACATATCCCGGAGGAAGGCGCGATCGTTCGTGATCAGGTAGTGATGGAAGACCCCCACCGCGATATAGGCTGAAAAATTGGCGTCTTTCCTCCGGTCCTCCGGGACGCCGTCGCGAACGGCCGCCCACCAGCTCCCGTCGTCGAGCTGCGTCCGTTTCATCCATTCGTAGGCGCGCCGTGCCTCCTCGATATATCCGGCGACGGCGAGGCCCATGGCGCTTTCGATATGGTCCCACGGATCCGTCTTTCCCCCTTCGGACCATGGAATCTCTCCGCTCTCCTTCTGCAATCCGGCGATAAACGCGCCCATCTCCCGGCAATCAACGAATTGCCCTACGATCTTTCGCGAAAGGTTCAGCTTCAATTCCATGTCGTCATCCTTTTCTGAGGTAAAAGACTATGCTCTTGGCTATCAGAGGGTTCAACATCCTGTCCAGTCCCCTGGTCAGAGGGGGATGGTTCATGATGTCCCACTCAAGGAATCTCTTGTAGAGATTGACCCACCGGGACGTCTCCTTTTTGTGGCCCACGATGCACTTCAGCCACCAGTACGGCGCGTGGAGGGCGTGTTTGTAGCGGACCCGCCAGCAGCGCGCCCCCGCATCCTCCAGGAGCGAGCGCAGTTCCTTTTTGGTGTAAATCCGTATGTGTCCCCCCGGTTCGTTGTGATAGTTCGACGAAAGCGCCCAGCATATGCGCTCCGGGAGAAAACGCGGCACGCTGACCACCAGATTCTTTCCCGGCTTCAGGACCCTGACCAGCTCGGCGACGGCGGCCCTGTTCGCGGGGATATGTTCCAGGACCTCCGAACAGATCACCACGTCAAAGGTCCCGTCCCTGAACGGCAGGCGGGTGGCGTCGGCCTGCGATATCACCCATGAGCTCCCGTTTCCGTCGATGCGATCCAGGACAAACGCGGCCTTGCGCAGGTCATCCATATTCAGATCGACACCGACCACGTCCGCCCCCAGGGTCCTGAATATCTCGCAGGCGTGGCGGCCGGTGCCGCACCCGGCATCGAGAACCCGGTCTCCCGGCCGGATGTCGAGCAGTTCGAAATCAGCGGTGAGCATCGATAACTTCCCGATATACATCAACGGTCTTCTGCGCCGCGTGCCTCCACGTAAAAGAGTTCTTCACACGCCGGAGTCCCGCCTCCCCCAGCCGGCGGCGCCGGTCGGGATCATCGAGGAGAGATACAATGGCTTCCTCCAGCGCACTGCTGTCGGCGGTCGGGACGAGGACGCCCGCATCCCCCACCACCTCGGGCAGCGCCCCGCCGACGGTGCTGATCACCGGCACGCCGCATGCCATGGCCTCCCCGGCCGGCATCCCGAACCCCTCGTACAGGGAGGGGATCACGGCCATCGTGGCCCGTGCGTAGTAAGAGGCAAACTCCTCGTACTCGATGCGTCCCGTGAACCTGACGCAGTCCCGTATGCCCAGTTTCCCGACGAGTCCTTCTATGACGCCGTTCTTCTTCGGCGTCCCTATCACGGTCAGACCGATCTTCCTCTTCTTCTTTATAGATGCGACGGCCTCGAGGAGGTATTTGAGCCCCTTGAGGGGGGTGTCCGCGCTGTTGGTCACCAGGATCTGGTCGTCGGAGCGCTGCACGTGCGGGAGGGGGTAAAAGAAGTCCGTGTTGATCCCGTTGGGGACGACCCGGAACCGGCGGCTCGACGTCCTGAAATCCTTGCTGATGTCCCGCTTCGAACACTCCGAGACGGTGATGATATGGGAGAGGTGGCGCGAGACGCGCTTCTGCATGCCGAGGAAGGAATACCACCTCCATGTCTTGAATTTCTTGAACAGGGAGGGGGTGGATTTGAGCTCCACATCCCGGTCGACGGTGATCGGGTGGTGGATGGTCGCCACCGTGGGAAAGCCGAGACGGGGGATGCCCAGTATCCCGTACGAGAGGCACTGGTTGTCGTGCACGATGTCGTAGCGCGGCCTCGTTCTCCGGAAGTAGTTATAGGCCCTCAGGCCGAAGGTGAAGGGTTCCGGGAACCCCCCCGACGAGACGCCGATGAGCTCCAACTGATTGATCGGGGATCGGAGCAGATCGCCGTAGCTCGCCGGCCTGAAGAGATGCTGAGGGTTATACAGGTCGAGGTTCGCCAGCCTGTGGAGCCCGACCCCGTCGGTCAGCTCGGGGTAGGGGGGACCCGATATGACATCCACCGTATGTCCCAGTTCCGCCAGCGCCCTGCTGAGGTACTTGATGTACACCCCCTGTCCCCCGCACGTGGGATTTCCCCGGTAGGTCAGGAGACAGATCCTCAGCGGATCGGTGTGGTTGGGTGATCTGGAAACCGTACGCCCCATCATGTACAGATACCTTGTGTCCCGGAATAGAGCAAACAACAGGCCGCGCTTCCCTGTCAGGAGAGGTCTTTCTAACAGATTTGTGACCGGAGGTCAACAAAGAGAAGACTTTAAGATATGGAAAACAGCCTTTTTTGACGATGAACACCGTTCATGAAAGAAAAGTGTTCCGGACGGAGGAAGCCTAGATCCTCGCCGCCATGACCGCCGCCCCGATGGCGCCGTTGACCTGGGCATATTCGGAGACCTCGATGGCAACGCCCAGCGCCCGCTCCAGCGCCCGGACCACCCCGATATTGCGGGCGACCCCTCCCGTCATCATGACCGGTTCTTGTACCCCCACCCTCCTGGCCATGGAGGAGATGCGCGACGCCACGGATTCGTGAATCCCCGCGATGATATCCTCCCGGCTCTCACCTTTCGCGATAAGGGAAATCACCTCCGATTCTGCGAAGACCGTGCAGATGCTGCTGATCTTCGACGGGCTCTCGGACTTGAGAGACAGGGTGCCGAAATCGTCGAGATCCGCTTCCAGGGCCCGCGCCATCACCTCGAGGAACCTGCCGGTCCCGGCCGCGCACTTGTCGTTCATCGAAAAGTCCTTTACCGTCCCGTCGGGGTTGATCGCCAGGACCTTGCTGTCCTGTCCCCCGACATCGATGACCGACCTGACCGCGGGATTCAGGAAATAGGCCCCGGCGCCGTGGCAGATGATCTCCGTGACGGCCTTGTCGGCGAAGGCCACGCTGTTTCTCCCGTATCCCGTGGACACGATCCTCTCGACGGACGGCGCATCCATCCCCAGCTCCCGGAGGAGGTCCTCATAGATAGTCTGCCCCGCCTGCCGGGCATTGTACCCGGTAAAGGCAATCTTCGTCCCGAGTATCTCTCCGTCCGACAGGACCGCCGCCTTCGCGGTTATCGATCCGATGTCTATCCCTGCGGTAATCATGGCCCTTTCCTGCACCTTATCCCTTCTTCTGGCTGATTATCTCCATAAAGGCGTCTATCCGCGTCTCCGTCTGGCTCTCGGAAAAGGACCGCTCGTCCACCATGTGGGATTCGATGATCACGGACGGGATCCCCCGCTCTTTCTGTACCGCCCGCTGTATGTCGTACTGGCCCAGCGAGTAAGGTTTGCAGCTCCGGTTGGAGTGCATCACGAAGCCGTCCACGTCGTACTTGTCCACCATGGCGAGGACGATCTTGATCATCTCGTCCACGCCGATATTCAGATACGACCGGGTATACCCCTCGGCCAGGGAGTCGAAGAATCTATCCTCGTCCATATACTTGAGGCTCATGCACCACGCGGTGGTGTACGTGTCGGCCACGAGACAGGCGTCGTGGGCCGCGAACTTCTCGGAGAGCCACCTCAGCCGGTACCAGATGGGGAGGTTGTCCCACAGGAGCCGGTATTTCTCGTTCGGGATCGCGCTGATCCCGTCGGCGACGCGCTGTTCCATCTCAGCCAGGAGCGCCTGGTAGTAGTCCACCGCCACCTGGGTCCCCCGCAGGGTGACGATGAGGGCCAGATGAAAGAAGGCGTCGAAGCAGGTCATGGGGGAGGGCCTGTTCATCGCGGTGTCGAGAACAGCCTGCCACAGGCGCTGCGCCTCCACCGAGAGCCGGCCCACCTCCTTCATCCGGTCGTGATCGAACTTTTTCTTGCAGACCTCTTCGAGGAAGACCACGTACTCATCGATCTGGCTGCGGACGTACCGTTTCGCCTCATCGGGGTACTCGGTATGGCAGAAGGGGGTGTCGAGGATAAAGAGGGGCACGCCGTAGTACCGGGCCTGCACCTCGTACCACTTGAGGACCGTCCCGCATATGTTGTTGCAGCAGACCAGCATGTCGGGCTTCGGCAGCCCCCCGATGGGTCCCCCGTCCACCAGGGAACAGGCGATATCGGCCCGTGCGTAGGAGCACAGGTCGCCGCTGTACCCCATCTCCTCCGCCCTGGCGCACAGATCGGCCCCCATCTTCGACGCCCCGATCATGGCCCCGTGGTTCTCCGGATAGACCGGGATTACATCCATCGCTATCAGGGGCTCCACCGGCCCTCCGCTCGTGATCCACGCGACTTTCTTCCCCGCCTGCCCGGCAGTCTTGGCCTCCATGTAGTAGCCGGTCATGATCTCCTGCATCTTCTTGTCCGACTGTATCTTGCTGCCGCCCTTCCTCGTATCGGTATCTGTCATCTCGTCGCTCCTTCTTCGCCTCGCATCTTACAGCATGTGGATGAACGTCTCGAACCTGGTCAAGAGCTGCCCCTCGGACGGCAACTGGTCCTCGATCTCCAGCAGCATGCTGGGAATCTTTTCCCTGTCGAGGAATCCCTTCAGGTAGGGGTAGTCGAAATCGTGCGGATCACAGAATTTCATCAGGAGGAAGACGACCCCCCGGGCCTGATGATCCCTGACCAGCTGCAACAGCCTGTCGCCCCGCGCCGTGTTCGACAGGTGTTTCGCGGGGCAGACCGGCCTTTCCGCATACCGGTTCGCGATCGCCGCGATCGGGTCGCCGTCCGTTTCGATGATCCCGTCGAAATACCGCGAACCGGTGCACAGGTCATCCCACACGACGACGCCGCCCGCCTTCTCGAATACGGTGTAGATGTCGGGCTGGTCGCAGATGCTGCCGCTCAGGATGATCCTCTTTTGCCCGGTATCCGCCGCCGGGACCCTCCCCCTGAGCATCGCTGCCACCTCGGGGAGCCTGGCGGCCAGGTACTGCCGGTCCATGATCATGGACCCCTTGACGATGGCGTGCAGGTCGCTTCCCGCCAGGATGCCGGGATTCGCCGAGCGCAGCTCGTAGATGGTCCTGAGTGAGCTGCGTATCCGGTTGTAGGTGTCGATGGCCTGTACCAGGGCCGTATCGGTTATCCGGACCCCCATCCCCTCCTCCAGGTCGCGTTTGAATTTCCGGAGGACGTCTTCCAGGTACTGCCGGGCGCTCGGGGTGTCCAGCTTCACCGGGAGAACGACATCCGCGAAGAAGGGGAACCGGGTGTTGAGGCGCCAGATATCGGAGAGCCGCTGGATCGTGTCGCAGGTATGGGGAAAGACGGCGCCGTCGAGGAAGGCAAGCCTGCCTCCGAGGGCGTCCTCCAATACCCCCCTCGCCAGAGAGCAGCTGTAGGATTGCAGGTGCGCGTCGGCCAGGGTGATCGCCTCCTTGGTGCCGAAGAGCCTCAGAGGGTGCAGCCCCGCCGCGAGGATGATCTCCTCGGGGGTATAAGAGCACAGGTACCCCACGATCTTCTTTCCCCCATCTTTCAAATGCCCTGCATACTTCGCCGTGTCCCGTACCGCCTCGTGAAAATCACGCAACTGTTCCATACCGTTCCTTCCTTTTGATACAAGAATGAGTGAGGCATTGGTAGCATATTCCCGTGGGCCTGTCACCCGTTTTTTGCTCGTTTCTCCCGGCGCCGGTGAGCGGGGAGAGCACATGCCCGGGACGGGAGAGGCCGCTTACTTCTTCCAGAATTCCGGGATCAGCAGGATGATCACCGTGTAGATCTCGAGCCTCCCGGCGAGCATGCAGAAGGAGAGGACCCATTTGCCCAGACAGGGGATCTCGCCGTAGGTTGTCGAGGGGTTGACCCCTCCGAAACCGGGACCCACATTTCCGATCGTGGCGGCGACGGATGAAAAGGCCGTCATGATATCCAGACCGAGGAAGGTCAGGATGATGGATGCGACAATTGTCATCACGAGGTACAGCAGAAAGAACCCCCAGACACTCGCCATCGTCTCGGGGTACACGATCCTCTTGCCGAGCTTCACCGCGGTTACCGCATGGGGGTGCACGAGGCGGTACAGTTCTTTGTAACCGTGTTTCAGGATGAGGAGGATCCTGAGACACTTGATGCTTCCGCCCGTGGAACCCGCCGATCCCCCCACGAACATGAGGAGAAGGAGGATGATCTTCGACAGGGCCGGCCAGTTGTCGAAGTTGGCGGTGGTGAAGCCCGTCGTCGTGATGATGGAGACAACCTGGAAGGAGGCGTACCGCAGGGACTCCCCCGCTTCATAGAAGGTATGCTGCCTCAGGTTGATCGTCACAAGGATGACGGCGACCAGGATGATCGCGAGGTACAGGCGGAGCTCGCTGTTTGTGAGGACCGCCCTGAAGTTCCCCATGATGAGGCTGTAGTGCAGCGTGAAATTGATGCCGGCGACCAGCATAAAGAAGGTGATGACGCCGTCTATGTAGGCGCTGTGGAAGTGCGCGATACTGGCATCGCTGGTGGAAAACCCGCCGGTGGCCATGGTGGTGAAGGTGTGGCAGATGGCGTTGAACACATCCACCCCCCCCGTGAGGAGCATGATGAACTCGACGATGGAGATAATGACATAGACGATCCACAGGGTGCGCGCCGTCTCCGCGATGCGGGGGGTGATCTTGTCCTTCACCGGGCTGGGGAGTTCCGCCTTGTAGAGCTGCATGCCCCCAACGCCGAGGAGGGGGAGGATGGCGATGGAGAGGATGATGATCCCCATCCCTCCGAGCCACTGGGTGAGGGAGCGCCAGAGGAGGATGCCGTGGGGGAGGCCTTCGATCCGTGCGATGACCGTCGCCCCAGTCGTGGTGAACCCCGATATGGATTCGAAAAAGGCGTCGGTGAAGTGGGGAAGCACCCCCTGGATCATATAGGGGAGAGCCCCGAAGAGCGCGGCGAGAAACCACCCCGCGGTAACGATCAGAAACCCCTCCCTGTGGGTCAGGCTTATCGTTCCGTTGGTCGGCCTGAACAGGAAGTAAAAGAGCGCGCCGATACAGAAGGCCGCCGCCATGGAATAGAGAAAGGCGGCTGCATCTCCCTCCCGGTAGTAGAGGGAGCAGAGGAGGGGCAGCAGCATGGTCAGGCCCAGGAAGAAGAGGAGAGATCCCAGGATATAGAGTATGTTCTTCGTGTTCATCCGAAATAATCCAGCTTGACCGTCAGGATCTTTTCGATCTGCGGAATCGAGGAACGGAGGGCCACCAAGATGACATGGTCACCCGGGAGGATGATGGAGTCTCCTCCGGGGATGATCACCTCGCCGTCTCTGATGATCGCCCCGACGATGGTCCCTTTGGGAAGATCGATCTCCTTCAGGGGTCTGTCCGTTATGTCGGATGTCTCGAGGGCGATGAACTCGACGGCCTCGGCCTTTTCGTCGCCCAGGGGGGTCGCCGAGATCACTTTCCCTTTGCGTATGAAGTGCAGGATCTTCCCAATGCTGGCCCGTCTGGGGTTCATGACGCCGTCGATCCCTATGATGGGGATGAGGTGGTTATAGCTTGCCTTGTTGACGAGGGATATGGTTTTCTTGGCCCCCAGTTGCTTCGCCAGGAGGGCGCTCAGGATGTTCGCCTCCTCGTCGTCGGTCACCGCGATGAAATAATCGGCATCCTGTATGTTTTCCTCCTTGAGCAGGTCCTGGTCCGTCCCGTCGCCGTGGAGACAGATCGTCCGGTCCAGCCGGGAGGCGAGCATCTCACACCGATCCTGTCTCTTCTCGATGAGCTTGATGGTGTCGATCAGCTTCTTTTCAAGCAGTTCGGCAAGCATGAAGGCGGTATTCCCCCCGCCGACGATGAAGACCCGCTCCGAGGGTTCCGCCTTTTTGCCGAAGAACTTCAGCATGCCGCGCACGTCCTGCGACTTGGCAAAGACGGAGAGGCGATCCTTCTCCTTGATCACCGTCTTCCCGGAGGGGATGATGGGTTCGTTCCCGCGCGTGATGGACCCGATGAGGATATCTCCGCCCTCCGGGTAGGTCCCCATGATCTGCTGCAGGTTCTTCCCCACGACATCACACTCTGGATCCACGTAGAACGAGACGAGTTTGACGTTGCCCCCGGCGAAGTCTATGACCTCCGAGGCCCCGGAGTATTCCATCAGGTTGATGACGTCGTTGACCGCCTCCCGCTCCGGATTGATGCACAGGTCTATGTTGAGATGGGCCTTGTCAAAGAGGATGGACTCCCGGTTCAGATCGGGATTTCGTATCCTCGCGATCTTGAACGGCGAGGGGGACTGGGCGGAGGCGAGGAGGCACGCCACGATATTGGTTTCGTCGCTGTCGGTCACGGCGAGCACCATCTCCGCCTGGTTCAGTTTCGCCTTCTTCAGCACCTGGGGGCTGCTCCCGCTCCCCGTTATGGTCTGCACATCCAGGTTTTCGGAGATGTCTTTCAGGCGTTCTTCGTTCGTGTCGATAATGATGATATCGTTCCCCTCTTTCGAGAGGATGTCGGCGATGTTATAGCCGACTTCTCCGGCGCCTATGACGATGACTCTCATGGCTACACATCCCTCACCGGTGCGGCATCGGCCACAATATCGACGGTGGTCCTGCCCCTGACGCCGACCTTGAACTCGTGCATCCCCAGGACGATCTCATCGAAGAAATCCCTGCCGCCCAGCACGACCATGTCGGAGGCGGCGCTTCCCGGCTTTAGGCTCCCGGCCTCGAACAACCCGGACACCATCGCCACGGCCATCTTGGGGACTTCCAGGTTGCAGCGGTCCGAACCGGGGATATCGAAGGCGAAGTCGGAACATTCCGCTTCGTTCAGCGTCTGCAGGATGGTGCACCCGGCCGTATAGAGCTTTTCGTATGTCAGTTGGGTCGACTCGCCCAGTCCCACGAGAAAAATCTTGGAAGAGGGGATCCGGTGGTCGGGAGAGATGAGGATCTTCTCCATGAAGGCGCCGGTGACCCTCCCCTCGGCGATCAGGTTCGACACCAGACCGTTCAGACGCCAGTCGGCAAGACCGCAATAGCCCCTCGGAGGCCGCTCATCAGAGAAGAACCCGAAGGCCAGGCTGTCATACATCAAGGCATCCAGCGACTCAGACGACACCTTTATCTTCATCTTTTCCCCAGAGTTTCGCATACATGGCATCAAGGATGCCGTTGATGAAAGAGCCTGAATTGTCGGAACCGTAATTCTTCCCGATATCGATCGCCTCGTTCAGGGTCACCTTCGGAGGAATATCGTCAAAGTAGAGGAATTCGCATACCGCCGTCCTGAGAATATTCCGGTCCACCTTGGACATCCGCCCCAGCGACCAGTGCTCGGAACAACTCTTGATCAGCTCATCTATCTCGTCCAGGTGATCCAGTGTGCACCGTATGAGCTGTGTGGAGAATTCAACCGCCTCCTCCGATATGCCGAAATTTTCCTGAAAGAGCTGTATGGCCTCACCGACGTCGACTCCTGTGACATCAACCTGATAGAGAATCTGCAAGGCGACCTCTCTGGCCTTTCTTCTGTGACCCATTGATCCTCCCGGCGTGGATACCGGCTACAAGAGCTTGACGAGGTTTGCCATCTCGATGGCCGATATGGCGGCATCCCACCCCTTGTTCCCCGACTTGGTGCCGGCCCGTTCTATGGCCTGCTCCAGGGTATCGGAGGTAATGATGCCGAACGCAACCGGCGTCTCCGTCTCCAGCGTGACGAGGGCGATCCCCTTGGAGACCTCGGCGCTTACATACTCGAAGTGAGGCGTGCCGCCCCGGATCACTGCCCCCAGGCAGATGATCGCGTCAAAGGCGCCGCCTTTCGCGAGCTTTTTGGCAACGAGCGGGATCTCGAAGGCGCCGGGGACCCGCACGATACTGATATCCTTCTCATCCGCCCCCGACCGTTTGAGCGCATCCAGCGCCCCCTCGATCAGTTTCCCGCAGATAAAATCATTAAACCGGCTCGCGACGATACCGAACTTCAGCCCCTTGGCAACGATCTTCCCCTCTATGATTTTCGCCATAATCGTTCTCCATCCGTTTCCGACGGCTCCGTGGGTAATCGACCGCAGCCCCGGACGCGGCCGCGATCCTTACCCGCGAAACGGTCATTGCTATATTTCCAACAAGTGCCCCATCTTGTCCTTCTTGGTCTTCAGATAACGGACGTTGGTCTCGTTCGGCTTGATCTGGATGGGCACCCGCTCGACCACCGTCACGCCGTATCCCTCCATGCCGACGATCTTCTTGGGATTGTTCGTCATCAGGCGCATCTTCCTGATCCCCAGGTCCACGAGGATCTGCGCCCCTATGCCGTAATCCCGGAGGTCTTCCTTGAATCCCAGCTCGATGTTCGCCTCGACGGTGTCCCTCCCCTGCTCCTGGAGGCAATAGGCCCGGATCTTGTTCGCCAGCCCGATCCCCCTCCCCTCCTGGTGCATGTACACGATGGCGCCCTTCCCCTCCTGATCCACCATCTCCATGGCCCGGTGAAGCTGGTCGCCGCAGTCACAGCGCAGCGACCCGAAGAGGTCTCCCGTCACACACTCGGAATGCACTCGTACCAGCACCTCATCGTCAGGCTGTATGTCCCCCTTGACGAGGGCGATATGCTTCATGTCGTCAACGTCGTTCTCGTAGACGATTATCTTGAATTCTCCCCCGTATTTAGTGGGGAGGGTGGCCTCGGCGACCCTGCGGATGAGGCGCTCATGCTGCATCCTGAAATCGATCAGATCGGCGACGGTGACGATCTTGATCCCGTGCTCTTCGGCGAACAGCTCCAGATCGGGCATCCTCGCCATGGTACCGTCTTCCTTCATGATCTCGCAGATCACGCCCGCCGGTTTCAGGTACGCCAGCCTGGCCAGGTCGACGGACCCTTCGGTCTGTCCCGTCCGGACCAGGACACCCCCCTTGCGGGCCCGTATGGGGAAGACGTGCCCCGGGCTGACCAGATCGCCGGGCTTGGCCCCGTCCGCTACTGCGGTCAGGATGGTCGTCGCCCTGTCCTTCGCGGAGATCCCCGTCGTCACCCCTGTTCTCGCCTCGATCGAGACGGTAAAAGCCGTTCCGAAGCAGGATTCGTTATGGTTGGTCATCAGGGGCAGGTCCAGCTTGTCCGCCAGATCGCCCGCCAGTGAGAGGCATATCAGCCCCCTGCCGTATTTTGCCATAAAGTTGATGGCCTCCGGAGTAACATGCTCGGCGGCCATACACAGGTCCCCTTCGTTCTCCCTGTCCTCATCGTCAACCAGTATCACCATCTTGCCATTCTTGATATCTTCGATGGCCTCTTTTATCGTGCTAACCATTTCGTTTCCTTCACCTTCTCCTGTTTATTTCAGAAATCCATGCTTCGCCAGGAAGTCCTCGTCGATGCGCCCGCCGGGGCGGACGAAGCGTTCCACGTATTTTCCCAGGATGTCCGTCTCCACATTCACCCGGTCCCCTGCTCTCTTGAACCCGAGCGTCGTCTCCCGGGCGGTGTGGGGAATGATATTAACATAAAATCTGTTTCTTTCATACCGGTTAACGGTCAGGCTGATCCCGTCCACGGCGACGGACCCCTTCTGGACGATATACCGTCCCGCCTCCCCTCCGATCTCGATGCCGAATATGATGGAGTTCGACCGCTCGTTCCGTTCGCGGATATCGCCGACGCAATCGACATGTCCGAGGACGAAATGTCCCCCCAGGGGGGTGCTCGGGGTAAGGGCCCGCTCCAGATTGACGGGGTCCCCCGCCTTCAGTTCCTTCAGGGTGGTCCGCGCCAGGGTCTCAGCCGAGACATCGGCGGAAAAGCCGTCTTTTGCAATGGCGACAACGGTCAGACAGGCGCCGCTCACCGCGATACTGTCCCCCACCCCGACGGTATCGAGGTCCATCGAGGTGGCGACGGTCAGGAGGGCGTCATCCCCCCTCCTGGCGACACCCTGGACGGTGCCCACGCTTTCCACAATCCCGGTAAACATCAGCTTTCCTTTTCGAGAAATCCCTTCAGCTCTTCCATGAATTCATTCACATCGCGGAATTCCCGGTACACGGAGGCGAACCGCACGTAGGCCACGGCGTCGAGCGTGTGGAGCGTCTCCATGATCTTTTCACCGATCACGCGGGTGGGGATCTCCTTGAGCTGGAGCTCCTGGCACTCCTGTTCGATCCTGTCCACCGCATCATCGATCGTCTCCATGCTGATCGGGCGTTTCTCGCAGGCCTTCTTGATCCCCGAGACGATCTTGGTCCGGTCGAAGGCCTCCCTTCTGCCGTCCTTCTTGACGACGACGGGGAGGACATCCTCGACATACTCGTAGGTGGTGAACCGCTTCCCGCAGCTCAGGCACTCCCTCCTCCGCCGTATCGCGGTGCCGTCCCTGCTGATCCGCGAGTCGATGACCTTGTTTTCCCCGTTGGAACAGAACGGACAATTCATGGTTTTCTCCCCCCGATCCCCGCCTCCCGGAGCATCTCTTCGGCGAGTTCGTCCCGGTAGTCTTCCTTATACACGAACGATTCGATCCCTGAATTGATGATCATCTTGGCGCATATGATGCACGGGTGGTTGGTGCAGTAGATCGTCGCCCCCTTTGTGCTCACCCCGTGGAGGGCGGCCTGGATGATGGCGTTCTGCTCGGCGTGCAGTCCCCGGCACAGCTCATGGCGCTCGCCCGACGGCACCTTCAGCTTGTCCCGCAGGCATCCCACATCGGAACAGTGGGCGATCCCGGCCGGCGGACCGTTGTACCCCGTCGCCAGTATCCGCTTGTCCCTGACCAGGATGGCGCCGACCTTGCGCCGCAGGCAGGTGGAGCGCCTCGACACCAGGTCGACGATATCCATAAAATATTGATCCCAGGAGGGACGATCGATCTGTGCTCCAGGTTTCATCTTCTGCGGCTCCTCATGCCGCCACCCTCGTTCCGTAACGGATACAAGACTTTCAGAAAGATCAATCACGTACCCTACGATCAGATGCGCGCCTCCAGCCGATCCCGGTAGAGCGGAAATTCCTCACACAGGGCGGCGACTTCTTCTTTCACCTCTCTGATGCGGTCTTCATTGGCGACATCGTCGATGATGGTGGTGATGAGGCGGCCGACCGCCTTCATCTCTCCTTCCTTCATCCCCCGTGTCGTCAAGGCCGGGGTCCCGACCCGTATGCCGCTGGTGACCATCGGCCCCTTCGTGTCGAAGGGGATGCCGTTCTTGTTCGTGGTGATACCGGCCCGGTCCAGCGCCGTCTCGACTTCTTTCCCGGTGACCCCTTTGTCTGTCAGGTCGATCAGGATCAGGTGGTTGTCGGTTCCCCCCGAGACGAGGCGGACACCCCCCTCCGTCAGGGCAGCCGCCAGGGCCTTGGCGTTTTTCAGGATCTGGATCTGGTACTCCTTGAAGGCCGGTTCGAGGGCCTCCTTGAAGGCCACCGCCTTGGCCGCGATGATATGCATCAGCGGTCCCCCCTGGCTCCCGGGGAAGATGCGGCTGTCCAGCACCTTGGCGAACTCTTCTCTGCACATGATCATGCCCCCCCGCGGCCCGCGCAGCGTCTTGTGGGTCGTCGTGGTGACGAACTCGCACACCGGAACGGGGGAGGGGTGCAGACCGACGGCGACGAGGCCGGCTATGTGGGCGATATCCGCCATGATGACCGCCCCGACCTGGTCCGCTATCCGGCGGAAGGCCTCGAAGTCGATCGTCCGCGGGTAGGCGCTGGCGCCGACAACGATCAGCCTGGGCTTATGTTTTCTGGCCTGTTCCTCGACCTCGTTGAAATCGATGGTCTCCGTCTCCTTGTCCACGCCGTATGAGACGACGTTGTAGAGCCTCCCCGAAAAGTTGACCGGGCTCCCGTGCGTCAGGTGCCCGCCGTGGGAGAGATTCATTCCCAGGATGGTATCGCCCGGCTGGAGGGTGGCGAAATAGACCCCCATGTTCGCCTGGCTCCCCGAGTGCGGCTGGACGTTGACGTGATCGGCTCCGAACAGCCTCTTCGCCCGTTCTATGGCAAGGGTCTCAGCGACATCGACGAACTCGCACCCCCCGTAATACCGCTTCCCGGGGTACCCTTCCGCGTATTTGTTCGTCATGATGCAGCCCTGCGCCTCGAGTACCGCCTCGCTCACGAAGTTCTCCGAGGCGATCAATTCGAGCTTGCCGGCCTGCCGCCCGGTCTCATCGAGTATGGCCCGGGCTATCTCCGGATCCGTCTTTTCCAATATGGACATTACCTCTCCTCCTCCTCAATAGTTCGTATCTTGTCGAGCCGTCGCGCGTGCCGCCCCCCCTCGAAGGGGGTGTCGAGCCATACCGTGGTGATAGCCACGGCTGTCTCCGGGTCCGTGCGCCTGCCGGCGAGGACGAGGACATTGGCATCGTTGTGCATCCTGCTCAGGCGGGCCGTCTCCGTGTCCGTGCAGAGCGCGGCCCTCACGCCGGGAAAACGGTTCGCGACGATCGACATCCCTATGCCGGAACCGCAGATGAGGATCCCCCGGTCAAACTCCCCCGAGGAGACCGCTCGGGCCACCCGGGCCCCGAAATCGGGATAATCCACGGATTCTTCGCTCCCGGCGCCGATATCCGTGATCCCGTGAAAAGCCTTCTTGAGGGCCTCCTTCAGGGCAAACCCGGCATGATCGGACCCGATAATGATCTTCATGGCGGCCCCCTTCAACCCTCAAATCGTCTGAATATCACGACGGAGTTCACGCCGCCGAACCCGAAGGCGTTCGACATGGCGACCCCGATCTCCCGGCGCCGTGCCCGGTGCGGCGTATAGTCCAGGTCGCACTGCGGATCGGGATTGTCCAGATTGATCGTCGGGGGCACCACCCCCTCATGGATGGCCTTGACGGAAAAGATCGCCTCGGCGCCCCCCGCGGCGCCCAGCATGTGCCCTACCATGGACTTGGTCGAGCTGACAGCGACCTTCCGGCTGTGCCCGCCGAAGACCTCTCTGATCGCCTCCGTTTCATAGGCATCGTTCAGGGGCGTCGATGTGCCGTGCGCGTTGATGTAATCAACAGCGGCGGGCTCAATCCCCGCGTCCTCCAGGGCGAGCCGCATGCACCGGGCGGCCCCCGCATGTCCCGGAGGAGGCGCCGCCATGTGGAAGGCGTCGCTCGTCGATCCGGCGCCTGCGATCTCGGCGTATATCCTGGCCCCCCGATCGAGGGCGCGGGAAAGCTCTTCCAGGATGATGACGCCGCACCCCTCGCCGATAATAAACCCGTCCCGGTCCCTGTCGAAGGGTCTGCTCGCGCGCTCCGGTTCGTCGTTTCTGGTCGATATCGCCCTCATGGCGCCGAATGCCGCTACCGAGAGGGGAGTGACGGCCGCCTCCGTTCCCCCGGTTATCATGGCGTCGGCGTATCCGCAGGCGATCGTCCTGAAGGAGTCGCTGATGGCGCTGTTGCCGGCGGCGCACGCCGTCACGGTACAGTTGATGGGCCCCTTGGCGCCGAACCGTATGGAGACCTGCCCCGCGGCCAGATTGGCCAGCACCGCCGGAACGGTGAAGGGGGATATCTTTCCCGGCCCCTGGGCCAGGAGAACCGTCTTTTCCTTCTCGATGGTGGCCAGGCCGCCTATCGCGGACCCCAGGATCACCCCCACCCGCTCGGCATTCCCGTCGCCGATCGCCAGATCGGCATCGCGCAGGGCCATCTCCGAGGCGGCCAGGGAGTAGATGATGAAGTCGTCGAGTCTCCGGCGCTCCTTGGCGTCGACAAAGGCCAGGGGATCGAAGCCCTTGACCTCCCCGGCTATCCGTGTCTTGAATCCGCCGGTGTCGAATCGGGTAATCTCCGCGATGCCGGATCTTCCGGAGCAGATCCCCTCCCAGGTCTCTTCCAGGGAATTACCCAGGGGGCTCACAATCCCGAGCCCCGTTACGACAACCCTCCGTTTCGGCGTCATGACTACGATACTCTCTCCTTTATATAACTGATGATGTCCCCGACGGTGCGTATCTGCGCCAGGTCGTCATCCGATATCTCCAGCCCGAAGTGATCTTCCATCGCCATGATCAGCTCCACGATATCGAGGGAGTCCGCCCCGAGGTCGTCGATGAACGAGGCATCGGGAACGCACTCCTCTTCCGTGATATCCAACTGTTCGACAATGATCTTCTTTATCTTTTCTTCAGTAGTACCGGTCATTCAGCCTCCTCCTTCGCATATCTCAGATTTCAGACTGCCTCACATATACAGCCCGCCATTAACCTGTATCACCTGCCCCGTGATGTAGCCGGCCTCCCTGGAAACCAGGAAGCCTACGACACCGGCCACATCCTCCGGCATGCCCGCCCTCCCCAGCGGTATCTGGTCCAGCGTCTCCTCCCGGCTCTTCTCCTCCATCGAACCGGTCATATCGGTCTCAATGAATCCCGGCGCGACGGCGTTGACGCAGATATTTCGTGAACCCAGTTCCCGCGCCAGGGATTTCGTCAGCCCGATGACCCCCGCCTTGGACGCGGAGTACGATACCTGTCCGGCGTTTCCCGACAGGGCCACCACCGACGTCATATTGACGATCCGTCCCCACCGCTGTTTCATCATGTGCCGGGCTGCGGCGCGGCAGCAGTTGAAGGTCCCGGTCAGGTTGACGTTCATGATGCCGCTCCACGCCTCGGGTTTCATCCTGGCGAAGAGACCGCTCTGCGTTATCCCGGCATTGTTCACCAGGATGTCGATCCGGCCTCTCTCCTCAACAACACTCCTTACGGCATCCTGTACGGCATGGAAATCCGCCACGTCGCATCTCAGGAGGGCTCCCTCCCCTCCGTGATCCTGTGCGATCTGCAGGGCCTCGCGGGCCGCCTCCTCGTTGCGGACATAGTTTATATAGATGAAGGCCCCCGCACGGGCAAGCCCCACCGCGATCGCCCGTCCGATGCCCCTCGATCCCCCCGTGACCAGCGCTGTCTTCCCGCCCAGAGGGTGTTTGCCCGGTGTCTGCATATGAACCATCCGTAAGTTCTTCAAGGGCGCCGCATCCCCGAGAGGCCTAGGCCGCCTCGCCGCCGTCGAAGAAATCGTCCGTCGCTTCCAGGGAGGCCTTGTCCTCTATGTTCAGGGTCTTGATATTCCCGTCTATCCTCCTGATAAGACCGGAGAGCGTCTTTTTGGGCCCTACCTCGATTATCGTCCGTATCCCCATCCGCGACATCCGCTTTATCGTCTCCTGCCAGCGGACGGGAGCATTCAACTGCCTGGTCAGGAGTTTCCTGGTCGTTCCTTCGGAATGCAGGGTCTCCGGATCGAAATTCGGGATTACCGGTATCCTGCAATCCCATACGGCGACACCGTCCAGATAGCGATCCAGCCGTTGCGCCGCCTCGTCGAGGAGGCTGCAGTGGCAGGGAACGCTGATCGGGAGCTTCATCACCATCCGGGCACCCTCTTCCCTCGCCTTCGTCATGGCCCGCTCGACCGCCGCGGTGTTGCCGGAGACGACAAACTGGCCGGGGCTGTTGTTATTCGCTACGGCGACCACCCCGCAGTCCCTGTCCACGGCCCGGCATATCTCCTCGACGGTCCCCCTGTCGAGACCGACGACGGCCGCCATGCAGCCTTCCCCCGGGTGCACCGCCTCCTGCTGGTAGGTTCCCCTCGCATATACGAGCCTGACGGCATCGGCAAAATCGATTGCCCCGGCGGCGCAGAGCGCGGCGTACTCTCCCAGACTGTGGCCCGCCAGGACCGCCGGTTCCCTTTCTATCACGCTCTCGAATACGCGATAGAGGGCGACATCCACGGTCAGCACCGCCGCCTGGGTATTCGGCGTCAGATCGAGAACCTCCTGCGGTCCTTTAAAGCAAAGCCCGGCAATGTCGATATCGAGAGCCTCCTCGGCCAGGTCGAAGACCTCTCTCACTCCGTGGAACCCCTCGTACAGATCCCTCCCCATCCCTACATACTGAGAACCCTGACCGGGGAAAACTATGCCTAAGCCATCCATACCTTTTCGCCCTCAAGGTCCAGGGGTCCGGAAAGCTCTATTCGACGGAGATGACTTCACGCCCCTTGTAGAAACCGCAATGGGGGCACGCGCGGTGGGGCAGCTTCGGTTCGCTGCACTGCGGACATACGGAGGTTGTAACAGACGCCAGGGCGTCGTGAGACCTCCTCCTGTTTCTCCTGGTTCTTGAATGCCTATTAGTTGGATTTGCCATAATATGACTACCCTTCCTTCCTCACCTTGAAATTCTTCAACGCAGCAAACGGGGTGCTTTCCTCCTGCGCCTTATGATCGCATGTCGCCCTGTTAAGATTGACCCCGCAGATGGGACACAGTCCCTTGCAGGCATCATCGCACAGGGGTTTAATCGGAACCTCGAGTATGATCTGTTCGACTATCAACTGGCCCAGATCGATCTCATCGCCGGTGTAGTGGGCGTATTCCAGGTCCTCGGAGGCCAGCTCCAGCTCGGCCTCCAGATCTTCCGCAGGTGTCAGGATATACTTGAATTCGATCTCGACAGGAAAATCAAACGGCTCCAGGCACCTGCAGCACTCAAGCTCCCCGCCGGCCACAATTCTGCCCTTAATCGACACATTTTTCAAGACCTTTTCCACCAGGCACCGCACGTCGATCTTACGGACATGCAGGCCGCAGTCGTCACCACCCGGCAGAAACCGGCAAAACCACTCCCCGCTGCGAGAGAACCGGAGATCCAACCCCTCTTCAGGGATATTTGAGATGGTGATCTGCAACGCTCATCCTGTCGAAGGTGTATCTAAAAAAAGAACGAAGCATAATTACAAATTTGATCCAATGTCAAGGAAATTTTTCAATTTTCCCCGCCCGGCGCCCGGCACGAAACGGTGCGGCGGGAGGGGGTCCGCCCGTTCGGCAGTTATTTTTCACTTGAAATCACCGGTTAAATTTCTTAGATAGTGAGGCATGGATCGGGACTGAGAAATAACTCTTGACTTTTCGAGATTATTTGTCTAGTTACCGCGAGTCCAGGACGATTCCGCTGGGGGATCGTCTAGAGGTAGGACTCAGGTCCCTGGAATCTGATACCCAGGTTCGAATCCTGGTCCCCCAGCCACGGTCCCATCGTCTAGCGGTCAGGACGCTGGCCTCTCACGCCGGAAACCCGGGTTCGATTCCCGGTGGGACTACCACACATCCGAGGGGTCGGATCGATATCCGACCCCTTTGTTTTACACTCCGGGGGACCTTCCAGGAGATGTACCCTCCTTGTCTCTATCGTATCTATTCCTGTTTTTGCCCTGCCGATGGGTAACCGTTTCAATCACAACGGGCGCTTTCAGGATACCTCGACAACTCTTCCAAGACATCATCGGGGATATCCCTCAAAAAATACGTCTCTTGAAATGAATGCCTGATCAGATCGAGATTCATCTGTTGCGTGTACTTTTGAAAAAGGCGTGTTACATTCCCGGACTCATCAACATTTATATCAAGGACTTTGACAGGCGCTTGACATGCAAAATCAAAGGATTGCAAATCTACATGCCGTATTCGATCATTGGTAAATGTCCGGAAATAAACTCTGAGGTTTTTAATGTCGTAAACAATGCTCCATTTTGTTCCCCACGATGCAGAGGGATTTGCTACATTTTCCAATATATCAAAGGCATAATCAATTGGAGATGACTCTGATTTCGGATCATGGTTTTTAAGCATGTCAGCCACGCGGACGAACCGATCCATTGACTGCGAATTGTACGGAATACTTTTATCCCCTCCAAACCCTTTATGCCATTTCAAGTATGCCATGGATTGTGTGTATGTGCTGTTTGTCAGGGCTTTGGCAGGTAAGGTTTTTTGCGTATGACAAACCATAGTGCCATTCAGAAATTCAATAACGGCACAAGCGCCCTCCTTATCCGCGACCAAGAAATGAATCCCACCCCCCTCATCCGGATGTATCCTGACCTGTGCATCACTGGCAATAACCTGATCGACAGCACTGTGAACATCCAGTTGATACTGTATCCACTGGAGCACCCCAAGGGTGGGCCGTGAATCCGGTGCAGGATATCTCGTGGCCCGAAGACTCATTTGCTCCACCACCAGGCCCGCCTCATTAATCCCTCCTGAGGGCAACTCGCGGCCATACTGGTTAAAGGTGAGGCTTCCATACTTTGAGGTCCATCGGGCAAAGGGACCAAAATCTTTCGTTCTATCCTCCAGGGCCGTTTTTGAGACCCCTCGTTTATTGATGATGACCAAGCCACGTTCCAGGTGCCAATCATAGTTTTTTCCAAAAATCGGTCGACCGTTTTGATCGAATGAAAAAGACGTACATGCCTGGCCTGTCTGGCATGCGAAGCAGACAAATAAAGCACAAAGCACGAATAATAGACTGAATCTCTTCATCGGAGATCTCCTTATCATCCTTCTAATCTGAACGGTGATAATGAAGATACTTTCAAATCCGGGGTTGTCCCCGACCGCTCTTCCCCCTTGTCCCCGCAAAAGCCCCTCCCGGCCTGCACACCGGCTTTGACAACGATCACCCGGCCGGCTTGTTCCTTCTCTTGGGAATTCGAGATTCGCAGGGGACGCCGGTCTGGCAGAGGCCGCACCCGTAGCCCCCGCCGAGTCCATACTGTGATTGAACATAGGTGCTGCAGACATCCACGGTGTGTTTGTAGCACTTCAGTTTGTCGTGTCCCTCTTCCGTAATCGCCTGCGCCGGGCACCGCTCGATACAGGCCCGGCAGCTTCCCTCAGAGAAGAAGAGGCAGTACTCATGGTGGCCGGAATAGGGCCGCGGTGTAATCTCCGTCTCGATCCTCGCGATGACCGATCCGACGCGGTGCGCGATACCCCTCTCCGTGATCAGACCCTCGGAGAGACCGAAGGTCCCGAGCCCCGATACGAAGGCCGCGTGGCGCTCCGACCAGGACGATCCCATGACGTGCCGCTCCGAGGGACCCTCTCTCCACTCGGGCAGCAGGACCGGCGCAAAAGCCGGAACACCGGCACGCATCATCTCTCCTGCGAGGTGCCGCCGCAATCCGTCGTTGATCTCCTCGCCCCGGACCCTGGCCCGCGCCCACCGCTCCGAGGGGTAGAACGCCGCCCCCCGGTTGTCCCGCTTCGTGGCCTCCGTCTGGGGCAGCACCCAGCTTATAACGGCAAGCTCCCCGGGTTCGACGGGCTCTCCCGGAAAGGCCAGAGCGAAGGCCTCCCGCGGCGTCCAGTGCAGGCTCCCCACATGCTCCTTGAATTCATCGTACAGCGGGTCGTCACCCCGCGAAAACCCGACAAGGGGAGAATCCCAGACCCGTTCATTCGACCCCGGTTCCATGGAGTTTTCAGAGGATTGATCGAGAAAGGCCTCTATGAGACCCCGTATCCATCCGGCAGGATTTGGAGCGTGTATTGATTCCATGATTGCACGGCCCGCTTGCTTATATCTCTTATGCCGTATCCTTGAGAAGTCGCGTTCCGACTCGCATGTACCATATTCCATGCGAGTCCGCAATGAATGACCCGCCTTTTGGAATACGACCATTGTGGCACCATCTCTCGCCATAGCATTGGCCGTGAACTCCGGGGGATATCCATAACAGGCTGCATCACGGAGAACACGGAGGGTCCCCGTACCTTTTCAGCCTTTTTACGCGGTCGTCAAATATAATCCTTGCTATTTACAGAATATACCTGTACAAGGCGCCCAGTGATCACGATAGTTATTTGCCTTCCTACCTTTCTTCTTGAGAAACTTCGGCAGGAAAATCCAGCTAATCGTAATAGAATCCAGCCATAGCGCACTGCCTGCAACCGGTCACCCCGGCGCGGCACCGGCGCATGAAGCGGTGTAACTGAAACAGCCGCGACGATGAGCAATGGATTCACATGTCACAAATACTGACAAAAGAAGGAAAAAGAAGAAATGAGTTTTGAGAAGTTTGCGTTAGATGAGAACATATCTGCCGGCGTGCGATCCCAGGGGTACACAACGCCGACGCCCATTCAACTACAAGCAATCCCCCCGATCATGGAAGGCCGCGATGTCATGGGCCTTGCCCAGACCGGTACCGGGAAGACCGCCGCCTTTGTCCTGCCGATACTGCAGCGGCTTATGCAGGGGCCCCGCGGCCATGTCCGCGCGCTGATTATCGCCCCGACACGGGAGCTCAGCGAACAGACCCATGAAGTCATCGAGCAACTGGGCCGGAAGACGCGGCTTCGCAGCGCGTCCATCTACGGCGGTGTGAGCATCAACCGACAAATCAAGAAACTGGAGGACCATGTGGACATCATCTCCGCATGCCCGGGCCGGCTCCTGGATCACATGGGCCGCGGCACCGTGGACCTGTCACACGTAGAAGTTCTGGTGCTGGATGAGGCCGATCACATGTTCGACATGGGCTTTCTGCCGGATATCAGAAGAATCGTGAAGCAGCTTCCGACAAAGCGCCAGACGCTGCTCTTTTCCGCCACCATGCCCGAAGATGTGCAGCACCTGGCACATGATCTCCTGCACAATCCGCTGGAGATTCGAATCGGCCGCACAGCGCCCGTCGAAACTGTCTCGCATCGATTTTATCCGGTGCAGATGGAGACAAAGACCGATCTGCTCAAAGATCTCCTTGACCATACGGACAGGGAATCCGTCCTGGTCTTTACGCGGACGAAATCGCGGGCAAAGAGTGTTGCCGGGCGACTGGATAAATCGGGGTACAAGGTTATTTCTCTGCATGGGAACCTGACGCAGCAGAAACGCCAGAAGGCCCTTGACGGCTTCCGCGACGGCCGGTATGAAATCATGGTCGCCACCGATATCGCCGCCCGCGGCATCGATGTAACAAACATCTCGCATGTCATCAATTATGATATGCCGATGACAACAGACGACTACACCCATCGCATCGGCAGGACGGGCCGCGCCTTAAAGACCGGAGAGGCCTTTACCTTTGTGACCAGTCAGGATACCGCTCTGGCGCATTCTCTGAAAAGAAGCCTGGGAGACAAAGCGGGATACCACAGCGTCGACGGATTAACGACCGCCATGCCGGCTGATCCGGCCTCTTCTCCCGGCTACAATCGCGGCGGGAAGGGCACGAAGACGCAAAACGGCAAGGGGAGGCCTTTTCCTCCCGGGACTCATGGGAAGAGGACAGCCGGGCAGCGTTCTTTTAAACCTGCAGGCCGTCGTTCCTGGCCGCATTGACGCCTGTTCCCCCCCCTTCGTGAGGCTTTGAATCCGAAAAAGAGAAAGGGGAGGGCCGATGCCCTCCCCTTTTTTCATATCCCTGTCAATTCCAATGTACTACTCGTTCATCTCGTATTCGCCGTTGAGGACGGAGACATACTTCTCCCATACCGTGTTGTACTGAGCGGGATCAGGGACCGCCTTGATCAGCATGATCCTGCTGCAGTACCCGCGCTGCTCGTCCCGGGAGCTGTGGTTGCCGTAGATCTGCAGGGCGAATAACGCAAAGTCGCGGACCATGAAGTCGAAGATCTGGTTGATGATGTTCGGGTCCGTGCCGTCGAACTGCGCCTGTTCCAGGATCAACTGGCCGTAGACCACGATGGAGAACATCTCCCCCACGGGCAGGGACCACGAGGGGTCCATATCCTGGGCCTTGTCCGGCCCGGCCTTTTCCAGCATCCCCTTGAAGAGCTCGATCTGCTCGATAAAGGTCGCCACGTTCGGGAGATCCCTGAAGGGCTCGAAGACGGGCCGGTAGTCGTGGAACCGGACCTTCCCCAGCCCCTTTGTCGGTCCCTGGTTGAACAGGAACAGGTCGTCGTTCAGGGAGAAGTCGGGCGCCACGGGTGCGTACTCGGCCGGGTCGAAGAAGTAGTTCCGCATGAACTTGCGGATGAGCTGCACGTTCACGTGCACCGTCCCCTCGAGCTTTGACGGACCGCGCACCTCGCTCGTCCCCGTGAAGAAGTAGGTGTCCTTTTCAAAGCCCTTGGCGGCGATGACATCCCAGAGCAGGTTGATGACATCCTCGGACTGCAGGGTCACCTTCATCTTGCTCGTGGGGTTGTAGAGGAGATAGCGCCGGTCGTTCCCGCCTGCGCCCCGGAAATAATCGGTGGCCCGGCGCTGGTACATCTTCATCGCCACGAGGCGGAGCCACGCGTCCATGAAGTTCTTCCTCACATGGGGCATGTCGGTGACGCGCGCGCCGTAGAGGACGCGGTTCGAGGCGTGGGTGATGGCCTCATAGAAACAGTGCTCGGCGATGCCGATGGAGGCCGGGCCGATGTTGAACTTGCCGATGTTGACGGTATTCAGGGAGGAATCCCAGGCGTGCGGACCGCGGGAGAGGATGTCGTCCTCCGTGACGGGGTAGTCGTGCAGCGCGAAGTTGGAGACGTACTGCTGGTGGCTGACCACGTTCTTCTTCAGTTCGTAGGCCTTGTGGTGAAAGTTGGTGACGAAGAAGGTGTAATCCCCCGTGCCGTCATCGACCTTGCCCAGGGTGGAGACCATCTCGGCCTCGTTCCCGTTGCCGATGTAGTATTTCTCGCCGTTGGCCAGGTATGTCCCGTCATCCTGGGGGGTCAGTTTCGTCTCGGTGGAGTAGATATCCGCGCCGTGGTCCCTCTCCGACAGGCCGAACGCGAATATGGCCCCCTCCTTCAGGAACTTCGCCGCCCGCTGTTTCGCCTTTTCGTTGGGGCTCATCCAGATGGGCCCCAGTCCCAGGATACTCACCTGGAAGCAGTACCAGTAGCCCAGGCCGTAGAAGGCCAGGAGTTCCGAGTACTCGTTGTTGCGAGCCGTGTCCCACCGGGTGTCCGGGTCGCCCCCGGCGTACTCTTTGGGGGTGAGCAGCTTGGCGAAGATCCGCTCCCTGCCGATGAACTCGACGAATTCCTTGTACCAGATCTTCTTGTGGAAATCCTCCAGGAGCCGTTCTTTCCCCATCCCCTCGAAAAAGGCGATGGTCTTGTCCATGATGGCCCGCGACCCCTCGTCCGCCATGAGGCTCTTGTACTTCTTCGGCTGAATCAAAAAGTTCATAGTATCTTCCTTTCCTGAAATATCAATCAATATCCTGATCGCCCCACAAGACAATTATTGCCTTCATGAACGCACATCTTCTATACATGATCCCCTCTCAAAAGGAAATACACCGGGCGCAAAATCGGCACGATTGAACACGCATATCAGGGGCGATCATTAAGCAAAAAGATCATTCCAAATGGATGTACCTCCTCAATCAGGGCTGGCGAGTTCATCAGGGCTGGCAGGTCCATGTTTCAATCCTTGTTTTAATGGATGTACCTCCTCAATCTGAAGGACGCCGGTGTCAAGACCGGCGAGTATGTGTTTCAATCCTTGTTTTAATGGATGTACCTCCTCAATCTTGCAGTCCTCAAATTCCCTTGCGCTCTGTTCTGGTTTCAATCCTTGTTTTAATGGATGTACCTCCTCAATCGACGCGATCCTGACGAAATACCCGAAGGTGAAGATGTTTCAATCCTTGTTTTAATGGATGTACCTCCTCAATGGCGGATTTATGCGAGGGACGACGGACACGTACGGGTTTCAATCCTTGTTTTAATGGATGTACCTCCTCAATCCGGAGGCCGTCACCAGGATCCTCGATCTGGACGGGTTTCAATCCTTGTTTTAATGGATGTACCTCCTCAATCCTGCCCAGTCCCCTGGACAAACCCCCTCGCAGTTTGTTTCAATCCTTGTTTTAATGGATGTACCTCCTCAATGATATCGTTTTCCCCACAGGCGGAAACACCTACACGGGTTTCAATCCTTGTTTTAATGGATGTACCTCCTCAATCTGGTCGATGAGCCCCGCGGCCTCCGGGATCTTGGGTTTCAATCCTTGTTTTAATGGATGTACCTCCTCAATGATTTTTACTGGCCTACCCTTGCTCATCTCGGTGAAGTTTCAATCCTTGTTTTAATGGATGTACCTCCTCAATTGAAAGAACAGGCTCGAAAAGTGTTTCTGGAGAGGTTTCAATCCTTGTTTTAATGGATGTACCTCCTCAATAGGAAGATGTTTCGCAGGTCAGCGGATCGTTCTCAGTTTCAATCCTTGTTTTAATGGATGTACCTCCTCAATTGATGCGAGGTCTGGGACCCGTTATGTCGAGCTGATGTTTCAATCCTTGTTTTAATGGATGTACCTCCTCAATTGGTTCTCTTGCCAAACGCCCCTTGCAGTTATTTTTGTTTCAATCCTTGTTTTAATGGATGTACCTCCTCAATTGATACCGTCACAGTGGCGCATCAAGACCATGCAGTTTCAATCCTTGTTTTAATGGATGTACCTCCTCAATCCCACATATGAGCCCTTGCGTAAACTACCCTTTCGGTTTCAATCCTTGTTTTAATGGATGTACCTCCTCAATCGAAAAGAAGGTCACGCCAACAGGCTTCCTCATGCAGTTTCAATCCTTGTTTTAATGGATGTACCTCCTCAATCGGAGGTATTTACGAGATTGGTCGGCATGATTCCTAGTTTCAATCCTTGTTTTAATGGATGTACCTCCTCAATCGGGTCGGCGGCCAAAGAGATCACATCGCATTGGAAGTTTCAATCCTTGTTTTAATGGATGTACCTCCTCAATGCAAATGCGGGAAGTCCTGCAGACGGATATATTCCTGTTTCAATCCTTGTTTTAATGGATGTACCTCCTCAATGCATCGAAATTGAATGTTGCGGCTTTGGTCTTAAGTTTCAATCCTTGTTTTAATGGATGTACCTCCTCAATAATGCAGCGTATAATCCCCGCCAAATGGAAGAATAGTTTCAATCCTTGTTTTAATGGATGTACCTCCTCAATGATTCAACGAATTTCGGGACGCTCTGGACGCATTTGTTTCAATCCTTGTTTTAATGGATGTACCTCCTCAATGCTTGAGACTGTCTGGCGGTGATTGATGATGAGGTGTTTCAATCCTTGTTTTAATGGATGTA
>ENA-ORXD01000801-ORXD01000801.1-sediment-metagenome-genome-assembly--contig:-NODE-801-length-33642-cov-7.469298_pt1 | contig 33642 bp, 26 predicted proteins | sample MGYA00237862_ERZ511471 | MGnify/ENA metagenome assembly ERZ511471 | reverse complement strand
GGGGCCAACAGAGGATAACCAGACCAGATGAAAGACTACCCTAAACAAATGTGCGAAAGATTCTTGACACTACCAATCCAAACGTACAATAAAACTGGTGAACCCATTGTCCAGCTTAGGGCAGACGAGTACGGGAACGGATATATAGGAGCATTCGACCGGAACGGGAAGGGAAGAACATTGCAGCCGGGGCCGTAGGGCGTTTTGAACGATAAAGGGCATATATCGGGGGTAAGAAGATAAGACAATAATTATTTAATCGGAACGAAATCAAGATATTTGATTAACGGCAGGCGCTTAATGTTTCTTCACATTTTTCGGCAGGAGAAAGGCACAGTCGTCAACGATGTCGATTAGCTGGTATTTCCGACTGATGTAGCTGGTTATGGTGGGCGCATAATCTCGCATCTGATCTTCGTAGGTAATAGTCATAATCACGGCGGGCGGGTCCATTTCGAGCTGGCGGATAAACTGGGGGTATTTATCGGGGGGCGGGTCGCCCGGATAGATAAAACTCCAACTGGTGGGATTGCGGCGCTCGGCAAGAAAGTAAAACAGCGGATGATACGGTAAGCAAAGGATTGCCTGGTTCGGCTCGGAATGTTTATGGATTCGGGCGACGCTGTTTTCTATCCAGTCGGCCAGACTATCCGGGACATATATCCCACCTCGCTTGAGGGCCAGAGGTCGATTAGGACTTTTCATGCGGCATAAATAAGTGTCTCTGGTGCAATAAAGATACCAGGTACCCAGCAGGCCGCTGGCCAGCAGTACTACCGCCGGCGAAATAAAAGATAACCATCCGGCCCGCTGCCTGAGAAAAAATATTTTCCCGATAATAATTTGCACGCGGTTCGAAATGACCTGCAGCAGCCAGCCGAAGAGGATAAAAAACGGCGGGGCCGTTATCACTAAATGGTAGATGTCGGAACGAACCAGGACATAGCTATAAAAACACAGCGTCAAAACGACAAAAAACGCCAGGCGGGCATGATAATTATTAAAACGTCGCCGCCGCCGCAGGGTTACCAGCAGCCAGAGAAGGATAAAGCCACACACTACCGGCGCCAGGTAGAACGAAGTCGCCAGAAGGTTTGATTCCAGCGGCTGACTAAAATCAAGTGCCGGCATGGGATAGGCATAAGCATTTCGATATACCGTCAGCGGAAACAAAACCAGTTGCTCATACATCGCGGGAATCGCCCCTGTTTTATACCAGTAAAATAAAAGGGGCAATAGAACCGCCGCCAGGCCCACCAGCCAGAATAACAGCAGCCGAAACGGTCGAATCGGAAACGGGTTCTGTCTTTTGGCCAGCCACAGGGCCGGCACGTAAGCGAATACCGCGACCGCCAGATAACCGCCCTGATCCTGCCGGAGCAGAAAAACCAACGCCGATACTATTCCCGCTAATATTGCCCATCCGGCCCGGTCGGTATCCACGGCCCGCAGCAGCAATATCACGGCTGTCAAGGTCGCTACTAATCCCTGGTAGGAAGGGTAGGGGGCGAAAGTGCCGGTCGTTATACCGATGGCCAGCACCGGCAGCGAGGCGGCAAAAGACATCACGCGACCCGCTAACATACGCGCCAAGACGTAAATAAGCACCGGCATAGCCACGTAAAGGCATAGGCCAAATATTCGCATGGTCAACAGCGACATACCAAAAAACCGGAAGAAAACGGCAACGGTATAGAAGGATAAGGGCGGCCGGGGACTGACAAAATCACGGTGCGGTATTTCCCCGACTAATACCCGCTCCGCACCATGGGCGGTTAAGCCTTCGTCCCAGAAGTCAATGCCATTTCGATAACGTGATAAACCCACCACCAGAGCCAGCAGAATAAGAACCAGACAGAAACCAGCTTCCACCGCCAGCCAACGCCCCCTTTCCCGGTTCTTGCCGATATCGTCCATCACTTCTCCCTTTTCCGCGGCAGGAAAAACACATGGCCGTCAGCCATATCGATTATCTTGTATTTCCTGTTGATGTAACGGGTTATTTTTGGCGCATAATTTTGCATCTGATTTTCTTCTTCGACCGCAATCACTGCGGGCGGGTCCTTTTCGAGTTGTCGGATAAACTCCGGGTGTTTATCGGGAGACGGATCACCCGGATAAATAAAACTCCAGCGAGTCGGATTTCGGCGCTCGGCAAGAAAATAAAGCATCGGATTATAGGGCAGGCAAAGAACCGGCTGGTCCGGGGCGGAATATTTACGCAGTTGCGCGACGCTAATTTCAATCGAGTCGGCCAGACTATTCGGCACCAAAACTCCATCCCGCTGGAGGGCAAAAGGTCTGTTGGGATTCTGTAATTGCCACCAGAAACGATCTCTGGTGGGATACAGGTAGCAGGCGGCGACCAGCCCGCACACCAACAGTACTACCGCCGGCGACGCCAAAGATAACCAGCCGCTGGGATGCCGGATGGAAAAAATTTTCCGGAAAAAGCTGTCCACCCGGTTCGAGATAACTTGCAGCAGCCAGCCGCAGAGGATAAAAAACGGCGGCAAGGCAACCACTAAATGGTAAATGTCGGAACGTACCAAAACATAGCAATATGAGCTTAGGGCCAAAGCGACGAAGAACGCCAGACGGGCATGGTGATTATTAAACCGACGACGCAACAGCATGAACAGCAGCCAAAATGCGATAATGCCTTCCATCAGCGGCGCCGGGTAGAAAGATACCGCCACGAGGTTCCAGCCCAGCGGCTGGCTAAAATCGAGGACCGGCATGGGCAGGGCATAACTATTTCTATACACCGTCAGCGGAAACAAAACCAGTTGCTCATACATTGCCGGAATGGCCCTCGCTTGATACCAGTAATATAATAGCGGCAATAGTACCCCCGCCAGGCCCGCCGACCAGAATAACAGCAGCCGAAGCGGGCGAACCTGAAACTGGTCATGGCTCTTTGCCAGCCACAGGGCCGGCACGTAAGCCAGGACGGCAATCGTCAGGTAACCGCCGTTGTCCTGGCGGAGCAGGTAAACCAGAGCGGTGGTTATGCCCGCGGCTATCGCCCAGGCGGCTCGGCCGGTATCCACCGCCCGCATTACCAATATCGCGGCGAACAAAGCAGCCAGCAGACTTTGATAGGAAGGGTAGGGGGCGAAAACGGCGGTCGTCTGACCGATAGCCAGTACCGGCAGGGCCGCGACGAAAGACATCACTCGGCCGGCGAGGTGACGCGTTAAGATGTAAATGAGAACCGGTATGGCAACGTAGAGGAATAATCCCAAGATCCGCATGGTCAGTAAAGACGTGCCCAAAAGCTGGAACGCAACCGCCACCACATAGATCGATAAGGGCGGTCGGGGGCTGACAAAGTCGCGATTCGGCATTTCTCCCGCCAATACCCGCTGGGCGGCGTGGGCGATAAAACCTTCGTCCCAGAAGTCGATGCCGTTTCGATAACGTGATAATCCCAACACCAGCGCCAGAAGGAAAATCGCCAGGCAGAGGCCTGCTTCAACCGCCAGCCAACGACATTTATCCCGTTTGTTATTGATATCGCTCATTGCCCGCTCCAGAGTTTTTCGGCGATTAAGAAAATCCCTGATTGCTTGTGTAATATGACAAATATCAAAGTTGTCGATGTTTAACTAATCCGGGATTTGTCCCAGAAAACTCCTGGGAACGTGAAAAAATTATAATGGTATAATGTCGGCAGGGCAAGCATTATTTCAATTCAGGAGAGATATCGACCGGCGAGGTTGGATAACTGAACGAATTGAGCGGGAGCAAGAGTTTCACCGCGAGCGGTGGGGTCGATGTCAAGCTGGTACAGCAGGGGGAGAAATTCGGTTTTAAGGCGGCATTGAGCGAGCGAAGACTGGATAGTTTTACGCCGATGGCCCAGCAGAATGGTGACAAGCTGTTGCAGATGGCGGAGATTGTAAATCTGCCTGACCAGATTATCCTCCCGCAGCCAGGCTACCATGGCGGAGCTGACCTGCGGCGCCGGCCAGAAGGCCTGGGGCTTAATCCTGCGGATAATTTTCACTCGGCCGAGGGCCTGCAGCAGGATACTCAGCATTCCGTAGGCTTTAGTCACCGGCAGGGCAACCATACGCAGCGCGACCTCCTGCTGCACGGTTACGTAGATACCGGCGGGCATGGCCCGGCTCAGCAGCAGCTCGATAATCAGCGGGGTGGCTATCTGATAGGGCAGATTGGCAATCAGGAAAAATTCCGTCTCCGGCGGGTGATGGAATTTGTCGAGGGCGGCGAGAAGGTCGGGATTTAAGGCTTTTTTGCCGGCGAGAACGTCGCCGCAGATGAAGGAGACGTTGGTTTTATCCTGCAGTTGCCGGCGGGCGATTTCCAGCAGATTTTTATCGATATCCACCGCGATGACGTGCTCAGCGGATTCGGCGAGCAGTTCTGTTAATGAGCCTGTACCGCAGCCCACCTCCAGAACCAATTCCCGGTGCTGAAGATTCGCTGACTTGACCAATAGGCGAATCAGGTTCAGATCGATAAGAAAATTCTGTCCCCAACGTCGGCGGGGCGAGATATCCGCCTCCTCCAGCAGCAGCTTTAATTGTTGTTTGGTATGGGGCAATTGTGAAATATCACCTCAGCAGGGAAAGGTTGAGATGGCCGCGGCCATCTTCGACGGCTTCGCAATGACAGTTTTCTGATTTTAGTTTTGACACCATACTACTTTTTATTTTTAGCTTTGATTTGGGCCATGTTGCAGGCCAGCTTAATCGCCTCTTTCATGCTCTGCGGATTGGCCTGGTTTTTCCCGACGATATCAAAAGCGGTGCCGTGATCCACGCTGGTCCGAATAATCGGCAGGCCGATGGTTACGTTGACCGCCTTGTCGAAGGCCAGAAGTTTAATGGGGATAAGACCCTGATCGTGATACATGGCGACGATAGCGTCATACTTCCCATCCAGTGCCTGATAAAAGAGGGTATCAGCGGGGAAGGGGCCCTCGACGTCAATGCCGGCTTCCTGGGCCATCAGGATGGCGGGGCTGATGATGCGTTTTTCCTCGTCGCCGAACTGACCCGCTTCGCCGGCGTGGGGGTTCAAGGCGGCCACGGCAATTTTAGGCTGGGCGATGCCAAACCATTTGATCAAAGCGTCGTTGACCAGGTCGATGGGGTCAAAGACCCGGCCGATGATAAAATGATGGCGGATGGAGAACAGGGCTTCATGGATGGTGGCCAGCACCACGCGGAACGGCCCGCCGACGAACATCATGGCGGAGCGCTTGGCGCGGCACTGCTTGGTGAGCAGCTCGGTATGGCCGGCGAATTTGAAGCCGGCTAATTGCCACGATTCCTTGTTAATCGGACCGGTTACGAGGGCGTCGATCTTACCGGTTTTGGCGTCGCTGATGGCATCGCAAACAAAGCGCATCGATGCCTGCCCGCCGAGCTTGCCGGGCTGAGGGGGATTCTCGCCTATCCAGTTGATTTCATCATAGTCGGCGACCACCACGCCCGGAGGGGACTCGCGGCGGATACGCTCGTGCTGGTCTCTCCACCAAAAAACCTCGATTTCCGCCATATCCGCAGCGTAGGTTAATAATTCGTGGAGTCCGTAGATGATAAAGCGTCCCCGCCGACGAATGTCGGCATCAGCCAGAGCTTTGACAATCACCTCCGGGCCGATACCGGCTGGGTCGCCCATCGTGATTCCAATTACCGGTATGTCATGGTTAATCAGCATGGTTATCGAACCAATAAACTATAAGCGGCAGTCGAATATCGACTCGCCGCTTCTGTAAACCGGGCGTTATTAATATTATACAATGAATTGTTGCTCAAGCGAAGCCTTGATCGTGTAATTTTTTCCCCGAGAGTTGAGCCGCGGCAGGGTCGGAACGCAGAATTTGATCCAATCTTTTTTTAATCACCTTGATAATCAAGTCCGCTTCGAGGTTGACCTTGTCGGCGACTTTTTTTTGCCCCAGATTGGTGGCTTTTAGGGTGGTGGGAATCAGGCTGACGCTGAATCGTTTGGCCCCAAGCTCAACGATGGTCAAACTCACGCCGTCAACGGCAACGGCGCCTTTTTTTACCATCAGCTCCAGCAAATCAGCGTCGGCGGTTATCCACAAGGTGTATTGCGCCTTGCCGCGTTCAAGTTTATCGATGGTTCCTACGCCGTCAACATGGCCCTGAACGAAATGTCCGCCGAAGCGTCCGTCGGCGGGCAGGGCGCGTTCGAGGTTAACCATTTCGCCGGTTTTTAACCGGCCCAGGGTGCTGTCGCGGGCGGTTACCGCCATAACATCAAACGAGGCCTGGTCAGCCTTGATTTGGCTTACTGTAAGGCAGACGCCGTTAACCGCGATACTGTCGCCTGCTTTTACCCCTGCGGCAATTGCGCCCAAATCGACGATAAGCCGGCGGCCGACGGCGGTGGTATTAACGGCTTTGACAATCCCCACGGTTTCAATCAGGCCGGTGAACATTACGTGGCCCTCATCTCGTCGGCGCTATCTGCCGGACCGCTGATCCCGCCGGAGACGATAAATTTCATCATGTTGGCGCTGTCCAGGCTAAGGGGTTCGATCTGCTCCTTCGGGACGATGAGCATGCTGCCGGCAAAATTGTAGCTTTGGGGGAAATAGACCGCGACCTCATTATCCCGGCCGATAAACTGCAGGGACCGGCGGGTGATGAATCCCAGGGCCTTGACGCCGTTGTCGGGGAATAACTTTACCAGTACCGGCTGATCAAATTTTTTCTTCTCGCCCACAAACGCGCCGACCAAATCCTTGATCGAGGAATACAATAATTTTATCAAGGGGAGTCTGCCGAAGATTTTCTCGATTAAACGCATTATCGGCCGGGTGATAAACAAAGACGAAAGCATACCAATTAAGGTGATAGCAGCGACAGAGATGAGCACTCCCAGTCCGGTTACCCATTTTTCCGTCCCGACCAGGCTCCTGATTGTAGAGTCGATCCTGGTAAAAACAAGGTACACCACATAAACGGTAATCGCCAGGGGCACCAGAAAGAGCAGGCCATTGACAAAATATTTGATTAGCCTCTTCATCATAATCAGCCGCGCTGTTCCCGGGGGACATAATGACGTTCGTTTTTGCCGGTGTAAATCTGTCGTGGTCGGGCGATGCGGGTGCGATTGTCCTCGGTTATTTCCCGCCAATGGGCGATCCAGCCGGGCAGCCGGCCCATGGCGAAGAACACCGTGAACATATTGGTGGGAATACCTATCGCCCGAAGGATCAATCCGCTGTAGAAATCCACGTTGGGATATAAATTGCGTTCCTGGAAATAACTGTCGTTTAGCGCGACTTCTTCCAGTTGGCGGGCGATATCCAACAAGGGGTCCTGGTGATTCAGCACCGAAAAGAGCTTGTCACAGGCTCCTTTGAGGATGCGGGCCCGGGGATCGTAATTTTTATAAACGCGATGGCCGAAACCCATCAGGCGAATGTTGCTGTTTTTATCCTTGGCCAGGTCCAGGTATTTTTTGATGTCCGTCTTGCCGTCATGAATTTGTTCAAGCATTCTGACAACCGCCATATTGGCTCCGCCGTGCAGTCGGCCCCAAAGAGCACACACTCCCGCTGATATCGAGGAAAACAGATTCGCACCCGCCGAGGCGACCATCCGCACGGTGGAGGTGCTGCAGTTTTGCTCGTGGTCGGCGTGCAGCATGAGCACCAGATCGACCGCCTTGGTGACTTCCGGAGGGGCGTCATACATAAAGTGGGGCTTGGAGTACATCATGTGCAGCAGGTTGGCGACATACTGCCGCTTGGGGTCCGGATAGATAAAGGGTTCGCCGAGCATCATTTTATAAGAGAAGGCGGCGATAGTCCGAACTTTGCTTATCAAAAGGGCGGCTACTACCTGCAGGTCTTCATGGCATTCCGGCTCGGCCAGCGAGCGGTGATAACAGCTCAGGGCGTTAATCATCGCGGAAAGCATGGCCATGGGCGGGGCGTTCCAGGGGAAGCCCTCGAAGTGATTTTTCAGGTTCTCGTGCAGCAGGGCGTTATCGGTCAGCAACTCGGAAAAATGCTGCATTTGTGCCTGGTTGGGCAGCTCACCCCAGATCAATAGGTACGCCACCTCGATAAATCGGCTATTTTGTGCCAGCTCTTCGACAGGGATACCGCGATAACGCAAAATGCCCTTTTCCCCGTCGATATAGGAGATCTGGCTTTCGCAGGAGCCGGTATTGCCGAAACCCGGGTCCAGCGTTATATATCCCGTTTGATTCCGCAGGCTGGTGATATCGATACCTTTTTCCCCCTCCGAACCTGTTAGTACGGGAAATTGATATTCTTTGCCGTCAAGATTTAAGAGGGCTTGTTCTGTCATATAGTCCTCCTGCCGCAATTTAAAGGTAAATTCTGCTTCCTTGAGACGGTTGTGGATCGGCGTCCGCTGGCGAACAACCAAGTTATGTCAACTGTTCCCATCACCCGCTCTTTACTGAACAAATGAAAATAGCATATTTCTTCTTCATTAGCAACTATTTGTGTCCAATGGGGGGCTGGTTCGGTCGGCGAAGGCAGTTTAGTGATTTAATTAATAAATAGGGGTGTTTTTTCCGCAGCATTTCCCGTGTCAGTCAAGGTAGGTAAGGTTGTAAGTGCCTATGTAGTATATGGATATGAAAATAAGCGAGAAAATATTTATTTGTTGGATTTTTATTGGGACAGATAGTGGTATGTCGGCCACTTTGTTTATGGAAGCGGTTAATAGGCCGGTTCTAATAAAAGTAAATAAATTTGAGCCTCAAGCCCTCTGATATATAGTTCCTGAAGGTAAGGGTACAGTCTTTAGGAACTTGGGATCAGGGGCTTTTTTTTGCGCCGGCAAGAGGTGGCGGGATATTTTTCTGTCCGCCGGTATTACTGTAAAGGGGGTTTTGCCCAATTGTTATATTGACCCAAGCCGAGAGAGGCTATATACTACCTTGTTACTCGTATTGTCCGAAAACCGCTTTTGGTTGCATGGAATGAGCCTTACGCAATTAAAAAATACTGGAGAAGCTGAATAATGAAATATCATGTCAAAAACTTGAAGCTGGCGGCGGAGGGGAAGAAGAGAATTCTTTGGGCGGATCACGATATGCCGGTCCTGGAGCAAATTAGAACCCGTTTTTCCCGGCAAAAGCCCTTGAAGAATTGCCGCATGAGCGCCTGCCTGCACATTACCGCGGAGACGGCCAATTTGGCCCGTACGCTGAAGGCGGGGGGAGCGGACCTGGTCCTTTGTGCCTCCAACCCCCTCAGTACGCAGGATGACGTGGCGGCTTCTTTGGTCAGTGATTTCCAGATACCGGTTTTCGCGGTCAACGCTGAGGACCGTGTTACCTACTATAAGCATATCAAGGCGGCTGTCGATCATCAGCCTCAGGTAACCATGGACGACGGGGCCGACCTGGTAAACGAGCTGCACACCCGCCGGCGGAAAGAGGCGGCTAATATTATCGGGTCCATGGAAGAGACCACCACCGGGGTAATCCGCCTGCGAGCCATGGCGAAGGCGGGCAAACTGATGTTCCCGGTAATCGCGGTTAACGACGCCGCCACGAAAAATCTCTTCGATAATCGCTATGGCACCGGTCAATCGACTATCGATGGGATTATCCGGGCTACCGATATCCTGCTGGCCGGCAAATATGTGGTGGTAGCCGGTTACGGCTGGTGCGGCAAGGGCTGTGCCATGCGGGCCCGCGGTATGGGGGCGAAGGTAATTGTTACCGAGATTAACAATATCAAGGCTCTGGAGGCGGCGATGGACGGCTTCCAGGTGATGAACATGGCGGAGGCGGCGCCTTTGGGTGATCTGTTCGTGACCCTGACAGGCAACAAGAACGTTATTCGGGCCGAGCATTTCCGCCGGATGAAGGATGGGGCTGTCGTCTGCAACAGCGGCCATTTCGACGTGGAAATCGATATCAAAACCCTTAAAAAAATGGCCCGCAAGGTCCGCTGGCAGGTCCGGCGTTTTGTCGATGAATATACCCTGCCGGGCCGGCGGATATTCCTGCTGGCCCAGGGCCGACTGGTCAATCTCGCCGCCGCCGAGGGACATCCCGCCTCGGTGATGGATATGAGCTTTTCCACCCAGGCCATGGCCAGTGAGTTCGTCATCAAGAAACGGGGCAAACTCGAGGTTGCCGTTCATAATGTACCCCTGGCTATCGAAGAGGTGGTCTCACGGTTGAAGCTGAAAAGCATGAATCTCAGTATCGATAAGCTCACGCCGGAGCAGGTTCTTTACCTGGCCAGCAGCGGGGAAGGCACCTGATCAGCGGGCGGACAAGTTATAGGCGGGGCTTTTACCGCGGTATTAGATAAACCGAACAATACCAAATCAAGGTTACCATGCAACAGTTGCGTGCAGGCATAATTGGGGTAGGCGGTTACGGGGCCAAGGTACTGGCGGAGCTGGCGGGCAATGAAAATTTCCAGGTGCTGGCGGTCGCCGATCAGGATCGTAAATTGGCGGATGAATTGGCCCAGGATTATCATGCCCAGCCTTACGATGATTATCGCAGTTTGATCGTCGAGGAAAAGCTGGATGTTTTATTTCTGGCCCTGCCGACCTTCCTCTGCGGCGAGTGCCTGCAACTGGCGGCGAAGCAAAAGATTCACGTCTTCAAGGAAGCGCCCCTGGCCCGAACATTACCGGAGGCGATCGCCTGGGCGCGCCTTATGGAAAAGTCCGGCTGCCGGTTCCACATCGGGGCGCAGAAGCGATTTGCGCCCGGATATTTGGCTGCCCATCAACTGCTGCAGGGCAATCGGCTCGGCATGATTTACCTGGTGCGGGCGGAGGCTTTCATGAATTATCCGGGGCCGCTGGGATGGCGCGGTGATCCGGTGCTGGCCGGCGGCGGGGTGCTGCTGGAGATGGCCTATCACCTGATCGACCAGATAGTTTGGGATATCGGCAAGCCCGAACGGATTTACAGCTTAAATACCAACCGCTGCAGTAAAAGGGCTTTACCGCCCTATAAAACGGAAGACACCGTCGTTCTGACCATGAAGTTTCCCGATGGGGCAATGGGTAATATCCAGAGCAGTTGGATGACCGGTCCGCAAAATGAGAAAATAATCATTCACGGCACGGAGGCCAGCCTGGAGGTCGATATCAATCAGTTGCGGATTTTCGATCCCGCGGGCAATCTGGTCAGCGAAGAGAAGTTTTCGGTGGACGAATCCTGGCTGATCGGCCAGGAGGTCCGCCAGTTCGGCCGCAGTCTGCTCGATGTCGAGGTCAAGCCCTTCAGTACCGCACGGGAGCATCTAGCCAACGTCGCCATTATCGAATCAGCTTATCTGTCCGCGCGAACCCAGCTACCGGAGACCCTGAAGGTTTACGGCTCGCTTTTCGATATTTGAAAAATATATCCCCTAGCCCGCCCTTTCCGTTTAAAATATGTGGTACTTATGAAAAATTTATTGGGATATCAGCGTCAGGACTTGAACCTGTGGCTGGAGGAGAAAAACTACCCCGCGTACCGGACGGATCAGATTTTGCGGTGGATTTATCAACAGGGGGCAGCCGATTGGGGGCAGATGAGTAATATTCCCGCTAGTCTGCGGGAGAAGCTGGCCGAGCAGTTTGTCTTACGCAGCAGCGAATTGGTACGGACCTCACGCAGCGACGATGATACGGTTAAGCTCTTGCTTCGCTGGCCGGAAGGAGCCTTGGTCGAAACGGTTCTCATGTCGGAAGGGAATCGTCGAACGGTATGCCTTTCCACCCAGGCGGGCTGCCCGGTGGGGTGCGCTTTTTGCGCCTCCGGTCAAAATGGTCTGCAGCGGAGTCTAAAAGCGGCCGAGATTGTCGAACAATTGCTGCGGGCCGGGGAGCAGTTGCCCGATGCCGGCAGAATCAGCAATGTGGTGGTTATGGGAATGGGCGAGCCGCTGATGAATTATGATGAAACGCTCTCAGCGGTCAAAATCATCAATGCCTCCTGGTCCATGAATATCGCCGCCCGCCATATCACCATCAGCACCATTGGCCTGCCGGACCAGATTCGCCGTTTAGCCCATGAGCCGTTGCAGATTACCCTGGCGGTTAGTTTACATGCCGGGGACGATCAATTGCGGGCTAAACTTATCCCCTGGGCCGGTAAATACCCGCTGCGGCAGTTGTTTGCTGCTATCGATTATTATTTTCAGACGACACATCGGGAAGTAACACTGGAGTATATTTTGTTGGAAGGGGTAAACTGCCTCCCCGCCGATGCGGACAAGCTGGCCCACTGGGCCAAAGGCTCACGCTGCAATGTCAATCTGATAAATTATAATCCGGTAGGCGGCTCTGGATTTCGCCCAGCCGGCCCGGCGGTCGTTCGGGCGTTTATGGCTCAGCTCAAAAGTCGCGGCGTAAACGTACATTTACGGAGGAGCCGCGGCCGGCAGATCGACGCCGCCTGCGGTCAATTAAGGAATAAGGCACTTTAGCCTTTATCCGCCTGACACGGCTTTTTCCTGAAATGGGATTTTCCCGCCGTTATTGACAGAATCCGGCGTGATTTATACAATTATTAACATCTTTAACCAGACAGGATTTACGCTCATCAGAACCAGGTAAAAAGTGGGTTTTTATATGAATGAGGAAAGAGATTTAACGCCGCGGGAGATAGTGGCCGAGCTGGATAAATATATAATCGGCCAGGACGATGCCAAGCGGGTGGTGGCGATAGCGATTCGCAATCGCTGGCGGCGACAGCAACTGCCGCCGGAGATCCGCGACGAAATCGCGCCCAAAAACATAATCATGGTTGGTCCTACCGGCGTGGGCAAGACCGAGATCGCTCGGCGTCTGGCTAATCTGGTGCATGCCCCTTTTATTAAAATTGAGGCGACCAAGTTCACGGAGGTCGGCTACGTCGGCCGGGACGTCGAGAGTATCATCCGCGACCTTTTGGACCGGGCCATCCAGATGATTCGCGCCGAAAAAAGCCAGATCTACCAGCAACAGGCTCAGCAAGATGCTGAAGAGAAGATTCTGGACTACCTGTTACCCCACCCCAGTCCTATCCCCGACGAAGATCCCCGCCAGGCCGAGGCTCGTTATGATCGCACCCGGGAAAAATTAAAACAGCAGTTGCTCAGCGGTGCTTTGGAAGACCGGCAGATAGAGATAACCGTGGAAGAGAAGTCCATGCCCGTTAACATCCTCAGCAACGTCGGTATGGATCAGATGGACCCTGAATTGCAGGGTTTCCTGGACAAGCTGATGCCCTCCCGTTCGGTGCAGCGTCGTGTAACTGTAGGCGAGGCCCGCCATATCATCCGCCGGCAGGAATTGGACATGCTCATCGACCAGGATAAAATCATCAACACCGCCATCGCCCGCACTGAGCAGTCGGGTATTGTTTTTCTGGACGAGATTGACAAGATATGCGCCAGCGACGGTTTCGGCCCTGATGTCTCCCGCGAAGGTGTGCAGCGGGACTTGCTGCCGATTGTGGAAGGCTCCACGGTGAACACCCGGCACGGCCCGGTCCGGACCGATCATGTACTTTTTATCGCCGCGGGCGCCTTTAACCGTAATAAACCCAGCGACCTGATGCCGGAAATCCAGGGCCGATTTCCCCTGCGGGTTCGGCTCAAGGACCTCAATGAGAAGGAATTTTATCGCATCCTGACCGAGCCGAACAACGCCCTGACTCGCCAGCAGGTCGAGCTGCTGAAAACCGAGGGTGTGGAGCTGGTCTTCGACGATAAAGCGGTGAAGGCGATGGCCAAAAAGGCTTATGAAATCAACCGTTCCCAGCAGAATATCGGGGCCCGCCGACTGTATGCGGTGATGGAGAAGGTGCTGGAAGAAATCAGCTTCGACACCCCCGATCAGGGCAAGAAAAAATATGTTATCGACGCCGATTACGTGAATGACCATTTAAGCCAGGCCCGGCAGGATGAGGACCTGAGTATTTTTGGCTTTGCCGCGGGCACTATCGCGCGCAAAAACGATCGACAGTGAAACGAGCTGAATTTTATCCCGCGACGGCGGGGAATTACCCTATTTCGTCGGCTTATGTGGTTATTTATTTTATAGTTGTTTTCTCGGATTGGTTACACTATGATTTAAAGCGTTATTTGGATGATGGGGGTAAATTACGGCGTGCGGGAGTGCATTATGGCGGAAGAAAAAACTTTCGAGATGAAGGTGCAGGATTGTATCAACGAGATTCGACCGCTTTTGCAGCGGGACGGCGGCGATTGCGAGTTGGTATCGGTCGAGGGCAAAAAGGTCAAGATCAGGTTTCAGGGAGCCTGTCAGGGCTGTCCGGGTGCCGCTATGACGCTGAAAATGGGGATTGAACGAATATTGCGGAGCAAAGTGCCGGAAGTCCAAGAGGTTGTCGCGGAAAATTAAATCGGCTACCTGTCATTTTCTCTCATCGAGCCACTGACCAATCGTCTGGGTATTGGGTCGGTCGATTACGCCTCGTTCGGTAATAATCGCGCTGATATATTGGTGGGGGGTAATGTCGAATGCGGGATTATACACCTTAACATTCTCCGGGGCGATTAGTTTGCCCCAGGGTTTGATTATTTCTTCTTTGGCCCTTTCTTCGATGGGTATTTTATCGCCGTCGGCTAAGGTCAAATCGAATGTGCTGGATGGTGCAGCGATGTAAAAGGGGATGTTATGCGCCTGGGCCAATACTGCCAGGCTGTAGGTGCCGATTTTATTAGCCGTATCGCCGTTGGCGGCGATGCGGTCCGCTCCGGTGATAACCAGATCGATTTTTCCCTGCCGCATCAGCATTCCCGCCATATTATCGCAGATAACCGTGGTATCGATCCCTGCCTGCATCAGCTCCCACGCGGTCAGCCTTGCCCCCTGCCATAAGGGCCGGGTCTCATCTACATAAACCTGGAACCGTTTATGTTGTTCCTGAGCGGCAAACATCACCGCCAGGGCCGTACCATATTCCGCCGTTGCCAGTCCGCCGGCGTTGCAATGGGTCAAGATTTTGCCGCCCTGCCGGATTAAATCCGCCCCTTGCCTGCCGATCGCCCGGCACATAGCTTTATCTTCTTTGTAGATAGCCTGGGCTTCTGCTAAAATCCGTTCTCTAAACTTCTCCGCGTTAGCGGCATCGGTAGCTGCCGCCACTTTTTCAATTCGCGACAATGCCCAAAATAGATTAACCGCCGTCGGCCGGCTGGTTCGCAGATATCCGCAGCTTTGTTTCAGTTGATTTTTGATTTGCTGGGGATCAGCCTGGTCCGTCAATTCCCGCAGGCCCAGCACTGCCCCGTATCCTGCGGCCACCCCGATTGCCGGCGCCCCCCGAACCTGCAGGGTTTTGATCGCCTGCCACATCTGCGGTAGATCGCGTATCTGCACGATCCGCAGCTCTTCCGGCAGCAGTGTCTGATCGATGATCTCCGCCCAGCCGTCGATCCCGCCGCTCCATTTTATTGTCGCCGGCACCATAACCTTACTTACTTTCTCACCTTCTCACCTTCTTACTCTTTCTACTTTCTACTTTCTACTTTCTACTGTTCTACTTTCTCGCGCAGCGCCGCCATCTCAACTTCTTACCTTTCTTTCACTTTTGGAGCGGATTAAATTCCTGCTGCATTTTCTCGTTTTTCTTTTTTACCGTCTGGGCCAGTTCCGTTTTATATCGTTCGAACTTATCGGCGAGTTCTTTCTGGCCCAGTGCCAGAATTTGAACAGCGAGCAGGGCGGCGTTTTGCGCCCCTGTCGCTCCGATTCCCATCGCTGCTACCGGTACTCCCGGCGGCATCTGGACCGTCGCCAACAGGGCGTCGATCCCCTGCAGGCATCCCGAGTCTATGGGTACGCCGATCACCGGCACCGTTGTGTTCGCCGCCAGGGCTCCCGCCAGATGAGCTGCCATACCCGCCCCGGCGATTATTACTTCCAGCCCGCGACTGCGGGCGCTGACAGCGTAGGCCGTCGTTTCCTGCGGATTACGATGGGCGCTTAAGATATTCACTTCGCACGGTACTTGGAATTTGGCCAGCGTCTCCACCGCCACCTTCATCGCCTGCCAATCGCTGTCGCTGCCCATTACTATCCCCACTTTGCCCTTTTGTGTAATCGCCATAAAAACCTCCTGATATTGCCCCAGCCGTTGAGCGTTTAATTGACCCTTTTCCTGCCCCGAACTATAATATTTCAACCATGGCGGACAGGAATAATAGTCATAGGATTAACGATATTCGGGCCCAGGTCAAGGATTTTCCTGACTCGCCGGGCGTCTATCTCATGAAGGACGCGGACGGCAGGGTCTTATATATCGGCAAGGCCAAGAACCTCAGGGACCGGGTCAGCAGCTATTTTCAGCCGGCTGCCGATTTATCGGTCAGTCGCGGCCCGAAAATCGTGGAAATGATTGCCCATACCGCTGAAGTTACTTACCTCCCCTGCGATAGTGATGTTGACGCCATCCTGCAGGAAGCCCGGCTAATCAAGGACATTCAGCCGCCTTACAACAGTCAGTTGACCGACGACAAGACCTTTCCCTATCTGGAGATTACCGTCAGGGACGATTTCCCCCGCGTCGCCGTCACCCGTACACCTCAGCCGCGGGGTAGCAAGCTTTACGGCCCGTTTACCAGCGTCGGCGAATTGCGCCGGGTCGTCCAGATTATGCAGCGGATATTCAAATTTCGCACCTGCACGCTGGATATTATTGTTGACGACGAGACCCGGCGGTTTTTTCGACCGTGCATTTTGCACGACATCAGACAATGCACCGCTCCTTGTGCCGACCGCATCAGCAAATCAGCTTATCGTGAAGACATCAAGCGGCTGCAGCGGTTTTTGGAGTCGAAGCGTTCCGTTATACTCAAGCAGTTGCACCGACAGATGGAGGAAAAGTCACGCCGGCTCGATTATGAGCAGGCTGCTCGTCTCCGCGATGAGATAAAAGCTTTGGAAGCCCTCTCTGATCGCGGCGAGGTCGATGAGCACGTTCAGCCGGAGCTTTTTCAGGTCGCTCCCGCCGAGGGCCTGGACCGGTTAGGCCAGTTGCTCGACCTGCCCCGGGCCGTCCGAATTATCGAGGGGGTGGACATCGCCCACATCCAGGGTCGGGAGGCGGTAGGGGGGCTTGTGTGCTTTATCGACGGCCGGCCGTTCAAGAAGGGCTATCGCCGGTTTCGCATCAAGGAGATTAAGGGCATCGACGACTACGCCATGATCCAGGAGGTGCTCCGCCGGCGTTACCGTCGTGCCGGCGAGTATGAGGAGATTTATCCCGACGTCATCCTGATCGACGGCGGAAAGGGCCAGTTGAGTGCGGCCCTGGCGGTTTTTCAGAATATGGATTTTCAGCCGCCCTTGGTTTTATCACTGGCTAAGAAGGAGGAATTGATTTACGTCAAGGGCCTGGACCAGCCCCTCTGCCTTTCGCGTAACGACGCTGCTTTGCGACTGCTGCAATATATCCGTGATGAAGCCCACCGATTCGCCCAGCATTATTTCCACATCCTCCGCCAGCGACATACCTTTAAAGCCTCTGACGAATCGGATTAATTAGCTGTTACATTTCTCCTTGATTGTATCAAGGTGGTTTATGGTTGAGGATTCGGCTGAATTATGATAGATTAATCCGGTCGTGTAATTCTATTAATGTGCGATATGGGACAATCAAAATGCGTAAATTACCTTTCGTTATATTCTGCCTGTTGTTTTTTCTTGCCGGTTTTAATCTTGCTGCCGCCCAGGCTGCCACATCGTCCGACTTGAAAGACGAGTTTTCCGACCCGCCGCGTCAGTATAGCTCCGCCCCGCTGTGGGTTTGGAACGACATGCTGACCGAGGAGCAGGTTGTCTCGACGCTTAACGACCTGGCCGGCCAGAATGTCAAGCAGGTTTTTGTGCACCCCCGTCCCGGCTTGATGACGCCGTATCTTTCAGACGACTGGTTTCGTCTCTGGAAGGTTGCTTTGCGAGAAGCCGAGCGACTGGACATGAACGTCTGGATTTACGATGAGAACTCTTATCCTTCCGGTTTTGCCGGCGGACTCGTGCCCCAAGCCATGCCCGAATCGCGCGGCCTGGGCGTGCAATTCGACGAGGTTAATCAGCCGCCCAAACCCGGCGACGATACTTTGGCCGTTTTTTGCCTTAACGACGACGATTACGCGGATGTCACGGAAAAAGTAAAGGCGGGGGTCCCGATGCCGCAGGGGAAATACTTGGTCGCCTCGATTCGCCGGGCCCCGACCGGCGGATGGTTCGGTGGAAAGTACTACGTCGATTTACTGGAACCCGGCGTCACCGAGAAGTTTATCGAAATCACTATGGAGGCTTATCGCCGGCAGTTCGGTGACCAGTTCGGCAGGCGAATACCCGGCTGGTTCACCGATGAGCCGCATTTGCGTCCCGCCGGTGGATTGCACTGGTCCCGGCTATTACCGCTGGAATTCAAAAAACGATGGGGTTACGACCTTATCAGTCACCTGCCTTCTTTAATCCGACCTCTCGGTGACTACCAGAGGGTTCGACATAATTATTACCAGCTCCTGCTGGAGCTGTTCATCGACCGCTGGGCCAGACCGTGTTACGAGTACTGTGAAAAGTACCATCTGGAATTTACCGGCCATTACTGGGAGCATGGCTGGCCGGGCGCCGGTCACGGCGGCGACAATATGGCCATGTACGCCTGGCATCAGCGGCCCGCCATTGATACTCTTATGAACCAGTATAGTGAGGATACTCACGCTCAGTTCGGCAACGTGCGGTCGGTAATGGAGCTTGCCGGCGTAGCCAATCAACTGGGCAAATCACGCACCCTTTGCGAGGCCTACGGCGCCGGCGGCTGGGACCTACGGTTCGAGGACATGAAACGGATCGGAGACTGGCTTTACGTCCTCGGCGTGAATACCTTGGATGAGCACCTTTCCTATATCACCATCCGCGGGGCACGTAAACGCGACCATCCCCAGTCTTTTTCCTACCATGAACCATGGTGGGATGCCTACCATATTTTGGCTTCATATTTTACGCGGTTATCGCTGGTCCTTTCGCATGGCCGACAGGTGAATAATATCCTGCTGATTGAGCCGACGACTACTGCCTGGTTCTATCAGCCGGATTCGAACCAGTTGGAGAAGCTCGGCGGTCAATTCCAAAAGTTGGTGGTTGACCTGGCCCAGGCTCAGGTGGAGTTTGACCTCGGCTGTGAAAATATTATCGCCGCCCACGGCAGCGTCGAAGCCGGTTTATTTAAGGTCGGCCAATGCCGCTATGATACCGTGGTGCTTGCTCCCTCGACCGAGAATCTTAATGCCAAAACCATGGATTTAATCGAGGCTTTTCTCGATGCTGGCGGTACGGTGCTCTGTTGTGGCTCACCTCCCGCCTTAGTCGATGGTCAGCCGTCGGATCGTGGTCAATTAGCTTCGAAAAATCCCCATTGGCAACAGATTGAGCCTTCCGCCGTGGCCGCTGACCTTTTAAAAACCGACCGCGATGGCTTCAGCATCCTCCGCCCCAGGGATGATAAGGGCATCCTTTACCATCAGCGCCGCCGACTGGACGATGGTGACCTGCTTTTCCTGGTCAACACCAGTATCGATTCACCCACCGCCGTCGTTGTGAAATCACCCGCCCGCCGTGTGCAAAAATGGGACCCTGCCTCCGGTACTATTTCGTCGTATCCCTTTACCGTCAGTTCTTCGGGCGTCACCATCGACGTTCAACTACCTCCCTGTGCCAGCTTATTGCTTTTCCTTTCTCCCGAGCCCTCTGCCCCTGTCCCGCCGGAGCGGGTGCAATCTTCCGTTATTCCACCCCTTGGCCCGATAGTCACTCGTCCGGTGGACTTGAATGTCTTGACCTTGGATTTTGTTGATATCACCGCCGCCGGCGAAACCAGGGAAAACACCTACTTTTATAAAGCCGCCCAGTTTGCCTTCCAGAAAAACGGCTTGGACGGTAATCCCTGGGATAAAGCCGTTCAGTTTCGCGATGAGATAATCAGCCGAAAGTTCCCTACGGACAGCGGCTTTGAAGCCACCTATCACTTTACCATCGAGGGGCCGGTTCCCAGCCCGCTTTACATAGTCATTGAGCGTTCGGACCTTTACTCGATTACCTGCAACTCCGTACCGGTCTTGGCCGACAAGGATTCCTGGTGGCTCGACCGGGCTTTCGGTAAGATCGACATTACCGCCGCCGCCCGCCCCGGCCTTAATGCCGTTACTATCAAAGCTTCTCCTATGACGGTTTACCACGAGTTGGAGTCTGCTTACGTCCTGGGTGATTTCGCCCTCAAGCCCGCCAATTCCGGTTTCGTTATTGTGCCCGCTCAGCCCATTTCGGTCGATTCGCGCCGCACCCACTCTACCATACCGGACGGCGGTATGTGGCTGAGCACGGGAATCGGCTTTGACAGCGGCGCCCCTGGTGATCAGGCAGATGACCGGAGTCCTTACCTCATCTTCGACCTCGGCCGAGCCGTTGATCTCGACAGCCTCCGCGTCTGGAACTACAACGAGGTGAACCTTACTCACCGCGGAGTGAACCAGCTTGCTATCACCGCCTCCACCGCATCGCAGCCTGATTCCTTCGGCGTTCGCTGCGGCGCCTTCACGCTCGCTCGTGCCCCCGGCACCTCAACCAATCTTGATTTCTCGCAGACACTCCCCGTGAAAGCCAAGGCCGTGCGGTTCGTCAGGTTTGACATCCTCTCGAACCACAACGGCGTCACTTACCCGACCACCGACGGCAGCCGGGACAACGCCTTTGCCGGTCTAAGTGAAGTGAAATTTTTCGCTACTGGTAATGACGGTCCGGAGCAGATAACGGGCATCACCATCGCTGGCGTATCCAGCGAGTTGACCCACAAGTTTAACCGCTGTGCTCGGTTCCTCGTTGACGGCAGCGGCTTGGCCGGCATTGGCTGGAACCAGCAGGGTTATCCCTTCTATGCCGCCGGCGTTTCCTATTCTCAAAGTTTCGATGTCGCTCAGCCGCCGGGCCGGTATCTGGTTAAGCTCTCCGACTGGTACGGCAGTGTTGCCCGTGTTATGGTCAATGATAGTCCCGCCGGCTATATCGCGTACCAGCCCTGGCAATGCGATGTTTCACCCTGGCTAAAGACCGGCGTCAATAAAATTGATGTGGTGGTGATTGGTACGTTGAAGAACACCCTTGGCCCGCACCACGGCAATCCTGCCCTTGGCGCTGCCTGGCCGACGGCGTTTCAGCGCGCCCCGGATACAGGCCCGCCCGCCGGAACTGCCTACAGCACCGTCGGTTACGGCCTTTTCTCGCCGTTCGAGCTTGTTCAGGAATCACCCTAGCCGGGAACTTTTTAGCGGGGTAGTGGTTAGCTGGAATGAATTTTTAATATTCCCCCGCCACTTGCCCTTTGCTCCAGGGCGTCTGGAAGCTGCCCGTTGCCAAGTTGTATTCCACCCAGGGGAATTGCATTTGGTCGAAGCGTACCGGCCGATTATCGCTGCCGTGTACCGTCGCCGCTTGGCTGGCCCCGTCGTAGTCCAGCGAATCGCCGAAGAAGATATGCTGTGTTCCCTGCCGGGTAATGATTTCCAGCACGACATCTCCTGCCGCCCGTACCTTACCTGGCCTGCTGCCTTCCCAGCCCGTCATGATTTCCTTACCATCGCTTCCCAGCCGATTTTTCTCCGGCATCCGTGTTAGTGATATCTCCTGGCTGTAGAGATGCCGCGCCCCCGGCACGTTAATTTCTCCTTTTCGTACCGTTGCCGCATCGTAAGGCAATTGATGCACCGCCACTCCGCCCGTGAAGCACAGCCGTCCGCCGTCGATTTCTGCCTGCATCTCATCCAGATAATGGACAAATAGATATCCGCCTTCGCCCTCCGCCGCCTGCTCTGCGATTGCTCCGCCGATGGTTTTGGGGGGTGTATTTTTGGTTGCGGGTAATTGTTTCTCCCGCTCTCGACCGGCGGACTGATAATCGATGAATTCAATCCAGCCTTCTCCCTTTGCCGTTATCCGCCGATCCGTGTTATTGAATTCTACCTTCTTAGCCTGGATCTCCGTCTTGTTCAGCAGTTCATCATCGATATTACCATACACCTTGCGGACGATTTTCACCGCTGGTCCTTCCGCGGTCAGTTTGGTCAGTTTCGCCAGGCTTTTGTCCGCCGCCTCGCCTTTATTTTCCTGCTCATTTTTCAAGGTCATGCGGCGTGCGGACGATGTCATGTCCACCGTCATTATCGGGCAGGCCAATTCGCTCTCCCATCGCTCTGGCTGCTGCTGTTGTATCAATCGTGCCGTCGCCTGGTGCATCGTGATTTTATCACCCTTGATATTATAAGTCACTCCTTCCTGCCAGGCCACGTGCATATCCATCGGTGGGGCGTTCGGCTCCACCTCAATTTTGCGGTCCATGGTTCCCTGCCCTTTGATGGAGATTAGATTCTCGTTCAGGTCCGCGGTAATCATCGGCCCTTCCAGTTGACCCTGTTCTGCCAGTCCGACCACGCGTGCCGGCTCGCCTTTTATCGACCAGGTTTTTTTCAGTTGATCTGCCTCTGCCCGGTCTCCGATTATCTGATATTTATCTTTTTTATTGGTTACTTTCACTCCGCCGCCTGCCCCGTCTGCGGTAACGTATTTTACCTTGCCCCCGCTCAGTAGTTGATTAAGCCCTGCTTCGGACTGCCGCCCGCCTTCGTCAGTTCCTTCCTGCCGAGCTGGCTTAGCTGGCGATTCTGACATGCTGTCCGCAAAGACCAGCTCAATTTTCTCGTCCGCCTGGACGAGATAGTTCGGATCCTCGTAATCCACCTTACCCTGGGCCAATACCCTTTTCAACTGTGACCTGCCCGCCGCGCATTTTCCGAAATATGCCTGTAAATTATCTCCGCTGAACCTCCTGCCGGCGCTTTCCGCTTGAAATGTGTCGAAGAATTCAATTTTTTCCACCAGCGGCTGTTGTTTTTTAGCCGATTTTTCCGTTTCGTAAAAAGCGATTCGCAGTTTGCCCATCTCGATTTTACCATCGGCATCGTTGACCTGCACTCCGCCGACGAACTCCAGCCACAGCGGCTGCTGACCGAGCTGCCCCAGCCCTTCATCTATCGCTGCGGCGAACTGGATATTCACCTCGTTCTGATAAACGATTACGCTCTTGGCGCTAGTGCCTTCCTCCGCGTAATCAATTTCGCCGGGTCCGTACAAGCTTGCCCGCCTGCTTTCCTGATTGAACTGTACTTCCCGCTGCGCCGTTGCCTGCTGACCTTGCGCCCACAGCAGTTTAACCGGCCGGTCTTCCTCTGCCGTCAGTTTGATGGTATTGAGTTCTCGGCTGTATTGCAGGGTATCTGCCTCGCACACCAGTTCATTCTGCCGCCACACCTGCGTTGGTCGGCCGTTGGCGGTGAACACCAGTCGTGGTTTGGCTGACGTCGGCCCAACGGTATCCAGGCTGGTAATTTGCAGGGGGCCTTTACAGGTTATATACGTCAGTTGCTGTTCTGGCATATCGACTGGTTCAGAACCCGTTTTGCTTTCGATTGTTTGTATCGTTTGTTTGCTTTGGGTTTGCGTTGATTTTGCTTTTGCCGATTCATCCGGTAATACCCCGAACCGATCGACATCAGCGATTATTTCGATATTATCCGCCGTCAGTTTTTCTTCCTGCTGCCGGATTACCACCTCATCCGTCATCGTCAGACGATACGTCGCCCAGTTATTTTTGCCCTCCTTGTTCTCGATGGCGTCGGAGTCTGTTTCTTGTATTTTTCCCTCCGCGGATGTTTTTTCCCTGGTTTGCAGGATACTGCTTTTTAGCCCCAGTTGTTTTACTTCCAGCAGTTCCAGGAACTGGAAGCGGTTTTGCAGTTGATCGTATTGGACGGTCAATCCGCTGCCTTGGGTGAAGAACTCGCTGGACGTTATTTCTACCTTGCCGTTGCTGGTTATCTGGGAGAATTCCTGCTGAAAATCCAGTCTTTCCAGTTTGACCAGCATTTCCCGCGGCCGGTCTGGTTTATCTGGTGTCGGCGGTTCTTTATCTCCTGTCGGCTCATTGGGCTGGCGGTCGTACATTTGGATTTGAACATCGCCTTCGACATAGCCGCTGGCCGGCAGTTTCATTTGTCCTGCCGTCACTTCCAGCGGCATACTGCCCCGCTCGGCCGTTATTTCGATTATTTTCTGATTTTGGGTATAGAATTTCACCCACGGCCTGCTGATTTCGAATATCCCTTCTTCGCTCGCCACCCTTTTTTCGCAACCGAACTCCCGTACAATATTTCCTTTATTATCCCGGGTAGCGAAATATAATCCCTTTGCCTGACCCACCCCTACCGGTCCGGTCTGGAGGATATTTATTTCTTCCGTTTTTTCCACCTCGGTTTCGTTCGACTTGTCGACTTCCTCCAGTTCTTGTTCGTAGGGTTGGATTGGCGTTCGACTAACCAGTCGATAGATCAACAGTCCCCCTGTCGCCACCGCCAGTGCCGCCGCCGCCAGTATTATTCGTCTAGCCATATTTTCAGGAATAACTTTTAAATTTTAACTGTAACTTTCACGCCTTGCTGTGTACTTGGCACAGCAGGTAACTTTACCTTTTTAACTTTGAACTTTTAGTTTGAATATTGGACAACAGCAGTTATCGGTTCCCCGAAATCGGTGAGCATTTACGTTAATTTTTACTGTAATACCTTCAATGCCACCACATCCTGCACATCGATCAATCCCACGGGCCGCCCGTCATTGTCCACCACCGGTATTTCATCGATGCGATGCTTATGGAATATTGCCATCGCCTCGCTCGCCAGCGTTTCCGGGTGTACCACCTTGGGTTTAGCCGTCATCACCTTGGCCACCGGCGTTTCGTGCAGTTTCTCTGGTTGCTGCCGCACCTGGCGACGCAGGTCTCCGTCGGTCAGCAATCCGCTTAATTTCCCTTCTTTATTAACCAGCAGGATGCACCCATGTCGCATCGCCGTCGCTTTTTCCGCCTGCTGCAGTGCCTCTTGCACGGTGCTTCCGTCCGACGCCAGTGGCAGCGGCTTACCCCGCGAGAACATCGCCGCCTGTTCTACCGTCACCAGTTTGCGCCCCAGCGTCCCGCCCGGATGGTAGCGGGCGTAGTCCTGTGCCTGGAAATTGCGCATTTTCATCACCGTCAGTGCCAGTGCGTCTCCCACCGCCAGCATACAGGTTGTGCTGGTGCTCGGCGCCAGTCCCAGCGGGCACACTTCTTCCAGACTGCCCAGCGAGATGGTCGCCTCGCTATACTGCGCCAGCGGTGATTTGCTATTGCCGGTAATCGCGATCATTCTGATCCCCAGTTGTTTTAAGAGGGCGATGAGTCGGACGATTTCTTCGCTTTCTCCGCTGTAGCTTAGTATCAGGGCGATATCGTCCTCTTTTAATCTGCCCAGGTCGCCGTGTACCGCCTCGGCTGCGTGCAGGAAATGGCTTGCCGTTCCCGTTGACGCCAGCGTCGCCGATATTTTTTGTCCGATGATCCCTGCCTTGCCGATCCCGCTGACGACGATACTGCCGGGGCATTGGTAGATCATTTGCGCCGCGCTCGTGAACTTATCGTCCAGTTTTTCCGCCAGTTCCGCCAGCGCCCTGCTTTCTCCCCGGATCAGCTCGCGCACCTCTTCCAGGTTTATCCTGACTTGGTCATTCTCTGCCATTTACCTATCCTGTTCTGTCAGCTTAAGTTAAGTATTCTTTACGTGCTTATTATCCCCCATTTCCCCAGCTTCGTCAAGCTATTCGTAAACCTGCAATCAGCCGGGGGTTTTAAAAAATATATATAAATTTATCATTCGGGAATTGCATAATTAGGCATTTTTACTTACTTTTGTATATGGTTACGTTTTCGCAGTAGGAATTGCTCAATTTTTACGTCGTTTGTTTCGACCAGCAGGTATTTTATCCGAAACCATAAATATTATCTAGGAAAGAGCATTATCTTATGAATTGTCCGAGATGCAAAATACCCATGACAACTCATCTCTTGCAAAACGTCCCGATTGACGAATGCAGCCGGTGTAAAGGAATTTGGTTTGATAAGGATGAGCTTAGAAAATGTAAGGACCGGACCGATCCCGATTTGAACTGGATGGATTTCGAGTTATGGAAGCATAAGGACCGGTTTCACCTTACCGCGAGAGCTTTTCCTTGTCCCCGGTGTAATATCAGCATGGTTAAAATCGAATACGATCAGACCGGCGTTGAAATAGACCATTGTCCGCAGTGTAAAGGCATTTGGCTCGATAAGGGCGAGTTTCCGAAGATAATAGAAATACTTACGGATGAATTATTGACTAAAAGTGTTTCCGGATACCTTAAGGCCAGCCTTCAGGAAGCGCGGGAGCTAATTACCGGCCCGGAAGGTTTTATTTCCGAATGGCGGGATTTTCTTACGGCATTGAAATTCTTGGAGTTGCGGTTTTTTGTGGAAAATCCTCGGTTATCCGATGCCGTGACCAACTTCCAGAAAAACAATCCCATCCGATAAATATTTTTTCTGCCGCGACAATTTCTTTTATTGTTGAACCTTGAACATTTTTCTTCCAGCCTCGCTGGAACTTTAGTGTTGGCGGCAGCAAAGGCGGACCCGGCCAGCGTAGCGTAATTATATCTATATATTCTAATATTATAAATATCTTTGTCTTTTATCCTAATCCCTGTAATCAGTGAAATCCGTGGTTGAAATAATCTCGGTGTTCTCTGAGTTCTCTGTGGTTAAGTCATTTTTTTGCCTCGCGTTTATTAGCCTGCCTCGTCGTAGCTTTAGCGGAGACGGGCCTGCCTCGTCGTAGCTTTAGCGGAGACGGGCCTGCCTCGTCGTAGCTTTCTTCCCGCCTCGCCGTAACTTCTGTGTAGGCGGGAGCGGAGACGGGCCTGCCTCGCAGTTATAATATGTAAATCCTGCCTGCCGCTTCGAAGCTGGTTTCTGCGAAGTATTACGCGAAGCAGAATAGCGAAGAAGGGGTCTTTTGTTCTCGCGCAGCGCCGCTGCCGGGGGTTATAATTATTATTTCTCTTGATTTTATTATATTTCTTATGTTTAGCCCCGCGACGTGTCGCGGGGTTGCTTTTCGTTGGTTTTCCGTGGTATGCCTATCTCGGCCCATGCCCGTCCGGAAGTGACTAAGCAATCTCTTTTATACGTTGAACTTTGAACTTTTAACGTTAAACTTTGAACGTTCTTCTTACGGCGCGATGAACACATCGTTCGTATCCGGCTGTTCCGTGCCCTGGTAGCGCACTTTCGACTGAATAGTAAAAATATCATCCAGTCCCGGCCCGACGTATCTGCCGTTGCTGAAGGTTACTCTGCCGTCGATATATAGGACATTTTGCCCTTCCCCCTTATGGTTGGGCGAATTCACCTGCATTAATGCCGGCCGGTTTGACAGGTCTAGTCGCGTAGGGTGGGCAACTGGTTTGCCCACGCGGTTAATTGCTATTCAGGCTTTAATGTCTTAATATACTTTTCGTAGTTTGGAACTTCACGGTAACCATCATCATAATACCACAAACCCTTAATTAATTCCTTGTCTTCAAGTTGATCATTCGGATGATTCTTTATGTAATCCTCCGTATATGCCACAACGCCGTAATGGATGACGCCCCCCAGCATTTCTATTATAACTCTTTCGTCATCTATAATCACCGCACTGGGATCCAGGCCCATAATTATTGGAGGAAACTTTTCCGTATTGGGATCAGGGGCGGTGCGGATCTGATAACCTGGGTGCCCCTTCCTCCATTTTCCCTCCCTGGCTTCCAGGGAAAGCTTTCTGCAGGCCTCCAGCAAAGCTTGATGATTCGTTTGATATATTATTCGCGTTATCCTGACCGGCATCTGTCTTTTTTCTGAATAAATAATATAAAACATATATCCGAAAAACCATATCAGAAACATGACCACGCCGATAACAGCAGAAGCAATTATTATCAATATCTTCGAATGTGCCCCATTATGCCTTTTCATGATATTCTCAAATAATATAAATAGTGTATCTTCGATTTATACCCTTATATATTGTATCTTGATATGATGATTTATGCAACGCGATTCCACCATGCCATTTATACCCTAAAAATCCCCAAAAGAATTGATGTTTGACCCCCGGACGTCTCCGGGCTTTATTAATAAACTGTTAGCCCCCTGCACTGTAGTGAGTTCTCCTGATTTCTCTTCTCTTAACCTTTCTTGTCTGACCTTCTTTCTCTTTCACCTGTTCCCCTGCTTGCCTCTTCGACTCGTCTCGTCGTAGCTTCAGAGAAGACGGAAGCTTTCTTCCTGTCTCGCCGAAACTTCAGTGTAGGCGGGAGCAAAGAAGGGTTATCCTGTCAAAGCTTTTTATTACGGTGCGATGAACACATCGTTCGTATCCGGCTGTTCCGTGCCCTGGTAGCGTACTTTCGACTGAATAGTAAAAATATCATCCAGTCCCGGCCCGACGTATCTGCCGTTGCTGAAGGTTACTCTGCCGTCGATATATAGGACATTTTGCCCTTCCCCCTTATGGTTGGGCGAATTCACCTGCATTAATGCCGGCCGGTTTGACAGGTCTAGTTCTTTTTTATGTCCGTCGAAATCGGCGAATATCGGGTTCTGATCCGACATCAGAATCGCTTCGGGCGACTTGATCATCCGCCGATTTTCATTTTGCAGGATCAGCCGGAAGCTGTAATTTATCTGGTCTCTACCGGCGAAATCCTCCATCATTTGCAGCATTTCCGGCGGGATATTTATCCGTATTGTTCTCTTTCTCGGCGCTCCCGGGCACAAAAAAGCCTCTACCGGCATATAACCTTCTTTGGCTAACAGGAAAATATTGCGGGTATTGGAGTTATAGCCTGACCCATTTTTGCCTACTGCCCACCACACTTCGCCCGGCTGCTGGTTCACTGTCGGCAGATAACCGTTATTATCTTCGCGGTAATTATCCATTGCCATCCCCGCCATTTGCAACTGGGTAGCGCATTTTTGCCGTTGCGCGATTTCGCGGGCATGGCGAACTGTTGGGCTGAAGAACATGAATATCAGGGTTATACTTGCCGCCACTGCCACCATATCTCGCAGATTGCCCAGCAGCCACGTTACCCGCGCCGTCCTTTCTCTGGCAGCCGATCTTGCTGCCTGCGCTATTTCTTTTGACGACCGGCCTGCCGTCCAGAAGCAATGGAATAAAATTCCTGCTCGAATAATTTATTAGGTTACCTCTGAATTGTTTTCATTTAATTCTCTTGCTTGGTTTTTTGCTCATCATCTTCAAAATCAGGCGAACTTAAACGTTCAATATATTCCGTATAATCATCTCCATATGGTCCGGTGATATATTGAGCAAGATCACCCGCTTTGAAACGCCCATTTTCTTTTATAATAAGCATTCGTCCCTTACTGTAAGTTGGATGAACTTCGAATATTTCCACCACTCCTTGTCGGGTTTTATCACGATCCAAAACGGTTCCTTCATCAGGATCGATGATATCTCGTCCCAGAGAGATGATTTCAAAGCGGTCATTTTCATAAATCCCGACGTTTTTCCCCGCGTTCAGGATAACATCATTTCCTGGTCGAACATCACTGACTTTAATCCGCCAGGGTTCGCTTTTAACCGCGTCAGCTACGTTTTTCACCGCCTGGATCACAGCTTCAATTACGGAATCAGCTTGCACCAGCGAGGAAGCGACAACTTCACCGGTTTCCACGTCATATATGCGAAGCAAAGCGACAATTTGTTTGGCAGTGTTATTGCTTTGGATTTCTGAGACTTCCCCGGTTATAATATATTCGACGCCTCTGATTTCCCGCAATTCCGCTGCCGTTTGGGGCAGAACCCGCCCACTTTGATGAAAATCCTGTTCGCGCAGAATTTCATTGATTTCTTTGCGTTCGACTACGACAAAGCGGTCTGATTTCGTCAAGGCGTCGATCAGCAATTCGGTAAAGGCGGGGCACGGTTCGGTTTTTAATCCCAAATCCTGTTTTGCCTCATGCTGCAAAACCAATTGATTGTCTTTGGATTCCACTTTAGTCTTTTCTTCTGCCCCTGCTTTCCCGAAAGGAAAGATCATAAAGGGACTATCAGCGGGTTGAGTAATATCACCGAAGCGGGAAACTGCCAGGCGTCTTTTTAGCACTCGCCCGGTTCGTTCTCCCGGAGACTTAAGCTCATCCGTCTTTACCACCTTATGTTGATAATTATAAACCGGTCGAGTGCCGCTGGTCGCTGAATCTTGGTCGGTTTTTTCTGATGTGATTGTTAACGGTTTCATGGGTGAGTGGCGGGAAGGTGCGCAGCTGAATATCATCCCCAATATACCGACCCCTACTATTAATATTAAATAACGTTTCATTGGATTATGCCTCTAATAATATTATTTAAATCCCTTTAATTTCTTTTCGTACCGTAATAAAACCGTAAAATCGGTAGCCTTATTACTTAGTGATTTTTGTTCCAGATGAGTTACCTCCCGCCGGTCCAGGACCACTGGCATCCAACTGGTTTCATCAACCATAAAACCATCTTCCGTTTTGAATTTGTATTTTACCCGACATTCGATTGGTTTATCTTTGAGATTGATGACGGTCAATTTCGCCAATAATCTGCCGGATTCCAGAATATTCCCTGATATTATTTCGATTCGCAGGTCATTTTTCAGGCGATTGTCGACAAAAACGACTTTTTCATCGGTTTCAACCGAATTTCTGGCTGCGTATTTCGCCGGGTGCGGGCCGCAGCTTCCTATCACAATTGCCGTAAATAAAGAACATAACGTCAGACCTAGGACTTTCCGCGAATCCATATTTGCCCTCACTTTCTACTTTGTCTTTTCGCTGGATGCCATGCTATAGGCTTTATTCGTATCAGGGATACATTTTCGGTATGCTTTAGGGGCTTCATTCTGGGGCTGGTAACAATAACCATACAACACTTCCTCGTAATTTTCCGTGCCCGGTGTAGGAGCTACCATGCATTTCCCACCTTTTACCACGTGGGGGCCGAATTCACAATCATTGTTGCACCCGGTATGGTCAAGTGCCAATTTGATGCCCGCCTGATGATACATTGCTATAACTTCGTCGACGGTTTTCCCCATAAAATAACCGTGTGCCTGCCAATCCTTTAATACCTCCGCCGTGGGGGTGCAGCAACAGTTGCCCCCCAGCAGCCACGGCTTCGTTCCCGGTTGATGCCCGACGGTATCAAAACAATGCATAATGGGTCCGGCTGTTCCCGGTTTGGGCACATGTACTCTTTGACAACCCGATATACTAAGAATTATTAAACTTAGCAAAACAGCCCCCAATAATCTTGCTCGTTTAAAATCATTCATCACTAATGCTCCTTTTTAAATCCGCCTCCTCTATTTCTTGTTGGGCTGCAACGCGCTGCAGGGCACCAATACCTTGTCCTTGATATCCTGTCGATAGGGTATTAACCGAAATGATTGGACATTGATTTGGGTGTCATGGACCGGAATTTTAAACCATATCTGGTCGTATTGGGCTAATGGTGCTCCTTTGGCATTGTAGCAATGCAGGGCAAAAGTATGCAGTCCGGGTTTAATATAACCGGACCACACGTATATGTCTCCCGGCAAAAATCCCCACACCCGCAGATCCGTTTCCGACTGAATAAGATTATGAGCTGCACTGAAAACCGGAATGCACGAAACAATTTCTTTGGCTATTCCTTTGGCCAGCCGGGCACTGTCCATTTCTCCCCAGCCGTGGGCATTGGCTTCGGCAAGCAAATCATCCGTTAAAACCGCGCTGCCCATTTTATTCTCGTCGCAGGTAAAATCTATGCGCATCACCGGATCGGGCATCTTTTTTATGGCAACCATGGAATTACCCGGTCCATAAGCATATTTATATGGCCCGAAGCCACTGGTAATAAACAAAAAGGTATTGGATTTTTCCACTGCTGCCACTTCAAATAAGGAAGATTCCGATGCGAAACGGCGGGCGTGGTTCAAGTGCATTTGGGCATTATCTGGTTCCTTAAGCAGACAGTAGGTAACGCCGGCAAAATAATGGCCCGTGGCAAAATCATTCTTTTGGTCTTCTTTTGGGGTACGAGTATCTTGATCTGCGACTAAGGCTCGGCGAAACGCCGCCAAGGCGTTTTCGTAATCTTGTTGTCGTAGGTAGGCCAGACCTTCATAGGTATGGACCATTTCTTTTTCAAAGGGATCGCCTTTATATTCTTTCGAATATTCCGATCCGATTACGGCGGTAACTTCGCCTTTTGCGGCTATATTTTCCATGCGTTTGGCGCATTCGGCGATGCTCGCGTCCGATGTGCGATACGCTCCTCCTTCAAACTCGCAACTGGCATATTGCAATCGATGCAGGGTATAATTGACATTATCGGTTTTTGAGGGTATAAGTGGTTCATAGGCTTTTCCTGCCTCGAGAAAGCGCCCTTCCGTGAAATATTGTATTGGTGTTTTCTTGACGCAACCACTAAGAAACAGACCGCTTAATAGTGTCAGGAATAAGATTTGCTTTTGGATTTTTATATGCATCAAGATTACTCCTTGCTGATGGTGATTAACGATAAGCGGAGCCGACTTTAGCGGCTTTCTTAAACTCATAATCATCTTCCCAGACAATACCACCATGGGTATCGGTCAACTGAAATGAGAATCGGTAGTAAGATTCGCGTACTCCTTTCTCACGCCTTTCATTTTCATGGGCATACCCGGACAGAAAGAAATCAGCCCCGGATTGCGGGTCGTTGGCATCAGCTGTGGTCAACTCACCTCGGGATTTTAAACGTCGCTCCCTTTCCAGTTTCTCCGTTATTTCCCGGTTCAAAAAGACAAATTTTCCTTCTCCGTATGCTACCAGATTTTTTCGAATAGAACTTAAAAGGTTATAGGTGTCCAGCTCCTGTAAAGTACGATTTTTGATCCCCGCAAAGGCAATATTGGGCGGATTATCAGCGTGGGATATCTGGGGTACTTCGATCAACGAGCGGGCCATTTTTTGACACATGGCCCTGATATCTACTTCGGTAAAATCCGTGGTTTTAACCACTTCATCATCAACTGGACGACGCGTAACAGTACCCGTGCAACCCCATAGTTTTATCCCAAAGCACAATAATACTGTCAACCAAATCAGTTTTCTTTTGTCTTTCATATTAAAGCTCCTTCTCGTTGCTTAATTTATTTACCAATTTTGTAAATATATGATTACAGGTATCAATCGATCACGACAATAGATATGTTACGTTTTTATTAAGCATAATTTACTATTTTGATATAATATATCAAACGTAAATTAAAATTATTTTCTATTTTTATGGAGATTTTTAAGATTAAGCTTAATAGGCATATTTGTCCCGGTTTTTCGGTTGTTTTACTAATAAATCAATGTGATTGAATATAGGGTATCTGGGAAATGATGGAAAAAGAGGAAAGATGGGAAAGATAATAAGAATCAACTGTCTTTTGCGTATCTATTACGACTAAAATATGTCACATCGAAGCTTTTTTTGAAGATGTGACAGAGTTCTTTTCACTTCATTCTCGAAGTCTATAGAAATTGATTATCTTTACAAAATCTCTGCGGTAAAAATAGTTCTTACGGTGCGATGAACACATCGTTCGTATCCGGCTGTTCCGTGCCCTGGTAGCGCACTTTCGACTGAATAGTAAAAATATCATC
>ENA-ORXD01000799-ORXD01000799.1-sediment-metagenome-genome-assembly--contig:-NODE-799-length-33701-cov-4.665090_pt1 | contig 33701 bp, 24 predicted proteins | sample MGYA00237862_ERZ511471 | MGnify/ENA metagenome assembly ERZ511471 | reverse complement strand
GTGATTGCCAGAGTATCATCCATCGACCCGCCATCAATGATGATGTGCTCCGGCACATGCTTCTGGGCCGCGACGCTGGCAAGACAATCATGGATTGTGGCGGCGCTGTTAAAGGTGGCGGTGATAATCGAGAAAGAACTGCTCATTGGATCTTGCGCTCTTTGATTTTCACGGCAGGGTTGCCGGCGTAGACCATAAACGGCTCCGTGTCCGAAGAGACGACTGCACCGGCTCCAAGGACCGAATGGCTACCAACGGTCACTCCCTGCAAAACAACAGACTTGGCAGCGACCCAGGCACCATCCTCAACCGTAATGGGCTTCACGATCAGGCCAAACGCGGGGTCGCTCCAATTATGGCTGCCCGTGCAGAAATAAGCGCCTTGGGAGACACAGACGTTTTTGCCTATTTTTATCGGTGCCAGAGAGTCGAGCCAGGCTTTTTCACCAACCCAGGAATTGTCACCAATTTCAAGATTCCAGGGATATTTGACGTTGATGCTTGGCTTCAGAACCACGTTTTTCCCTATTTGGGCTCCGAACAGCCTGAGCAACAGAACCTTCAGGCGGGATGAAGGGAAGAAGGCACTTTGCAGAAAAAGGGCATTCACGAAATGCCACAGGGTCCGGACCAGCACGCCCCGGCCGGAGTCATACCATGAATTATCGTATTTCGAAAAATCGATCTGCATTAATGCCCCCTTTCAGGAACCGGATCTGACCCTTTCCCAACAGGCTCAATCCATAACAACAAAATCGGGCCTGTCGCCACGTTTTAAAAGCCAATTATAAAGTTCGATGGTCATCCTGGCCGATGAGGCCCAAGTGAATTTCTCTTCAACCAACATCCTGCCGCGTTGCCCCATCTCCAGCAACTGATCCGAAGAGCGTTTTAAAGCATCCTCCAGGGCGGCAGCAAGGGATTCACGCGATATTTCCGTCCACCAGCCGCATCTTTCGGTCTCCAATCGTCCCCAGGGCGACGCTTTGGTGGCAATCACCGGCAACTGCGTCGCCAGCGCCTCCAGGATGACCAAAGGCGCCCCCTCACTGTAAGACGGCAGGACAAAAAGGTCGGCAGCGGCAAACGCGTCACGTTTGAGCTGACCGAAAACCGCTCCGATCAGGGTCACGGACTGGCTCAATCCTAAATCGGCGGCTTTCTGTTCGACTTCCGCCCGATGCCCGAATTCATCGGCTCCGGCGATGACCAGGTGCCAGTCGGCAAATGACTGGCGGATATCGTTGACGGCCTCCAACAGCATGGGCAGGCCTTTTTTCGGCGTGACGCGAGACAGGAATAACAGGACTCGCTGATCCGACGGGATTCCGAACCGGGTCCGAAAAGATTTCCCATCCCCCTGGCTGGTCAGCCAGTCGAAGGACACGCCGTTGGGGATTACGGCAACCGGGTTGGACAAACCGAAATCCCGGATATCCCGAACTTCGTTTTCTCCCACCGCATGAAAGCAATCCGCGCCGTTAAAATTCCTGTTCTCGTAGGCGGCAAGGACCAGCCGTTTCTTCCACCAGGATTTCTGTAAAGCCCACTTTTCCAGCATCCCGTGAGGAGTAATGATGGACGGGATGCCTTTTCGTTGCCGCAAATACTTGGTAACGCGTGAGACACCGGTCCAGAGAGCATGCTGATGCACAACGGAGATACTCTCTGCCTCCCGGACCGCATGGCGCTCCATGGCCGGACTGAAATTCAGCATCCGCGGCCCGAATATGTCGAAACGCCGAATTCTGTCAACAGCGAGGCGGCTCGATTCGGCGGCCCATTGCCGGTCCTGTTCGCTATCCACGCACCAGATATCGGCCTGGATGCCGAAGTGGTTCTGCTCCCGGGCCAGATTGAGGGCAACGGGACCCAATCCGAACGATCCCGGGCCGACACTGTAAATGTTATGCACAACTCTCATTCGCCAGCCTGTCGAGATATCCGGGTATCCGCTGGCTCTGTGGCCGGAGCGGGAAGACCACGGACTGCCGCATCAATAATTTCGGCCTGATATTCCGCATTGTAAAACTGCTCGATGATCTCTATGCAATTGCGGCGTTGCGCTTCCAAGGCAACCTTGTCTTTTAAAAAGCTGTCCATCGTTGCGGCCAGATCGTGAACATCATCGCGCCGAAACAGGGCGCCACGATAACCCGGTCTGATAGCTTCCCATTCGGGCATCTGATGGTCCGGTTCATCATGGGTAATCACTGGTGTCCCATAGGCGAAGGAGTGCATGCAGGTCAGGCCGACTTCGCCAGGCGACACGCAGACATCGGAAAGCATGATCAAGGGGCCTATTTCATCCTCACTGTAACAGGGACCGAAAAAATGCACCTGATCCTTCAGCCCGACATCAGCGACAAATTGCTCCAGAACATTTCTCTCCGGACCGTCCCCTACCAGCAGAGCATTGAAACGCGTCCCATTCTTTTCAAGAAGAATGAGAGATTCAAGTAACTGCGGAAGTTTTTTCTGAGAGGTCAGCCTGCCGATGAACAGGATCGTCGGCAATTCTGGTTGCTTAAAGAATTGTTTTTTCAATCCGTCAAGGGTCTCTTGGGTCGTGCTCTTTCGAATTTGCTTTTGTTTGTCAACATCGAGAGAGTTATAAACGACATAAAGCCGGCGCGGATCGAACCCTCTGCGGATCATAATATCCCTGGCCCGGTTGCCATACAGGAGAAAGCCGTCTGCCAGGCGATAAAACACCTCCCGAACCCACCCCTTCAAGCCCGATTCTTCCTGCAGATACCCGTGGGTCCACATCAGCACCCGTTTGCCGGCCAAACGCGCCACAAACGCACTGAGCCAGGTTGAAAGATGATAGGGATTGCCAAGATAAACGATGCAATCGACGCTCCGATCCAAGGCGAGCCGGACAAGCCCCGACTGCCATAAAAAGGTCTTTCCTATCCAGAGATTGGAGAGTTTCTGCCAGCGCAACCCACCCTCTTGGGGAGGGATCTGCGCCTTTTCGAACGGAATGGTTTTTATCTGGTCGCGGCCGATCGTATCGGCAAAAAAAACATATACCGGATACGGAGGCGCTTTCCGACAAAGCAGGTTGAAAAGCGGTTCACGATAGTGACTGAGAAAATGCTGCACTATGGCGACGCGCAGTCCTGGAGTTTTTTTAGCTGGTTCGGTCTGCTTCACATTCGAGTCCGTTGCAAAATCATGGAAACCCCAAGACAGGAAAAATCGGGACAGGTTTAAATCAAATCCTTTAACTCAACCCTTCTGATCCGAACCACACCCAACGCTTCCAAAGAACGCCACACCGCTCGCAAAACCAGCCAGGCATTTTTAAATCCGTAGCGATATCTGAGCTTCAATTCCAAGTTTCTTAACAAATCTCCCCGGCACGGCCATGGGACGATCTGTCCATTCCGAATGACATAGTCTGCATCGGACACCATGGTGGCGCTGCGCCTGCCCCCGGCAGCCGCGAAATTCTGCAACGCCTCGTCACCGAAGAATACGGTCTTCTTCTCACCGGCGACGTGTTTGTAGTCATGGAATTGGTGCAGGGCTAGAATCGAAAACGTCCCATCAATGACTGGATAGCTGTTTCGTTTGCAGTGGGCAATTATCGCATTGTCATAGCCGGCGCGGCCGATGATGATGGACGGGAGGTCCTTCCAAGTCCCCCGTCGAAAGGCAAAATAATCGATCCCGGTCGGGCCGTGCACATTCGCCTTGCCTAGCTGAGCCAGACGGCGAAGCTCAGTTCGCCAGTCATCCCCGTCGATATCGAACGGGACATCCCGATCAAGGTCGATCCGTTCTCCAACCAGCAAAAAATGAGGGAACTCAATCAGAGACAATGTCTTGTGGACTCCCGAGAGGAGGATGTCACAATTCAGATAGACCTGGAGCTCGTATTGGCCTTTTGCGGCAGCATGGCTGACAATGGCATTGAAATAAGGGATTCCCGACGGAGAGGACTCGATATCCTTGACGACTTTAACGTCGAGATCCCTTCCCGCCTCGTCGATCCCGTCCGAATCACCGTACAAAATGATCTCGGCAGCAGGGGCGGCCTTCTTCCAACTTCGAATAGCCTGGTACTGGTTGGTTTTGTCATCCCCTTTGAAGGGCTTCGGGCTTGAGAGAAACGTTATCAATTTAAAAATCCCGTCTTGGTTTATCCTGAATCAACAAAGGTCTTGCGACACAATTAGAGCGGACACAGAAACTTGAAATTTCACATCGGCGTGGAAGCGACGTTCCGGTATGTCTCCATCAATTGAGGGATAATTTTTTCAGGAGCATGACGTTCCAAAGCCACTGCCCTGGCATTCGAAGAAAGCTGCTGGGCCAGCTCATCATTCGTAAAAATTCGTCGGATACAGTGCGCAAGATAGGCAACATCCCCACCCGGGAAACAGAGCGCGCTCTTCTCGTTCTCGACCATGGAGGGAATCCCACCGATCAGAGAAGCAACGCAAGGGGTGCCGACCATCATCGCCTCGGCAAGGCTGTTCGGGCTGTTTTCGATCAATGAAGGGATGACGAAGGCATGCGCCCTTTTCAGCTCTTTTGCAACCTCTTCGGCACTGAGCGAAGAGAGGGGGGTGACATGAGAGGAGAGCCCGTACTTGTCAATCAGGCGCTTCAGATAACGCCCGTAATAACCGAACCCTTTGCTGTCGTTCCATGGCGCCCCGGCTACGCGCACGTTGATATCAGGAAACTCTTTCTTTAGCAGGTTAACCGCGTACAACAGCCAATGGAATCCTTTTAAAGGAGAGTGAGCCGCTGTGCAAAAAAGAGAATGCCGCTGCGATTGCGCCAGATCCCATTGTGCCTCATGGAAGGGCAACCGCAGGAGTTCCCCCCCGTAAAAATAGCGGGCTTCTGGGTTCACCTCGAAAACATGGGCCTTGTCCCAGTCGGTGCGGCCGATGATGTTTTCATTCCCCTTCAAGATCTGTTGCTCTACCCTGCCACGCTTAATCCATTGAAATTGCTGTAATTGAAAGCGCAACCAGGAAAGCAGACCCGGAATGCCGCCATCAAAAGAGTCCCGGAGCGTAATCCCGCCATCGACATAACGACTATATACGTGCAATAACCCCTGAATTGAAATCACAGTAGGAACGCGACAACCGGCCTGAGCTGTGAACAAGCCATAGACGTACTCTGTACCATGCACGTGAATGATATCGGGATGAAACGCTGTGATTGCTTCGGTACATGCTTCGACAAAAGCAGGAGTGAGCTGTGGCTCTTTCGGTTGTTTGAGAGGAAGCAGGAAGTACGTCACCCCCTCTATTTCATGTTTGACAAGCTGGTTTGTCTCCGGATCAATGCAGGCAACGGCGATCTCGACATCAGTCGTGGATCGCAGAGCGTTGAGCAACGACGGCATCCAGCCTCCGTAGACGTCGATATTTCTGCCTATTTTCCTGGTCAATTCAGGCATCAACTTATTTGTGAACCAGAATATTTTCATGGACAATTTTTCGAATCCTTACCGCCAACCAAAATCATTGAAAGATTCATTTAGTATTCGTCGTAAAAGCTTATCTTAAATTTGGTTTTTTTTGATTTTTGAGCATGGACCTTCCTGAAAATCAGGGAGTTTTTCCATACCAAGCAAGCCATGGCATAATGACACGAGGCGTTCGGCCGCGACTCTCGGATGCCAGACCGTCTGCATTCTTTCCCATGCCTGCCGACGAACCTTCATCCTCAACGGATAATCGTTAGCGAGCCGTTCCAGCAGTGAAGCGAGTTCTTCCAAATTGCTATTGTGATAAAGGAATCCTGTTTCACCCTCTATAATCAGTTCCCGCGCTGCGCCAGCTCGATCGTTGGCAACCAGGACACACCCTTCGGACATGGCTTCGCCCGACACTGCGCCCCATCCTTCGTGCCTGTTGCTGGAAAGTACATAAACGTCAGATTCCTGCATCAATCGCCGAACTTCCGCGAAAGGCACCGATGGATGAAACCGTGCAAGCTCAGGCGTCAGATTCAACCGTCTGGCCAAGGACATCAGCCGGCTTTTCTCCGGACCGTCACCCACGATATCGCAACCGCCAAATTGAGGCAGGTGCTTGATTTTCGCAATGGCCCGCAATAGGACATCGACATTTTTTAGAGCCAGCAGCCGACCGACCCAGAGTATTTTTATCGGCCGGTCTGGAGCAGTCACCGGCGGGGCGGGGTTGACATCGACGAAGTAACCCCACCTCCAAACACGTTCACCAAAGGCTCCAATAGTTGCAAGATCCTCCGGTGCATAGTGGCCGATGGCAAGCGAGTGAACATTGGGGTGATTAACATCAGCGCGATATTTTCTGATTCCAGCGGAATATCTCGGATTGAGCATTCTCAGGTGGTGGTACGGCTTTTTCAACATCCTTTCAGACGAAACCAAGGTTAATTTCCCGGCTGAAGTCCGGGCTCGAAGAATCTCCCGCGGACAGGAACCGTACACCATGACATCTGCGTCCAGGCATTGCTTAACCAGCTCGACGCGTTGTGCCTCATTTTGGGGAGGTCCGATGATCCAGGGGCAGTCATGACTCTCCCCCCATCCCATCCGGCGCCGATCCTCGTGGACCTCTTCAAACAGGGCCATCCGGAACCGATCAACTCCCAACAACTTCACTAATTCAGAGGTTATGGGCAGTTGGTGATGAGTCCAGATATTGTTGCCATAGACCAGGGAAAAAGATTTCGACATGTTCGGGCCTTTCAACTCGCTGCAGCACACCATTCGAAAGGATGCTTTCTCACTTAGGAGAACGAAAAAATTTGCTAGTTAAATAAACGACATCCTTATCCTGACGAATGCCCTGCCGGTGCCGACCTTGCTTCCCGCCAGGCAAACCCATTGCTGATGAAAACAGACAGAAATTTACACGACACTGTGGCAACAACGACGGTTTGCAGGGAAACCTGGCTGTCACGGAAATACAAGAAAACCATGAAAACAACAAACAACAAGAACCCAGCCATAACTGATATTCCGAAAACCCTGGTCCGCTTCGCAACAATCAGAAGTTGCCTGGGGAAGTCAATAACGGGAATCAACGACAACCAGCAAAGACTTCGGGCAATCGGTATCGATTCGACGTAGTTGGGAAGTAACCATCTGACCAATGGATCGATCAACCAGAATGTCAGAAGAACCAACGGCAACATGGTTGCCAGTGCTACGAGGCTGCATTTTATGCAATAGCGAAAACTGGCCGACATACTTTTGCCGGAAGATCCATAGAGCATGGCAATCCGAGGGTGGAAAACCTGACTGATGGACGTCGCCACCGTCGTCAAAGCAACACAAAGGGTTCCGGCAAAGACAAACACCCCCAGAGCCCTTTCATCGATCATTTTAAGGATATAGGCACGTTCAACTGCATCCCACAAACTGGTGGAAATGTAGGCGAAGACCATCAGCGGAGCACCGAAGACAATCATCTTTTTCAGGATGCTCGGATTGAGCTGACGCCGAATTTTTAGAGGCCGTTTCCTGTGAGCATAAAGCATTGAAATAAAATTCGGCAGAGAGGACCGTGCGCAGAGCCCTGGAAACTTGTAAATAGCTACCAGGGGGAGAAAAACCAAAGAGGCAACGGCCGAAAGGATTGAAGCTTTGGACCAAACCACAAATTCACTGCTGTTGCGATAAGTGCTTCCCAGGTAAACCATGTATATCGATACTGTGGAAGCCAAGACCTGTGTTCCCCACCCCAGCGCCGCATAATGATCCCCCTGCCACAGAGCCCATAGGCAGGGAACTAGAAATACAACGCCATGAACAATGCAAAGAAGATGGGTCCATCCCAAGGCATTACCGGCATAAGTCAATGCACTCTCTCGATCCCCCTTTCCAAGGAAATAGGGGTATTGGCGGGCCAAGGATGTGAACACACCCAAATGGAGAAAAAACATAAAACCTGGAAGAATTGTGAACTTATTGTAATAGCCAAGAATTTCCGGGCCGATGAAACGCCCCTGAATGATCCCACCGATAAAACGCAAGGCAACAGCGATCAGGCCGCTGCCTGCCAGCGACGAGATCGAAATTAGCAATTGTCGACGAGATTCGCCTGCAAACAATTGACGCAAGCGCTCCTTCCATCGAGCCCAGGGGCCTGTGGTTGGAGAGGAGTTTGGCGACGGGTCCATGGTTCAGGACCGTCCTTTTGGTGGAGGAAAGAGCATATCTTTTCGTCGTTGGGTGAAAGCGGATACCCGTTCCAAAAATTTCAGGGGTCGATAGAAAAGGTGATAAACGATGCCAAAAGATTTTCCTTTTGCGACCAAAGCGACTGCAAAATTTCGAAAAAATGGGACAGGATATATCTCACCTTGAAGGCGACCTATTTTTCTTGAAGCAACCAGATAATCTGTCGGTTTGACCCGAATACGCCCGGTTTCGACCAACTGTTTCAATAAAGCCTTCCCCTTATCCGTATTTGCCAGCACCACCGAGTCACCTTTGGGATGATGCCATTCATCAGGAATCCCCCAGAAGTCCCCCAGAGTGATATCGCCGTATCGAGGCATAGAGCCGAACCTACACTTGAAACAACATCTTTGCAAAAGCAGGTGATAGACCATGGCAGCTCTGAACCACGGGTCTTGGCCGGCTGTCACAAGGTATCTGTTACCATTCTTTTCAATTGCACAAATCGTTTGAACGGATATGTCCTTGTTTCTGAAGGAAAAAAAATTCAGGTTGTCGCCCGCCCCAAATTTCCATTCCAGGTATCTCCAGAAAGATGAAAGAGAGGGAACCCCGTGGCAGACAAGGTCTACCAAAAGCAGATTCTTCCTGGCTTCAGCCGGGCAGATTCTGGACAATCCGGCAATCTGACAGGGGGTTCCGCAAAACAGCACGGGTGTCCCCCCCCTGGCAAGGTCAATGGCGTCTCGATAAATCCTCTCGCCAACAAAACTGGGTAGATATTTCGACCCGCGAAGCCTGGCAACACTTGCCTGGTCTTCGACGATCACGTGCTTCGGCGTCCAGTTTTCACCCCATTCGCAACCGCATACGGCTCCTGAATTTTCAAGCACTTGCCGTGCCAACTCGGAAAAAATCCCACCGGACGAACTCGAATGATGAATATCTTCATCATTGGACCATGCAGCATAGACCTCAGCCGTCGCAGCGGATGAAGATTGACAATCCTCGGCCTGTAAAATCGGACAGTGGTTTAAGCAAGCTCCGCAGTCGTTGCAAAGGTCACCACGAAGAGAGGGTCGGTAGAACCCTTCCGGGTTCAATTCAATTTTGATTGCAGCCCGCTGACAACCGTTTGCGCAAGCTGAACACCCGGTACAGAGAACATCGCCGATTTTTGCGTAGCATGGTGGTACTGCATGAAAACTTGCCGCTTTTTCCATCGAAATCCTTAGGCTGCAAGGGCTTTTTTCAAATACTCCCAGGAAAGGTCAACATGCTTCTGAAGTTTCGGCAATACAATTTTGTAATCAATGACTCTATCCAAGGTGTTCGCAATGGTTCGGGAATCCACCTCGGCAAGTTGCCGATCAAGCAAACCGACCCTTTCAAGCAAGCTGTGGAGGCGGGAATTTGAGTTCGAATGGGGTACACCCAGAAAATTTTTCCGATACAGGATGGAAAAGGCTGTCCCATGGAAAGAATTGGTACAGGCGATAGCTGCGTTTTTGAAATAACCGAGGAATTCGCTTGGGCCAGCGTCAAGAACAACCCGGTCCGCCATCAGCAACCAGCGGAAGTCATACTGCAGGGGCAAGATGCAAACCACGGGAAGCCCAGTCAGTTCTTTGACCTTCTTGACCAGTTGGAGAAAAACCAAATTTTTCCCAAGTTCCATCGGATAGACGAGCAGGTATTTCCCTTTGACCAAAGGGGGCTGGAGAATTGCCTCATAATCATCGGCAGTCAGAAGCAGGGTCGGATCAAGGACTAATTCGGCTTTCCGGCCGGTGAGTTCAGCGATGAGTTCCTGGCCGCGGACCTCCCTTGCCGACAAGGAATGATACCTATTCAGAAATTCAGACACCCTGTTCAAATACTGATCAGGGATATCGCTGACCCCGAAACTGGGGGCATAGGAAATCAGCCTCGATTTTTCAGGAGAAGCAAAACAGAGATGAAAAGCAGGCCCGATATCCCGGTCAAGCAGGGACGGCCGCCAGACCTGGTCGCTGCCAGTGATGTAGGCATCGAAAAAAGGGGGATGTTCCAAGAGTTGTTCCAGGCTCGCGTAAGTCGTGGAAGTCAGGGGGATATGCTGCCTGATAAAGTCGAGAAAGCGCCGCTCATGTCGCCTGTTGGCTGCTGTTCGCAAGCCGTTGTAAAGGCTGGTCAGTTGGGCGCCCGGATGTCTGGACCAGAAAAACCTGCGCCTGGCACCGGGGTCGATGTCGCAGTCGACGGTTTGACAGCGGTGCCCCAATTGACGAACGACATTATTTAACGCATAGGCCTGTAAAGAAGCCCCATAATTGTAATGGTTATGGATAGTTATAATTCCAACATCCAAAGCAGGCACCTCGTATCCCGATATTATATGGGCTTCGGGCAAGCGGGAATGGTCGCAAAGCTTTATTTTTGCGACTGCATTCCAGCCAACCCCTGTCCGGAAACAGAATATCGGGAAACTGCAAGATTTCTACCAGGTTTGCTCCATCTATCCGTGCAATCGCCCAACCGAAATCAAACGATCTCGTCCTTGATGCGATTATCGAAGATCCGCTGGCTCTTACGCTCCGAGCGAGGCAACCCGCCGTAGGCGACGACCTCGACATCCGGGGTGACCAGCAGCTGCTTTTTCATCTGGTAAATGGTTTCCTTGATCAGCTCGGGGACGCGGGCCGCGTCAACTCCCTGGCCGCGTTCGACGACGAGCTTCATGGAATCGCGACCCGACTCATCGTCACGGTCCAGATGCACCTGGAATTCGGAACCGAGCCCGGGCACATGGGAGAGGATGGTGTCGACACTGGACGGATAAATATTGACCCCGCGGAACTTGAAAGTGTCATCGCTGCGCCCTTTGATACGCGAATGGCGCGGCAGCAGCGAGCCGCAGCTGCACGGATCGGGGATGATGCGGGTGATGTCGCGGGTACGGTAGCGCAGCAGCGGCGTCCCTTCCTTGGCCAGGGTCGTAACCACCATCTCTCCCCACTCGCCATCCGGCACCGGCTTGAGGGTTTCAGGGTCGATGATTTCCAGGATGTAATAATCCCCCCAGAAGTGGATGCAGTCGTGATCCGGGCATTCGATGCCGGTCCCTGGTCCGTACAGTTCGGTGAGGCCGGTGATGTCAAACAATTCGGCGCCGCCGAACAGCTCGGAGATCTTCTTGCGCATGGAGACCGAAGAGCGCTCCGAGCCGTAGATGATCTTCTTGACGTTGATCTTGTCAGCCAGGTTGCGGTGGTGAATCTCTTCCGCCATGAGCAGGGCCATGGATGCGGTGGAGCAGAAGACCGTGGTCTGAAAATCGATCAGAAACTGGATCTGCATATCGACGTTGCCGGGGCCCACCGGCAGGGCCAGGGCGCCAAGCTTCTCACAGCCGAGCTGAAAGCCCATGCCGGCGGTCCACACGCCGTAACCGACGGCGATCTGCACCCGGTCGAGCGGAGTCACGCCAGCCATTTCATAGGCGCGGGCAAAGAAATGCACCCAGTCGTCGAGGTCTTTCTGGGTATAGGCCAGCACCTTGCGCTTGCCGGTAGTGCCGGAACTGGCGTGGATACGCACGAGCTGCTCGTAGGGGACGGAGCGCAGCGGAAAGGGGTAGCCGTCGCGCAGGTCATCCGCCGTGGTGAAGGGGAGCCGCTCGATATCGGCCAGGGTGCGGATGTCTTCGGGACCAACACCGGCGGCATCGAGCCGCTCACGATAAAAGGATGACCCTTCGTAGGCGTGACGGACGGTCCACTTTAACCCTTTGAGCTGGTGGTCCTTAAGCTCATCTGCGGAACGGAAATCGGGCATGAAGGTTTTGCTGGGCATGATGGGTTTCTCCAGGCGGATATTGGTCAGGCCGGCGGCCCCCAGGCGACTGGCCGCGGGATTCTCCCCGCTGGCCGCCCCCAGGAACGCCTGGCGCAGAACCGGATCGTTGAGCAGCTTGCTGCTACGGCCGCTCTCCACCACCTTGCCGTTGGCGAGCAGATAGGCGGTGTTGGAGGCGGTCAGGGCGCGGGCGGCGTTCTGTTCCACCAGCAGGATGGTGGTGCCGCTGCGGCTCAATTGGCGGATGATATCGAAAATTTCGTCGGTGACCAAAGGGGCCAGACCAAGGCTCGGCTCGTCCAGCAGCAGCAGGCGGGGACGCGCCATCAGCGCCCTCCCCATGGCGACCATCTGCTGTTCGCCGCCCGACATGGTGCCGGTCAACTGCTCGCAACGTTCACGCAGCCGGGGGAAGCGCTCGAAGATTTCCTCCATGCGCCGATTCGCCTCCCCCTGGGAGAGTTTCAGCGGCAACGCGCCGAGGAGCAGGTTGTCACGCACGCTGAGATGGCCGAACACCTCGCGTCCTTCGGGACTGAGGGCCACACCGTGGCGTACCATGCGGGCCGGCGCGGCATTGGTCACATCGACTCCGTCCAGGCTAATGCTGCCGTTGCTGGGACGGACCAACCCCATGATCGCCTTGAGCAGAGTGCTCTTACCGGCGCCGTTGGCACCAACCAGGGCCACGGTCTCGCCGACCGGGACCTCGAGATCGACACCGAACAGGGCCTGGGCCGCACCGTAATGGACATGAAGGTTTTCGACTCGCAGCATCGTCTCTTCCTCAGGCCGTAACGCTCATGCGTCCCAGATAGGCTTCCAGTACCAACGGGTTGCGGCGAATCTCCGCCGGGGTGCCGCGGGCGATGCAGCGCCCGCTGTCCAGCACTACCACCTGATCGGCCACGTTCATCACCAGATCCATGTCGTGCTCGACCAGCAGCATGGTGTGCCCCTGGCTCTGCAGGCGACGAACCTGGGTGGCAATGCGCGCCGTCTCGGCATGATTCAGACCGGCCACCGGCTCATCGAGGAGGACCAGCTGCGGCTTGCCGACAAAGGCTCGCGCCAGCTCCACCCGTTTGCGATCTCCATAAGGGAGGACCGAAACAGGAAACGATGCCTGAGCGGTCAACTCGAATTGGTCAATCGCCTCCATGGCTTGCAGCATCAGACGCCGCTCACGGTTGCGCAAGCGCGGCAGCCGTAGCAGGGCGCCGAGAAACGAATCACCGGCTTGCGGGGTCAGCCCGCACAGGACATTTTCCAACACACTGAGGCGCGGGAACAGGCGCAGATTCTGAAAGGTGCGCGCCACGCCGCAACGGGCAATGGCATGGGCCGGTTTGCCGACCAGTTCCTCTCCGGCGAAGCGCACCGAGCCGCCGTCCGCTGGCAGCACGCCGGTCAGGCAGTTGATCAGGGTCGACTTGCCGGCACCGTTAGGGCCAATCAACGCGGTCACGCTGCCGGCCGGGACCTCGAAGGAGACCCCGCCCACGGCCGGCAGACCGCCGAAATTCTTTTTCAGATCACTGACCTGCAGCATGACGTCCACGACTCAGGGCAAAACGTTTTCTGGCCGCATCGACCAGTCCCGTCACCAACCCTTGGGGGAGGAATAGGAGTATGACCACCAGGATCAGGCCGTGGATCACCTCTTTGTAGGTTTCAAAGACATCAATGAATTCGGGCATCCAGGTCATGATCGTCGCGCCGAACAGACTCCCCCAGATCGAACCCATGCCGCCGACGACCACCATGATGACGAAATCGACTGAAGCGAAGATGCCGAAGGTGTCGGGATTAACGAAGCTGAAGCAGTGGGCATAGAGGCTGCCGGCCAGTGACGCAAGGACCGCGCTGAACACGAAGACTTTGACTTTGGCGACACGGGTATTGACCCCCAGTGCAGCCGCCGCGGTTTCGTCCCCGGCCACGGCGGCCATTCCTCGCCCGACACCGCTGCGCACGAGGTTGAGGCTGAGGGTCAGACAGATCATGGCAAAGGTCCAAACCAGATAATGCAGCTTGATGTCGCTGTCCACCTCCCAACCGAACACCGACAAGTAAGGAATGCCGGAGAACCCGCTCGGACCGCCGGTCAACGTATCCCATTGAATGAACACGGTATAGACGACGATATTGAAGCCAAGGGTCGCCATGACCAGATAGTGGCCACTGAGGCGCAGGGCCGGCAGTCCGACGACCAGGGCGACCAGCGCCACGCCGGCCGCAACCAGCGCCATTGTGGGCCAGGGCCAGAAGCCGTAATCGGTGGTCAGGATGGCCGAGCCGTAAGCCCCAAGGCCGAAGAATGCGGCGTTGCCGAGGGAAATCTGCCCGGCGTAGCCGATGAACAGATTCAACCCCAGTACCACGATGGTGTAAATTGCCACCAGGTTGGAGAGGCCAAGGATATAGGGATTGTCCTGCAGCAGCGGGAACAACCCGAGGAGCAGAGACAACAGCAGCACGGTCAGACCGGTCCGGTGAAAGTAGATAAAGTAGAGAATCTTTTCCCGTCCGGTCATGAACCGCTCCTATCCCTGCAGGCCGCGGCGCAACCCTTCCAGGTTGCCGGCCACGAATTTCTCATGGGACAGGGCGCGCACCGCCTGCTCAACGTCCTCCTGATTGCAGAACAGGCCGCCCTGGCGCACCGCGAAGCCGAGCAGGATCAGGTTGGCCAGCACCGGCGCCCCCATGTCCCGGGCCAATCCGCTGGCATCGATACGCGGCTCGGCGCCGGGCTTGACGCTGTTGATAAAACGTTTGCCATCCGCTGCCATCAAACCGCCGTGCACGTCGAGATTGCTGTCGTGGAGAAAAAAGCCGAAGTCGGCTTGTCCGCCGCGGAGCAAAGGGCTTTGAAAATCACCAATCTTGATGGTGGAAATGACGCTGCCGCCGCGCTGGGCCATGCCGTGGGTCTCGGAGGTCAGCACGTCGAACCCCTTCTGTACCGCGGCTTCGGCGATAACGCGGGTGAGGAACAGCACCCCCTGTCCGCCGAGTCCGCTGACGATGATGCGCTGTTTCATGCCTTGTCTCCCTCTTTATCGCCGCTGATCGCCCCCACCGGGCAGACCGGGATGCATACCCCGCAACCGACGCAGGCGTCGACTTCGATCATCGCCCGGCCGGTGGCTTCGTCCAGGTAAAACGCCGGGCATTCGAACTGGTCGATACAGCGCCGGCAGCCGACGCAGGTTTCAGCCACGTTCATTTTCAGGCGAGGCTGATCGAGCTTGGCCCGCTTGTCCATCAGACAGGGATGCAGGGAGATGATGACCGATACCCCGCCCTGCTCACTGCGGCAGTGGGCATCGGCCTGTTTCAGAAGTTCGACGAAACGATCCATGTCGTAAGGATCGCATTGTTCCAGAAAATCGACGCCACAGGCTTTGACCAGCTCGGGGATCGGCACCTTGCGGGTCGGGCTGCCGTCCGCTTTCAGACCCAGATGCGGGACCGGCTGATGACCGGTCATGGCAGTGGTGGCGTTGTCGAGGATCACCACGATGATTCGAGCCTGCTGGATCACGGCGTTGATCAGCGCCGGAATCCCGGCATGGAAGAAGGTGGAATCGCCGATGGTCACCACCACAGTCGGCACCTCGCCGCCATCCTGGGCGTAGGCCTGATAGAAGCCGGCCCCCTGGCTGATGCAGGCGCCCATGCAGTGCACGGTGTCGACGGCGCCAAGATTCATGCCGAGGGTGTAGCAACCGATATCGCTGGGGAAAATCCCCTTCGGAAAGGTCTTCTTGATCGCGTAGAAGGCCGCGCGGTGCGGGCAGCCGGCGCACAGCGAAGGGCGTTTGCCACGACTGGCCAGGGGATCGGTCTGAGCTTCCGCCGGCAGGCCGAGGAAGCTGACCAGGGATTGCCGCACGACGTCCGGAGTGAGTTCACCATAGCCGGGAATCGTGCCGTTCTTGCGGCCGGCGCAACCAGGATGGGCTAACTGCAGCTCCACCACCGAGTAGGTCTCCTCCAGCACCAGCACCTCGTCGTAATCGCGGCGCAGGTCATCGACAAAGCCCTGATGCAGCGGGAACGGCAGACGGACCTGGAACAGGTCGATGCGACCCAGCAGCCCCAGTTCGTCAAGCAGGTCATGGGCGTTGGCAAAGGCGAAACCGGAGGCGACGATGCAGCGCCGGGGCCGGGAGCCGTCGCCGGCCAGCAGGCGCGGCCGCAGGCTGTCCTCGCCGGCAATGGCGGCCAGCTTGCTGTTCAGGTCGCGATGCAGAGCCGGCAGAAAGGCCGGGGTGGCAACCCAGCGGGCCGGGTTCTTTTCGAAGCGGGCCGGGCGCCCCAGCTGCAGCGGCGGTGCCGGGGCCAGGTTCTGGCGTGAATGGCAGATGCGGGTGGTCGGCCGCAGGATCACCGGGATCTCGTACTTTTCCGACAACGCAAAGGCCTCGGCCACCATGTCGCGGGCTTCGGCCGGACTGGCCGGATCGAACACCGGCACCTTGGCGAAATGGGCGAAAAGCCGGGTGTCCTGCTCGTTCTGCGAGCTGTGCGGCCCGGGATCGTCCGCCACCACCACCAGCAAGCCGCCTTTGACGCCGAGGTAGGCGGAACGCATGAACGGGTCGGCAGCCACATTGAGACCGACCTGCTTCATGATGACGGCGGAGCGTTTGCCGGTATAGCTGCCGGCCAGGGCCACTTCGTAGGCGATCTTTTCGTTGACCGACCATTCCACGTGCATGGGGACCGGGTCACTGCGCAGGAATTCGGTGAGGGCCGCCAACACCTCGGTGGACGGGGTGCCGGGATAGGCGGCGGTCAGGGCGCAGCCCGCTTCCAGAAGACCACGGGCAATCGCCTCGTTCCCCATCAGCAGGGCTTGGCTCGCCGTCGGTTTATCCGTTGTCGATGCAGTCATTCATCAAATCCTTGATTTATAAGATGCAGGTTGTCAGCGGCCAAGCATCCCCTTGGGACGCACGAACAGCACCGCCAGCAACACCAGAAAAGCGATCACATCCTTATAGGCGCTGCTCAGATAAGCTGCCGAGAGCGATTCCAGCAGGCCGAGCATCATCCCCCCCAGAATCGCACCAGGAAAGGAACCGAAGCCGCCGAGAATCGCCGCGGCAAATCCTTTCAATCCAAGCAGCACGCCGACATCGTGGCTCAGAGTGGTGATCGGCGTCACCAGCACTCCGGCCAGCCCCCCCAACGCTCCGGCCAGGCCGAAGGTGGCAGCGCGAATCCGGCCGATGGGTAATCCGACCACGGCCGCGGCCTGCGGATTGGAAGCGACCGCACGCATGGCCAGACCAAGGCTGGTGCGACGGAAGAAAACCATCAGGGCAACAATCGCCAGAGTGGTCAGAACCAGAATCCACACAGTCTGCGGCAGGATCGTGGCACCAAGCAGATGCAGAGGCTGTTCCCCGGACAGGGGAGGCACAGCCATGCGAGTCTTGCCCCAGATCAGCACCATCACCCCGCGCAGGACAATGGAAATGCCGATGGTCAGAAAAATCAATACCAGATGGTTGTCGGAGCGCGACGGACGGATCGACAGCCGTTCCACCAGCATGGCGACCAGGGTGACACCGACAATGGCCGCCGGCAACGCCAGAGGCATGGCCAAACCAGCCGTGAACAACGCCGAATAGAGCAGCATTCCGCCCAGGGAAACGAAATCGACCTGAACGAAATTGACGATCCCCATGGTGTTGTGCACGACGCCGAAACCGAGCGCAATCAAAGCGTAAATGGCACCGTTGGTCAAACCGGCGAAAATGAATTGCAGCAAATCCTCAAACGAGGCCAAAGTCCCAACTCCTGAAAATTAATCGGCCCAGATTACTCCAGAAATCCCACGTTTGCAATTCCCCTTCGACACTGCAAAGGCTGTTTCATGAATCAGCGCTTGTAAAAATTGACAAAACACTGTTAATCGACTAATTTTCTAGGAAATAGAAAAAGGGAACCACACATAAAGTTAGAATAACCTTAAAAACAATCCCTCTTAAATATTTTACGAGCAACTGGAAATTAGCACTAAACTCGGCACTGCCATCTTCCGAAAGGCTGTAGATGCATTGGTCCAGCCTTAAATCAAAACTCGCCCTGTCCGTATCGGGGCTCATCATGGTCCTCCTTACCCTGGTGGTAGGTTGGTCCTATTTCTATTTTTCCGCTCTGTTCAAAGAATCCCTTGCCAAACAGCAATACACTATGGTGTCGGCTTTGGCGGACAGCATCGATACTGAACTCTCTCGCGGCTTGGAAATTCTCAAGCATGTCGCTGACGATCTGCCTCGCGCAGAGTTGAACGATCCTCAAAAAATTCAGGCTTTCCTCCACAGTCGCAGCGATAGCTTGGTTATTTTCGATAACGGCCTGCAGTTTTTTTCACCAACCGGCGATTTAGTTGCGGTTCTCCCTTTCAGAGAAGACGTCATCGGCAAAAATTTCGCTCACCGAGAGTATTTTCAAAGCATCATCCAGCGCCGCATCCCGCAGATTTCCGATCCATTTTTCTCCGCCCAGGCAAATTCCCACCCGGTCGTCATCTTCACCGTCCCCCTGCTTGGGGCAAGCGGCCAGGTGATCGGAATTATCGGTGGTAGCATTGATCTGCTCAACAACAACTTTCTGGGCAAAATCGGAGACACCCGGATCGGCAAAACCGGCTACCTCTATTTGTATGACACCGACCGTACCATCATCGTTCACCCGGATCATAACCGTATCCTGAGACAGGATGTCCCCCCCGGGGTCAACCGGCTGTTCGATCTGGCCCTAAGCGGCTTTGAAGGGACCGACCTGACGGTAAACAGCCGCGGTCTGCATGCCCTCAGCTCTTTTAAACACCTGAAATACAAAAACTGGATCCTGGCCGCCAACTATCCGGTGGCCGAAGCCTATGCCCCGCTGCATCGGGCACTGTGGATTCTGTCGGCCGGTCTGCTGGCCATGATACTCTTCGGCATCGGCAGCGTGCGCCTACTCCTGCGTCATCAAACCGAACCGTTGCAAGAGTTAACCGAGTTCGTGCGAAACTTCTCTTTCGAGGATCCAAAAATTCAACCACTGCCGGTAAAAACCCAGGATGAAGTCGGCACCCTGACCTGGGCTTTCAATTTGATGATCGAACAGGTCTGTGCCCAGCGCGCCTCCCTGCAGGAGCAGCTGCAGTTTTCCCAGGTTCTGATCGACGCCATCCCAAGCCCGGTTTTCTACAAAAACGTTGCTGGTGAATATACCGGCTGCAACCATGCCTACGAACTGTTTGTCGGACGATCCAGACAAGAACTGGTCGGACACACCGTATTTGAGTTGTGGCCGAAAGATCTGGCTCAAGCCTATTACCTTTCCGACCAGGAAATTTTCGCCAAGCAGTCAACCCACAGCTATGAAAGTTCTGTGGTTTATGCCGACGGAAGCCGCCACGAGGTCCTCTTTTTCAAAGCACCGTTTTTCAATACCGACGGGTCCCTGAGCGGCCTGGTCGGTACGATTCTGGATATTTCCGAACTGAAAAAAGCCGAACGTGCGCTGACTGAGCAACGGGAATTTTCCGAAAGCATGATACGAAATTCGGCGGTACCCACCTTCGTTATCAACAAACAGGGGAATGTCGTCATCTGGAACCGGGCCTGCGAAGAATTGACCGGCATTCCTTCCATAGAGATGGTCGGGACCAACCGGCCCTGGCGCGCTTTTTATCCTTCGGAACGCCCCTGCCTGGCGGATTTCATCATCAATCGCAAGCTGCGCATCACAGAAAAGTACTATCAGGAGTGGCGCGAGTCCCAGTTGATCGTCGACGGCCTGCAGTCAGAAGGCTGGTTCAAAGACGTCAACGGCCAGGACCGCTACCTGATGTTCAACGCGGCGCCGATACGCAACGCAGACGGTGAAATCATCGCAGCGATTCAAACCTTGAACGACATCAGCAGTCACCGGCAGACCCTGGATCAGCTGCGCAAACTGTCTCTGGCGGTTGAACAAAGCCCGGCCATGGTCGTCATCACTGACACCAAAGGGCAAATCGAGTATGTCAATCCGACCTTCACCATGATCACCGGCTATCCCCTGGCTGAGGTGAAAGGAAAAAATCCGCGCATTCTCAAGGGGGACGACACCCCACCTGAAACATACCTGGAGTTATGGGAGACCGTGACCTCCGGCCATGAGTGGCACGGCGAATTCCATAATCGGAAAAAGGATGGCAGCCGTTTCTGGATTCGGGCCACCATCTCGGCGGTCAAGGACCCCAACGGCTTGATCACCCACTTCGTCGCCGTGCAGGAAGATATCACCGAACAGAAACGAACCCAGGCCAAGCTGGCAGAGAAAGAGAAGTACCTCAACTATCTCGCCAACCATGATAACCTGACCGGCCTGCCCAACCGGATGCTGTTCCAGGACCGCCTGCATCAAGCCATGGCTAAATCTCGTCGCAGCCGCAATTCCATGGCCGTCCTGATCTTCGATATCGACCGTTTCAAAAACATCAACGACTCTTTGGGTCATGACGTCGGCGACCAGCTGCTGCGGGAAATGGCTCAGCGGCTGCAGAGAACGGTCCGCGACTCCGACACCCTGGCTCGTCTTGGTGGGGACGAATTCATCGTTGTCCTGGAATCCGTTGAAGACATGAAGAACGTCGCGTTGTTGGCCAGCAAATTCCTCGGCCTGCTGGTACAACCTGTGACGGTCGGCAGCCATGAGCTGGTGGTATCCGCCAGTATCGGCATCAGCATGTTCCCCAATGACGTTGAAGACGGCGAAGGGTTACTGCGCTGCGCGGAACTGGCCATGTACCGGGCCAAGGAAAAGGGGCGCAACAACTACCAGTTCTACAAACCGGAGATGAATGCCCAGGCCCACGACTTCCTGCGCCTGGAAAGCGATCTGCGCAAAGCGCTGGAACGGCGCGAGCTGTTCCTCCAGTACCAGCCCAAGGTCGATCTGCGCACCGGTCAGATGGCCGGCATGGAAGCGCTGGTACGCTGGCAGCATCCCGAACGGGGCATGATCTCCCCGGGCGATTTCATCCCGGTGGCCGAAGAAACCGGCCTCATTGTTCCCCTCGGCGAATGGGTGCTGCGGGAAGCCTGCCGCCAGGTCAAGGCCTGGCAGAATCTAGGGTTACCCCCGCAACGGGTGGCGGTGAATATCTCCGGCCGCCAGTTCCGTCATCCGAACCTGGTGGATGTGGTCGAAAACATTCTCGAGCAGACCGGCCTCGAATCCCAGTGGCTGGAGCTGGAGATCACCGAATCGTCCGTCATGGACGATCTCGATCGCAACATCATGACCCTGACCGACCTCAAAGTGCGCGGCATCAGCCTGTCCATCGACGATTTCGGCACCGGCCACTCTTCCCTGGCCTATTTGAAAATGTTCCCCATCACCGCCCTGAAGATCGACCGCAGCTTTGTGCGCGACGCCATTACTGAGCGGGAGGACAGCGCCATCGCCTCATCTATCCTCGCCCTGGCTCACAACCTGAAACTCCAGGTCGTCGCTGAAGGGATCGAAACCAAAGAGCAGCTGGAATTCCTTCGTCAGCGCGGCTGCCAGTGCGGCCAGGGGTTCCTGTTCAGCAAGCCTGTCAATGCCTCGGCGCTCGAGGAACTGTTACACAAACCCTTCCCCTTTTCCAATTACCTGGAACCAACCGAAACGGCACCGGAAAACATCATCCGGCTGCCCAAATTTCCGATTAAGCACTGATTCACCCCGAAAGTTTTGAGAGATTGGTGATGAAGGTCCACCTCACCACAGAAGCTGGACGTTTTGCATCGGCCAGCTAGAAAATTCTGCGGTTGATGCGTTTGAGCAGTTCCTGGGCAGGCAAAAAATCGGACTGGATGCTGATGGCCTTTTCGCAATCGGCCAAGGCACGGGTGAAAAAACGCATTTCGTAGTAGGATTGGGCGCGACCCCAATATCCTTCGAGACGGTTGGGATTGATTCGCAAGGCATGGTCATAATCGGCCACGGATTGTTCGTACTGGCCCAGTACCCGACAAACCAGCCCACGATTGGTGTAGCCGCGATAGTTCTCGCGATCGAAGAAGACCGCCCGGGTAAAGTCGCGCAGCGCCTGATTGTAGTCGCCTTGAGCGAAATAGGCCATGCCGCGGTGATTGTAGACCAGGGACCGGATGGAGTTCTGCAGCTTAAGCCGCAGGATTTGGGTATAAAGGGCGGTGGCCTGGGACAGGTTGTTGTTGCTGTGGGCGTCCAGGGCCTGCAGCATGAGCTTCTCCAGCTTGCTGCGGCCCGCGGTCAACGGCAAGGTTTCCAAACGAGGCGGGGGCTCGCTGGTCGCAGAGGTTTGCCCGGTGGCCTCGATAGAGATGCCGTTCGTCACCTGTTCCAGGGTGCTGCGCCGCTTGCGGTCCCGCTCCCGGATCTCCTTCTGGTAGTCGCGGATTTCCTGGAAAATCAGATCGGACAGCGTCAGGGTCGCGTTCAAAGACGCCATTTTGCGTTTGATCGACTCATTGGGAAGGGAAATATCGGATTTATAGATCAGTTCGTGTTCGACTTCGGCCCAGGCATCCTGCAGGATGGTGCGCAGCTGGATTTCGCAGACCTTTTTCACCAGCGGCAACGGCTCGGTGAAAGGATCAGGGTCCGGAGCCACCAGGATGTGCACCGAGTCGTAGCCGAATTCACGAAACGAATGTTGGGATCCCTTGCGCTCCAGCTCCTCCACGGTCAGCCCCTCTGTCAGCAGGCGCTCCACCGTCTCCAAATCCTCCAGGAACGGGCAAACGATGCGCAGCGCCAACATATCGGACACCACATCGGACTTGCCGACCCGTTTCCCCTGCTGCAGCAGATTCAACTTCTCATAGTAAGTTTCGAAGCGTTTGACGCGAAACTTGATGGTGGGCGAATAGCCGTGCTTTTCCAGCAGAGCCCTTACCGTCCGCACCATCTGCACCAGGGCTTCTTCGAAGCCGGGCCGCAGCCTGTCGTAAACGGCTTTGAGCTGGGAACGATCAGGCAGCTCTGGCACAGGCTGTTTGGACGATTTTCGCGGCATGGGCCTCCCTCAACTTCGGTTGCGAGCTACGACTCCGCTCAAGGTGCAGCAAATTTATAAATGCGATACGACTGGGGCGGATGAGGGAGCAGATGAATCTGCGAGATGGTGACGTAGATAAAACCGGCCGGCCCCTGGGCAAAACTGTCCGGCCAGACCAGCCGCTCATCCTGAATCCACTGGGACACGCTGCGGGTGGCAGGGTCGAAAACCTTGATGGCGTTGTCTTCCAGCGCCGAAATGTAAATCCGCCCGTCCCGGCCGCACAGCAAGCCATCGGCAGCACCCGACTCGGCCAGCCACTCCACCTGCCCGGCCAGCTGCTCCACAGTGATGTCGGTACGCCGCAGCCAGTCGGTGGCAATGCGATACAGATTGCGCCCGCTTAGCGCTTGATAATAAAGATAGTCCCCCTGGCGATCCAAAGCAAGGCCGTCGGCGTTGACCTGCGGCACGCTGCCATCGGGACGCAGCCACGGTTTGCCGCCAATGGTCAGGGTGACTCCTTCGGCCCGGGTGGAAGGATGGTCGGCCAGCACCCGCCGCGCGACGATCTGACGCAGATCGACCACCACCAGCCCACCTTCCCCGGAATCGGTCAAGTAGGCGACCTGACGGCCGGTATCGATGCGCACGTCATTCAGGTAGCTGTTCGGCCCCAGAAGAGGCGGGCCAAAGCGGAAAATATCCGTTACCTGGGCTGATTCGATATCGATCTTCACCAGCTTGGGCGCCCCTTCAATCACTCCGGCAAACTTCGGGTTACCGGCATCGAGCACCCAAAGATGGTTGTCACCGTCGATATAGACGCTCTGCACGCAGACAAAACGACTCTTCGGGTCCATGCCCACGGTCCAGCTGTTCCAGGTTTCGGTGGGGAACGGCAGGACTTTCCCCGACGGTAGAAGCTCGCCAACCGAAATCGGCACATCATCGGACCAGCGCGGGAAGTTGACGAAAATCCGCTCGTCCGCAGCCACGGCAATGCCGGTCCATTGGCGAGGGTTACGCGCCACCTCGATCAAGGGATCCCCCGGCCGGGTCATCGATTGACTCTTCACGCAACCAGCCAACATCACTCCCACCAGCAATATCCCCAACCAATACCCGAAACGATTCATGGCGTGTTCACTCCTTATGACAAAACAATAAAGATCTTCTTGTTCAGATTACGCGAAACACAAGGAACTGCAATCCGAACCGATCGTAAAGTCTGGCCTATTTTTTGCTCAAAACTGTTTGCGGGCAATAAAAAAATGGCCTGGCCACTATCGCCGCCATCGACAAGGACAGCTGCGGAATGCGCAAAATCGTAACCAATTTCGTGTTGGGAATCGTTCTCTCCCTGTTGATGGGGTGGGCGCTGACCAGCAACTTTGCTCCCCTGGCTCAACTGGAGAACCGGCTCTATGACTGGCGTTTCCTGCTGCGCGGCCCGCTGACGCCCGCACCAGAGGTGGTGATCGCGGCCATCGATGAGACCAGCCTGGCGGAACTGGGGCGCTGGCCATGGGATCGAGAGCTCCTTGCCCGGATGGTGGAGCGGCTCACCGAAAGCGGCGCAGCACTGATTGTTTTCGACATCCTGTTTCCCGAAGCGGCAAAGGATGATGACCTGCTGAGTCAGGCGTTTGACGACGGTGGCAACGTGCTGCTGCCCATCGCCTTTGATCTGGCCGGTGAAAATCCCAAGCAGCAGGACCTCCCGGAAGATGCAGCTATCACCTCCATCCTGCACGGTGAACGATTCGGCAGCCATCCGCCGATCCAAGCCCACGGCGTTCTCGTCCCCCGCCCGGAATTCGTCGAGGTCGCCATGGGGCTGGGCCACATCAACGCCCTCCCCGACCGGGACGGCGTGCTGCGCCGCGATCCGCTGGTCATCGCCTACAATCAGCAGCTCTATCCGTCGTTAGCCTTGAAAACCGCCGCCGTATTCCAGGGGATTCCCGATGAACAGCTGGAAGTCGATGCCACTTACGCTATCCGCCTCGGTTCACGCAGCGTCGCCACCGACCCGTGGGGGCAACTGCTGGTCAACTACTACGGCCCGAGCGGCACCTTCCCGACCTTTTCCGTCAGCGACATCCTTGCCGGTCGTGTGGCCAGCGCACCGCTGAACGGGAAAATCGTTCTGGTCGGCGCCACTGCGCTGGGGATCTACGACCTGCGCGTCACCCCATTTTCCGCCGCCATGCCGGGAATCGAAAAGCACGCCGCGGTGATTTCCTCCCTGCTCGACGGTCAGTTGCTGAAGGCCGTCTCCCCCGGCATCAATCTGTTCATCCTGGTCGCTACCGGTGCGACGTTATCGTTGTTCCTATGCCGCCGCGGCCTGTTGTCCGGAGGGATCATCACCCTGATCGCCGCCGGGCTGTTCTTTTACCTCGGCCTGTTCCTGTTCAGCCATTACGGCACGGTGATCAACCTGGCAGTACCGATCAACAATTTTCTGCTGATCTTCATCACCACCACCTCCAGCAATTACCTGTTCGAGGAACGCTACAGCCGCCGCGTCAAGGCCATGTTTGCCAGCTATGTCACGCAGAACCTGGTCAACGAGCTGATCAACAATCCGCAGATGGCCAAGCTGGGGGGAGAGCGGCGCGAAGTGTCGATCCTGTTTGCCGATATCCGCGGCTTCACCTCTCTCTCGGAACAGTACCCGCCGGAAGAAGTGGTGGCCGTGCTCAACGAATATCTTGAAGCCATGACCGACGTCATCCTCACGCGCGGAGGGACGCTGGACAAGTTCATCGGCGATGCCATCCTGGCCTTCTGGAACGCCCCCTGCCTGTGTCGGGATCACGCTCGCCAGGCGATTCTCTGCGCCGTGGAAATGACCCGGCGGTTGGAACAATTGCAAGCCAAATGGCAGCAGGAAGGCCGGCCGCCGCTGCGCATCGGCATCGGTCTCAACAGCGGCGAGGTGATCGTCGGCAACATCGGCGCAGCCGGCCGCAAAATGGATTACACCATCATCGGCGATCAGGTGAACCTGTGTTCGCGAGTCGAATCGCTGACCCGCCGCTACGAGGCTGACATCCTACTGACCGGGAATACTGTGGAAAAGATTCGAAAGGACCTGGAAACGGCCGAATTGAATGGGCTGCTGATTGAAGGGTTGGAGCGGGTGGTGGTGAAAGGAAAAGCCCAGGCGGTCGAAATTTATCGGATTGCGACAGCCGACCTGCAGAAACCTGCGCAGCTCATTCCATGTGAGGCTGGAGAAGCCGTGGTTTTGACTGAGAAATAAACTTCCCCTAGAGATGCGCCCTGCCGTCTGTCCCCCTATTCTTTTGAAGGTTTCTTCCCCAGAAACCACCGAACGAACCAGACCGTGAAACCGACGCCTATCAAGGCTGAAAAAATTTCCAGTTCGTAACGCTTGATATCGCCCAGGTAAGTCTCCAGGGCTTTCCCGAACAGGTAACCTGCGAAGCCAATGGCAGTGGCCCAGAGAGCCGCACCAATAGCATTGAGAGGGATGAACAGCCGGGTGGAAACCTGACTTATCCCCAGAGCGAAGGGAGTTATAGTGCGCAACCCGTAGAGGAAGCGAAAGATAACGATAATGAATGCCCGATATTTGAGGATCAGACTTTGGGCTCGCTCGATGCGCGGTTTCCACTTAGGACGATGCTTGAGGAGAAAATCGCTGTGCGTTCTGCCCAGGTAAAAAAACAACTGATCCCCAAACAAGCTGCCGCCGAATGCCGCGACAATGACGCCGGGTAAACTCAGATAACCCTGATGAGCAGCAAAACCTGCCAGCACAAGGATCGTTTCCCCCTCCAGAAAAGTACCGATAAATATGGCCAGGTAACTGAATTGTGCAAGCCATGATTCCATGAACAGGGCCTCTCGTTAGCTTTCTTCTTCTCCTTCATGATAACAAAGGTGGGATTGTTTCCCAGCGCCGCAAGGTTCGTGGTGATGAAAGTCTTATGAACCGATGGTCAGTGTCCTGGAACGCACCTTGCCTGTGCCGGGACCACGCTCGGCAGTACATTCTCTGCGCCGTGGAAATAAACGGGACACAATCAAGCGCGGCCCCGCCTTGACCACGCTTCCTGGCTGAGTTAGATTTGATGACATGTTATTTGGTGGGTGTGCAGGAGGGGATCATGGCAATTTGTCGCAAAATATTTAGAACCGCCGGGTCGGCTGAATTGACCGGTGGTTTTGTTGTTTTCAGTCTATTTCAGGGCGAATTTACCAGGTAAAAAACTGGCTCGAGTCCTTCTTCCTTGTAGTGTTTCTGAGGATGTAACGACCCATGGGTTCTGTCTATGAATGATGTTTATCAAATATATATTTATCTTGAAGACGAAGGAACAGATGTGTGGCGGCCTGTTGAAGCTAAGCACCTCGTTGGTGACACTTACGAAATTCTCTCAAAAAACAACAACCCGGAAGATGAACACTGGAGATTCAACAAGGGGGATATTGTCCGCTGTGAAGCTCGGGCTTTTTTAAATTCAAGGCCTCATGAGTGTCTTGTTGCTATAGAAAAAATCAGCTGAAATTGAGATGACTTTCATTTTAGGGCTCAACCTTCCATGATAATTTTTTAGCGAGGAATTCTCTGCATGGAGATCCCAAAGGATTTAAGAAAAAATGCAATTTCTCTTGAGGAGATTGGAACTTCCGATATCGCATGGTGTTGTAAGGATGCATTGAAAATATTAGATGCTTTCGAATTTTCCGATGTTGCGGTGTTGGGCGGTGATGTTCTCGAAAAAGATGACGATTCTTATGCTTACAATCATGACAATTGGTCCTCTAAAATCAAAGAGGGGGAGCAATGGTTGGAATACGCAGCCAGAAGCAGGAAAGAGGCTCGAAAATATTTAGAAAATTATCCAGGGTCAGAAAGCGGCCAATATATTTTTTGTCTGGTTTTTTCTGATAAACCGTCCAGTGGCCAGTTACTGAAGATCTATAACAGATAGCCCCCACCCAGGATTTACCAAGGGAAACCGCCAGAATGTAGTCTCGTGCTGGCTTTTCTTTTACGCAAGTGTCCTATCTCGTTCCTCCCGAATCAAAACAAAACCAATAAAAAACGGCAGAGATTTTTCAATCTCTGCCGTTATCATTTGCCCTAGTGATCCAAATTCTGCCTTACTTGACCACCCCGGCTGCAGTTCCGGTCAGGGTACCGCTGGTGGGTGTGCCGGTGTAGGTGCCGGCAGCCACTCCGCTGAGATCGAACACCGGATAGGCGCCGACATTGCCGCTGCCGGTCATGATGTCTGCGCCCCACTTGTTGGCGCCCATGTCGTAAAGCATCATATCGGCGCTCAATCCTCCGGTATTGCTGCCGGAGGTCTGAATCAGGGTCAGGGTCTGGTTGAACGGATCAACGCTGTATGCGCCGCTGACATCACCGGTGGCCCACACCGTGGCCCGGTCGCCGCCTGTCGGCGCCAGGAAAACCACGTCGTTGAGGCTGACGGCGATATTGCCGTCGTCATATCCGAGCGTGGCCCGGCCGATCTCCACCGAGGGGATCTGCAACTGATCCAGGGTCTGCTGTCCAGCGGCGGTCGAGGCCAGATTGCACAGCAGAGTCGATTCCAGCCAGACGCCGCCGGTGACTGCCTGCCAGGTGGTGGCTACGGGGTCGAAGGTGCCGATGGTCTCGCCGATGAAAATCCCGGTAGTCGGTGCAGCGGTCGCCATATCGGCCCAGAAGCCTTCGGCGTGACCATCGAGCCGGTTGTTGGACCAGTTCTGCCCGTAAATCGTCAAGTCGAGGAATCGCTGAGTGTCATCGGCGCTGAGATCCAGGGACCAGAATGCATCGGGAGCATTGAAAATTCCGCCGAACTGCAGGCTGGCGATCCCCCAGTCGGTGGTGCTGCCGATGGCTGCGGTCTCCCAGGTATTCTGGGGGTCATAGCTCACATTGATAAAGGACGAGGTCGGATTGTACATGCTGTCCAGGAAGGAACCGTACCCCGACGATACGCTGGAGGTCTGCCGGGTGATGTTGCTGTTGAACAGTGCCGGAGTGATGCCGTCGAGCGGTCCGGAGGTCATGAAGATCGGGAACATCTCGCCGTGAGCATCGAGATTGCCGCCCACCGTGTCCAGATAGCCGGTGTTCTTGCCAAGAATCACCCCCATGTTACCCTGCGGGTCCATGTACAAACCGTACTGGCGGGCCATGAACGGTTCGTCCGGTGTCGGCCCAACAACCAGGCTGCCGCCCATGAAACCGAAGTATGCACCACCGTCAAAGGTCATCGCTGCGTTGCTGGCCGGATCGTAGGAGGAGAATTCGCTGCTGAAGACATAACCGGGGCCGATCAGGCCGGCAGCCGGGTTGACCAGGCCGAACATCTCCATCCCAAGCATCTCACTCATGGTCGAGGACCATAAAGAGAAGCCCCCCATTGCTGCGATCAGATCGGCATCGGTCACATAGGTGCCGCTCATCTGGTCGAAACGATACAGGCCGGCATTGATCAGGCTGAAATGATCGATCGGCAGCGACAGACCGGCTGCGGTACCGCTGAAGGTCTGGTTGGTTTCATCGTAAATCCCCACCGCGTAGCCGAAACGATCTTCGGTGACGGTGCCGTTCACCGTATCGACCGGACCGAACAGATCGATATTGCCGATCCAGGTCAGATCGCCGGTGGTCGGGCTGATACCAATGCGGCGCATTTCAAAGCTGCCGAACAGGTCGACGTTTCCACCCAGGTCCGTCAGAGCGAGGGACAAGGTTTCCTGATAGGGATCGGTATAGCTGCCGGTGATGCCGGTTGCTGCCCATTGGCCGATCAGGTCGCCGTCGCTGTCGGTAAACAACTGCAGGGAAGGGATATCGATACTGCCCATGGTGTTGCTGCCGGACAGATGGAGATCGGCCAGCAGCAGGTCGGCAAAGCCGAGGTTTTGCGCTGCGGTCAGGTTGGCCAGAAACAGGTCGGCGGTCAGCCAGGAGCCGGTCGTATGAGCGCCGAAACTCCCTTCGGAGGCATTGTAACTACCACTGACGTCACCGGACAGCAGATAAACCTGACCATTCACGACATCGAGCCAGACCCCCTTGGCCTCGCCGGAAATCATCCCGTCGCTGCGCCAGTCGCCGTAACGGTGGATTTCGAAAACCTGTTCCGGCGGCTGGGCGTAAATGTCCATGAAATAGCTATCCGGCGTAGGTCCGACATAGCCGGCGGTGAACATATGCCAGGAGGTTCCCGGATTCTGATAGGAGCCGAAGGATTCGGTCTGCCACACGCCAAAGGACGGAGCGCCGCCGATCGGCAGATAGCTGAAGGCGATGTTGGCGTCGGCGCGGTTGGTCATCCAGCTGCTGATATCGAGAGTTCCGTCAAAAAAGAAGCCCATGCTTTCGTTGTTGCTGCCGTCAAAACCGACCGGCTCCATGATGACCGGAGTGTTGATGGTGGTCATGACGCTGGTGTCCCAGTCCGCCGGAAGGGATGATGGGAGCATGCCGCCGGTATTCCCCAACAGGACCTGCTGCCAGGAACCATCCGCCTGCCAGGCACTGTTGGTGAGGTCGATGCTGGCCGTACCGTTTTGCCCAAAGGCGCCCCGCAGAATTCCGTAATTGCCGCTCGGATCGACGTAGATCAGGTGGAAATTTCCTTCCAGCAGGGAGGTATTGGCGTCAGCTCCGGCCAGGTAGCCGAAATAGGCGCCGCCGTCCGGAGTCAGATTGGTCGCGTTGGCCGGATCTTGCGAAACCAGCTGCGCGCACCAGTAGTGATTGACAGGTTGCGTCAGGGACCAGCTCCCGCTCAATTGCACGGCGGTTGTGCTGCTGCTCCAGGGGTCGGTATAACCTACCAACTTTCCGCTCAACGGCTGATCGTTGAACAACTCGAGCAAGTTGCTGGTGCCATCGATCGCCGTTCCCCGATACAGAGGCGAGGCCCCCCAGACACTGGCAAAGGTCGCGGTCGGCGTCGGATCGGTCACAGGCGGATCGACCGGCGGCGGGTCTGTTGGGGGCGGATCGGTCGTCACCGGATCAGTTGGAGTGGTATCCGTTGGTGGAGGGTCCGTTGCAACAGGATCTTTAGTAATCGGATCGCCACTGGCAGGATCGGTGATGGGCGGCGGTTCGGAAACGATCGGCTCGTTGGTAACTGGAGTCGGATCAGTCGTGGTCGTTATAGGATCACTGGAATCGGGAAGCAAAGCAGTTTCGGTCGGCAACTCGGCGAGGGTCAACTCACCAACAGCATCAGCAGATACGGCGTCTCCGGCCGTCTCAACCACCGCGTCAGAGTTATCGTTGGATGCCGGCTGGGAACCCTCGACAACTGCTTCTTGGCTGTCATCACCCTCTGTCGAACTTGAGGAGGCGCCGTCCTGGCTCTCGGCCGGTTCCGCTGCGCTGTCCGTCCCGTCATCGCTGCCGCTATCGGAGCCCGCCTCTGCTGTGCCATCACCGGAAACATCGGCGGCATGTTGATCCAGTTCAGCCTGGGTGGCCGGACGCAACTGCGGAGCCTGATCTGCACCGACCACGGTCAGGGCCTGGCCGGCCTGAATCGGCATCACCTGATCTGGTCGGTTGAGGTTGTAGCCGTAGCCCCGACCTTCCTGAAAAACGAAGCTCGAGGTTCCCTGAGCATAGCTGGAGAAGTAATTGGTGCCGCGCACCCCGGCCACGGCATTGGGAGTCTGCACTTCGTAACGCACGGCGTCGGGCTTCGGTTCCGGTAACGGTTTGATAATCGACTGCAGTTTGCCGCGCTGGAGTTTGATGGTCCGTTTGTCCCCCTGCTCATTGGTCAGATACAGAGCGATGTCGATGCGCGATTTGGGAGCGACCTTGAGGACGTTGCCATCCACGAAGCGCAGTTCGGCGGTCGACTTGCTGCGGGTGCGGATAAAGTCGCCGGTATAGACCGCCGAGCCGACCTGGACCTCTTCGGCCGGGAGTTGGCCGTTGCGCATGACATCGACTCGCCCGTCAACTGCCGTAAACTGCCCGACAGCATCGGCGGCAGCGACCAGTTGCGGCCAGAGCAGAAGAATGCCGAGCAGGGGCAACAGGGTCCAGAGCAGCAAGTTTGCAGGGGACTTGGTTCTGATTCGCAGCATGGCTGTTCTCCTAAAACCGATATTCGAAACCGAGAGAAACAACATTCCGGTCGTAATCGTAGACAGGCAAATTGGAATTGGCGGTGGTATGCAGCACGCTGCCAATCACCGCCAGCTTCGGAGTGGCATCCCAGGTCAGGGTGACGGAACCGCTAAGGAGCGTGTCGCGACGGACGGTGCCGAACACGGTGTGCCGATTGTCGTAATCGACCTCGTTCAGATCACCGATCAAGCTGATGCGCCAGGTTTGTGCCAGGGGATAGAGCAGGAGGACGGAAGCGTGACGGGTGTCGTTGCGCCAGTTATAGCCATCGGCATCATCCCGAATCCATTCGTAGCGCGCCTGGAACATCCCACCTCCTTCAGCAAAGGGGTGCAGATAGGCGAGCCCGAGGCTGTACAGATCGCTGTCGCGTTCTTCTTCAGGGATCAGGGCGGACTGAAACAGGGTGCGCTGGCTGTAACCGAGCCAGATCTGGCCGATATGCTGGGGGGCAAACGAAGCGGTATAGGTCGGAGCGACACTCAACAGCCCCTGGTATTCCTGGCCGTCAAGCAGGCTGTAACGATAGGACAAGGGGCAGCTCAAAGCACCCTGTCCGGCACTGAGATCATAGCCGGGGAGCAGGGTCAGGCTCTGGTCGAGGGAGCGGTGACTGTCCAGATCAAAGTAATGATTGGTGTTGAACCGGTACTGAGCGCCGAAACGCCAGGGCCCGACCGGTATTGGATTGTAATTCAACAACAGGGAGGCGACCAGGCTGAGATCTTCTTCGTCGCTGACAACCAAGCCGGGAATGTCGGTGGACGGCTTGGCAATGACGTTGTCATCATATTGACCGCTCAGGCCCAAGGTCAAACGCCAGTCCCGGTGCGATTCCAGCAGCTGAGAGACATTGCGTTCGTAATCACGGGCAAAGCGGGCCAGGTCGGATTCGGGGTTGAGCTGAATAACCTGCTGCAGAACCTCGCGCGCCGCTCCGAGGCGGCGTTCCTTGGCGTAGAGCATGGCGATCTGGACGTCGGCGGCCTGGCTGAGCCCTTTGTCCAGAGCTTTGGCCCGCTCGAAATCGGCAGCCGCGACTTTCGATTCCCCCTGCCGGGCATGGATCATGCCGCTGAGGAAGGCGATTCGGGCGGGCCGCGCCTGAACGGCTTCGGCTTTATCCACCCAACCCAAGGCTTCATCGTAGCGGCCCAGAGAATACAGGACTTCAATCAGGTCGGGATAGGCATCGAGGACCGGCGGCACGCTGGTCGCGGCGGTGCCTAGCGCGGTCGCGGCACGTTCTGAATCCCCCATCTGCTTGCTGGCCAGCCCTAGATAGTACCAGGCCACGCCGTTGTCAGGGTAAGCTGCAACGTAAGGTTCCAGAATAGCGGCCGCTTCTTCGAAATTTTCCTGGCGATACTCGCGTACGGCCTGTTCAGGTGCGACGGATTGTGCCCAACCGCAGGTCAACCACAGCAATTGCAGCAATCCGAAAAACAGAATGCACCGCAGGGAATCTTTCATAAACATCCTCGTCAGTGGGGGTCGTGGCGGAACAGGCTGCCCCGCGTTTTTTT
>ENA-ORXD01000788-ORXD01000788.1-sediment-metagenome-genome-assembly--contig:-NODE-788-length-34051-cov-4.345676_pt1 | contig 34051 bp, 34 predicted proteins | sample MGYA00237862_ERZ511471 | MGnify/ENA metagenome assembly ERZ511471 | reverse complement strand
GTGGCTATAGCGGAGAGGAGACACCCGTTCCCATCCCGAACACGGAAGTTAAGCTCTTCAGCGCCGATGGTACTGCACGGGAGACTGTGTGGGAGAGTAGGTCGCCGCCGAAATTAGATTGCCCCTTTCGAAAGAAAGGGGCTTTTTTTTCGTTTTACAGTCCCGATGCGGGTGTGATATATTCCCCGAAATTCGAATACTTTTGACCGGGAGGTCTGCTTCCATGTCGGGCCATTCGAAATGGAGCACCATAAAGAGGAAAAAGGGGGCGGCCGACGCGAAGCGCGGCAAGCTGTTTACGAAGATCATCAAGGAGATCAGCCTGGCGGCGAGGCTGGGCGGCGGAGACCCCGAGGGGAACCCCCGGCTGAGGCAGGCCATCCTCGCGGCCAAGGCGGAGAATATGCCCAAGGACAACATCGAGCGGGCGATCAAGAAAGGTGCCGGATCGGGCGAAGGCGGAATCACTTACGAAGAGGTGACCTACGAGGGTTACGGACCCGGGGGCGTCGCCGTTCTGGTCGAGGTGATGACGGACAACAAGAACCGGACCGTGGCGGAAGTGAGGCACATCTTCTCCAAGCACGGCGGGAACCTGGGGGAAAACGGATGCGTCGCCTGGCTCTTCGAAAAGAAGGGGACGTTCACCTTCAATAAGGACGACGTCTCGGAAGACCGGCTCATGGAGATCGTTCTCGACGCCGGCGCCCAGGACCTGAGAGAGTTGGAGAACGAGTTCGAGGTTCTCACCGATCCCCTGGAATTCGAAGCGGTCCGTGAAGTGCTGGATTCGGAAAAGATGAAATACGCCGCCGCGGAAATTACCATGGTTCCCAAAACCACGGTGGACCTGGACGAGCCAAAGGCGATCCAGATGATGAAATTCCTGGAGAAAATGGAAGACAACGACGACGTCCAGCACGTCTACGCCAATTTCAACATTTCCGACGAAATCATGGAAAGACTGAGTTAAGAAGGGTAAAAGACTGAATCATGGACACATGGAAATTCTTTGACATCACTCACCGTGAACATGTGATATGCAATCCTGTAAACGAGGAGAAACTGACCCGTCTCGTGAAGCTTCTGCGCCTACCGGCCGCCGCGCAGGTGGTCGACATTGCGTGTGGAAAGGGTGAGTTCCTCATTCGCCTGGCGGAGGCCTATGACGCTCGCGGCACGGGCATCGACATTTCTCCTTTCTTCATCGCCGAGGCAGAGCGAAGGCTCGAGGCGCGGGCACCAGGTGCCGGCATCACCTTCACTCGGATGAATGGCGCGGATTTCAAGCCGGACGAGCCGCACAGCCTGGATCTGGCGTCATGCATCGGTGCCAGTTGGGTCTTCGGGGGGCATGCTGATACGATCGAAGCTCTGATCGGCATGGTGAGGCCCGGCGGCTGGGTGATCGTGGGAGAACCATACTGGCGGCAGGAACCGCCAGGGGATTACCTGGAGGCATGCGGGTGCGCGCGAGAGGCCTTCGGGAGCCACTCTTCGAATGCGGAAGCGGGAGAGCGGAAAGGAGCGGAGCTCGTTCACACCATCGTGAGCAGCAAGGACGACTGGGACAGGTATGAGGGCCTCCAATGGTTCGCGACAGCCGAGTACGCCCGCACCCATCCGGATGATCCGGACGTGGCGGAGGTGGATGAGCGCGTGAGCAAGGCAAAGGAGGCATACCTGCGTTGGGGGCGCGACACGCTTGGTTGGGCGATCTACGTGTACAGATCGCGCATCGCGGCCTGACAAACGGAAGAAAGCGAGCCGGAACAGGCCGTCCGGCGCGCTTCGCCCGGTCACGTTACCTGCCGGTCGCGTTATCCAAGAAGTTGGAATGACGAAAAAACGGGTGGGGCGGGAAGAAGCCCCCGAGGGTTTCCGTTGAGAATCCTGGGAGTCGATCCGGGAAGCCATGTGACGGGTTACGGGATCGTCGAGCTTTTGGAAAGGGGCATGACCTGCCCGGACTATGGGGAAATTCGGTTTTCCGGGGGGAGCGCCCTGGAACGGTGTCTTCCGCAGGTGTACGACAGGCTGATGGAAGTGGTTCTCCGGGAAAAACCCGATGCCATGGCCGTAGAGGATATTTTCTACGGGAAAAACGTGAAAAGCCTGATCAAGCAGGGCCATGTGCGGGGTGCGGTCATCCTGGCCGGCTGCCACGGCGGGATCCCCGTTTATCCCTACACGCCGCTCGAGGTGAAGAAGGCCGTCGTGGGATACGGACGGGCCGAGAAATTCCAGGTCCAGAAAATGGTCCAGGCCATCCTGAAGCTTCCCGAACTCCCCCCCGCCGACGCCTCCGACGCCCTGGCCGTGGCGATCTGCCACGCCCACACCCACCGGGGATCGATGCCATGATCGCCCGGGTTTCGGGAAAGCTGCTTTCGAAGGATACGGCCCATGCGGTGATCGACGTGGGCGGGATCGGATACGCCGTTCAAATTCCCCTGACGACCTTCTACGAACTCCCCGATGAAGGAAACCCCGTGGCCCTGTACACCCATACCCATGTCCGCGAGGATGCGATCACCCTGTTCGGGTTCCTGAGACAGAGGGACCGGGATCTTTTTCAGCTCCTCATTTCCGTGTCCGGTTTCGGACCCCGCCTCGCCCTGAACATCCTGTCGGGGATCTCCAGGGAGGAACTCTCCAGGGCCGTCCTGGAGGGGGATGCGAAGAGGCTCGTCAACATTCCCGGCGTGGGCAGGAAGATGTCGGAGCGGCTCATATTCGAGATGAGGGAGAAGATCGGTAAGCTTCCCCCCGGGGAGGGGGAGGCTCCGTGCCGCCCCGGTGAGGACGAGGACCTGGTGCGGATGCGCCGGGAGGCGGCCTCCGCCCTGGTGAACCTCGGATATCGAACGGCCCTGGCGGAAACGGCCATCGAAAAGGTGTTCCGGAAGGGGGAACCCGTACCGTCTCTTGACGTTCTCCTGAAGGAATCCCTTCGAATCCTTGCGGGATAAATTGAATCAATGGTGACATCGAGGAAACCCACCCCCATGGAAGACGACGGGAGAAGGGATGCCATCCTTTCCCCTTCCGCCGTCGACGAGCAGGACGGGCTGGAACGGTCCTTGCGCCCCAAATCCCTCGCCGAGTACATCGGCCAGGAGAAGATCCGGGCAAACCTCGCCGTGTTCATCGAGGCGGCGAAAAAAAGGGACGAACCCCTGGACCACGTGCTGCTCTACGGGCCTCCGGGGCTTGGAAAGACCACCCTGGCGTACATCATGGCCAGGGAGATGGGCGTGGACATCAAGGTCACTTCCGGACCGGTGATCGAACGGCCCGGAGACCTCGCGGCCATCCTGACGAATCTCCACGATCACGACATCCTGTTCATCGACGAGATCCACCGGCTTCCCCACGTGGTCGAGGAGATCCTCTACCCCGCCATGGAGGATTTCCATATCGACGTCCTCATCGGGCAGGGCCCCTCGGCGCGGTCCATGAAGCTTTCCATCCCCCATTTCACCCTCATCGGCGCGACCACCAAGGCGGGTCTTCTCACGTCCCCCCTGCGCGACCGGTTCGGGATGAGCTTCCGCCTGAATTTCTACGATGTCCGGGAGCTTTCCGTCATCGTCCAGCGGTCTTCCAGGATTCTCGACATTTCCATCGACAGGGAAGGGGCGGAGGAAATGGCCCGGCGTTCGCGGGGAACGCCCCGGATCGCCAACAGGCTGCTCAGGCGGATCCGGGATTTCGCCCAGGTCTGGAAAAAGGAGCCGGTGGACCGGGAAGTCGTGGCGGAGGCCCTGGGCATGCTGGACGTGGACGACCGGGGATTCGATTCAATGGACCGGGCGATCCTTCTCACCATCATCGAGAAATTCGACGGCGGACCGGTGGGCCTTGACACCCTGGCGGCCTCGCTCGGCGAAGAGAAAACCACCCTCGAGGACGTGTACGAGCCCTATCTCGTCCAGGAAGGCTACGTTCAGCGGACGGCCCGGGGGAGAGTGGCGACCGAATTGTGTTACCGGCACTTCGGAAAGATCCGCAGGGGGAAGCAGGGGACCCTTTTCGAGGAGGACTTTCCCGGGGAGCGCCCCGCCGGGGAAGGGCCGGAGGGAAACGGTCGATGAACATCCTGCTCCACATCTGCTGCGCCCCCTGCTCCATCTATCCCTTGAAACGGTTCCGGGAAGAGGGGGTCGGGGTGACCGGACTTTTTTACAATCCCAACATCCACCCCGGCCGGGAGTACGCAAGGCGTCTGGAGACCCTTGTCCCCTGGGCCGACCGGAACGACATGGAGCTTCTGTACACCGACGCCTGCCCTTTCGAGGACTTTCTGAGAGCGGTGGTTCACAGGGAGGAGGAGCGCTGCAGGGTCTGTTACACCCTCCGGCTTACGGAAACGGCCCGGATGGCGCGGGAGGGGAAATACGACGGATTCTCGACGACCATCCTCTACAGCCGGTACCAGAAACACGACCTCGTCCGGGAAATCGGAGAGGAGCTTTCCGAACAGTGGGGCGTTCCCTTTTATTATGAAGATTTCCGCAAGGGATGGACGGAGGGGGTCGCCGCCTCCCGGGAAATGGGCATGTACCGGCAACCGTACTGCGGCTGTCTTTTCAGCGAAAGGGAACGGTACGGGAAAAAGGGCGGGAACGCCTGAGGAGGAGCGGGGAGAAGCCTGTTTACAATCCCACCGTGTTCCATTTGATACAGGACGGGGCGGACGGGCCGTGGGACGGGGTGCCCCGGGGAAATCGTGCCATTGCAAGTAGCTGATTATACAGGACATACGGAATATTTTCCGACGCGGTCGTTTTCTTTTCCCGCGGTACGAAAGTTGCTGTAGAAGAATGAAAAAGAAAACGACGGAGAAGGTCATGGAATTTCAAAAGACGGTGGCAAGCGAGATCCGGTGTCACGGCATCGGTCTCCACACGGGAAGAAAAGTGAACATGACCATCCGTCCCGGCGAGGCGGACTCGGGAGTCGTCTTCGTCCGGAAGGATCTGTCGAAAGACGCGGTGGTGGAAGCCAGGCTCGAGAACGTGTGCGACACGACCCTGGCGACGACCGTCGGCGTGAATGGAACGAGGATTTCAACGGTGGAGCACCTTCTCTCCGCGTTTCGGGGGGCGGGCGTGGACAACGCCGTCGTGGAAATCGACTGCTGCGAGCTTCCCATCATGGACGGGAGCGCGCGGCCTTTCATCGCGCTGCTCAAGAACGGGGGGCTCAAATCCCAGGAAAGGCCCCGCAGATGGATGGTCATCGAGCGTCCCGTGTCGGTTTCCGACGGGGAAGGGGAGGCCGCCTTTTTCCCCTCTTCCTCCTTCAAAATCACCTACACCATCGAATTCAACCACCCCCTTGTGAAAACCCAGAACTACTCCATGTTCTTTTCCCCCGAAGGGTATGAACAGGCCATCTCCCCCGCCCGGACATTCGGTTTCCTGAAAGACGTGGAATATCTCCAGGCGAAGGGGCTCGCCCTCGGGGGATCCCTGAAGACGGCGGTCGTTCTCGATGAGACCAAGGTCATCAACAAGGAGGGACTCCGTTTCCCCGACGAGTTCGTCCGCCACAAGATTCTCGACGCCGTGGGAGACCTCTTCCTGCTCGGAATGCCCATCCTCGGCCATTTCGTGGCGAAGAAGTCGGGGCACAAGCTGAACAACATGCTTCTCGAAAAGCTCCTGACGTGCCGGGACTGCTGGAAAGTCGTCGATCAAAGCGCGGCGTTCCCCAGGGAAAAGGGACCCGTCCGCGTCACCGGTCCTTCCCTCCAGAGCGCCACCCTTCTTTAGAAGCCGGGCCTCCCGTCCGGGGGACCCATTCCGCTTCGGCGGTGATTGACACACCCGCAAAGATTCCAAAGAATACGCTTGCTTTTTGCCCCTCCCTTTCTTAGGATGTCAGCAAATTACGGATGGCGGCTTTGCAAGGAACCGCTCCCACTTGCCTGTGCCCGGCCGATGCCCGGGGGGAGGGAGGAAGGGCGGCGCGGCCTGCGGGCCGTTTTGAGGCCGCAGGGAATGACGAAGGAAGGAAAACGCTTGTGAAATCCCGGGGAACCGCCGTGGAAGAACGCCTCGCTTCCCGCGATCTCCGGTTCGGGGTAGGAGCGGATTGAAGCGCTTTTTTAAGACCATCCTCATTGTCATGATCGTCGCCGCAGGTTTCCTGCCCTGCCCCACCTTCGGGGAGAGGGCCGTCATTTCCGACCTGCTTCTGACGAACTCGTCCGAGAACCTTCTCGTTTACTTCCGGCTCAAGAACTCTTTCACGAAGAAGATGGAGGACGCCATTCTCGCGGGGATTCCTACGACCTTCGTCTCGTACATCGAACTGTACCGGGCGCGGAATTACTGGTTCGACCGGGAAATCGCCTCCGTGGAAGTGAAGCACACGATCAAGTACGATGCCGTCAAGAAGCTCTTTTTCGTCACTTTCTCCAGCGAAGACGGTGTTTCGGAGGCGCAGCAGTACGGCAATTTCCCCGGGGCGAAGGAGGCCATGTCGGATGTGAACGGAATCGTCCTCGCGTCCCTGAAGGACCTGGAAAGGGGCCGGCATTACCACGTCCGGGTCAAGTCCCGCATGGATCGTTTCCGACTTCCCCTCCACATGGAATATGTCTTCTTCTTCGTTTCCCTGTGGGACTTCGAGACGCCGTGGCTGCGGGAGGATTTCATCTACTGACGGCTATGTAGAAGGGCATGGAAACAGGCGGACAGCGGCAGCCGGCGCAGGAAGACCGGGAAAAGAGGAGAAGAAGACGGGAAAGGATCATCATCGTCATCACGATCGGGATCATCCTCCTGCTCACCTATGCCGAAAGCCATCTGGCCCGGGTGGAGAAACTGGTCCCCGTTTCCAACGAGATCCTCATCTTCGGCCTCATCAACATCAATTTCATTCTCATCCTCCTTCTCATCTTCCTCATCGTCCGGAACATCGTGAAGGTGGTCTTCGAGAGGAGAAAAGGGATCCTCGGTTCGAAGCTGAGCACCAAGCTCGTCCTAGCCTTCATCAGCCTTTCCCTGATTCCCACCATCGTTCTTTTCCTCGTGGCCATCAAATTCCTGTCCTACAGCATCGACCGCTGGTTCAACGTGAAGATCGTCAGCGCCCTGTCGAGTTCCCTTGAAATCGCCCAGGACTACTATCAGGAAATCGCCGACACGGCGAAGGGGTACGCCAGGCAGTTCGGATCGGAAATCACGGCGAGCCGCCTTTATGAAGATGAGCGGCGTTCCTACCTGGACGCCCTGGTGAAGAACCGGCAGTCCATGAACCTGATCGACTGCGTGGAAATCTATCTCGAGCAGGGGAAGCGGAAACTGCTTTTCCGGACATCCGGTTATCCCGACATATCGATTCTCAAATCGAAATCCAAGGCCCTGGGGGACGTGTACCGGGGAAAGGATTTTTCCACCGTCGAATCCCTCGGCGCCGGCGACGTGATCAGCGGGTTCGCCCCGGTTTTTTCCGCGTTCAACCCGAGCGAGATCATCGGCGCCGTGATCGTGAGCTACTTCATCCCCGAGGAGATGGTGGACAAGATGAACGTCATCGCCAGGACCTCGGAGGAGTACAGGCAGTTCGCCCTTCTGAAGAACCCGATCAAGATCAGCTACATGGTCATTCTGTTCGTGGTGACCCTGCTCATCATCTTTTCCGCGACCTGGTTCGGGATCTACCTCGCCCGGGGAATCACCATGCCCATCCAGGACCTGGCCGAGGCGACGGGGGAAATCGCCCGGGGGAACCTGAACTACCACATCGACGTTCTCGCCGACGACGAAATCGGCATTCTCGTGGACTCCTTCAACCGGATGACCCGGGATCTCGCCACGAGCAGCGCGAGCCTGAGGGCGGCAAACATGGACCTCGATCAGCGCCGGAAGTACATGGAAACGATTCTCCGGAACGTTTCCGCCGGCGTCGTCTCCGTCGACCGCAACGGGGTCATCACGACGATCAACCGGGCCGCGGAAAGGATGCTCGGGATCCGGACGAACAAGGTCCTTTACAGAAAGTACGAGGAGGTGCTCAAGGGGGAGCACATGGACATGGCCCTCCTCTTCCTGAAGGAAATGAACGAAATGGGCGGCGACAGCCTGGAGAAGCAGGTGCAGCTGAACGTCCGGGACCGGCTCCTGTCCGTTCTCGTCGCCATGACGGTCCTTCGGGACGACGATCTCAATTACATGGGGCTCGTGGTGGTTTTCGAGGACCTCACGGAGCTTCAAAAGGCGGAAAGGCTCGCGGCCTGGCGGGAAATCGCGAGGAGGATGGCCCACGAGATCAAGAATCCCCTGACCCCCATCCAGCTTTGCGCGGAAAGACTGCAGAGGCGCTACGGGGAGGCCCTGGACGTGGACGAGGACCGGGCCGTTTTCCGGGAATGCACGGGAACCATCGTGCACCAGGTGGCCGCCTTGAAAAACCTGGTCAACGAATTCTCCCGGTTCGCGCGGATGCCCGTGACCCGGCCCGAGCCCAACGACCTGAACCAGGTGATCCGGGAAAGCCTCGCGCTCTATGGAGAGTCCCACAAGGCAATCCTTTTTCACTGCGAGGAGGATCCGTCCGTTCCGCCGTTTCCCTTCGACGGGGATCAGATCCAGCGGGTCCTGGTGAATCTTCTGGACAATGCCGTCGACGCGATCACCTCTTCCTCGCGGGAGGGACGGGTGGACGTGCGGACGAAATGGCTGGCCGACGAAAACCGGGTGTGCGTCGAGGTGTCCGATGACGGACCGGGCATACCGCCCCAGGACAAGGCACGCATGTTCGAACCTTATTTCTCCACGAAAAAGTCGGGGACCGGTCTCGGTCTCGCCATCGTGGACGCCATCATTCGAGACCATGGGGGGACGATCACCGTTCGCGACAACACGCCGAAGGGAACGACGCTCTCTTTCAAGCTTCCTGTTCCAGAAACCACGGTGAGGACCGGCGCATGATGTACAAGACCATACTGGTCGTCGACGACGAGGAGGGGATTTGTCTTTCCCTGAAAGGAATTCTTACGGACGAGGGATACGACGTGCTGACGGCGATGAGCGGGGAGGAATGCCTTCGTCTCATCGAGGACGAGCTTCCGGACCTGATTCTCCTGGACATCTGGCTTCCCGGGATGGACGGGATCGAGGTCCTGAAGGTCGTCAAGTCCCGGTATCCGCAGATCCAGGTCATCATGATGTCCGGCCATGGAACCATCGAATCGGCGGTCAAGGCGACGAAACTGGGGGCCTTCGATTTCGTCGAGAAGCCCCTTTCCCTCGACAAGATCGTTCTCATCGTCGCCCATGCCCTGGATCTGGCCCGGCTGGAGGAGGAAAACAGGCTGCTCAAGGACCGGATGCAGCACGAGTACGAACTCACGGGAACGAGCCGGGAAATCGAGGAGCTTCGCGAAATGATCCAGATCATCGCGCCGACCAACGCCTGGGTGCTCATCATGGGCGAGAACGGGACGGGAAAGGAACTGGTGGCGCGGTCCATTCACCGGCAGAGCAGAAAATCGGAGGCGCCCTTCGTGGAGGTGAACTGCGCCGCCATCCCGGAAGAACTGATCGAAAGCGAGCTGTTCGGACATGAAAAGGGGGCGTTCACCGGCGCGACGGCGAAAAAGAGGGGCAAATTCGAAATGGCCGACAGCGGCACCCTTTTCCTGGACGAAGTGGCCGACATGAGCCTGAAGGCCCAGGCGAAAATTCTCAGGATCCTCCAGGAAAAGAAGTTCGAAAGGGTCGGCGGAACCCGCTTCATCGATGTGGAGGTGCGGGTTCTGGCGGCGACGAACAAGGATCTGGAAAAGGAGATGGAGGAGGGAAGGTTCCGCCAGGACCTGTATTACCGCCTCCACGTCATCCCGCTGTACGTCCCGCCCCTCAGGACCCGCAAGGAGGACATCGCCCCCCTCGTCCAGCGGTTTCTCAAGGAATTCTCCGCGAAGGAGGGGATCCCGGAAAAATACATGACGGAAGAGGCCGTCGAGCTTCTGAAGACCCACGACTGGCCGGGCAATGTCCGGGAATTGAAGAACATCATCGAAAGGCTCGTCATCCTCACCCCGTCGGACCTGATCACGGAGGAGGACCTTCCCCCCCTGGCGGGCAGGCCCCCGTGGCCGGCGGAAGAGGTTTCCAATCATTCCGGCTCCCTGAGAGAGGCCAAGGCGGATTTCGAAAAAAGCTACATCGTTCAGAAACTGGACGAGAACGACTGGAATGTCACGAAAACCGCGAAAGCCCTCGGCCTCGAGAGGAGCAACCTCCACAGAAAAATCCGTTCCTACGGGCTCGATCCGAAAAAGGGGGAGACGAACGGCTGATCCTCCCGGTTCCGCCGGGCAGCCGCCGGGTTTCCCCGCCCGCCCCCGTCCGTTTCAGTGGGTTCCTTTTTTCCGGGGGAACAGGGCGTCCATGTGGAACGGCAGAAACACCAGCCCGAGAAAGAAAATGACGGCCATGCTGATGAAGTGGTTCAGGATGGCGTATGACAGCGCCTCCGACCTGGGAACGCCGAAGAGGGTCAGGCCGAGAACGCAGAAAAAATGCCAGTTTCCGATGAAGCCCGGCGCCGTGGGGATGGTGATGCCGATGATGATCATCGCCAGGAGGGCGTACGCCGCGGAAAGGGGGAGGGAAATGTGGAGGGCGAAGAACAGGGCGTAAAGGGCAAGCGCGTCAATCGACCAGATGAACAGTGACAGGATCGCCAGGTAGGCGATCAGACCCTTTCTCCTGAAAACGTCGAGCCCTTTCATGAGCTGGAGAAACCATTCGCGCACCCTGCCCCGAAGCCCCTCCGGCAGCCTGTCCAGGATCCACCCGACGAACGGCGGGGCGGAGCCTCTCCGGAACAGGAAAACCAGAACACCGAGGAACACCGCCAGGACGACGAAGAGGAGGGCGCTTCCCCGGATCATCCAAGGCGGGATGGGGAAGTAGAAGACCGCGATGGACAGAATGAGGAGGATGGAAAGGACATCGAGGATTCTTTCCACGATGATGGAACCGATGCCGGCGGTGAGGGGAAGGTCTTCCTCGCGGTTCATCAGGTAGGGCCTTGCCAGTTCGCCGATCCGTGCCGGAATGGCGGCGATGGCGAGAAACCCGACGCTGGTGATGGAGAAAAGGGTTCCCTGGGGAACCCGCTTGAGGGGGCTCAGAATAAGCCCCCAGCGATAGGAACGGAGCCCCTGCATGAGAAAGAGAAGAAATGCGGACAGGACGAGAAGGGGCGGTTCGGCGCCGCGGAGCCCTTTCAGGACCTCCTCGTAGTTCACGTTTTTCAGGGAAAGGTAGCCGAACAGGACCCCGAGAAGGATTCCCGGAAGGAGTTTCTTCCACATCGCGAAACGGACCGGGCCCTTACGAACTTCTCGTCAGGAATTCCAGGATCTTGTCGTGGAGAAACTGGGAAGACTGCTCGTTTCCGATGATCCCGACGCGGATGGCGACGGTGGTCGCTTTCATGGCCTTGTATTTGACCGAGATACGGACCCGTTCCCCGTCGATGGTGGCTTCGATGGTTCCTTCGCTGATTTCCTTGGTCGGGACCACGTCCACGCCTCTCATGGAAGCGACCGTCTTTTCGCAGGCCTTCCAGACCTCTTCGAAGCCGTTGGGATAATCGGTCCGCATCTCCCCGTTCACGTAAAGGTAGGTCCCCGTGCCGGCGGTGACGGCCGCCCCTCCCGCGACGACAGCGGCGCAGCCCGCCAGGGGGAGGATCAGGAGGATCAAGATCCATGCCGCTCTTTTTCTCATCTCCGTGATGCCTCCTCTTTGCATTCTTACCCTTCGACCCCGGGACGGGAGCGAAGACCGCCTCCGTTCCCTCCGGCGGCCGGGAGGCCGCCAGGCCGGGCGGGATCGATTGGCGGTACTATAGAAGATGTTTCATCGATTGTCCATGGTTTTATGGCGGTACCGGCGCTTCGCGGTCCCCGGGTGGTTTCCTGGAGGGGCGGTTATCCCCATGGCGACGGACGTGCCGGCCGCCGGGTTCCACGCCCGGTGGGACCGGATGAAATCCCGGGGAGGGAGATAGTGGCTCCCGATCCATTCTCCCAGTTCCTCCCTGTCGAGCGAAAATCCCGGCATCGTCAGGAGTGCGGGCCAGAAGATCGCCGGGAGGCCGGCCATGTTCGACCGTCGCAATTCGAAGTGAAGGTGGGCGGACTCGTAGGTGGCATCCCTGTATCCCCGGCCGACCGATCCGATCTTCTGCCGCCTTTTTACCTTTTCCCCGGGCACGACCTCCACGTCCTTCAGATGCATGTAAACGGAGTAAAGGATCTCCCCGCCGGGATGCCGGTGGGCGATCATGACGATCTTTCCCATCCGGAAGCTGTCCTTAGAGAAGACGACCCTTCCTTCCGATACGGCGTACACGGGTTGTCCCAGGTCGGTGTTCCCGCCGCCCCGGCCGTTCCAGTCCTCGCCGGGGTGAAACCAGGGGTGAAGAAAAGAGGAAGCGACGTACCACCCCTTTGCGTTCAATCCGTTCCAGCCCTTTCCGTTCCTGTCGCCCACGGGAAAATCGAACCCCGTGGACGGGGGGATCTCCCCGGGTGAAGGAACGGCGGGGGTCCTGCTCAAGTAATACGATCCCGCCGCGAAAACGGGCAGAAGGCAGAGAAAAAGAACGGCGGCGAAATACCGGTAGGGACGGCGGATGGGAAGGGTCTTCCCCGCTTTTTTCGCAACGGAATAGACGATCATCCGCAGGAAAAAGAAGAGGAGGATTCCCGCCGGGAGGAGAAGGGAGAAGAAAACGGCCCCTTCCGCCTTCAGGCCCGGCACCGTCAGGAAGAGCAGTTTCATCCCCCCCTCCTGCATCCCGCTGCTGAAGGATTTCAGAAAACCCGGGAGAATGGCGTTCTGGTATTCCTTCCATGCCGCTTCCGCGTGTCCGAATCCCAGGTTCTCGGGGTATCCTGGAGAGAGGAGGAGATGAAGGGCCGTGAGAAGAAAGGGGAACACGACGAGGAAAACCATGAACCTGTCGGTCCGGTCTTCGGGAACCTCCCTGAGGTGCTTCCATCCCTCCCGGATCAGGGCCGCCGTGAAAAAGAAGAGAAAAAGGTAGATGGTGAAGAAATCGTACCAGCCGTAACGACTGAGCGTGGCGATCCGGTGCTCCGAAAAGGGATAGAAGAGGACGAGCCCGTTCCAGGGACCGTTGGGACCGAGAAGGTCCTCCAGAAGATGGATCAGCCCGCCGGCGACAAGGAGGGACGCCATGATCCAGGGGCTCCGCCGGGATCCCCCGTCTTCCGCCTTTCCCGGCCCGCCGCAGAACAGAAGGTGGAGGAGAAGAAACAGAATCCCGAAGAACACGATCCCCCCGACGGAATGGGCAAATCCCCTGTGGGACAGGAAGATGTCCTGCACTTCATTGTAATAATAGGATTTTCCAAGAATGCGCGTGAGGTAGTCCACGTCGGGGAGCAGGGCTCCCAGCATGAGGAGCGCAACTGCTCCGGTTTTGGAAAGGTACCGTCTGAAGAGGGGTTGTATGGCGAACCCGACAAGACCTGCGGACAGGCCGTGATCGACGATGGTCATGGGTCAGCCCTGTTTTTCGAACATCCTCTCCGGTTTGATGTCGAGAATCGGCGTTCCGTCGCGCATGTCGATTCCCTTTACCCGGATCACCGTTTCCGACACGCCGAGAACGTCAACCACGGACAGTCCGATGGGATTGGGCCGCAACGGGGAACAGAGATTAAACACCCCCTGCTTCTTCCGTCGCAGGTCGCCCCGGGGGTGCTGTTTCAGGTATTCAGGGGAGAAAGGGGGGCTTTCATGAAATGCGAAGAGGACGACGATGCGGTCTCCCGGTTTGATTCCCTCCATGCCGTCCCGGTACCGGTCCTCGAGGACGAGGTCGCCCTCGACCTGCGAGATCGAACAATGTTTCGGAAGTTCCCGCGCCTCCGTCCGGACATACCCGATGGGATTCATGAACATTCCCTTGTCGTTCCCTTTTTTCGCCTTCATGGAATGCCCCGTGCTTCGAGGGGATTTGCATGCGGCCGCCGGGGAGATCGGGTACCTTCCCGGAACTCCGCGGCCGGAAACGCGACGCGTTGGAGGAAGCGCGGCGGGGTTATGCCTTGTGTTTCTGGATGCCCCTCATGGAAGACGCGTAGCTGTCGGCGATCTGCATGGACCGCTTCCGGGCGTCCTTCTCCAGATGGCATTTCTTGTACTTCTTGCCGCTTCCGCACCAGCAGACGTCGTTTCTTCCCAGTTTCAGATTCGCTTCATCCTTCTTCAATCCGAGCCACTTCTTGAACCATTCGAGCATGATGCCGAGAAATCCTTTCGATAAAGAATTCGGGAACGCTACCCCTCTTCCGTGCCGCTGTCAAGAAAAATCAAAGATCCAGGGGGGCTTTCCGTAAACGCGACCGTGCCGGCGGCTTGACAGCAACCTGCCGTTTTCCTAAGATGAAGCGCCTGAAACCCGTCGAAGGAACGGACGGTTCGTTCGCGGGGGGAAGGGGGTGCGGCACCGGGGACCTTCGAGGGAAGGGTTTCATGGACCGGGGGGATCGATCGCCCCGGGAAAGGGAGGGAAGGAATGTTCGAGAATGTCCTGTTTGAAAAAAAGGGCGCCGTCACGACGATCACCATGAACCGCCCGAAATCGCTGAATGCCCTGGATTCGGACCATCTGGCCGATCTCGTTCACGCCCTCGAAATGACGGCGGATGACGGGGAAACGAGGGCCGTGGTGCTCACCGGGGCGGGAAAGGCGTTCTGCTCCGGGGGCGACCTGGCCTCCTTCCGGGAGGCGATGGACCGGGATCCCGCCGATCCCCTGCGGCAGGTCATCAAGCTTCTGAACGTGGCGATCATCAGCATTCGAACCATGGGGAAACCGGTCATCGCCTCGATCAACGGCGCCGCGGGAGGGGGAGGCCTCAGCGTCGCCGCCGCCTGCGATCTCAGGATCTGCGCCGCTTCGGCCAGGTTCCGCCAGGCGTACACCAGCATCGGCCTCGTTCCCGACGGCGCGTGGGGCCTCATGATCCCCCTGCTGGTCGGCTTCGGCCGGGCGTCGGAGCTTCTTTTTCTCGATCCGGTGTTCGACGCCCGCCGGGCGCTCGAATGGGGCCTCGTGCACCGGGTCGTGGAGGACGGGGATCTGCCTGCGGAAACGGAAAAACTCGCGCTTCGTCTCGCCGAAGGGGCGACGACGGCTTTCGCCATCGCCAAGGACAACCTGAATCACTCCATGCTGGATCTGCTGGAAAGACAGCTCGAACGGGAACGGGCCGGAATGGTCCAGGCGGGGAAGACGCTGGATTACCGGGAGGGCTCGGCGGCGTTTTTCGAAAAGAGGAAACCGAAATTCATCGGAAAGTGAGCGGCTCCGATCCGGGGCGGCGAGGAGGGCTTCCATGCAGTTTCTGATCATTGCCCGCGACGGGCGGGATGAGGGCGCGGCGGCGCGGAGAGCGAAGGCGCGTCCCGCACACCTGGAAAACGTGAAAAAACTGAAGGAACAGGGTCATTTTCTTCAGGGGGGCGCGATTCTGAACGAAAAGGACGAAATGGCCGGGTCGGTGATTTTCATGGAATTCCCTTCCCGGAGCGACCTGGACCGGAGCCTCGCCGCGGACCCCTACACCACCGGCGGCGTCTGGGTGGATGTGGAGGTGGTGCCGATCCGCCTCGTTACCCTGTGACGGCTTCGTAAAAAGTCCATATGCAGCGTTGCCCTTCTTCCCTCCTCCCTGCGGCGTACGCCGAAGTACGCCTCGGTCGTCGGGAATCGGGCGCCTTGCCTATGGAGCTTTTTCCTTTGCCGTTCGAAGAAGCGTTGTATTGACTGCTTACGAGTTCGTCTCCCCTGACGGCTTCGGAAAAAGTCCGTAACTGCTGAACGCCGGGGAGGGCGCTTCAGGACCCGTACTGCTCCTGGATCCACTTCTGGTATTCCCCGGTGCGGATCCTTTCGATCCAGCCCGGGTTGTCCAGATACCAGCGGACGGTCTTTTCAAGGCCGGTTCGGAAGGATTCCGCGGGCGTCCAGTCGAGTTCCTTGCGGAGCTTCGTGAAGTCGATGGCATATCGCCGGTCGTGCCCCGGGCGGTCCTTGACGAAGGTGATGAGCCGCCGGCGGGGTTCGCCGCGCAGGGTGCCGGCCGTTTCATCGAGGATGTCGCAGATCATTTCCACGATGGAAATATTTTCCATTTCCATGTTTCCCCCGATGTTGTACGTCTGTCCCCTTCGCCCGGCCTTCATGATCCGCCAGATGGCCTTGCAGTGGTCTTCCACGTACAGCCAGTCCCGGACGTTCTTCCCGTCGCCGTAGACGGGAAGCGCCTTTCCCTCCAGGGCGTAAAGCGTGATGAGGGGAATGAGCTTCTCCGGAAACTGGTAGGGGCCGTAATTGTTGGAACAGTTCGAAAGGGTGACGGGAAGTCCGAAGGTCTTGAAATAGGCCCGGACCAGGTGGTCGGAGGCGGCCTTGGAGGCGGAATAGGGGCTGCTGGGGCGGTAGGGCGTCGTTTCGCGGAAGAGCCCCCGCTTCCCCAGGCTTCCGTAGACCTCGTCCGTGCTGATGTGGTGGAAAAGAACGAAACGGTCCCCGGCGGCCCGGGCGATTTCCAGGAGATGGTAGGTGCCGAGGATATTGGTTTCCACGAAGGCCCCCGGCCTCTTGATGGACCGGTCCACGTGGGATTCCGCCGCGAAGTGGCAGATGCCGTCGATTTCGTGCTTCCGGAAGATCTCCTTCAGGGTGTCGAAGTGGCAGATGTCCGCCCGCTCGAACACGTAACGGCCGGGATGCCTGGCCGGGATGTCGACGAGGTTTTCCGGGTTTCCCGCATAGGTGATCTTGTCCACGTTGACGATCCGGCCCGTGAAGTCCTCCTGGTCGAGGAGATACCGGATGAAATTGCTGCCGATGAAGCCGCAACCGCCCGTTACCATCAGATTCCGGATATTCATAACGTTCTCTTTCGTCCCGCCGGGGGATGTTTTTGGGGTGTCTTTTATCTTTCCGTGGAAACGATGTCAATGAAATATGACGGCTTCGTAAAAAGTCCCTATGCTGCGTCGCCCTGCATTCCGCAACACCGCGGCGGACGAACGGGTACGACGCGGTTTCCCGAACGGGGGCTTTTCCCCCTCGAACTTGTTTCTTTACCGTTCGAAAAAGCGTCTTTCGGACGTTTCACACCCGCCAAATATTGGAACCTCTCGGGTACGCTTCCGTTTTGCCTTGACAGGAAAAGACTTTTCCCATATGGATATACTTGATTTTACCATGAATACGGAAGATCCCGGCTTTTCGGGGTCGTTCCATCCATGCGTGGAAATGATGGCGGACCGGATGGGGGGGCTCGTACCTGTCTTTCTTTCCACGGGAGGATTCGCCGGTTACTCATCCAGAACGGTCAGGGCATTCCATTTACGGGGGGGTAAATGACGGACAGAAAGAAAATCCTGGGGGTCGGTGCCGTCCTTATTCTTGCCGCCGTCGGGTGGTTTGCCGCGGTCCATTGGGAAGAGATCATGGACCGGGGACGACGGATGATCGAAACGAGGGATCCCCTCGTTCTCATAAGGGGCGTCGGCGGGGAAAAAGGCGAATCCGGCGAGTACCGGGAAGTCTTCCGGAAAAAAATCGTCCCGTCGGAGGCGGACAAAAGCGTCCTGAAGGAACAGACGCTGGCCGGCGTCCGCGGCGAGCCGGGGACGAGAGATCGTTACGGCGCCCTTCGGGAGGAAGTTTTTCTGTTCTGCGACTATCTGGACCATCAGCCCTATGTCGCGGCCGCCGGGCTGGAGGGCGGCGTCTACCAGAACCTGCTTTCCATGCTGGCCCTTCTTTCGAGGAATCCTCCGGTCATCTCGGGCGAAACGAGGGACGTGTACATCCTCGTGAAAAATACGGCCCACTTCTACAGGGAACTGAAAGGGAAACGGATCGCCCTCATCAAGGAGATTCTCGCCGAGGAAAAGGAAGCCCTGGAGCCGGCGTCCGAGCTTTTCTACGACTGGATCATGACGGGCATCGCCGAAAAACGACCCGAAATCCATGCTTCCCTGAAGGACCTTTACATCTACTCCTCCTTTTTCCTGGACACCCTGGGGGGAAAGGCCTACCTCGCCCGCAGGGATTCCAGGACCCGGATTCTCGTCAGGTATTACTCCATCCTGATACTCGACGAGGCGAACCGGAAGGGGCTGAACCATTACGGAATAGACATTCTTCCCCAGGTCGCCCTCCTCATGGACGACATCTCCAATCAGAAGGGCCTGGAGTACCGGGACCGGTACCTGATCCGCCTGAAGGCCATCCAGGAAGAATATTTGAAAAAAAGGAGTTGAGCAGGGGACGTCGGGGCTAGAATTTGGAGAGGATCCCCTTGTGACGCCGGTACCAGAACGCGGGGAAGATGCGGTAAAGGATCCTCGAGAAGAACCCGATGTACTCCTTTTCCCTCTGGTCGAACTGGCAGGCCTGGATGATCCGCTCCTCGATCTCCTCTTTTTTCCTGATTTCATTGAAGATCTTGAAGGCGCAGTGGAAGATGGGGCTGTACATGTTCTTCCGCTCCAGGTACATGTGAACGTTCTTGATGGTGTTCGGGCCTTCCGGCGTGCCGTCGATTTTTTCCAGGACCTTGATGTGGGTTTCGATGGGGTTTCCCGTATAGTTTTCGTAATACAGCACGCCGTACCGGAAATTCTTGCTCGCGTCGGAGGAGAGGGTCACGAACATGTCTCCCACGCCCGCCTGGCTGTAAAAGGACTGGAAACTGCCCCCGAGGATTTTCGAGAGCGAGCGGATTTCGACACCTGACCGGGCAAAAAGCGTCCCCGGGATGGAATTTCCCAGGCTGATGCACTGAAAGATCCCCTTCAGATTGGCCACGATGTTCTTCAGGGCCCCGCAGGCCTCCACGCCGACCATGTCGAAATTGTAGAAGGACGCCAGTTCCTTCCGGTTCACTTCGATAAGGCCCTTCTTCACGGCCCGGGCGATTTTTCCGTTTCCCGCCAGGGTGACGCACACCGGCTTGCCCAGAGCGACGTCCACGTCGAAGAAGGGGCCGCCGATGCACAGGAGATCGAACTTGTGCGGGATGTCGAAGAGGTGGTTCCGGATGACCTGGGAGGGGGTGACCAGTTCCTTCGTCTTTTCGTCCGACGCGAGCCCCTTGATCGGGGAAAGGAGAAGGGTCGGTTTCTTCTTCTGGATGAGAAGAGGCTTCAGATAGGTCAGTACGTCCGGAAGACGCTGCATGGTGACGGAAAGAACAATGGCGTCGTTCTGTTCCACGATTTTTTCCAGGTCGTTTGTGGCGGAGACGATTTTGGGCAGCCGGGGAACCTTTTCCGGGCTCCCGGTGATCCGGGCGAGATCGCCGGTCAGATGCCGGGGATTGAGCCGGGTTTCGTTCAGTTCCCTGCAGAAATCGGCGTTGTGGTAGTAAAGGGTGACGGCCTTGCCGTCCCTTGAGAACTTATAGGCAAACGCCGTGCCGAGGCGGCCGGGGCCGACAACGGCGACCCGGTCCAGATTGATTTCCGCCATTCGCCTTCTCCCCCTTCTATGGAGCAAACGGGTTGAAAGTATATGGAGAACGCCCCCGTCCTGTCAAATGGAAAGATACGGTCATTTCCCTTGTTTCTTTCCGTCCAGGATGGCTTTCAGCTCCGATCCCTCGATCTTTTCCTTTTCGAGAAGGAGCAGGGCGCCTTCCGTCAGGGCCTCCCGGGCGTCCTTCAGGACGGCCAGCGCCCTTTCGTATTCGCCCGAGACGATCTTCTGGACCTCGCTGTCGATGATCTCGGCGGTGGCCTCGCTGTACTCCTTCTTTTCCATGAAGCTGCCCGTGAGAAAGCGGGATTGCTTCTCCTCGGCGAAATAGACCTGGCCGAGACGGGGGCTCATCCCGTATTCCTTGATCATGCTCCTCGCGATGTCCGTGGCCCTGGCCAGATCGTTGTGGGCCCCCGTGGAGATGTCCCCGAAGACGATTTCCTCCGCGGCCCTGCCCCCGAGAAGGGTGGCGATCCGGTTCAGGAGTTCCGTCCTGCTCATGAGGAACCGGTCTTCCGTTGGGACCTGCATGGTGTATCCAAGGGCGGCGATCCCCCTCGGGATGATGGAAATCTTGTGCACCGGGTCCGTTCCCGGAAGGGAAAGGGCGACCAGGGCGTGGCCCACCTCGTGATGGGCGACGATCTCCCGCTCCTTCCGGTTGATGAGGCGGTTTTTCTTTTCCAGCCCGGCGATCACCCGTTCCACCGCCTCCTCGAATTCGGGCAGGGCCACGATTTTCCTGCCGCGGCGGACGGCGAGGAGGGCCGCCTCGTTGACCAGGTTGGCCAGGTCGGCGCCCACCATGCCGGGGGTCATGTCCGCGATCTTTTCCACGTCCAGGTCCGGGTCCACCTTGATGTTCCGCAGATGCACCTTCAGGATATCGACGCGGCCCATCCTGTCCGGCCGGTCCACGAGGACGTGCCGGTCGAACCGGCCCGGCCTGAGAAGGGCCGGATCGAGGATTTCCGGGCGGTTCGTCGCTGCCATGAGGATGACCCCCGCATTGGGGTCGAATCCGTCCATCTCCACGAGAAGCTGGTTCAGGGTCTGCTCCCTTTCGTCGTGTCCGCCCATTCCGCTGAAGCCGCGCGCTTTGCCCAGGGCATCCAGCTCGTCGATGAAAATGATGCAGGGCGCCTTCTGTTTCGCCTGGACGAAGAGGTCCCTGACCCGGGCGGCGCCCAGCCCCACGAACATCTCCACGAACTCCGAGCCGCTCAGGCTGAAAAAGGGGACGCCGCTTTCCCCGGCGACGGCCTTGGCGATCAGGGTCTTGCCGGTCCCCGGCGGGCCGACGAGGAGGATCCCCTTGGGGATCTTTCCGCCGAGTTCGGTGAATTTGCCCGGCTGTTTCAGAAAATCGACCACTTCCATGAGTTCCTGCTTGGCTTCGTCGACGCCCGCCACGTCCTTGAAGGTCACGTTCAATTCGTTTTCCATGTAGATCCTGGACTTGTTTTTCCCGAGCGTCATGAAGCCCGCCTGCTGGCCGGTGATCCGTTTCATCATGAAGTACCAGATCCCGACGAAGATCAGAATGGGGAACACCCAGGAAAGGATGTCGCGGAACAGGGTGGACTGGATCTCTCCCTTGAAGGTGATGTGATACTGTTCGAGAAGGTTCGAAAGGTCCGGATCGACCCGTACGGTCTTGAATTCCTCCTCCCCCTTGTCGGTTTTCATGGTTCCCTGGATCTGGTTTTCCGTGATGGCGAGTTCGGTGACCTTGCCGTCCTTGACCAGCCCCAGGAACTGGCTGTACGGAATGGTTTTGATGGCCATGACGGTGGAGATGTAGTTCTGGATGATGAGGACCAGCCAGAAGGCCAGCAGGATGTACCATATGGAAAATTTGTGGTGCTTCTCCATGGAGAAATCGCTCCTTCCTTTGAAATCGGATGAAACCGCGACAAACCGGAATTCCGGGGAAGCCCCCCCTTCAAATATAATGCCGCCGCCCTCTAAAATCAAATCCGGCGGCGGTTTCTCCGGGGATCGTTCACGGGCGCCGGTTTCTCCTTCCCGTCACCGTGTCCACGGCGATCCTCCAGAGGCGGGTTTTCGGCAGCACCTCGGGATCGAAGGTCCAGGTCTTTCCGGTATAATGTTCCATGATCCGGTTCAGTGCGTGTTCCTTTCCCGCGGGATCACGGATTTCCTCGATGGTCCCGTGGCCGACGACGGATTCGAAGGAAAAGGACCATCCGCAGGCCTTCCTGGGATTCTCGATGATCCGGACGCTGCGCTCCGCTTCGAAACAGACCCGGCGGTTTCCGAGAAAGCAGTCGATTTTCTTCCCCGTCCGGCCGGTGTGGATGTAGAGGGCCTGCCCGTCATAACCGAAGGACAGGGGGATCACATAGGGGATGCCGTCCAGGGCCATGGCGAGACGGCACACGTCGGCCTCCCTCAGGATCGCGTCGATTTCCTCCCGGCTTTCAATTTCCCTCTCCCTGCGGGTCATTTCCAGTCTCTCCTTCCTGTGTCTCCTTGCGTCATTCCCATTTGCTCATTCCGAAAAAGAGCAGGAATCCGAAAATCTCCAGCCGTCCGAGGAGCATGGTCATCGACAGGACCCATTTCCCCGGATCGGGGATGTGGCTGAAGTTTCCCGTCGAACCCACCGTCCCGAAACCCGGCCCCACGTTTCCCATCGTTGCGGCGGAACCCGAAAACGAAGTCAGACCGTCTACGCCCATGGCGGTCAGAAGCAGCGCGGAAATAAAGACGATGCCGATGTAGAGGGAAATGTACATCACCCCGTATTCGACGGAGTCGTCGTCGATGACGACGCCGTCGATCTTCGGCTTGACGACGGCGGCGGGATGTTCGATCTGTGTCATTCTCTTCTTTACGGCCTGCCAGAAAATCACGATCCGGTCCGCCTTGATCCCCCCCGAGGTGGATCCGGCGCAGGCGCACTGAAGGGTCAGGAAGATGAGGATCAGGACCGCGAGGGGATGCCAGACGGAGGAATCGGCGGTCGCAAAACCCGTGGACGTTCCGATGGAAATCACCTGGAAGGACGCGTACCGGAGCGCGTCGGCCCAGCCCGGGTAGGCGCGGCCGTGAAGAAAGAAGGTGATCAGAACGACGCTCAGGGCCATCGCGGCCAGGTAGTACCGCGTCGTTGCGGACCGCAGCGGCTCGAGCACGTTCCCGGAGAAGGCGCCGAAGAGGAGGGCGAAGTTGATGCCCGACAGGACCATGAAAATCATGACGACGACTTCGACGGCGACGCTGTCATAATAGGCGATGCTCAGGTTCTTCGGGGAAAACCCCCCCGTGGCGATGGTGGCGAAGGAATGGGTTACCGCATCGAACAGGTTCATGCCGCAGGCGATGAGGGCGAAGGTTTCGAGAAGGGTCAGGCCGACGTAAACGGTCAACAGGACCCGCAGGGCCTCCTTTGTGCGGTAACGGAAGTTTTTCAGGGCGATGGGAGACATCTCCTTCCGGTACAGGATCATTCTGACCCTGCCCATGGCGGGGAGAACGGAGAGCGCGAAAACGATGATCCCGATGCCCCCGATCCAGTGGGTGGAGGACCGCCAGAACAGCAGCCCGGCCGGTATGGACTCGATGTCCGCGAGAATGGAGGATCCCGTCGTCGTGAATCCCGAGACGCTTTCGAACCAGGCGTTCGTGAAACTGAAGACGCCGCCCCACAGGAGGTAGGGCAGCACCCCCGCGAGGCAGGAGACGAGCCATCCCAGCACGACGATGATGAATCCCTCCCGGTTGGTGATGTCTTCGAAGGATGGAACGAAAATGGCCGGGAAAACGCCGAAGAGGAGGGACAGAACGGCGCTGTACAGGAGCGGGAGGAATGCGGTGTCGGAATGAATCAGGGAAACGCCCGCCGACAGGAAAAGAAAAACGGCATTGAGGAGGAGCACCAGGCTGACGTACCTGAGAATGACATGGAGTCTCATGGTTTGTCCCCGGCGGACGGAATTCTCGATGTCAGGTCCGCGACGGACGAGGCAAGTTCCCCGATTTCGTCGGAGGTCTCGATGCGGACCTTGAAGGGGGCGCCCGTTTCCAGGAAGCTTCTGATGCCTTCGGTGATCCGGATGATGGGGCTCACCATGAAGACGTTCACGAAGTAACTGAAGATCAGCGAAAGAACCATGGCGGCGACCATCGCCACGACACCGGGCATGGTGGACCGGTGGGCCTTGCTCCCGAGAGAAAGGGCCGCGTCGTACATGCCCTTGTCGTTCATGTCGGAGAGCTGTTGAACCGAGGACTTGACCTGAAGGAATGCCGGGAACGCGCTTTCCCGATACCAGCGCAGGTCCCCTTCATGCCCCGTTCCGGCGATGGGCATGAGCCAGAGGGTCTTGTAGGCTTCGTATTCCTTCCGGATCTTCTCGACGAGTTTCCCCTCGCCGGGCATGGTGACGTTGTTCCTTGCCGTGTCGAATCCTTCCAGGAACCGCCGGTCCGCCTCGTCGCCCATCTCGCGGCCCTTTTCGCGCTGGCCCGTCATGCGCAGGAGAACGGCGCTGTCCTCCCTTTCCAGGGCCTCGATCATGATTTTCGCGGCACGGATGCTTTTGTAGTGGTCCTCCAGGAGTTTCGGCACCGATCCGGCGATGCTCTTCAGCTCGAGAACGGACCATGCTCCTGCGAGGAGCAGCATCAATGCAAGAACCAGGAATCCCGAAACGATCTTCATTCTGAGTCCCATGGCCGCTCCTTTCGCGAACCCGGCGGCGCCGTCCGCCGTTTTCCGTGCGTTTTCCCAATCTATTACCATCGATGTCCGATCCTGAAAAGGTTTTAGCGATCCGAGCCCCCGCGTCCTACCGGAAACGCGCCGCGGCCCCCGGGATCCGGACGTCCCGCCGCATATGGGCTTTTTACGAAGCCGTCAAGTTATGATATAAGTACTTCCTGTCCAAGGGCCGCGGGAAAGGGGGAACGAATGGAAAGCATGGTGGAATACTCCCCGGCGGAGGAGCGGGTCAACAGCTTCACCCACGGGGTGGGTGCCCTGGCGAGCGCCGCGGGGCTTGCGGTTCTGGCGGCGTCGGCGGCGGCGCACGGCGGCTGGAGGCATGTGACCGGCTGTACCGTCTTCGGCCTCACCATGGTCTTTCTCTATGCCGCTTCGACCTTGTACCACGCGACCTCCCGGCCGTCCGTCAAGAAGCGGTTCCGGAAAATCGACCACTCGGCGATCTTTCTCCTCATCGCGGGGACCTACACGCCCTTCACCCTGCTGTGCATCGACGGTCCCCTGGGGTGGAGCCTTTTCGGCATCGTCTGGGGACTGGCCGCCGCGGGAATTTTACTGGAATTCACGATGTCGACCCGCCGCCGGAAGCTGTCCGTCGCCATCTACCTCGTCATGGGATGGATAAGCGTCGTGGCCCTCCGGAACCTCCTGGAGAGCCTTTCCCCGCTGGGGCTTGCCCTGCTGTTCCTCGGCGGCGTCTTCTACACGGGGGGAGTTGTTTTTTACGTCTGGAAGAAAATTCCCCATCACCACGGCATCTGGCACCTCTTCGTCCTCGGAGGGACTGCATCGCACTACTTCTCCGTCTTGACCATCCTCTGAGACGGCTCCGAAAAAAGCTTCATATGCTGCGTTGCCCGTCATCCCTCCTCCCTGCGGTGTACGCAAAAGTACGCCTCGGTCGTCGGGCCTCGGGCGCCTTGCCTCTAAAGCTTTTTTCGAAGCCGTCGCGAAGGGACACCTTTAAGGATTTCCATGAATTCGCCACCCGTGGGGGCCTGTGAAAGAGACCCAATGGGGCGTTGCCCTTCATCCCTCCTCCCTGCGGCGTACGCAAAAGTACGCCTCGGTCGTCGGGCCTCGGGCGCCTTGCCTCTGAAGCTTTTTTCGAAGCCGTCGCAAAGGGACACCTTTAAGGATTTCCATGAATTCGCCACACGTGAGGGCCTGAGAAAGAGACCCAATGGGGCGTTGCCTGTCATCCCTCCTCCCTGCGGCGTACACAAAAGTACGCCTCGGTCGTCGGGCGCCTTGCCTCTAAAACTTTTTTCGAAGCCGTCGCGAAGGGACGCATTTAAAGATTTCCACGAGTTCATTGAACGGGGTGGCTGTTGAAAAACCTTGACGGAAACGGAAAAGATCTGCTAATTGATAATCGTTATCAATAACGGGGAGCATTCGTCGGCGGGGTGCCTTGGTCATGCCGGAAAAAGACGGCCGGTTCGAAGCGATCATTGAAAAAATCAGGGCGAAGAACTTCAAGCTCACGCCCCAGCGCATGGCCATCGCGAGGGTGCTTTCGGACGGCGGGAGACACCCGACGGTGGAGGAGATCCACGAGGAACTCCGGGACCGTTTCCCCACCATGAGCCTGGCGACGGTCTACAGGAACGTTCTTCTGATGAAGTCCCTCGGCGAGGTGATGGAGATCGGGTTCGCCGACGGGAGCAACCGCTACGACGGCATGCGGCCCCATCCCCATCCCCATGCGATCTGCATCGCGTGCAGGGAGATCCTGGATCCCGAGCTGTCGGGCCTGGAGGACATGTCGGAGGAGGTGGCCAGGGAAACGGGCTTCGAAATCGTGAGCCACCGGGTCGATTTCTTCGGGATTTGTCCGAAATGCCGGGCGAAGAAGTGAGGATTTTTTTTGGACCTTTAATGAGAATGATTATCATTTAGGAATTCTATTAATTCATTAATAGCATAATGTGGAAAGAATTAGAATCTATGGGTGCCGCTTCCCCGCCGGGGGGCGGGCAGGCTCCGGGACTGCGGCCCTGCGGAAACGGCCGGACATTTGTCATGTTCCGGCCGGCGGACCGATTGAATGGAGGTGACCTATGGCGGAAAAACTGAAGGTCGGGTGCGCGCGCCCGACGGGAGGACCGGTGGGAGAACCGGTGGAAGAGAAAAAAATCGAGGAACAGCCGGCAAAGGGAAAGGAGGCAGGAACCATGGTCCGGATCGGGAAGAAGGCGCCCGATTTTCAGGCGCCCGCCTATCACAATGGAGAGTTCGTGGCGGTGAAGCTGTCCGAATACCTGGGCAAGTGGGTCGTTCTGTGTTTCTACCCGGGGGACTTCACCTTCGTCTGAGCGACGGAAATTTCGGCAGTTGCCGAAAAATTCCCCGAATTCCGGAAGCTGGGTGTCCAGGTTCTTTCCATGAGCATCGACAGCGTGTTCGTCCACAAGATGTGGGTGGACCACGAGCTTTCCAAGATGGTGAAGGGCGGCGTGCCTTTCCCCATGCTGTCCGACGGCGGCGGCAAGGTGGGGACCGTGTACGGCGTTTACGACGAGGACGGCGGGGTCGACACGAGGGGACGGTTCATCATCGACCCCGACGGGATCGTCCAGGGCTTCGAGGTCCTAACGCCCCCCGTGGGAAGGAACGTGAACGAGACCCTCAGGCAGATCCAGGCGTTCCAGCTGGTCCGCAACAGCCAGGGGACCGAAGCGACGCCTTCGGGATGGCGACCGGGCAAACCCGTGCTGAAGCCGGGTCCCGATCTCGTCGGAAACGTCTGGAAGGTCTGGAAGACGGACCTGGCCTTCGACTGATCCGGGGGATGGCGATGACAAAACGGAGCTGGCGGTGTTGAAAAACCGGGGCCCTCGAGAGAGGGCCCTTTTTTCGGGCGTCGCGAAGCCGTCAGGCCTGCTGCTTTGCCGGTCGCTTGCTCTTGTCCAGTTCCATTTTCCGGAGGCGGATGCTTCTGGGGGTCACCTCCACCAGTTCGTCACCGGCGATGAACTCGATGGACTGGTCCAGGGAAAGCCGCCGGGGGGGCCGGAGGGACACGGTGGCCTCCGCCGTGGAACTCCGGACGTTGGACAGGTGCTTTTCCTTGGTGATGTTCACCGTGAGGTCGCCGCCCCGGTTCCGGTCTCCGATGATCATTCCACCGTAGACTTCCGTGCCCACTTCCACGAAGAGTTCCCCCCGGTCCGCCATGGCCATGCTGGCGTAGGTGGTCGCCTTTCCGGCCCGGTCCGCCACGAGGGCCCCCGTCGCGCGCTGGGGAATGGTGCCGAACCAGGGCTGGTATCCCTCGAAAAGGGTGTTCATCACCCCGGCCCCCTTCGTGTCCGTCAGGAAGTGGCTCCGGAAACCGATGAGTCCCCTGGAGGGGATGATGAACTCCATCCGGACCCGCCCGCTTCCCTTGTTGACCAGGTTGGTCATCCGGCCTTTCCTCTCGGCGAGCTTTTCCGTGACGATCCCGACGAACGGTTCGGGGATGTCCAGAAGGAGCCTTTCCGTGGGTTCCAGGATCGTGGAGCCCTCCTGTTTCGTGATCACCTGGGGCTTGGAAACCATGAACTCGTAGCCTTCCCGGCGCATCGTCTCGATGAGGACGGCCATCTGGAGTTCTCCCCGGCCGCAGACCTCGAACATGTCCTTCCGGGGGAGGGGCTTGATTTTCAGGGTCACGTTCCGGAGGGCCTCCTTTTCGAGGCGGTCCCGGAGGTGGCGGGAGGTGAGGTATTTCCCCTCCCTGCCGGCGGTGGGGCTGTTGTTCACGTAAAAGAACATGGAGACGGTGGGTTCGTCTATGGAGATCCGGGGCAGGGCGAGGGGCGTTTCCTGTGAGGTTATGGTGTCTCCGATGACCACCCCCTCCACGCCCGCCACGGCGATGATGTCCCCCGCCTCCACCCGTTCCGCCTGGACCCGGTTGAGTCCCTCGAACGTGTAGAGGGTGGAGAACTGGATGCCCGGCACCGTTTCTTCGGGGCCGCACAGGGCGTAGATCCCCTTCATCTCCAGGATGCCGTTGGCCAGCCTTCCGACGGCGAGCTGTCCCACGTAGGGATCGTAGTCCAGGTTGGTGACGAGGAACTGGGGAACGGCGTCGTCGTCGGCCTCCGGGCCGGGGATGGCGTTCACGATGGTCTCGAAGAGGGGCCTCAGGTCCCGGGACCCGTCCTCCGGGCGGGAATGGGCCACGCCGGTCTTGGCGTTCGTGTACAGGATGGGGAACTCGATCTGGGCCTCGCCGGCGTCGAGATCGATGAACAGGTCGTAAACCTCGTTCACCACTTCGCCGATCCGGGCGTCGCTCCGGTCGATCTTGTTGATCACCAGGATGATGGGGAGCTTCTTCGCCAGCGCCTTCCGGAGGACGAAGCGGGTCTGGGGGAGGGGGCCTTCGCTTGCATCGACGAGGAGAAGGGCCCCGTCCACGAGGTTCAGGCTTCGCTCCACCTCGCCTCCGAAATCGGCGTGTCCCGGCGTGTCGACGATGTTGATCTTGATCCCGCCGTAACGGATGGCGGTGTTTTTCGCCATGATGGTGATGCCCCGTTCCCGTTCCAGGTCCATGGAATCCATGATCCGTTCCGCTACCTGCTGGTTTTCCCGGAAGGTTCCGCTCTGTTTCAGCATCCCGTCCACGAGGGTGGTCTTCCCGTGGTCCACGTGGGCGATGATGGCGATGTTTCTGATGTTCTGCTTGCGCATTTTTTTATGTCTCCGTTGCACGTTCGATGGCTTCCCTTTTTCCGGTCCGCCGGGGCGACTTATATCACAAAAAACGGACAATTTCGCAAGATTCCGGCGGGACGGCCCGGCGGCCCCGTTTCCCCGCGGTGTGCGGGACCGGCCGGCGCGCCTTCCACAGCGGCGGTGACGCGTCGCACGGGACGGCGGGCGCCCTCCCAGTTGTTTCAGGGTGTCCCCTGTTCCTCGAGGATCCGGGCCAGGGTGGCCGGCATGTCGCCGGGTTTGACTTCCATGGTGATGGTGGACCGGTAGCTTTTTTCCTTCAGGAGAGCCAGAATCCTCCGGTAATCGACGATTCCCTGCCCCAGCGGGAGATGAAGGTCGTCACGGACCGACGTTCCCCCGCGATTGTCGTGGACGTGAATGTGGGCGATCCTGTCGAAGCAGTGCTCGATGAACCCGTAGGAGGTGTTTTCCCGGGAGAGCAGCTCGCCGTGGCCGATGTCGAGCGTCATCCTCAGGCCGGGAATGGCCTCGAAAAGGGGTAGAAAGCTGTCGTGGCGTTCGCTCAGGTTCTCGATGCACAGCGTCACCCCGTGTCCTTCGGCAAGGGCGACCATCTCGGAAAGGAGGCGGGATTTCTTTTCCGCCGTCCCGGGGGCGATCCACCTGCGGTCCATCCAGAAATGAAAGGTTCCCTTGCGTATCCCGAGCCGTTCCGACAGGGCCAGAAGTTTTTCCATCCTGGGAAGGAAGAGGCTTCTCAGGATGGAGGGGTCGTTGGGGTCGTCTTCGTTCGGGTAGTGGGCGAGGTAATCGATTCCCCATTCCCGCCGGATGCGCCGGAAATCGCCGAGTTGGCTTTCAACCTCGTCGGGATCGGACAGGGAAACCTCCGCGAAGGGATATCCGAGCGCCGCCACCGTCCTCAGTTCGTCCAGGGTGTGCGCTCTTCCGCCGATGGTCCACATGGAACAAGCTCCTCTCCGGTTTCGAAAATCTCGTGGCATTATACGTTCCCCGCCGTGAAAAATCAAAAAGGAAGGGCCCGGGAAATGTTCCGCTGTCCCGCCCGTCTTTTGTTCTTTTCCCGGGAGCCCCTTTGGGGTAAAGAGGAAGTGGCGGATCTCCGGGAATGTCCCGGTGGAAACAGGCGAACGGGAGGAATCGAGGCCGGTCATGGAATACGAACTCATCGTCGGAGGCGCGGGGTACGTCGGTTCACACGTGAACAAATACCTTGCGGAAAGGGGAATCAAAACGGTGGTGTTCGACAACCTGGACCGCGGCCACCGGGAACTCGTGAAATGGGGGGAATTCGTGGAGGGGGACCTGGCGGACCGGGAGGCGCTCCGGGCCTGCTTCCGCAGGTATCCCATCCGGTCGGTGATGCATTTCAGCGCCTTCACCTTCGTGGGCGAGTCCGTCGAGGACCCCGAGAAATATTATCGGAACAACGTGGCAAACGCCCTGAACCTTCTTTCGGTGATGCGGGAGTTCGGTACGGCCCATTTCATCTTCTCGTCGAGCTGCGCCGTCTACGGGGTGCCCGAGAAGGTCCCCATGGCTGAGGATCATCCGAAGCATCCCGTCAATCCCTACGGCCGGACGAAATGGATGATCGAGGTGATCCTCGAGGACTATGCCCGGGCCTACGGGCTGAAATACGCCATCCTCCGGTACTTCAACGCCGCCGGGGCCGACCCGGACGGGGAGACCGGGGAATGGCACGACCCCGAGACCCACCTCATCCCCCTGGTGCTCGACGGGGCCCTCGGGACGAGGCCCGACGTCAGGATCTTCGGCACCGATTATGACACCCACGACGGGACCTGCGTCCGCGACTACATCCACGTGTTCGACCTTGCCGACGCCCATGTCCTCGCCCTGCGGAGACTCCTGGACGGGGGGGCAAGCGATTCCTTCAACCTGGGAAACGGCCGGGGATTCTCCGTCCGGGAGGTGATCGAAACGGCGCGGCGGGTCACGGGCAGGCCCATCCCCGTCATCGAGGGGCCCAGAAGGGAGGGGGACCCGCCGATGCTCGTCGGCAGTTCGGAAAAGGCGAAACGTGTGCTGGGATGGAATCCGCGATATCCAGATCTGGAGGTCATCCTGGAGACGGCCTGGAGGTGGCACCGGCTCCTGAACTCCCGATCCTGACGGCTTCGTAAAAAGTCCATATGCTGCGTTGCCCTTCTTCCCTCGTCCCTGCGGCGTACCGGAAGTACGCCTCAGTCCTCGGGATTCGGGCGCCTTGCCTCTGGAGCTTTTTACTTTGCCGTTCGAAAAAGTGTTGATTCGGCTTTTTTACGAGTTCGTCGATCCTAGACGTTTCGGCGGAAGGCGCCGCCGGGACCGCCGGCCCCGGAGAAAGGCGTCACGGCTGCGGGGGAACTCCGGAATGAAGGGGAATTATCGTGCCGCCATGGGGGTCAGGATGTGGAACACGCCCCCGTCGGTGAAGAAAAAAACCTCGTGTCCCGTAACGGCCGGGTCCTGTCCCGCCGGGGCCGTGACCGGAACGATTTCCACGGACCGGATGTCGAGCCACCGGTCTCCCACCTGGATGCGGACCACCATGCCGTCCTTGTTCCGGACGTTGGGGATCCCGTAGGAGTCGAGCACCCTCGCCAGAAAGCGGTTCTTCAGCTCCGTCACCTGGACGGCCCTTTCCTCCAGGGCCTGGAGCTGTCCGTAGGTCGCCCCGTAAAGACACGCGGGGGGAATGAGGAAAAAGAGACATACGCCTGTCAGAAATCGTCCGAGGAAATGCATCGGGCCTCCCTTCATTGCGTTCCGGAAGATCCGCGGGGCGGCTCTCCCGTGAGGCGCATCCGTTTTCCCGAGGGGTCGGTGAAGACCGCGGAGATGACTTTCCAGCGGCCGTTATCCCGGTAAAGGGTCATCCGGACTTCCGTTTTTCCCCGGGATCCCTTCACCTCGATGAGGAAATCCGCCGTCCCCCGGCCCTGGGACGTGCGGATGGAGCCGGCCGGAAAAAGCCCGAACTGCGGATCCTCACCCACCGCCGCGCGGATCTCGCCGCTTGAACGGATGAACGACTCGGCGGTCTTGTACGCCGGGGAGCCCCGGATCATGAACAGGGTCGCCGCCAGCATTCCGGCGGAGAGAAGGACGAGGACAACGAGGCCCACGAGCAGGAATTTCAGGACTCTGGTTCGTGGCGGGACTCCGGTCTCCCGGTCCGCCGGTTCCGCCCGGCCGGGAACCGCCGGGGGGCGCGCCTCCTTCTTTTCCGGGGAGACGCCCTGACCGCCGCGCCGAACGCTCGATTCGTACGTGTACATCCCGGGGGTGTGGGAAGTGGTTCCCACGTGAACCTCCGTCTGGTATCCGCAATGCCTGCAGCGGACCCGAAGGGAAGGCTGTCTCCACTTCTTTCCCTTCACTTCGTTGATTTTTCCGCAATTGGGACAGATCAGGACCATGCCACCCCTTTGCCGGTGCGCTTTTTCGATGGATTCTCTTTCAAGATCAATTAAAAAAGTAACACAAACCCCCTGACCGGGCAAGGGCTTCCTGGAGATTTCCGGAAAGATCTTGCGGCAATGCCTTGAATTCTTTATAGTGCTTGCATCTCTTGAAGGAGGGGGCTCATGACAGGAAGAATGATCCGGATCCTGCTGGCCAGTTTCAGTGAGGGGCATGGAAAGGAACTGTGGCAGACGGCGAGAAACATCCGGGATGCCGGTTCCGAGGCCATCTACACGGAGGCGACGAAGCCGGAGGTGATCGTTCATTCGGCGATCCAGGAATCGGTGGACTGGATCGCCGTCGCCGCGTCTCCGGGGGTGGATCTCGATCTGTTCCGGAGGCTTTTCGAGGTGATCCGGAAGGAAGACGCCGGGGACATCCTGGTGACCGCCTCGGACGACCTCACGGAAGCGGACAGGTCGCTCCTGACCGCCATGGGCGTCCGGTCCTTCTTCCCGCTCCGCGGGTCCCATGAGGACATCGTCCTGTGGATCCGGGACCACCTCAAGGACGAGACGCCCTCCCCGTGACGGGTTTCACGGAGGGGCCCCCGGTTTCACGACGTCCGGTTCGATGATCCCGCCCGGACATGACGATATCGTAAAAAGACCAAATCAACACTTTTTCGAACGGCAAAGTAAAAAGCTCCATAGGCAAGGCGCCCGAATCCCGAGGAATGAGGCGTACTTATGGTACACCGCAGTGACGAGGGAAGATGGGGAACGCAGCATATGGGCTTTTTACGAAGCCGTCAAATTATTTCCGGAAGAAACGGAACGCCTTAACCGCCCCGAGGAGAAGGGCTCCCAGAAGAATGATCGCGGCCCCCGAGGGAAGGTTCATGGAGAAGGAAACGGCGAGGCCGCCGATGCACAGGAGGATCCCCGTCACCGAGGAGAGGATCATGAGACGGGTGAAACGGATCGTGAACTCCCGTGCGACGGCCACGGGAATGGTCAGGAGGGCGAGAACCAGGATGATTCCCACCACCTGGATCAGGGTGACGATGGAGAGCGCCACGAGGACGAGAAGTCCCGCGTGAAGCCCCTTCACGGGCATTTTCCTGGACCGGGCGAATTCCTCGTCCAGGGCGATGGAAACGAATCCCCTGAAGAAAACGATCACGGAGACGGTGACGACGGCGGTGAGAACGGCGGCCAGGACGAGGTCGCCCCGGGGGACGAGAAGGATGTTTCCGAACAGGAAGGACATGAGATCGGGAACGTATCCCGGGGTGATGTGGATGAAGACGATTCCCAGGGCCATCCCGACGGCCCAGAGGATCCCGATGAGAAGATCGTTTTCCTCCGTGTTTCTTTTTCCCGCCGCGGACAGGAACAGGGCCGCGAGAACGGTGAACGCCAGCGCCCCCGCGAGGGGGTTCAACCCCAGCCAGCAGGCGATGCCCATGCCTCCGAAGGCGGAATGGCTCATGCTCCCGCCTGCGAACACCATCTTCCGGGTGACCACGAAGGGGCCGATGACGCCGCAGAGGATGCTTGCCAGAATGCTTGCCGCGAGGGCGTTCTGCATGAACTCGTAGGAAAGAAGGTCCGT
>ENA-ORXD01000785-ORXD01000785.1-sediment-metagenome-genome-assembly--contig:-NODE-785-length-34137-cov-1745.593071_pt1 | contig 34137 bp, 32 predicted proteins | sample MGYA00237862_ERZ511471 | MGnify/ENA metagenome assembly ERZ511471 | reverse complement strand
ACCCGCAGCCCGCTCTCTACCACTCCCCTCGGCAACTGCGCTCCTCTCAAGCCGGCCTTCTTCCGCAGCCTGCTAGTACCATCGACGCGTGTCGGGTACTGAGTCTCAACGACGTGTGCGACGCGGCGCGCGACAGCTCCGCCGTCGGCGGGCTCGCCGACGCGGCATCATCGCGCTCGGCGTCGTCGCCGCGGTCGCGCTGCTGGTCGGCGTGGCCGTGGCGTGGGCCGGTGGCGGGGACGCCGGGGCTCCGGCGGGCGTCAGCCCCGCCGGCGACTCCGCGAGCGCCGCCTCCGGCTCTGCGCAGGCCGCCTCGGGCTCGGCAGCCGGCGCCTCGCCTTCGGCTGGTCCGCAGGAGCCGCCGCCCGTGCGCGTCGTCAGTGGCGGCGACGTCATGCCCGACCGCTCGGTGGAGCAGTACGCGAACGCCAACGGCGCTGAGGCGGTATTCGAGGACATCGCACGGGTGTTCAAGAAGGGTGACGCCGCCTGGGTCAACCTCGAGGGCGTCACCTCAACACTGGGCTCGCCCAAGACGGAGAAGACTTACACCTTCGAGGGCCCGCCGTCGTTCGCGCCGGCGCTCGCGGGGGCCGGCGTGAACGTCGTGACCATGGGCAACAACCACTCCGTCGACTACGGCCGCGCGGCCCTCAGAGACACGATCAGACGGCTCGAGAAGGAGGGCGTGCAGGTGGTCGGCGCCGGCAAGGACCTCGAGGACGCGCACGCGCCGGCGATCGTGACCACCTCCTCCGGGGCCACTGTCGGCTTTCTCGGGTACAGCGACGTGTGGTGGCCGGGCTTCGAGGCCACGGACAGCCATGCCGGCGTCGCGCAGGCCTTCAACGACCTGGGCCGCATGAAGCGCGACATCAAGGCGCTCGCCGCCCAGGTGGACTACGTGGTCGTCGGCTACCACTGGGGCTACGAGTACCAGCACTACCCCGTCGGCCAGCAAACCAAAGAGGCGCACGCCGCCATCGACGCCGGCGCCGACCTCGTGATCGGGCACCACCCCCACGTGCTCCAGGGCTTCGAGACCTACAAGCGCCGGCTCATCGCCTACAGTCTCGGCGACCTCGTCTTCGACCACGTGGCCGTCGAGACCGGTCAGACAGTGCTCGTGGACGCCACGCTCAAGACCGACGGAGTGACGGCGCGGCTGGTGCCGGCCTACGCGTCCAGCGCCGGCATCCCCAGTCTTCAGCGGGGCGAGGCCGGACGGACCATCCTCAAGCTCGTCAAGCAGTACTCCGTCCCGCTCGGCACGTCGATCAGGATCGACGGCGACGTCGGCTACGTGCGCGCCGGCAAGCTCTGAGGAGCAGCCTTTACGTGGCTTTCACGTGTCGCCAACCTCGGCCTTACAGCCGCGGGTAGTCTTCATGGCGTCCCCTCAATGTTAGGAGGGCTCGCATGCCCCGCTCCCCCATCGTTATCCTCATCCTCGCAATCGCCCTGCTCGGCCTCGTGCGCCGCGGCGCCGCTGAGGTCCGTGAGGACCTGCCCCCGCGGCTCCGGCTCGCTTCCGCGACGGCGTCCGGAGGTGGATGACCATGCCAGTCTCGTTCTCGTCCGCCAGAGTCGGGCTTGGGCTGTGGGCCGATGAGGGCCCGGTTGCGAAGACCGATCCGGGACGCTTGGAGCGGCTGCTCTGGCACGCGGTGGCCCTGGGGACGCGATGGGTGGACACGGCCCGTTCGGCTGGGCAAGGGGCGATGGAGGAAAGCCTGGGAGCGTGTCTCGCGGGGCTTCCCCCCGACGCACGGCCCGCGGTCCTGACGAAGGCCGGGATCGTGCACGAACACAAGCGCGGCACACGCGGCACCGCGGTGCTCCACCCTCTCGTGCTCCGCCGGCAACTGGAGTCGTCCCTTCGGGCACTCCGGCTCGAGGCGGTGGACACCTTCTTCCTGCACCAACCGGACGAGACCGGCGTCGCCGTCGAGGATTCCTGGGCGGCTGCCGCCGCGCTGGCGGACGAGGGGAAGACGGCTCGTCTGGGGCTGTGTGGCTTCACGAGAGACGACTTGTTGCGCTGCGAATCGATCCGCCATGTGGATGCGTTCATGGCGCGTCTCTCCCCTCTCCAGATGGATGTCTGGTTCCCGGTGCTCAGCCAGTGCGCCCAGCAGGGTACGGCCGTCATCGCGTGGGTCTCCGGCGATGAAGAGCGGGTCTTTGATCCGACGTTTGCAGGACCTCTTGAATCGACGCCGTACGACCGGCCAGAGGTGAAGCTCGAGCGTTTGTGCAGCGAGAGCCTCGCGGCGGAGATGACGGCGCTCGCTGTCGCGTGCGACGAGGCGCGCGCGGTGGGGAGCAGCACGGCGGCGGTCGTGAGCGCCTGGCTGCTGGAGCAGCCGGGTGTCGCGGCGGTCGCCGTCGGGGCCCGGAGTAGCAGGCAGTTGGACCGCTGGGTAGAAGGAGTGGCATCCGACCGCGGCGGGATGGATGTCGGCCGGATCTCTGCGGCAGGCCGTGTCCGGGTCGTCGGACAGGCCCGGGAGCGGACGTTCTCCGCGGTCTCAGGCGTTGGGGGACGCCGGGGGGAGTGACACCGGGAGCCGGATGGTGAAGGCGCTCCCGCCGCCGGGCGCCGACGCGACCTCTACCGATCCGCCCATCGCCTCGGCGAAGTCGTGCACGAGGGCGAGACCGATGCCTGCGCCGCCCGCGCGCATGCCGCCGCTCTTGCGGCTGTCGTGAAGGACGAACATGTCGAACGCCTGCCGCGCCTCGGCCGGTGAGAGGCCCGGACCCGCGTCGATCACTCTGACCAGGCCGGGCCCGGTCTCCACCGCGACGACGCCGTCCGCCGGGGTGTAACGAAGGGCGTTCTCGATGAGATTCGAGACGGACTGCAGCACGCGGTCGGGATCGCCGCACGCCCTCGATTCGTCCTTCGCCAGCACGACAACGGGCGCGACTGGCTCCGCCGCGCCGGCGCGGCATCGCTCGGCGGCGATCTCGGCGATCCGCCGGAGGTCGAGCGGTTCGGCGAGGACCTCGAACCGTCCTGCCCGGAGGCGGGCAAGGTCCAGCAGATCGCCTATCAGGCGCTCCAGACGGCGGCTCTCCGCGAGGATGAAGCTCGCCCCCTTGTGCGGGCCGATGACCCCTTCGTCCATTCCCTCTGCGAAGCCCCGAACTGCGGCCACCGGCGTCCTGAGCTCATGGCTGACCGAGAGCAGGAACCGGCGCTCGGTGTCCTTGGCGCGCGCGAGCTCGGCGGACATGGTGTTGAAGGACTCCGTCAGGGACCGCAGCTCGCGTGGCCCTCGCGACGGGAGCGATGCCGGGGTGTTTCCGTGGGCCAGCGCATAGCTGGCACGGACCACGTCATCCACCGGACGGGCGATCGTCCGGGCGAGGATGAGTGAGACGACCACCGCGCAGGTGGCCGCGAGCAGCCCGCCGAGGAGCACGCGGTCGAACCACAAGGTCCAGTCCAGGACGGGGGTCTCGTAAGGGCGCTGGAGAACCACGACCTCGTCGCCGATGCGGACGGCTCCGAAGATGAAGTCGTCGGGCGTCCGCACGCGGCCTGCGGCGAACCCGGTCTCCCGCACGTCCTGGGCCGCCGTGTCGGGCAACTGCCCGGCCAGGGCGTCGAGAGGGAGGACCAGGAGCCGCCGCCCCACACTGCTCACGGCGCTCTGCATCTCCCCTAGCTGGGCGGCCGTCTGACCTTCGATCACGGCACTGAGAGTCCTCGCCTGACGTCCGAGCGAGCGGGTGTCGGCGTTCTCCACGCTGTGCTGGATGACCAGCACCCCGAGCAGCAGGAACGCCGCGAGGGGTATGGCGGTAGCGAGGAAGACGCCGAGCCAGAGTCGTGCCCAGAGGTGGTCGAGCACGGTCCGACTCAGGGTCTCGGCGCCTTGTACCCGACGCCGTGCACGGTCTCGATGACGTCGGGGCGGCCCAGCTTGCGCCGGAGCTGGGCCACATGGACGTCGACCGTGCGTGTCCCACCTGGGTAATCCATCTGCCACGCGTGGTCGAGCAGCTCCTCCCGCGTGAAGACGACGCCCGGGTGAGAGAGGAGATGGACGAGCAGGTCGTACTCCTTCTGCGTGAGCCGCATCTGCTCACCGCCGACACATACCTCACGCGCACGCAGGTCGACGTCCACATCACCGTTGCACAGGGTGGGTGTTCCGGCGCACGTGTCCGCCCGGCGCAGCACCGCCTTCACGCGGGCCATCAGCTCACGCGGAGAGAAGGGCTTGGCGACGTAGTCGTCGGCGCCGAGTTCGAGTCCTGCGACCTTGTCCGCCTCTTCTCCCCGGGCGGTGAGGACGATGACCGGCACCTCGCTGAACCCCTTGAGGGTACGCAGCACGTCGAAGCCGTCGATGTCGGGGAGGCCGATGTCGAGGAGCACGAGGGCGAAGGGCCGCCGTCTGAGCTCGGCAAGCGCCTCTTCGCCGTAGCGCACCCAGACCACCCGATACTCCTCGTGCAGGAGGTAGTCCTGCACGAGGGTGCCCATGCTGTAGTCGTCCTCGACGAGCAGGATAGTGCCGCGCATGCTCTCACTATACGCGTTGCGAACGGGCCCGAGCCGGCCGGCGGCGTCGGGCCTCACGCTCCCATTGCCGAACGCGGACGGTATGGCGTCCTCGCCCGGACCCCTCATGTCCGCTGAGGCGTCCCTCATCCCTCTACCGCCTTGGTCCGGCGACGCGACCACGCGACCATCTCCTCCCGCTGGTTGCGACTCTGCTCCTCATTACCCTGATCCCCGATGTGCGGGATCTGTGATGTAGCTGTTGGCGAGATGCAAACCCGCGCCGGACGGGGCGGCAAGACGTCCTTCTGAGCACGCGACAAGGTCCTCAGGACGCCTCTTCGAGCGCCTCCTCGAACTGGCTCGCGTAGAGGTTGTGGTAGAAGCCGCCGGCGGCCATGAGGTACTCGTGGCTGCCCTGCTCGATGATCGCGCCCCGGTCCATCACCAGGATGATGTCCGCGCCGCGGATGGTGCTGAGGCGGTGGGCGATCACGAAGCTGGTGCGCTCCCTCATGAGCTCTGCCATCGCCTGCTGGATGAGGACCTCGGTGCGGGTGTCCACTGAGCTCGTGGCTTCGTCGAGGATGAGGATGTCGGGGTCGGCGAGAAAGGCGCGGGCGATGGTGAGCAGCTGGCGCTCGCCCTGCGAGATGTTGGTGGCGTCGTCGTCGAGCACGGTGTCGTAGCCGTCGGGGAGCGCGCGGACGAAGTGATCCACGCGCGCCGCCCTGGCCGCCGCGCGGATTTCCTCCGCGGTGGCGCCCTCTCTCCCGTAGGCGATGTTGTCGCGGATGGTGCCGCTGAACAGCCAGGTGTCCTGCAGCACCATGCCGAACAGGCGGCGCAGGTCGCTGCGGCTGATGTCGCGGGTCTCCATGCCGTCTATGAGGATGCGGCCGTCGTCGATGTCGTAGAAGCGCAGCAGCAGGTTGACGAGGGTGGTCTTGCCGGCGCCGGTGGGGCCGACGATGGCCACGGTCTCGCCCGGTGCCACATCGAGCGTGAGATCGTTGATGAGCGGCGCGTCGGGTAGGTACCGGAACGACACGTTCTCGAGCTCGATGTGGCCGCGAGTGTGCTCGAAGGCGATGCACTCGGCCGGGTCGGCCGTCTCCTCCGGCTCGTCCAGCAGCTCGAAGACGCGCTCGGCCGACGCAGCGGTGCTCTGCAACACGTTCATGATGCCGGCCACCTGCGTGATCGGCATCGTGAACTGGCGCGAGTACTGGATGAACGCCTGCACGTCGCCGAGAGAGATGCGGCCAGTGGCCACCATCAGGCCGCCGACGACGGCGATGGCCACGTAGTTGAGGTTCATGACGGAGTTCATCACCGGCATGATGATCCCGGAGATGAACTGGGCCTTGAAGCTCGCCTGATAGAGCGCCTCGTTCTGCTCGTCGAACTCGGCGATGGCCGCGTCCTGGCGGCCGAACACCTTGACCACGTTGTGGCCGGTGAACATCTCCTCCACGTGGCCGTTGAGATCGCCGGTGGTCTCCCACTGCCTGGCGAACTGCTTCTGCGAGCGCTTGGCGATCAGCACGGTGATCACCACCGAGATCGGCACCACCGCAACGGAGATCAGGGCCAGCAGCCAGCTGATGGTGAGCATCATGATGAGTACACCGATGATGGTGAGCGCCGAGGTGATGATCTGCGTGAGGCTCTGCTGCAGCGACTGCGAGATGTTGTCGATGTCGTTGGTCATGCGGCTGAGGACGTCGCCGCGTGGGTGGTCGTCGAAGTACTTGAGCGGCAGGCGCGCCAGCTTCTCGTCCGATTGGCACCGCAGCCGGTAGATGACGCGCTGCGCGATGCCCGCCATGAGGTACGACTGCAGCCACTGGAACAGCGCGCTGACCAGGTACACGGCCGCGAGCAGGGCCAGTGTCCGGGCGAGCGCGGAGAAGTCGAAGCCCTGGCCCGGGTCCAGCGTCATGCCGCTGATCATGTCGGCGATGCGGTCCTGACCCTCGGCGCGCAGACCGGCGACGGCCTCCTCCTTGGTGGTGCCGGCCGGGATCTGCCCGTTGACGACGCCCTCGAAGAGGATGTTGGTCGCGTTGCCGAGGATCTTGGGCCCGACCACGGCGAACGCCACGCTTGCCACGGCGAGCAGCACCACGATGATGAGGAGGGTGCGCTCCGGGCGGAGTTCGCCGACGAGCCGGCGCATGGTGCCCTTGAAGTCCTTTGCCTTGGCGGTCGGCTGGGTGAGGGCGTGGCCGCCCGGACCGGCGGGGCCGGGGCCCTGAGGGCCTCGGGGCCGCCTGGGGGCTTCGCCCTGCGGCCCGGCCGCCTGGGACCTGCTCTCAGCGTCGGTCATGCCGCGCCCTCCACCCCGAGCTGCGAAGTGACGATCTCGCGGTAGGTCTCGCTGGCCTCGAGCAGCTCCTCGTGCGTGCCCTTGCCGGCGATGGTGCCGTCGTCGTCGAGCACGACGATCTGGTCGGCGTGCATGATGGTGCCGACTCGCTGCGCGACGATGATGACGGTCGCGTCCGCGGTGTGCTTGTGCAGCGCCGCGCGCAGCTTGGCGTCTGTGCTGAAGTCGAGAGCCGAGAAGCTGTCGTCGTAGATCTGGATCTTCGCCTGTTTGGCCAGCGCCCGGGCGATGGCGAGGCGCTGGCGCTGCCCGCCGGAGACGCTGGCGCCGCCCTGGGCGACGTGTGTGTCCAGCCCCTCGGACATCTCCTCGACGAAGTCGCGCCCCTGGGCGATCTCGAGGTAGTGCCAGAGCCGCTCCTCGGCCGCCTCCTCGTCGCCGTGGCGCAGGTTGTCCGCCACCGTGCCGCTGAAGAGGAACGACTTCTGCGGCACGAGGCCGATCCTGCGCCACAGGTCCTGCTGCGAGAGCTCGCGTACGTCCATCCCGTCCACAAGCACCGCGCCGCCCGTCACTTCGTAGAAGCGCGGGATGAGGCTGATCAGTGTCGTCTTGCCGCTGCCGGTGCTGCCGACGATGGCGGTGGTCTCGCCCGGCCGCGCCGTGAAGGTGATGCCGCTCAGCACCGGCTCCTCGGCGCCCGGGTAGCGGAACTCCACGTCGCGGAACTCGATGAGGCCGGCCTCGGGCACGTCCTGGGCCGGCCGCTCCGGGTCGACGATGCTCGGCTCCACGTCCAGGACCTCCATGATGCGCTGCGCCGAGACGGCGGCGCGCGGCACCATCACAAACATGAACGTCGCCATGAGCACCGAGAACAGGATCATGAACACGTACTGGAGGAAGGCGGTGAGGTCGCCGATGGGCATGCTGCCGTCGGCGATCTGCCTCCCGCCGAACCACATGATGGCGATGGTCGTGAAGTTGAGGATCAGCGTGACGGCCGGAAACACGAGGGCGAACAGCCGCCCGACCTTGAGCGTGGTGTCGGTCAGGTCCGCGTTGGCGGCGTCGAAGCGCTTCTCCTCGTAGGCGGTCCTGTCGAAGGCGCGGATGACGCGCACGCCGCTCAGGAACTCGCGCGTGACCTGGTTGATACGGTCGATCTTCTTCTGCATGGACATGAACAGCGGCGTCGCCCGTGAGATCACGAGGCCGATGAACACGCCCATGATGGGGATCGCTACCAGGATGACGGTCGAGAGCGTGACGTTGAGCCGCAGCGCCATGATGACGCCGCCCACGGCCATCATCGGGGCCATGAGCACGACGTTGAGCATCATCAGGACCACCATCTGCACCTGCTGTACGTCGTTGGTGGTGCGGGTGATGAGCGACGGCGCGCCGAACCGGTTGACCTCGGCCTGGGAGAACTTCTGGACGCGGCGGAACAGTGCTCCGCGTGTGTCGCGGCCGAGCGCCATGGACGTCCTGGAGCCGAAGTACACGGAGGCGATGGCGGCGAGCGCGGAGACCAGCGTGACCGCCAGCATAACGACGCCCACCTGCACGATGTAGGTGGTGTCGCCCTTCACCACGCCGTTGTTGATGATGTCGGCGTTGAGCGTGGGCAGGTACAGGTTGGTGAGCACCTGCACGAACACGAGGACGACGACGAGGACGATGAGCCAGCGGTAGGGGCGCAGGCCGGTGCGGAGCAGGCGGATCACCGGCCCGCCTCCTCGCCGCCGGCCGCCTGGTCGCAGGACGCCTGCTCGGCGGCGACCTCGGAGATGCGCGCGCCGAGCTTCTCGAGGAGGCGCGCCAGGTCGCGGCGGTCGCGCTCGGAGAGGGTGGCGAACGTCGCGTTCACGTACTCGCTGACGGCGACGCCCATCTCTCGCTCGCGCTCGTGTCCCGCGTCGGTGAGGTACACGCGCGTGAGCCGCTGGTCGGCCTCGTCCGGGCGGCGCTCGACGAGGCCACCCTTCTCCATCGCGCCGAGCATCTTGCTCACCGTGGGAGGAGCGACGTGCAGCATACGAGCGACGTCCCGCTGGGTGGCGCCTCCGTTGATGCTGAGCAGGCGGAGGCACATGACTTGACCTGGATGGCCCTTGCCGTCGGCGATACTGCCGAGCATGCTCTTGAAGTTGAGGCGCGTGGCGCCCAGAAAGGCTCGGAACGCGCGCGCCGAGAGTTCGTCTACGCCCTCGATGTCCGGCATCTTCCAGGCCGTGAGGGGCTCATCCGCCTTGTTCTTCTGTGAGCCTCGGCGTGGCATACGGGGGAGAATGGTAGCAGGCTAATCGTTAGCAGGCAAACGAGCAGCCTGACGCTGTGTGAAGGCGCCAGTTCCAGTTCTTCTGGGTAGCGTCGCTGCACGGTGTCCGGCCCCCGTGCGTCCCTCCCGTAGATCCGGAGAGTGGGCACCGCGCGGTTCCGGCACTTGCGCTGGGGTAGGTACCATGTAAGAAGGGTCAGACGGCTCCGCGAGGAACTCCCGGGTACAGACAGAAACGATGACAACTGCACTCACCACAGACCGCGCCGAGGCGAGGAAGCAGAGGCGCCGCGCGGCGCGCCGCATGGCCGTGCGCTACGCGCTCACCTACGCCGTCGCGGCCGTCCTCTGGATCGTCCTCTCCGACTGGGTCCTGAACTGGCTCGCGCTGCCGGACGATGTGGATCGCACCGTCGGCTCCCTGAAGGGCGTCGGCTTCGTGCTGGTCACGGCGACGCTCCTGCTCGTGTTCGGGCTGCGGTACTTCCGCAGTCTGGAAGTCTCGCAGGAGCGCTACACGCGCCTGTTCGAGAACGCGGTTGAGGGACTCACCGTGTTCCGGGTCGTACGCGACCGCGAGGGGGAGCTCACCGACCTCGAGCTCGTGGACATCAACCCGACCCAGCTGGAACGGACCGGGCTGAGCAGGGAGGAGGCGGTCGGCAGGCGGCTCAGCCGGCCCGGCGGCCTCGACGAGCGGACGCGCTCGTACCTCGAAGTGGTGGCGAGCGCGGCCGGCACGGGTGGGTCTGCCCGGTCAGAGCTCTATGTGGAGGGCGATGACGCGTACGAGCTCCTCGAGGCATACCCAGTGGGGCGCGACCGCTGGGCGCTCTCGGCGCTGGACATCAGCGGGGTGCGTCACGCCGAGCACGCCCTGCGCCGCCAGGAGGAGGGCATCCGTCGCGCGTACGTCGACGTGCTCGACGCGGTCACCGGCGGCAAACTGATCCTGCTCACCGAGGAGGAGCTGGCCGGGCAGCTGGGCGTGCCGCTGCTGGAGGCGGAGCGCATCGAGGCGCCGCGCGATCTCTCGCAGGCGCGCGGCGCCATCGCGCGCGCGGCTGCAGAGCGCTTCCCCGACTGGGCGCCGGCGACGGACCTGCGAACGCCCACCGGCGAGGCGCTGGTCAACGCACTTCGCCACGCCGGCGGTGGAAGCTACCAGCTGTTTGCCCGCGACGACACGCTGCAGGTGCTCGTGCGCGACGACGGCCCGGGGATCGACTTCCACATGCTGCCCCGGGCGACCCTGCAGCGGGGCTTCTCCACGGCCGCGAGCCTGGGCATGGGCTTCACGATCATGCTCCAGGTGTGCGAGCGCGTGCTGCTGAGCACCCGGCCCGGCAGGACGTCGGTGCTGCTCGAGTTCGCGGATCGCAGCGCGCGGGCCGAGGAAATCGACGAGATCGCCGTCCAGGCGTCATGACGACGCGCCGCGGGCGCGTCCCGGTGACGTCTCAGCCCGCCGCGGTGACGTCCGCGACGAACTGCCGGAACGCTGTCACGTAGACCTCCACGTCGTCGCGGGACGCGGCCACCGACATGGCGGGCCCGGCAGTGCTGATGGCCTCCCACACGCCGCGGTTGGCGAGGTACAGCCGGAGCAGCGCGTTGAGCTCCGGCTGCTCGTCGGCGTCGGCCTCGGCGGCGCTTCGCGCGAGACGCTGACTGAAGCTCACGCCGGACCGTGGCCAAAGCCGCTGCACCTGCCACGGCAGGCCGGCCTCACTCACGGCGGCCTCGAGACCGTCGGCCAGCTCGGCGCCCAACTCGGCCGCGTGCTCGTAGGCAGCCGGTGTGAGGACCTCCGTCAGCACCGCCCGCGCCGCCGCCATGCTGAGCGCGTTGGCGAACATCGTTCCGCCTGTGGCGAGCTCTCCCGGCTCGCCGGCGAGGCTCTCACCGCGCTCGAAGGCGGCGGCCAGCTCGGCGGTCATGCCGTAGGCGCCGAGCGGCAGCCCGCCGCCGACCGCCTTACCGACGACGACCATGTCGGGCTCCAGCGCCCAGCGCTCGGTGAGCCCGCCGGGGGCGCAGATGAGCGTGTGCGTCTCGTCCAGCGCCAGCAGGGTGCCGGCCGCCCGCGTCAGGCGGCGCAGGGCGTCGTGGAAACCTGGCTCCGGCAGCACGACGCCCTCGTTGGTGAGCGCAGGTTCGGTGAAGACGCAGGCGTACTCCCCACCGGCGAGCGCGTGCTCGAGCGCGGCGACATCGTTGAACGGGATCACGTCCAGGTCGCGGCCCGACCCCGGCGCCAGCCCGAGGTACGAGAGCCGGCCCTCTCCGGCGAACGCCGTGAGCATCTCGTCGCCGTGCCCGCCGTAGTTGCCGGTGAAGCTCAGCAGCCGGCGCCGGCCGGTGGCGTGCCGCGCCAGACGCAGCGCCTCCATGTTGGCCTGGGAGGCGGAGAGCGTGAACTGCCAGGAGGGGAGGCGCCAGCGGCGCGCGAGCTCCTCGGCGACGGCGAGCGCGTCCTCCGTGGGCAGCATGAACTGGGCGCCGGCGGCCACGCGCCGCTGCACGGCCTGCACGACCGGCGCCGGGTCGATGCCGCAGAAGGTGCTCTTGTCGCCCACGTTGGTGTCGAGGAAGCGGCGCCCGTCTGCGCAGGTGAAGTGGGCGCCGTGGCCCTCGTCGATCCACACCGGCGGGTGGGCGAAGTAACTCGCCATCCAGAGCATGGGCACGCCGTGCGGCATGCTGGGCCGGGCGCGCTCCCGCAGTTCAAGGCAGCGCGGGTGCTCGCGCGCGTAGCGCGCGATCTCGCGCCGCCACAGCTCGTCTACGCGCGCCGGATCGACGCCTGCCCGTTCATCCATGCGTTGCACTCTAGCAGGTGTGCCGCCGGGGGTCGGTCGGCGTCGATCTCAGGCAGCGCGCATCCGGTTGCCGCGGGCCCGGTGCTCCACTTCGGCGAGACCGAGCGTCTCGAGCACCGGCGGCACGTAGGTAGCGAACCTGCCGCGCAGGCCCCTCTTGAGCCCGTACCAGCCCCCGACGGGGTTGCGGGGGTCGCGCCCCCACCCCTCGACGGTACCTTCAGCCGCAGGCTTCTGTTCGTCGGCGCTGCCCAGCAGCACCCAGCCCCCAGCCTCGACCAGCATGGCGTGCAGGTCCTCGACGCAGCGCAGCCGATAGCGGAGCTCGGTCTTGCCGACGGTCACGACGAGCGCCGGCGGGTCCGCCGCCTCGTCGCGGTAGGCCTGGTACTTGGATTTGCCCGGTGGTGTGCTGAGCGTCCAAGGGTCCTCCCTGCTGCCGGACCCTCGTGCGTCCACAGCTGTCATGGGCCGCTCCAGTCATAGGGTCAGCCGGCTCCGGGTGGTCACCGGCCGTGCCCGAGGTCTTCCCCCTGCTGTGCCGATCCAAGCGACGGGATCGGGGGCACCGGCGATTCCGTCTGCCGGCGTGTCCAGAGCCCCTGCGGACGGTCGCGGGTATCCTCACACCATGAACGCTCTTCCGGGCAAGCGATTCAAGCGCGCCCCCGGGGCAGGCGCTCGCAGGTCAGCGTCGGCGCGGCGGGTGCACTTGCTCGTCGCCGTCCTGCTCGCCGCGGCGGCGCTGGCCCTCGCCCTGCCCGCTTGCGGCGGGGGCGAGGGCTCCTCGGCCGCGGTCTCGCCCGCCGCGACGGTCGAGGCGTCTTCACCTGTCGGGTCGCCGGTCCCTGCGTCTCCGGCCGGCGCCTCGTCCGGCGACTCCGTGGCAGCCGCGGCCCTTTCCCGCCAGTTCCCGGATCCGTCGGGGCCGCTCGACCTGCAGGTCACAGGCACGGCCGACTGGAGCGGCGCCCGCGTACGGCACGTCACGTATCGCAGCGAGGGCGCGACCGTGACGGCCACGCTCTCGATACCCGACGGTGACGGCCCGTTTCCCGCGGTGCTCTACGCGCCCGGAGTGACGTGTCCGCGGGACATGTTCGCCACCGACGTGGCGGCCCTGCAGCGCAAGGGGATCGCGGCGCTGGCGGTCGACCCGCCCGATGGCCGCGACCCCTTCGTACACCCGATCGCTGCGGATCCGGAGCTTGCGGCCGAGGCGCACGTCCGCTACGTCGCCGACCTGCGCCGTGGGCTGGACGTCTTGCGCTCCTTGCCGGAGATCGATCCGGACCGGCTCGGATACGTGGGGTACAGCTGGGGCGGCTTCGTCGGCGGCTATCTGGCGGGCCTCGGAGAGCCGGTCCGCGCCTGGGTACTCACGTATGCCGGCGCCGACTGGGTGGGCGCCGACCCGGCGGCGGCGGACGGCTTCGCCGCCGACCCCGCCGCCGCCGTCGGCGCCGCCGCTCCCGGCGCCTACCTCTTCATCGCCGGCGTCGACGACATCCTGTTCCCGCGGGAGAGCGTGACCCGGTACTCCCGGGCGGCGGACGGCGACACGCGACTCGTGTGGCTGCCGGGCGGCCACGGCGACTACTGGGCCGCGCCTGACGGCGCGGCCGCCGTGGACCACCGCGCCTGGCTCGCCCGCCGCCTCTGAGGCCGGCCGCCCGTCGCGCGGCCGGCCTCAGCCACCGCTCCGCCGGTACGGTTGTCTCCTATCCGGGAGGAGGCCCTTTGAACGACATCATCGAGACGTCCGCATAGGTCCGGGACGTCCATGCGCGCAAGTTCACGGCGGGCTACGCCGACGGGATGAACCGCCCGGTGGCCTGGTGGCTCGAGCGCTGGTACCCGGGCGCCGCCGACGGCGAGGAGGCGCGGCGCCTCACCAGCCCCACGTGCCGGAGGCGACGCACCACGCCGGCACGGCGAACGTCACGAGCGCGATCACGGCGACCAGCGCTATCGCCGCGCCGCGCCGCGTCATCCAGCTTCTGATCGTCATGTGGCACCTCCCGGTGCTTGTGTCACACTCCGTGTGTACCCAGGCCGGCGGGACCCTGCCTCGGGCGCCGACCCCTGTGCTATCCTCGGCGCCGTGAGCACCCCGGTACCTACTCCCTCAGAGCGTGGCGACTTCGTCCGCGACATCGTAGCTGCAGACCTCCGCGAAGGCCGCGTCCAGTCCGTCGTCACCCGCTTCCCTCCGGAGCCCAACGGCTACCTGCACATCGGGCACGCCAAGTCGATCTGCCTCAACTTCGGCATCGCCCGGGAGTTCGGCGGGCGCTGCCACCTGCGCTTCGACGACACCAACCCGATGAAGGAGGAGCAGGAGTACATCGATTCCATCGAGGCCGACGTGCGCTGGCTGGGCTTCGATTGGGGCGAGCACCTGTACTTCGCCTCCGACTACTTCGAGCGGCTGTACGAGTGGGCGGTCGACCTCATCGCGGCCGGCAAAGCCTACGTGGACGATCTCTCGGCCGACGAGATCCGCGAGCACCGCGGCACGTTCACCGAGCCCGGGACCGACAGCCCGTGGCGCGGCCGTCCTGTCGAGGAGAGCCTCGACCTCTTCGCGCGCATGCGCGCCGGAGAGTTCCCCGACGGCGCGCGCGTCCTGCGCGCGAAGATCGACATGGCGTCGCCCAACATCAACCTGCGCGACCCCGTGCTGTACCGCATCCTGCACGCGGAGCACCCGCGCACCGGCGACGCCTGGTGCGTCTACCCCACCTACGACTTCGCCCACGGGCAGTCGGACGCCATCGAGGGCATCACGCACTCCATCTGCACGCTCGAGTTCGAGGCGCACCGGCCGCTCTACGACTGGCTCATCCAGAACCTGCCGGTGCCGTCGGTGCCGCACCAGTACGAGTTCGCGCGCCTCAACCTCACGCACACCGTGCTCTCCAAGCGCGTGTTGCTGCGCCTGGTGAACGAGGGGTTCGTGCGCGGCTGGGACGACCCTCGCATGCCCACCATGTCGGCGCTGCGCCGGCGCGGCTTCCCGGCCGATGGCATCCGCGACTTCGCCACGCTGGTCGGCGTCGCCAAGGCTGACAACACCGTCGAGGTCGAGATGCTCGAGCACTGCGTGCGGGACGTGCTCAACCGCGCGGCCCCGAGGCGCTTCGGCGTGCTCGACCCGCTCAAGGTGGTCGTCACCAACTACCCCGAGGGGCAGACCGAGGAGATGGACGTGCCGAACAATCCGGAGGACCCGGACGCCGGCACGCGCAAGGTCACCTTCTCGCGGGAGCTCTGGATCGAGCGCGACGACTTCATGCAGGAGCCGGTGCGCAAGTTCTTCCGCCTGGCTCCCGGACGCGAGGTGCGGCTGCGGGCGGCCTACTTCATCACCTGCGACGAGGTGGTCAAGGACGGAGAGGGCCGGATCGTGGAGCTGCGCTGCACGCACGATCCGGCCACACGCGGCGGCGACGCTCCCGACGGCCGCCGCCCCAAGGCCACCCTGCACTGGGTCTCGGCCGCCCACGCCGTGCCGGCCGAGGTCCGCCTGTACGCGCACCTCTTCACGGACCCGTACCCGGGCGCCGACGGCCGCGACATCTTCGCGACCGTCAACCCGGACTCCGAGACGGTCATGAGCAGCTGTTTCGTGGAGCCGTCGCTGGCCGGTCTGCCCGCCGGCGAGACGGTCCAGTTCGAGCGGCTTGGCTACTTCTGCCCAGACTCGGACTCGGCGCCTGAAGCACTGGTCTTCAACCGTACCCTCACGCTCAAGGACACCTGGGCCAAGCTGAAGAAACAGGGACGGCAGGACACGGCCTGAACTCAGCGATACGGTCCGAGCGGAGCGCTGCACGGGCACCGGCAGGTCCAAGGTCGAGGTGGTCATCACCAGCAGGGCCTCGACGTGTTCGAGCAGTCGCATCGAGCACCTCGGCGTCCCCGAGTGGTCGCTCGACCTCCAGAACCCGAACGGCAGCGCCTGACTCTCGTCCTGAGCGCTCTCGCGGGGGCCGCCGACGGTTGAGCGTTTCGCCCCCTCGGGGTACACTCTCCGACGCCGCTGGCGAGTGGCCTAATTGGCAAGGCACCTGACTCTGGATCAGGGGATTGAAGGTTCGAGTCCTTCCTCGCCAGCCACCTTCGTTCTGACCCCGTGCCGGACCGTACCTCAGACAATCCCTCGTCCGCCTGACAGCGCGAGAGCGCACGGTCCTGCCGGCAGGCTCACGGCAGCTCGCGCACTTCGATCCCGGAGCGCTTGAAACATTCGTCGAATCCCGAACACTCGGGGTCGATCTCATTGGCCAGACGCACGACGGCGAACTTGCGCCTGGTCACCCACAGCGTCGCGCCCTCGCCATCCTCTCGCCGTTCCGTCCTCGGCGCCGGCAGCATCGCCCGTCCGCCCTCTGCTGCGACCGCCAGGTAGCGCTCAACGACGAGGCCGTGGTGCAGCAGATCGATCCAATGTCGTCGGCACGGGCCGGGGACCGAGGTCGGCTCATGGCGACGGTACTGGCGATCCTCGACAACGCCCCATGCCAAGCCGACGGAGACGTCGGCGCGGCAGACGGCCCTGGCGAAGTGGGCGGCTGCAGAGCCCCGCCTTGCCGCCGCCGGCGATACCGGGACGACTCCGGGCCCGGCGTAGGGAACGTAGACCCAGTAGGTCCAGTCTTCCGCCGTCGTGCTCTCGCAGATGGCGAGGATCTCGTCCTGCGTCACGATATCGGGCCCCCCTGGCCTTCCATGCCATGCCGCACAACAGCTTACCTCCAGGGCATGGGGACGCGGCGACGAAGCGTTGACGCACCCGCGCGCTGCGGCGCAGCGGGCCGGCTAGCACAGCACCTCGATCTCACCCCACTCCGGCGCCGACACCCTCAGCAGCCCATCGCGAGTGAGGATCACCAGGTGGGGAGCGCTGACCACGTCGACCTCCTCGACGCGGCCGACCGCGGCGCGGAAGCGTACGCGCCGGCCGAGCAGTTCCTCCGGTCGCCAAACCGGGTGCGACGGCGAGGGTCGGACCGTGTCATCGGTGTCGGTCATCGACAGTGCGGGCAGCCGCAGTCCAAGCGGTGCGACCAGCCGTCCAGGGGAATGGTCTTGCCTGCGGGGACGGGATGCCAGGAGTCTCCGTGGACAATGCCCATCTCTCCAAGAGGCCGCCACCAGACGACGCCCGTGTCAGGGCTCAGGAGGAACTCCTCGCGGCTGTCGCTCCAGAGTGCCAGCTCCTGGCAGTCGCGCGCTTCGTCAAGCGTCACACCGCTCCTTCCATGCCGCTCTGAGGTCGACCGTACACCCGCTCGGACCAGCGTGCACGACACTCACAGATGGCCCTCAGGAACAGCCACTCGCTCAAGATGGCGCGCCCCGCTGTCGATAGCGCTGCCATGTCGGAACTCACGCTGGCGGGCGGCGCGCGACTGAGTCGAGATGAGCTCCTTGCGGAGTTGCAGGCCGCGCGTGCGCGCATCGCAGATCTCGAGGCGCACAACCTCGAGGAGCAGGAACGCCTGATCGGCAGTCTCGCCGCTCACCTGCGCGACGGCTTCGCGCTGCTCACCCCGGACGGCGTCCATCTCGACGTGAACCCCGCCTTCTGCGAGATGACCGGCTTTGCCCGCGAGGAGCTGATCGGCCACGGCCTGCCGCTCGCCTACTGGCCACCCGAGCTGCGTGAGCGCTATCTGGCGGGCTGGAACCGCTTCCTCGCGGAGGAGCCCCACACCCTCGACCTCATCTTCATGCGGCGCAGCGGAGAGCGCTTCCCGGTACTGCTCACGCCGACCATCCTGCACGACGAGCACGGCCTCCCGGCCTGCATGTTCGCCACGATCAAGGACGTGAGTGAACTGAAGGCCGCCCGGGACGCCCTCTCTGCGGCGCTCGTGCGCCAGCGGCGCGCCCTCGAGGGCACGGTGCAGGCGCTGAGCCGGGCGGTCGAGCTGCGCGACCCCTACACCGCCGGGCACGAGCGGAGGGTGGCCGCGCTCGCAGACGCCATCGCGGCGCGGCTCGGTTGGCACGGCGACGCGGCGGCCGCGCTCCACCTGGCGGCGCAGGTGCACGACATCGGCAAGATCGCCGTGCCGGCGGAGATCCTGGCGCGCCCGGGCCGCCTCTCGGAAGGTGAGTTCGAGCTGATCCGCGGCCACTCGCAGGTCGGATACGACCTGCTCGCGCCGACCGACTTCGGCATGCCTGTGGCCGAGATCGTCCTGCAGCACCACGAGCGGCTCGACGGGAGCGGCTATCCGCGCGGCCTGGCCGGCGGTGAGGTGCTGCCGGCGGCGCGCCTGCTTGCGGTGGCGGACGTCGTCGAGGCCATGGTCAGCCACCGGCCCTACCGCCCGGCGCTCCCGGTGGAGGAGGCGCTCGCCGAGATCCGCGCCGGAGCGGGGCGACGCTATGATCCGGAGGCGGCTGCGGTGTGCGGCGACCTGCTGACGGACGGAGGCATCGAGCTCCTCGAGTAACGCCTGGGGCTCACGGCCGTCCGCACGCGCGCCGACATAAGCCATCAGAGAACCCGACCCACTGGGGGCAGCGATGGAGTGCTACATGATGAGCCGGCCTCGAGCCGAGGCCCTTGCCGCGGCGCTGCGCAAACGGTACGGACGCCGCGCCAAGAAGGTCGATGCCGGTTCGGTGCGGATGTACTGCATCTCGACCGCCGAGAACGAGCGCAACCCGCTCGACTGTGACTGGCTCGAGAGCGGTCCGCTCGACGAGGTCGTCGCCTGGATCGACCTCGAGAAGCTGCTCGGTCAGCGGCACTGAGACGCCCGTCCCGGCCCCTCTGGGTCGCCTTCCCTAAACGCACATCCCAGCTTGTCGGGGCGGCTCGCTGTCGATAGCAGGGGCAGAGTCGGAAACGGGCCCACGAGGCCGCGATGCACGAGGAAGTGGGCATGAGATCGAAGCTCAAGGACGAACGCGGGTTCATCATCGCCATCAAGGTACAGACCGTCGTCATCGTTGGGGTCGTCGCGCTGCTCGGTCTCGTCGTGGTCCCCGTCTGGGTGAGCCGCGCCGCGGGCCCGCGCGAGGTCACTCTCGCCACCAACGTGGACACGGTGGCGAAGCTGTACGCGATAGCACTGCTGGAGGGCCCCTCCTCACCGTTGACTACGCCCGGTCCCGAGGCCGCCGCCGTCCTGAGCACCCACCTTCAGCGGCCGGTCACCAACCCGCTCACGCGCAGCTCGGCCATCGTCACGGGCGATGACTGGCAGGCGCAGGGCGAGGCACCGGGCGTATGGATCACTTCGCGGCCGGAAGGCGCTCCCACGGGTCTTGCCCAGCAGATGCAGATGTGGAACTCGCTCGCGGGCACAGTGATCGTCTACGTCGGACCGAACCTCGAGATCGACGTATTTGCAGTGTCGCCCAGTGGAGGAGGGCTCGAGTCGATGGAGCACCTCTCCGGGAGCTGACCTTTTCTCGGCCCGACTTGCGCAGGAGGCTGCAGCGGCACTGAGGGCAGCCGGGCTGGCCGACCTAGATCAGTCCGCCCTTCTCGATGTCGCAGCGGCCGGAGAGGAAGGACTCGCACTCCTCGGGGGGCAAGGGTCATGCGTAGAAGAAGCCCTGAACCTCGTCGGCGCCGAGGGTGCGCAGGAGCAGCAGCTGCTCGCGCGTCTCGACGCCCTCGGCGACGACCGTCATGCCGACGTCGTGCGCAAGCGAGATGAGCGCCGCCAGAAGAGCACGGTCCTTGGCGGTGTCCGAGGAACGGATGACGAAGGAGCGGTCGATCTTGAGCGTGTCGAAGGGGTAGGCAGCGAGCACCTCGAGCGAGGAGTGACCGGTGCCGAAGTCGTCCATGGTGACCAGGACGCCGAGCTCCTTGAGGGCGGCGATGGTGCTCGCAGTGGCTTCAGCATCGGGGATGGGGCGGCTGGTGCCATCGGCTCTCTCTCGGTCGCGGGCTGCTGTCGAAGGCGGCCGGACGTGCCTGCGCCGCCGCCTCCGCAGCCTTGTGCTTCTATCGGCCGGGGCTACCGGCCACACGAGAGCGTGGCCGCAGCGGCGTCGCCAGGACTGGCGGCATGACAGGGGCTCTATGCCCAGGACGGATGACGAAGCGCCCTCATGCGGCCTGCGACCGGGGCGTGGGATGCTTGACGGACCCGAGTCCCAAGGAGGGTGAGACATGCCCGAGCAGGCGCCGCGGTCGTTCACCATCGACGAGGTCGTTGAGCTCGGCTTCGAGGCCTACCACCATGCCGAGAAGGGCGGGGTCTGGTGGCTGTTCCACGGCGTCGCCGCGCTGCGGTCGGACGCGGTGACCGGGCAGCGCACCCTCGTCTTCGACCTCGACCGGCTGCCGCGAGAGTCGTGGTACCCGACGCACTGGGGAGAACAGGAGCTGCGAAGGGCGCAGGCGGACGACCCCGCCTCCTGACCTTACGCCTTCTGCGGCTGCGCCAGGTCGACCACGGTGGTGATCCTCGCGGCCCTCGTGCGGGCCGTCGCCCCCGGCATCCCGTGAGATCAAGCTTCTCTCTCGACTCCCTTGGCAGCGCTCCTGGTCGCCATGGTCTTGAACTACAGTCGATCACGTTCACGCTCCCGGCGCGGCCTCGGCATTTGCCGCGGACCGCTTCTTGGCCGTGCGCCCGAGCTGGGCTGCCTTGCGGATGAGCCGTGCCGTGTCGTCGCCTTGGACCTCAGGGCGAATGACCTCTTCGACGAGGATCGTCGCCACCTCCTCGAGCGTCGCCATGTGCCCGGTGGCCTGTCGCATCTCCGCACGCAGGGCCCGCAGCATCTTCTCGCTCAGAAGGAGCTTGGCAGCGTTGGCTCCGGATAGGGCCGCCTTCTTCCGGTAGAACGCCTCGAGCTCCCCAGCTCTCTGCGCTTCCTGCGAGAGCAGGTACAGCAGCTCGATCCTCTCCTTGCTTCCAGCCGTGGCGGGGCAGTGGTCTGCTACCTAGTTAATGCGAATATAGCCGCACGTTGCCAGGAAGGACAACACCCGGGCCGGGAGCGGGGTCGACGAGCATGCGCGAGCGAGTCGCACAGCTACCACCCCAAACGTGGTTGCGGAGCAGCCGTCAGCTCTGGCGGAACTGGAAGCCCGCAGTGGTCAGGGCCAGACAAGCGTCCACGACGTCGGCGTCGTAGAGCACGCTCGCCCCCTCGCGCAGTTCGGCGATCGCGACTTCGGGCGGCAGCGCCGGTCGGTATGGCCGATGTGAGACCATCGCCTCGTACACGTCGGCGACCGCAATTGCCCGAGCCTCCGGGATGATGGCCTCGCCCTTAAGACCGCAAGGGTAGCCCGTACCGTTGAGGCGTTCGTGATGCTGCGCAATGCCCTGCTTGATAGGGAGCGGGAACTCGACCGTGTCGAGGATCTCGCTCGCCGCCAGCGGATGCCCCTTGATGAGCTCGAACTCGGACGCGCTCAACAGGGTCGGCTTGGTGAGGATCTCCGCCGGCACGACCACCTTGCCGATGTCGTGCAGCAGTGCCGCTGTGCGGAGATCGGCAGCCCGCGCCTCGCCCCACTGGAGCTGCCGGGCGATGGCGACCGCAAGCTCGGCGACGCGCCGCTGGTGACCAGACGTGTACGGATCACGCTTCTCGATCGTCGTGGCCAGGGCGCTGACGATGCCAGAGAGCAGGCGGCGCCCGTGCGCCTCCCGTTCCAGCAACTCCCGCTCGGCGGCGACCCGGTCGGTGACGTCGAATGAGGCGCCGAAGACCCTCGTGACCTTGCCGTCGACGTCGCGCCCGGCGACGCCAAAGGCCTCGACGTGCCGCACGTCGCCGTCGGCCTGGCGGACGATGCGGTACTCTGCGTGATACGAGGAGCCTTCGCCCAGAACGGTAGCCCGCGCGGCCAGGACGACCGGCACGTCCTCCGGGTGGACGAGCTTCAGGCTCTCGTCGTTCGGCATCTCGTCGCGGTCTACGCCGTAGATGCGCTGCCATTCCTTCGAGTAGCGCGTCCTGTCCTTCTCCACGTCCCATTCCCAGCTGCCCAGATGCGCAAGATGCTCGGCCTCCTCAAGCAGTCTCGCGCTTCGCTCCAGCGCGCTCCTTGCCTCGTACTGCTCGGTGACGTCCTGGATCACGCCGAACATCTGGGAGACGAGACCGTCGGCGTCCAGCTCGAGTTGGCCCACGCCATGAAGCCAGCGCTCGGCACCATCGGAGATGCGTTGGATGCGGTACTCGCGGTCGAAGCCGCGCCGCAGTCCCAGCACCTCGCCCTCCAGGTAGCTCGCCAATGCGGTGCGCTCCTCAGGATGGGCGATCTGCAGCCAGCCCTCGACTGTGCGTGGGTAGTCCTCGTCGATGCCGAAGATCTCATCGAGCATTGCCGACGACGTCCATGTGCCGCCCGGAACGTTCAGCACGTAGTGCCCGAGCCTCGCGACGCGCTGCGACTCTCTGAGCAGCGCCTCGCTCTCGCGCAGCGCGGCCTCAGCCCGTGAGCGCTCGGTGATGTCCGAGAGGATGCAGTGCGTCTGCCGGAAGCTGCCGTCCGGGTTGCGTCCGATGCGGCCCTCGAAGGCGATCGTCAGTCGTTCTCCATCCCTGCGCAGCATCTCGAACTCCGAATGGGTGGCGCCCATCTTCTTGAAGAGAGGGAATCGCCGGCGGAAATCCGCTTCGTACCCCGGTGCGAGGAAGTCCCCGAACCACCGTCCGAGGACCTCGTCTCGCGCATAGCCGAGCGTCTCCAGCCACCTCTCGTTCACCTCGACGAGGCGCCCTTGCTCATCCAGTGACTGATAGCCGAGCGGAGCATCATGAAAGAGCGAGGCGAAGCGCTGCTCGCTCTCGCGGAGCGCGCCTTCGACGCGGCGGCGTTCGGTCACGTCGCTGGCGACGTGCAGCACCTCCCGAACCTGTCCGGTCTCGTCGGGCAGCGGCGTCACGGTGATGAAGAGGTCCTTGCCGAGGACGTCGCTGTGGACGTCCGCGTACTCCTGCGCGTCGTCTGCCAGCAGGTCGTGCAGGGGGCATTCGCCAGGTGGCCGGCCATCCGCGTGCATGAGCGCCGCGCAACGGTGACCGATCAGCTCCTCGCTGGTCAGGCCGAGGGCATCGCACATCCCCTGACTGACCGCGAGCACTTGCCGGTCGCACGTCATCACGAATGCCAGCTGTCGGCTGTGGGCAAGCGCGTGCCCCCAGAAGTCAGCGACCCTGCCTCGCACGTCCTCCGCCAATGCCCCTCTCCCCCTGGCCGGACTCCATTTGTACGGCATGCGCCTTCGATGGAACCACTGAAGTGACCGACGGTTGCGTGCATCTTTCTCAAGGCGGCAACGATTACCTGCACTGCTCGCCAGCAGCGCGGGAGCGGAGGGCATCGGCTTGGTGCCGTGCGGGCGGATGGAGCCGGCAGTTGCGGACGCGGCCGGGGAAGAGCACGTCGAGCGTCTCAGACCTCGTCTGGTTCAAGCGCACCAGCCTCGTCGCCGCATTCGGCGCCGACCGACCTACCTGACCCCTCGAGGCCTCGAGCCCCTCAAGGCCGTCGAGGCCGTCGAGGCCGTCGGAACCCGCGCGCGGGGTGAGCGGCGGAGGGGGCGGTGCGGGATATCCCTGCAAAGAGGGTGGTAGCGCATACGGGATTCGAACCCGTGTTACCGCCGTGAGAGGGCATTGTGATAATGCTAGTAAGTGCTGGGAAGTGCTTCCGAGGGCCTTCTCGAGCGTGTGAAACGAGCGGTGACTGCTAGGGAGTGCGCCTCATGAACACCCCCTGCCGTGCAGTGCGGTTGCAGAATGGTTGCAGATCCTCGGGCAGCCAGCGCGAAATGTGGAACTGTGCGCAGTCGAACCCCCGAACCTCCGCCCTGCAAACGCATCGACTAGTGTGCTAATAGGTGCTGCTGAAGCCCAGGGAGTGCGGCGCCAAGCGTACCAGACCTACGGCGAGTGGCGATGAGCAGCACCAGCCAGGGATCGAGTCTCATCGCGTTCGCTTGCCGGAGGGTAACCCAAGAGAAGACGCGCGGCCCATTATGTCTTCCGCGAGAAAGACCTGCGGCCCGCAGTGCGGCGGCAGGGATCGACCGAGGCGGTGCCGCGCACGGGTCCGGCACTAGGCTGAGCCTGCGACTCCCGTAGCCATTCTCGTGCTCTTAGAACAGGAAACCTGCTGGGAAGGGATCTGTGGGATCGAGCAGGTATGAACTCAGGCCTGTTACCCAGGCCCGCCCAGTGATGGTTGGCGTGACCGCGGGAATGCCCCCCACCTCGGTCTCGGTGATGAGCCTGCCGGTGAATCTACTGCCGATGAACGACTCATTGACGAAGTCCTGGTGCAACGGCAGCTTACCGCGCGCCCACAGCTCGGCCATCCGAGCGGACGTTCCCGTACCACAGGGGGAGCGGTCGAACCAGCCCGGGTGGATGGCCATGGCGTGGCGACTGAGTCGAGCAGTCGAGCCGGGCGCGATGAACTGGACATGATGGCAGTAGTTGACACCCTGGATCTCCGGGTGCAGGGGCGGGTCGCTAGCGTTGATGGCGTCCATGATAGCCAGCCCGGCTCTGGCGATGTCGTGCTTTCGCACTCGATCGAAGGGCAGGCCGATCTCATCCAGATCAAGCATCGCGTAGAAGTTGCCGCCGAAGGCGAGGCTGTACCGCAGCGCGCCGAATCCGGGTACCTCGATGGTGCTGTCCAGCCGCTCGCAGTACGACGGAACGTTCTCGATCGTCACTGAATCGGCGTGACCGTCCCGGACGTGGACGTGGGCGACTACCATCCCTGCGGGTGTGTCCAGACGTATAGTTGTAAGCGGCTCGACGACGGACGCCATGCCGGACTCGACGAGCGCCGTGGCTACGCCAATAGTCCCGTGGCCGCACATGGGCAGGCATCCGCTCACCTCGATGAACACGACGCCCCAGTCGGCGTTGGGCTGGACTGCCGGCTGGAGGATTGCGCCGCTCATCGCTGCGTGGCCCCGCGGCTCGTACATGAGGAGAGTGCGGATGTCATCCAGGTGTTCGATGAAGTACAGGCGTCTCTCGTTCATCGTTCGTCCCGGGATGACGCCCACCCCTGCGGTGATGACGCGCGTGGGCATTCCCTCGGTGTGGGTATCGATTGAGCTGAAGATGCGACTGGAGCGCATGACGACCTGCCTTCGGTGAGGAGAACTGCCTAGTTCGTGGCGACGCTGCTCGGGTGCCACCGCCCGCCCGGATCGACCCGCAGCAGGGTGCCTCGTGGTGAGTCCACGGCCCGCTTAGAGCCGGATGTGCGAGCGGAACCGTTCAGGGTTGAAAGCCCCCACGGTGACTGCAGGCGATTGGCCCACGACGAGTTGGGCGACGATCTTCCCTGTGATCGGTCCCAGGGTGAGGCCGAGCATCGCGTGTCCGGTGGCCACCGTCACGTTCCGTACTGCAGCTGGACGCCCGATCATGGGAAGGCCATCGGGCGTGGTTGGCCTCAGTCCGGCCCAGCGCCCGACGATATGCAGGGCGCCGTCAATTGTCAGATAGTCGCGCATGGCGGACTCGATTCGCCGCAGCCACCGCTCGCGAATCTCGAGATTGGGCCGCGTGATCTCGAGTCGCCCGGTGCCGCGAAGTAGCTGCCCGAACGACGTCACTGCCACCTTGGGCTCGCCGAGGATCATGGGCACACGCGGCGCGCCGCCGCTCGGGCGGTCAAAGGTAACGCTGTATCCCTTTCCGGCCTGGAGGCAGAGATCGAAGCCGATGCCCCGTGCGCACTGTCCGGACCAGGCCCCCGCGGCCAGCACGACCTGACTTACGCGCACGTCGCCGCGAGTCGTCTTCACCTCGTGGAGGCGGCCGTTTGAGCTCGCGTAGCCGACGACCTCCGTCATCGCGCACAGGTCAGCGCCGCGCCTCCTGACACAGTCGGTCAGACCGTCGAGGAAGCGCGCTGGATCGAGGTGGCCGTCGTCCTGCAGGTGGAGCCCCCCGATCACGTCAGGGCGCAGGCTCGGTTCAACATCGTGCAGCGCCACTCGCTCGAGGATAGTTGCGGGCACCCCGCGCTCCCGCAGAAGCTCCGCCTCCTTGATGGCAGCCTCAAATCCGTTTCGGGTCTTGTAGACGTTGAGAAGGCCGACCTGCTCGTGAGAGCACACTATCTCCTCCGTCGCAAGGATCTCGGCGAACAGCGCGGGCGTCGGCTCACACAGTGCCCGCAGTGCGGGGACCCCCCGACTCAGGGCGGACGGCGTGCAGGCGTAAGCGAAGTGCCAGAGCCAGTCGATGAGGTCTCTGCTCAGGCGCAGCTGCACCCCGAACGGACTGGTCGATGGACTGGCAAGCATCCACCTGAGCGCCTGGCTCATGACACCAGGCGCCGCCAGCGGGGTTACGTGGCTGGGCACGATGTGGCCGGCGTTGCCCGCGGTGCCACCGCGGCCGATCTCTGCTCTGTCAACGATCGTGACGTGCCGCCCGGCCTTCTGAAGGAAGTAGCCAGCGCACAGACCGACGACTCCCCCTCCTATGATGAGCACGTCTGTATCTGCCGGGGGATCCTGGCCCCGCCCTTCACGCAGATCTTGCGGACCGTCGCCGACTATCACCGCGCCACCTCTCTACGAGGTCACCAGGCGAGCCCGCCGTGAGATGAGTGTCGTTCGCGCCCATTGTTTGAGGCCGAGGGCCAGCACGCCGCGGAGCCCGTCGCGGCGGCGAAGTGCACATCAACCTCCAGCCGGTTTCGTGCCTGCGCATCACGGCATCGTTCGTGTTTGGAGCGTAGAGTGCACTCGCGGCGCCGGTGCATGGCTACCGTCGCTCAGCTCTCAGCTGCCGGCAGCGGCGGCGTTGGTTCAGGCCCTATTCCGGCGTGCTCTAGCGCCTTGCCCACCGCGTCCCGCTCCAGATCGTTCAATTCGTACAGCGGCGCGCGCACCTTGGCCGAGCACAATCCAATCAGCTCGCATCCATACTTGACCTTCTGGGTGAACTTGCCACGCTCTGCCTCTCGAGCGAACGGCAGAACCCTCCGCATGGCCTCACGGGCCGCGGCGAAATCGCCGCGGTCAAAGGCGTCAAGGACGGCTGCGCACTGCGCCGGCACGCAGTTGGCGATTCCTGCAATCCAGCCACGCACACCCCACGCCCCGTAGTCGAATGCTTGGTCGTCTGCCCCACAGATGAGGCGGCAGTCGTCATCGTAGCTCTCGAGGATCGTGTGCAGTCGTCCGAGATCGCCGCTGCTCTCCTTGATCGCGACGATGGTGTCGACGTCTCTGAGACCGTCGAGGACCTCAGCGCTGATCTCTACTCCAGTTCGCGCCGGGAAGTTGTAGAGGATGATGGGGAGGTCGACAGCCGCCGCCGCTGCTCGAAAGTGGGCGATGAGTTCGTCCGGCGAGGGCAGTGAGTAGAAGGGAGGTGCGAGCATGACAGCCTCGAAACCCAGATCGGCAGCGGCTATCATGTTGCGGATGACATCCCGCGTGGAGCCGGCATTGCAGCCAGCTACCAGTCTGGCGCTTGACGGAGCGGCTTCAAGCACGGTGCGCAGCACATTCATGCGTTCGCCGTCGCTGAGCCCGTAGAACTCACCGGTCGAGCCACAGGCCACCACGCCGCGCGCGCCAGCGCTCACGACGTACTCGACCAGTGCGCCGAGTCTCGCCTGATCGACCTCGCCGTCAGAGTCGAACGGGGTCACGACCGGCACGTACACGCCTTTGAACTCCACGAGACCTCCCATTCGAAGCCGCCTTGCTGACTGCCACACGAATCCCCCAGGCGGACATTGGGCGACAGACGCGGAACCGTCTAGTCAGCACAGAGGAGGGACATTCTGTGCCCCTTATACCGCCAGCCCTTGTCTCCGGTCAAGCGGGAGCTCAAGCCGACCTCGCGGGGGGACCGTGACCGCCACTCGGGACGCCCTGGTGGTAACGCCACCTCCTGCACGACGCAGGGCATCACAGAGCGGCTAACAAGAAGCGCATGCTGCGATCGTTGCCAGTGATGTGCGCGCGCATCGCCTCTAACGCGGATTTGCCGTCGCGGACCTCAATCGCTCCCACAATCAATCCATATTCCTTGAAGCTGCGCTCATGCCAGACCTCGGATTCGGGCAGCACAGCGAGCATCTCGCCGAGGATCAACAGGACCTCTTCGACGCCAGCCAGGAAGAAGCGATTCTGAGTGGCTCGAGCGATGCCCAAGTGGAAGCCGACGTCGGACTCGATGAAGGCCGCATGGTCCTGGGCGCGAGTTGCAGCTTCCGCGGCGCGGACAATCCTCTCGAGGTCCTGAGAAGACCGCGCGAGCGCAGCAGCCTGCGCAGCGAGGGGCTCCAGTCCAAGGCGGAAGTCGAGCGTCTCGGCGAGCAGCAGACGCTGGAAGCGAAGGCGCTCAAGCCTCTGCTCGCTCGCTTCATTGGGACAGTCGCTGCCCAATACGAAGGTTCCTCCGCCGCGCCCGCGCCTCGTCTCCACGAGTCCATCGGCCACCAGTTGGGCCACTGCCTGACGCACCGTCTTACGTGACACACCGAGCATCTCGGCCAGTTCACGCTCGGGAGGCAAGGACTCTCCTGGCGCGACGAGATGGAGGCCGATCTCGCGCTTGATCTGCTCGGCCACGTAGCGATGTGCGGGCGGTTTGTCGAGCCGCTGCAGCCTCAGTGAGCCATTGCGCGCCGCCGACTGCTCTTCCGGCGTGCCCGTGCTATCTCGGTTCATTCATCGTCGTCCATGCATTGACTGGCAAGCGGAGTACTGGTATAGAAGGTCTCCATAATACCCCATAAAGCATCGCGCTCTAGAGCCGACGCCAGCTTACCGCAAATGACCTGTTTGTGCTGCAAGCGCAAGGGATGGACAATTGCGGTTAGCGTCCCGGGACGTGTTGTACGAAAGGTTGAGAGCGGGGTTGCCGGGTGTGACGTGCAGGCACTGGCAGCCGCCTCTCAACAGCGGGGCTGGATCGCAGGAAGATCCGAGCGCAGGGCGGGAGCATGGAAATGCCACCTGTTTGGCAAGGCCTTACGACAGTCAGCGTGTTGCCAGACTCACACCCATGACCGCTGGGCGATTGGGACCTGCGCGTCAGCGCTGGGACTTGCGGACGAGGGTGGATGAGAGACCCTGCCATGGGCCGACGTAGGGATGGAGCCCGGGAACGGCGATGATTGCTATCCGTGGAGGAGGACGTGGACGAATTGCGAGTGGTTGACTGCCGTGGCGGACCGCTAGAACGGGGTCGCGCCCATGGCGAGGAGGTCAGGAGCGAGCTTCGCGAGTTCTACGCTTCCTGGATTGAAATGGCGTGTCGCGAATCCGGTGTTGCTGAGCGGGAGCTGGTTTCCTACACGGAAACGCTCCTCCCCGCCTGCCGGGAGTATTGTGCCGAGTTGGTCGATGAGGTGGAGGGAATAGCGACCGGCGCAGGCATGGACTTCGGGAGCGTCTTTCTCATCAACTGTTATGACGAAGTCGACTTGCATGGGCCGGCGCTCACCAAGGCGACTCTTCATGGGTGCACTTCGTTCGCAGCGACGGGCCGCGCCACCCGAGACGGGCGAATGTACATCGGGCAGGGGTGGGATACGCCACCGGTGATTCGCCCCTATCTCCTGCGCCTGACTGGAGACGATCAACCCGACGTACTGGTGTTGAGTCACGCCGGCATGGTGGGCGGAACGGGAATCAACCAACATGGACTGGCAGTCTGCTGGAACAGTCTGAAGGCAAGAGACGTTGGTCCCGGGGTCCCTGTGCCGTTCGTCGTGCGAAAGGCCCTGCAGGCGACCGAGTTGGCCGAGTTAGTCGGGAACGTCATTCGCGCGCCTCGCGCCAACGGCATGAACTTCGTTGCTGCTGACGCTGAGGCAGCCGTCGACATTGAGCTGTCGGCCACACGATTCCATACAACGTACTGCAGCGGGATTCTGGCGCACGCCAACCACTTCGAGGCGCCTGAACTCCTTGAGTTCGAGGCAGACTTCCCGCTGCGCTTTCCCGATACGCTGCTGCGCAGCGGCCGGATGAAACTCCTGCTTGAAGAGAAGTTCGGCTCGATTGACCGCGAAGCACTCCAGCTGATTCTTGCGGACCATTCAGGAGGACCGGGCTCAATCTGCCGGCATCAGGAGGCGAGGGGGATGCAGACGCAGGCTGCGGTCCTATATGACCCTGCAGAGAGGGCACTGTGGGCGTCGAACGGCAACCCCTGCTCTCAGCCGTTCCTGCAGTACTCGCTTCTCGCGGAGCGGAGAGAGCAAACGTGAATGGCTTCTGGCGGGCGCAGACGGAGACCTACCCGCCCAGGAATGCGGCGCGGCCGCGTTGCGGATGCCCATGCGCCGCTCAGGCGGAGGCTCGACGACGGTCCGTCCTGCCGTGTTGCCAGCGCGATCTGCAGTACACGCCTCGGCCTCGGCCCCGCGTGCGCCGTATGCCTGTTGCCAGCACAGTGCCGCCCGCCATTACACACCCCCCTGCCTCGAGCCCCGTCTGGCCTACGCTGGCTGAGAGCATGCCCACCGAGACCGACCAGCGACGCGTCGACGTAGCTGGTGGCCTGATCTCGGCGGCGGGGTGGACCGCCGCCGCCGTCGTCGCCAAGCAGACCGTTTCCGACGAGCGGTGTCTGGCGAGTCGTGCGCGCCTCTACCCCCCAGTTGTCTCACCACAGGGTAGAGCACATGGTCGAGGGTCGGGGCAGATGCGGTTCAAGACAGCAGAAGATGCGGGTCGTTCGGAAGGCGATATAGTTCTTCCACTGGATTCACGGAGACGTCGTTGCCGAGCCCTGACAAGAACTTGAATAGCTCATCCGCCACCGGTCCCAGCTCGCCGTTGGCGTTCTTGGGGTGCTGCTCGCTCGTGTAGGTCACGAGTTCGGGCGGCTTGGGCTTGAGCGGTTTCTTGGGACCCGAGGCTTCGACGCCGGAGCCGATGGTGTCGATGCCAATGTGGCCGTCTCCGAACAGGGCGTATGTAACCCCAGTTCGATGTTGGCGCCGATGCGGCAAGGAGCGGACGATGGATTTCTATCAAGGTAAGGTTCTCCGCATCGACCTCACTGGGAGCAACGTCTCCGTCGAGCCCCTGCGCATGGACTGGGCGAGCCTTTACGTGGGCGGCAAGGGGCTGCTGTTCCGCTACCTCCTCGACGAGGTCGCGCCCGGGCTCGACCCGTGGTCGCCGGACAACCCGCTCATGTTCTTCACCGGACCCTTCGCCGGGACCGGCGTCTCGACGTGCTCGCGCCTCGTGGTCGGCTGCAAGAGCCCGCAGACCGGCACCATCCTCGACTCCTACGTGGGCGGGTCGTTCGGCCCCGAGCTCAAGTTCGCCGGCTACGACGCGATCATCGTGACCGGCCGCGCTGCCGAGCCCACGCTGGTCTGGATCAAAGACGACGTCGTCGAGTTGCGCTCCGCGGCGCCCTACCTTGGCATGAAGATCGGCGAGCTCGAGCACACGCTGCGTCGCGACCTCGACCCGCGCATGCAGGCCATGTCCAACGGCCCCGCGGGGGAGAACCTGCTGCCGTGGGCATGTCTCTCGACCGACCAGGCCCACAAGGCCGGCCGCGGCGGCGCCGGCGCCCTGATGGGGACGAAGAACGTCAAGGCGATCGCCGTCCGGGGGACCGGATCGGTCGGGGTCGGCGACACCGCTGCCTTCCTCGCCGACCTCTACCGCATCCACAAAGATCGCGTGTTCACCCCTGCCAACATGTGGGCGCACGAAGAGGGCACGCTGGCGCTCGTCGACATGGTCGACGTCGCCGGCGCCATGCCGACCCGCAACTGGTCTGAGGGCCAGTTCGACGGCATCGACCAGATCAACTCGGCGGCCTTCCAGAAGGTGCGGCTCAAGAAGCGCGCCTGCAGCCAGTGCGCCATCGGCTGCCGCAACTTCCACGTCATCGGCGACGCCCGCGGCGAGGGCCCGGAGTTCGAGACGGTGGCCCTCTGCGGCGCCAACTGCGGCGTCGGCGACACCGAGGCCCTCTTCCGCTTCAACCTCGCCTGCGACGACCTCGGGATGGACACCATCTCGACCGGTGCGGTCGTCGCGCTGGCCACGGACATGACCGAGAGAGGCGTGGCCGACTTTGGGCTGCACTTCGAAGACCATGAGGCGTACGTCGCGGCTCCCGAGCTCATCGCGCGGCGCGAAGGTCCAGGGGCCGAAATGGCGCTGGGAGCGCGAGCGCTTGCGGCCGCGTACGGCGTTTCCGACCTGGCGATGGAGGTCAAGAATCTGGAGCTGCCCGGCTACGACCCGCGAGGAAGCTTCGGAATGAGCCTCTCCTACTCAACGGCGGACAGGGGTGGCTGCCACCAGCGCTCCTATGTCCAGGCCGACGAAATCCTCGGCGGGGACCTACCGCCCGACACCATGGCCGGCAAGGCGGCGGTCAACATCCACTGGCAGAACTTCACCTCCGTCAAGTACACGGGCATCTGGTGCGAGTTTTGGGCAGTCGAGCTGGGCGACATGAGGCAGCTGCTTCGCTACCCATTCGGGCGGGATCTTTCGGACGAGGACCTCATGCACGTCGGGGAGCGGGCCTGGAACCTGGCGCGGTTGTTCAACCTCCGGGAAGGCGTAGAGCCCGACAATCTGCCGCGGAAGCTGTATGCCGAGGACCACGCGTTCACGGCGGGACCCTCTGCACGCCGCGCCATCGGAGAGTCCGGCTTCAGGGCTGCCTTGCAGGAGTACTACAGCCTGCGCGGCTGGGATGCTGATGGCGTCCCCTCAGAGCGGAAGCTTTCCGAGCTGAACATCGACGTGCGCCACTAGTGTCCTGAGTCGTTAGTTCGATTGAATGATAGCCTGCCTGTGATCTCATCATCTCGAGTCTGCGATGATGGGAGGGACCATGGCTGGCACAGGACGACCGAAGGCTCCTCTGACGCTGTCTGGCGAGGAACGCGAGACGCTCGAGCGCTGGGCGCGCCGACCCACGAGCGCCCAGGCCCTGGCGCAACGCTGCCGCATCGTCCTCGCCTGCGCGGAGGGGCTGACGAACCAGCAGGTAGCCGCGGCCCAGGGCGTGAACCAGGTCACGGTCGGCAAATGGCGAGCACGCTTTTGCGAGCGGCGTCTCGACGGCCTGCACGACGAGCCGCGGCCCGGCAAGCCGCGCACGATCTCCGACGCCGACGTCGAGCGTGTGATCACGAAGACCCTGGAGGAATCGCCGCGGGACGCGACCCACTGGTCGACGCGCTCGATGGCGGCGCAGGTCGGCATGAGCCAGTCGGCGGTGAGCCGCATCTGGCGGGCGTTTGCCCTCAAGCCGCATGCCCTGGAGAGCTTCAAGCTCTCCACCGACCCCATGTTCATCGAGAAGGTCAGAGACATCGTCGGGCTGTACCTGAACCCGCCCGAGGCTGCGGTCGTGCTCTGCGTCGATGAGAAGACACAGGTCCAGGCACTCGAGCGCACGGCGCCCATCCTGCCGCTCTTGCCGACGACGCCGGCGCGCGCCACCCACGACTACCGCCGCCACGGCACGACCAACCTCTACGCGGCTCTCGACGTGGCCTCGGGATGCGTGATCTCGGATTGCACCGAGCGCCACCGCGCCGAGGAGTTCCGCCGCTTCCTCACCCTCATCGACAAGAGCGTGCCTGAGGGCCTCGACGTGCACGTCATCGTTGACAACTCCTCGACCCACAAGACCCCGGCCATCCACCGCTGGCTTCTGCGCCACCCGCGCTTCACCTTCCACTTCACGCCCACCTACTCGTCCTGGCTCAACCTCGTGGAGCGCTGGTTCGCAGAGCTCACCGAGCGCTGGCTCAGGCGCGGCAGCCATCGTTCGAGCAAGGAGCTGGTGGCCTCGATCCGCACCTGGATCGAGCTCTGGAATGAAGATCCGAGGCCCTTCGTTTGGCACAAGACGGCCGACCAGATCCTCGAGAGTCTCGCTGCCTATTGCCAGCGGATCTCTGACTCAGGACACTAGCAGGCTGCTGAAATACGCCTCGCCTCAAGCTCACTGAGAGCCTTCCGCAGGAGGCCCCGCACGGCCCGCTGAACCTGCTACTGTGCCAAGCAGGCGACCGGGAGGTGGGTGGGATGCGCGGAGGCGAGGAGCGGCAGGCCGGGCTCATCGTCATGACCACGCTCGAGGACGTCGTGCCGGGCGACCACCCTTTGCGCGCGATCCGCGCCATGGTCGACGCGGCGCTCGAGGAGATGAGCGAGGAGCTCGAGGCCCT